>Ga0209713_10002048_pt1 | contig 12369 bp, 6 predicted proteins | sample ArcOceMetagenome_3_FD_187444 | JGI IMG/M metagenome (GOLD analysis project Ga0209713, IMG submission 187444) | Marine eukaryotic phytoplankton communities from Arctic Ocean - Arctic Ocean- Svalbard ARC20M Metagenome (SPAdes) (version 2) | ecosystem: Environmental > Aquatic > Marine > Oceanic...
CCTACGTAGTATTGTGCGTGTAATATAGTTCGTCGTGCACAAGAAACGCCCGCGGCCCACTCATGACAAAGTCCACCGCGGAGGCGGCCAGCGAGCTTTTAAGAGACAACCCGGGCAGCCCGACGCTCGCCGTCACCAGCGGCGAGCTGCCCGAGCCGATGGTCATGACGACCGACCCGCCGGCGGCGGCGGCGCCAGTGGACACCAAGGTCACGAGTGACGCAGAGGCCGACATCGCCGCGCTGCAGCGTTCATTCCCCGAGGTGTCGCGCTGCACGGCGCGGCGCTTCCTCATCGCGCGCGACTTTGACCGCGGCGCGGCCAGCAGTATGCTGCAGGCCCACCTCGAGTGGCGGCGGGCGACGCTGCCCATCGAGCGTACGCCCGAGATCGAGAAGGTGCTGGCGTCTCCGCGCTTCCGTGTGCTGCGAACGGGCATAAACCCGGTCACCAATACCAATTTCATGGGCGGCGACTTCTTGAGCGGCACGTCCGAGCAGGTCTTGCTTCAAGCCTACCTTTGCTTCATCGAGGACCTTCTCGAGGCCGCCGATGAGTGCTGTGGTCCCGACGAGTGGGCGAGTTGCACGTGCATATGCTCCGGCGGCTGGCCACCGATGTCCTTCTGCCGCAAGCTCGCCGCCGTCTTGGAACCCAAGTGCGCCCGCCTACCGCCCCAGATAGCCGCCGCGCCCGTCGCCACGTCTGACGCGCTCTCACCGTCGTTTGCGCAGCTACCCGGAGCGTCTGGGCGCGACGCTCATCTACCCGGTGCCAAAGGTCGTCGCGACGCTCGTCAACGGCGCGATCAGCTTTCTGCCGCGGCGCACGCGCGAAAAGTTTGCGCTGTTCTCGAACGAGGAGCAGCTGTGCAAAAGGGTAGGACTGAAGGCGGAGGAGCTGCCCAAGGGGTTTGCCGACTTATGAGGTGTGTCGGCGCTATCAGCAGTGTTTCAAATTTTGATCAACTGCAGTTTCGAAAGCTACGTGCGCTGCCTTTACCCCTCCTCCGTCCGGCGAGCACCCAATTGCGGGCGAAAACGTGACGGGGAGGGCACCGCCTCAGCCGCGACGCGATGGCGCCCAAGCCCAAAGATTGGTCAGCGGAGGCCCGGCGCCGACACTCGCAGAAGCGGCCGTCGCGCTCGCTGGACACCGTGCTCAAGGCGCAGAACGACCAGCCGGCCGGCGCTCCTGCCGCAGCGGCCTCGTCGAGAGACCCTGCGGTGCTGTGCGAGCGGCTCTCGCTCGCGCTGCGGCAGCCCGCGCCCCGTTGGCTGGGCTGCAGCGGGCTCGGCGGCGGCGGCGGCGGCGGCGGCGGCGGCGGCGGCGGCGGCGGCGGCGGCGGCGGCGGCGGCGGCGGCGGCGGCGGCGGCGGCGGCTTCGAGGCCATCGTGCGTGCATTCGGCCGATGCTGGGCCGGTGGTAGGCGAGACGGTGCGCGGCCCGTCAGATTCGAGGCGTCGCTCTCAGAGATCAGCGTGTCGGACGTGGCCGCTCTGGAGGCTCAGGTCGCCAAGCTGCAGGCGGACCTCAAGAGGTCGGAGTCGCGCTCCACCGCGTACGCGGCGGCGCTGCGCTGGGCCGCGGCCGCCGACCAGGCGCGCCACCAGACCGAGGTCGGCAGCGCCGAGTCGCTGCGGTTCGAGGCGGCCGAGCTGCGCCGCACCTCGGCCATGGGCGCGGGCGAGGCGGCGCCTGCGCCACCGCCAGTAGCGATGCCAGTGGCGATGCCGACGGGCGGTGAGGTGCGCAGCGACCTGGGCAGCGTGCAGCAGGCGGCGCTCGAGGCGATGCGGCAGGAGAACACGCGGCTGCGCACGCTGAGCCGGCGGATGCGCGACTCTCGCCGCACCACCACGGCGCCCGCGTCCGCGGCTGTTGCCGACACCGGCGGCGGCGGCGACGACGTCGACGACGAGGGCAGCGTCGGCATGATGCGAGGGTCGCGCCCGTCCGAGCCCGAGCCGCCGCGCGTGTCGGCGCGCATCCTCGAGGTGCTCCAGGCCAACGACGACGACGCCACGCCGAGCTCCTCCTCTGCCGCCGCCGCTGCCGCCGCGCGGGGCGCTCACGACGACGACGACGACGACGACGACGACGAGACGGCGGGCGAGGACGAGCCGCCGCCTCGGGCGGGCGGCGCTGCGATGGCGTCTGATCTGCAGCGGCAGCTCGAGCGGCTGCGCGAGGAGAATGTGCAGCTGCGGCAGGAGCTGCTGCTCGGCGCGGCGGCGGTGCCCGCCGACGGCGAGCGCGACCGCGCCGTCGCGGCCGACGAGGAGGCCCTCGAGTTTGACGCGTACCTGCAGCAGCTGGGCGCGGCGCTCGCGATGCGCGCGCGGCACGAGTACTCGAGCGAGCTGATGGACGGCTACAACGAGGTGCTCGTCTCGCTGCCGGACGTCTCGCTGCGCGAGGTGTACCTCAACTTCACGCTCGTCTACATGGGCGAGCACACCGACGAGACGCTGCAGCGGATGCGGATCGCCGACGTGACCGACGAGGTCTTCGGCTTCGCCGAGATGTCGGTGATGAAGGTTGGCCCGCTGCTCGACCTGCCGCGGCGGGCGCGCATCCAGCTGCTGCGCACCGAGCGCACCAAGGCCAGGGAGCAGCAGCAGCGCGCCGAGCGCGCCAACGCGCAGCGCGAGGAGGAGCAGCGGCGAGTCGAGAGGCGGCAGCGCGCCGAGCAGCTCGCGTTTGCGGCGGTGCTGCCGCTGTGCGGGCAGTGGGCCGACGGCAAGGGCGACGCGAAGCTCGTGAAGCGGTACGGCCGCCGCCTCGAGCTGCGCATCTTGAGCATGGAGGCGGAGGAGATGCGCCGCGCCGTCGGCTCCTTCCAGTGGACGCAGCTGATGACGTCCGGGCTGCGGCGCGCCGAGGTGCAGGCGATCGCGCACCGCCTCCGCCAGCCGGGCGTGCCCAACGCGGCGGCGCCGTTTGTCGAGGTGGTGCAGCAGCGCATCGCCGCCTACGGCGACGCCTACCTGACCGCCGACCTCGCCGGCAGCGCGCAGGCGTCGGAGGACGAGTGGCTCGCCGAGCTCGCAGGCCTCACCCACCGCCAGAACAGCAGGCCGCCGTACCCCGGTTCGCTGCCGGCGCCGCCGCCGCTCGCCAGCGACGCGCCGCCGCCGCCCGCGCCGCCGCCGCCCGCGCCGCCCGCGCCGCCCGCGCCGCCCGCGCCTCCGGGGCTCGATGGGGCGCGGCCGCCAGCGCCGCCTCCCCCGCCGCCGCCCCCGCCCGCCGTGGGGCGGCCGCGCGCCGCGACGGCGCCCGACGCGACGGCCGACGCTCGCTCCGAGCTCGAGGGGGCCGTCGGCAAGCGCCGCGCCTACTACGCCGCCATGGAGCGCGGCGACGGCGCCGCGGCCGTCGACCCGCGCGCCGCGCGCGAGGCGCAGCTCAGGGAGCAGCGGCAGCAGCGGATCATCGGGCGGCGCGGCTCGGCCCAGGCCGCGGCGCAACCCGCGCCACCGGCCAACCCGGCGGTGGGGACTTTGGTGCAGAAATTGTAGTTCAGGCACGCGATAAATACAAATATATATTCGCAGCGCCCGAGCGTCGTGTTGGCGTACACTGGCCAGCCGCGCAGTTGGAGATCACAGTGGCGTGGTCGAACGCTCTCGATAGTGATGGCGACCGACACCGTGCCGACGACCGTGCTGGACGCGGCGGCGCTCGCCTTCCACTCGACGGCCAACCGCTCGCTCGGTTGCGCGCAGGTGCGCGGCCTCTTCTGGCCGCTCAGCTGCGACCACTTCGTGCGCGAGCACTTTGAGCTGCGGCACCACATAGTCCGGGCCAGCCGCGTCCACAGCGACCTCGGCGCGGCGCTCGGCTTCCCGTCGCTGCTGCGCGCCGTCGACGTGCACCGGATGGCGAGCGTGTGGGAGTTCAAGGTGGGCGCCGACCACTCGCAGGCGCGCTTCATCCTGCCCGACTCGTTTGCGCACGACACGGAGTGGGCCGACGGCGTGGCGGCCGACTCGGCGGCCATCCGACGCGCGCACCGGAAGAACTGCACGGCCGTCTTCCACAACGTCGAGCTGTACTGGCGGCCGATCTCGCTGCTCTCGCTCTCGCTCACGCGCCTCTTCGGGCTCTACTCGCAGGCCAACATCTACTACTCGCCGCCCGCGCTCGAGGCCGCGCTGCACCCGCACCAGGACGCGCAGTCGGTCTTCGTCGTGCAGTGCGAGGGCCGCAAGACGTGGACGCTGCTCGAGCCGCCCGCCCGGTGGAAGCTGCGGTACAACCAGCGCGGCAAGGCGGGCGACGTCGCGCCGGCCGCCGACCTGAAGCGGCCGATTGACGAGGTGACGCTCTCGCCGGGCGACGTGCTCTTCATCCCGCGCGGCGTCTACCACCACACGGCGACGCCGCCGGGCGGCGCGGCGTCGCTCCACGTGACGATCGGCGTCGAGACCGACACCGACGACTTCACGTGGTTTGCGCTGCTGACCGAGGCGGCGGGCACGCTCCGGATCGCCGACGCGGCACAGAAGCTGCTCCACGCGCAGTGGGCCGACGAGCGGCTGCGCGAGGCGCTGCCGCTGCCGCTGTGCCGCCCCGCCGGCTCCTTCGGCTCCGCGCCGGACGGCCCGCAGTACCTCGCCAAGGCGCGCGCGCTGCTGCGCGAGCACGTCAACGCGCGCCCCTCGGCGGAGAAGCTCGTGCCCGCGCTCGACGCCGCCCTCACGCGCCGCCAGGCGCTCGTCGAGGGCAAGCGCCGCCAGCTGCTGCAGTTCATGGACCTCGCACCGAGGCCGACGGCCGAGGACGGCGCGGCGCTCGCGAAGCTGATAGCGAGTGGTTAGGCTGTTCCTATTGAGGCTATTGAGGCATCTTAGTTGCAAGCGACTACCCCAGGACTCTACGCACGGGGCACTAGAGCGCCCGCGGGTCTGCGTTTCTTACGTGCCTTGGTTTGCCAAAGTCTCGAAAGAATTGGCCAGCGACGCGAAAAAACAGACAGGCTCGCGCGGCGTCCGGACGCTCGGTCGAAGGCCTAACCCGTCGAAGGCCTAACCCGGACGCGATGGCGACCGAGGGCGAGATGCTTGGCGACCCGCGCCTGAAGAACGGGCTGACCTACTACCCGGGCGTCTCGACGTCGCAGGGCGTCGTGTGTCTCGGCAACGTCGTGCGCCTCAGCCTGCAAGCCGAGGACGGGCAGTCGTACACGGGGTACGGCCACCTCAAGGGGCTGTGGCTGTGGCGCGACCAGCCGTACATTCGCGTCCAGCACTTTGCGCCCGTGCAGCCGCGCGCGCCCCGCACCGCCGTCGCCTACCGCGCCGACCCCGAGGAGGGAGAGCACCTGGAGGAGCTGCTCGTCACGACGAGCGTGGCCGACCACCGGCTCGACGCGCTGCTCGGGCCGGTGACGATCGAGGACGGCCCGCTCAGCGCGCAGCTCTTCCAGCGCAACGTGAGCGCCTCGTGCCAGCGCTTCCAGTGCTCGAGACACCTCGACCTGACCGCGCAGAGGGCGGCGCCCCTCGACGCGGACTCGCGCCTGACGCCGCTCGTGCAGCACTTCTCGGAGGACGCGCTGATGAACGCGGCGCGCGGCGGCGAGGACGAGCCCGAGGACGCGGCGTCGCCCGCCAAGAGCAAGAGCGGCTCCGCCAAGCCCGACACGCGGCTGTACACCAAGTCGCCGGCCGAGGAGGCCCTCGAGGAGCTCAAGCTGCCGTCGAAACCCTTCGCGATGGGCACGATGGAGGGGCTGATGTCGGGCTCGAAGGCCGAGTCGGTGCAGGGGCCGAGCGGCAAGATCTACCAGTCGACGTCGCTCGTCTGCCTCAAGGTGCACCACCTGCCGCGCAAGGCGGCGATCTGGGTGCTCGAGACGCGCTGGTTCGACCCGTTCATCCTGATCACGATCCTGTGCAACTGCTCGACGATGGCGTGGGAGTCGCCGATCGACCCGGAGAACACGTCGAAGTCCGAGTTCATCGACTACTGCGAGTGGGCGTACCTGTACATCTTCACCTTCGAGCTGGTCTCCAAGATCATCGCGTACGGCTTCCTGCTCAACGACGAGGCGTACCTCAAGGACCCGTGGTGCCAGCTCGACTTCGTGGTCGTCTCGCTCGCGTGGATCCCGATCCTGATCCCGTCGTTCGGCAACTACTCGGTCATCCGGTCGATCCGCGCGCTGCGCCCCCTGCGCGCCCTCAAGCGGATGCCCGGCATGCCCGCGCTCGTCTCGTCGATCCTCGCGTCGCTGCCGGCGCTCGCGAGCGTCGCCGGGCTGTGCGCCTTCGTCTTCATCGTCTTCGGCATCGTCGGGATGGAGCTCTTCAAGGGCTCGATGCACTACCGCTGCGCCGAGCCGGGCTACGTCGAGCCGCCCGGCCACCCCGAGCTCGGCCGCCGCATGCTCGAGGAGGTGCACGCGAGCGGCATGCGCATGCTGCGCGGCGGCGGCGGCGGCGGCGGCGGCGGCGGCGGCGGCGGCGGCGGCGGCGAGGGCTTCGACACGGGCGAGTTCTGCAACCCGGCCGCCGTCCCAGACCTGTGCGAGGCGCCGACGTCCTGCGCGTACTTTGACGAGAACCCCAACGACGGGCTGATGTCCTTCGACTCGGTGCCGTGGGCCTTCGTGACCATCCTGCAGGTGATCACCTTTGACACGTGGGCCGACTCGATGTTCGCGCTGATGACGTCGTTCTCGGCGTACGCGTGGGTCTACTTTCTGCTGATCGCGGTGCTCGGCGGCTTCTTCGTCGTCAACCTCTTCCTGTGCGTCATCTTCGACGAGTTCATGAAGTCGCAGGCCGTCGACGACGCCGTCGACGACATGCAGGAGAAGCAGGACGAGGTCGAGAAGGCGCGCAACTCGGCGCAGGAGGGCGACTCGGTCGGCGTCGACGTCGCGCTCCTCGCCGAGGGCGCCGAGACGAGCGACGGCCAGGTCGTCGGCAACGGCAAGAAGAGGGGCTGCTGCGACTGCGCGCCGCGCAACCCCGGCGGCTGGCGCGCCAGGCTCGGCGAGGCGGTCGTCTCGACGTGGTTTGGCAACATCTCGACGGGGCTCGTGCTGCTCAACGTCGTCGTCATGTGCATGCCGTACGCGGGCAACCCCGCCGAGTGGGCCGACTTCGTCGAGCTGCTCGGGACGATCATCACGCTGATCTTCATGGCCGAGATGACGCTCAAGCTCTTCGGCCTCGGCTGCTCCAGCTACTGGGCCGACGGCTGGAACATCCTCGACGGCACCATCGTCATCATCTCGGCCTTCGACCTCGGCATCACGATCCTCGCGGCGGGCCTCGGCGTCAACTTCTCCTTCCTGCGCATCCTGCGTCTGCTGCGCATCCTGCGCATGCTGCGGCTGATGAAGTCGTGGAAGGGGCTGTACAAGATCGTGATGGCCTTCGGGCGCGCGCTGCCGTCGATGGTCAACATGGTCGTGCTGCTCTTCCTGATCCAGATGATCTTTGCGCTGCTCGGCATGCAGCTCTTCGGCGGCGCCTTCAACCCCGAGGCCGGCTTCGCGGGCGGCGGCCCGGGCTACGAGGCCCACCGCGACGACGACGGCCTCGAGGGGGTGCCGCGCATGAACTTCGACTACTTCCAGCCGGCGATGCTGACGGTCTTCCTCGTGATGATCGGCGGCTGGGTCGACCCGATGTACTACATCGCGCCGGTGGTGGGCAACTGGGCGGTCGGCTACTTTGTGCTGGTCATCGTCATCGGCCTCTTCCTCATCATGAACCTCTTCGTCTCGATCCTGCTCGAGGCCTTTGCCGGCGACGACGACGAGGAGGAGGGCGGCGGCGGCGAGGAGAAGAAGGGGGAGGCGGCGCCCGAGCCAGAGCCGGTCGAGGGGGAGAAGCACGTGAAGGTCGAGGAGCCGTCGCCGCCGTGGCCGCAGGACCACGCGCTCATGTGCTTCGGCCGCGACAACCCGGTGCGCCTCGGCTGCGCGAAGCTCGCCGAGAGCTCCGGCTTCGACACGTTCATCATCGTGCTGATCATCATCTCGTCGATCTGCCTCGCCATCGACGTGCCGCGCCTCGACCCCGACTCGGACCTGGCGACGCTGATGGTCAACGCCAACCTCGTCTTCACGGTGCTGTTCACGTGCGAGATGCTCACCAAGTGGGTCGCGTACGGCTTCGTCGCGACGCCCAACGCCTACCTCAAGAACGGCTGGAACATCCTCGACTTCTTCATCGTGATGATCTCGCTGCTGCTCATCGCCGCCGACGGCATCCCCGCGCTGCAGCCGCTCCGCTCGCTGCGGACGCTGCGTGTGCTGCGGCCGCTGCGGCTCCTCGCGCGCAACGAGGGCATGAAGATCATCATCGTGGCGCTCATCGGCGCGATGCCCGCCGTGCTCAACGTCTTCGCCGTCTGCCTCGCCTTCCAGCTCGTCTTCGCCATCCTGGGGATGCAGCTCTTCATGGACACCTTCGCCTCGTGCTCCGACGAGGACATCACCGTCCGCGAGCGCTGCGTCGAGCCCGACTCCGACGGGTCTGCGGACGACGAGCGGGGCCGCGCACTCGCCGGGATGCTCGCCGCGGGCGGCGTGCCCAGGGCGCTCGCCGCGCCCGCCGCCGCGCTCGCCGCGCCCGCCGCCGCCGCGCTCGCGCTCAATCTGACCAACGCGACGACGGCGGCGGACGTGAGCGGATGGGTGGCAGGCGCCGCGTCGGGTGCGTCGGGCCTGGCGAGCGCGGCGGCCGAGGGCGCCGCCTCGCTGGCGCGCCGCCTCGATGCGGCTCGCCGTCCCGCCAAGCGCGCCCGCGCCATGCGCGCGGCGCGTGCGCGCCGTGCGCGCCGGCTCAAGGGCGGCGGCGGCGGCGGCGGCGGCGACGGGGGCGACGACGACGAGGAGGGCGAGCTGCCGGTGGTGTGGGAGAACCCCGAGTTCGGCTCGTTCGACGACTTCAACCAGGCGATGATCGTGCTGTACGTCATGTCGACGGGCGACGGCTGGGAGGAGGTGATGTGGGTCGGGATGGACGCGGTCGGCCCGGGCGTCGCGCCCGAGACCAACGAGTTCTCCGGGATGGCCATGTTCTTCCTCGCGTGGATCTTCGTGGGCAACTTCGTCGCGCTCAACCTCTTCATCGGCGCGATCGTCGACAACTTCATCCGGATCAAGGCCGAGACCGACGGCTCGGCGACGATGACCGACGGCCAGCAGCAGTGGGTGGCGACGATGAAGGCGATGGTGACGACCGGCGCCGCCAAGGCGCCGCGCACGCCGACGAACCCCGTGCGCAAGGGCTTCTACGCGCTCGTCATGTCGAAGCCGTTCGACCTCTTCATCACGGCCGTCATCGTCGCCAACATCGGCCTCATGGCGTGCGACTACTTTGGCATCGAGCAGGACGTCGAGTTCAACCTCTACTACACGCTCGCGATGACGACCTTCTCGTACATCTACTACGGCGAGTTCGTCTGCAAGATCGTCGGCATCGGCCCCGCCGCCTACTTCCGCGACAGCTGGTGCCGCTTCGACTTCTTCCTCGTCTGCGTGTCGCTGCTCGACCAGTTCTTCGCCGAGCTCCTCGCGGCCTTCCTGCCGATCCCGCCGACGCTGCTGCGCGTGCTGCGCGTCTTCCGCGTGCTGCGCATCCTGCGGCTGCTCAAGGGCGCAAAGGGGATCCGCGACCTGATCATGACGATGTTCCTCTCCTTCCCGGCGCTGCTCAACGTCGGCTCGCTGCTGCTGCTCGTCGTCTTCATGTACGCGATCCTCGGCATGAACATCTTCACGTGGAACGCGCACGGCGAGAACGTCACCGGCGACCGCAACTTCGAGTCCTTCTCGGCGTCGATGCTGCTGCTCTTCCAGCAGCTGACGGGCGACGGCTGGTCGGGCGTGATGGACGACCTGATGATCACGCCCGACCGCGGCTGCGACGAGGCCCTCGTCGAGGACGGCTCGCCGTGGCAGCCGGCGGGCGGCGACTGCGGCACGTACGCGGCGCTGCCGTACTTCATCTCGTTCCAGGTGGTCGGCTCGTTTGTCTTCATCAACCTGATCGTCGCGGTGATCATCGAGAACTTCTCGGCGCTCGGCAAGCAGAGCCCCGACCTGGTCTCGAGCAACGACATCGAGACGTTCAAGGAGGTCTGGGCGACCTTCGACCCCGACGCCAACCAGAAGATCTCGGCGGCCGAGCTGCCCGAGCTGCTGCTCTCGCTCGAGTACCCGCTCGGCCTCAAGGGCCGCGGCACGCGGCGGTACGCGGTGCGCTTCTGCCTCAAGCTCGGGCTCGCGCAGGACAGCAACGGCGAGGTGCTCTTCAAGGACGTCCTCGACGCGCTGATCGCCGCCAACTTCAACGCCAACATGAAGGAGGGCCTGCCGGACTCCGACAAGGCCGACGCGGTCAAGGAGGTGACGCGCAAGCGCGGCAGCTCGCTCTCGCGCGGCGACGCGGTCCACGACTACAACGCGCCGCTCACGCCGCGCCGCAAGGGCCTCGCGCGCCACTTCGCGCAGAAGCTGCTCTCGATGGCGGTGGGGCGGTACCGCTCGCGCGCCAAGGCGCGGGAGAGCGCGTCGCCCGCCGGCAAGAAGGGCGGCTTCAAGATGAAGATGCCCGCGACGCCGCCGACGGCGCCGCCGAAGAAGGGCGCGGGGGGCTACACCAAGCTGGTCGACGAGGACCAGGCCGCCAAGGACGCCGCCGCGGCGAAGATTGGGGCGATGGCCAAGGGCAGGTCGGCGCGCGTCGTGACCAACGACAAGAAGGCGGAGCGCGCCAAGCAGGCGAAGGCGAAGGTGGAGGCCGAGACGAAGGCCAAGGAGGCGAGCGCCGTCAAAGTGCAGGCGCTCGCGCGCGGCAAGAAGGCGCGCAAGGAGCAGCCCTCACCGTACATCAAGCAACCAGCGGAGCCGGTCAAGGCCGCCGCCGAGCTCGAGCTCGACGCGCTGCCCGAGCCCGCCGCCGTCGCCGGCGCCGACGCGGCGGCCGCGGCCGCGGCCGTGGCGGCGGCTGCCGAGCAGGCCGCTGTGGAGGCGGCCGTCGCGGCCGACCTCGCGGCCGCCGCGCAGAACGGCGGCCAGCTGCCGACGATCGGCGCCGTCAAGAAGGCGCCGCCGAAGTGCAACGGCTCCGGCAGGCCGACCGCCAAGCCGCTCGGCACCAAGCCCGGCGGTCCCAAGCCGCCCGGCGCCAGGCCAGCGGGCGCGGGCGCCAGGCCGGCGGGCGCGAAGCCTGCGGGCGCGAAACCGCCGGGCGCCAGACCAGGGGTGAATGGCAGGCCAGCGGGGGCAAAGCCGCGGCCAAAGCCCTGAGCTTCGTGAACACAGACCACAGCCAGAACAGACAGAGAATCGGCTCAACCAAGGTGGCATTCGGGTCGAGACAGACGGACAGACAGACAACAGAACGAGGGGGCGATGGAGAGCACCCACATCTCGCGTTGTGTGGCGCTGGTTTAGGTTTTTGGCTTTTTTGTGTTATTCATGCCTTGCAAGCATCTACTCTATGTGCCTACCAAGTCAGGTAAATATATCTCGCGCACACTCTCACTGTGGCAGGAAGCGCTTCCAGCCGAGCTGCAGGCCGACGGCCAGGAGGTGCAGGCCCTCCATTGGCATGGCTCCCTCGGCCTCCAGCTTCGACAGCTCGGTCGAGAGCGAGCGCACCGGCACACGCAGGACACGGATGAACTCGGACTCTTCCAGCTGCTGCACCGGATTGATGTTCTCGGGCAGGTCCATGTCGATGTCGCACACCACGAGATTGACCGACTCGTCCGTCAGGCCAGGCGACATGGCGAGAGGGCCGCTGCAGGTCGCGGCGGTGCCGACGTAGCCTGTCTCCTCCTTGAGCTCGCGCAGCGCGGCGACCTCGGCCGTCTCTCCCTTGTCGATCAGGCCGGCAGGCAGCTCGATCGTGACCTTGTTGACCGGCGGCCTAAACTGCTGCACGAGGAGCGTCTCGACCTCGGGCGAGTTCTTGCTCCTCATCAGCGCTAGCACCACGACTGCGTCGACGCCTGCTATCGCGGCTGAATCGCTGCGCGTCGTCCGCTGGCACACGTCCCATTTCCGCTCACGGCCGACCGGATCCTGGTAGGTGAGCGTCTGAAGCTTGAGCCAGCGAGTAGCGGCCACGTCGTCCCGAGAGAGGACTTTCGCAGAGGAGAGGCCGCCGCCACCGAGGCTCATGGCGGCGTCGCACGTGGCCAGGTATGCACCGGCAGCCAAGCCCACGCAGGCCGCGGTGCCACCACGGAGGCGCCACATGGTTAGCCGCAAGTTTGGTTGCGCCGCATGCGAGTGCATGCATGGTCGGAGCCGGTTTTTCAAGGCCTATGCTGCCTAAATAGCTAGCCGCCAACAGCGTCGGCCGAGACAGCCATGCGAAAAAATGCCCGATC
>Ga0209713_10002049_pt1 | contig 12368 bp, 2 predicted proteins | sample ArcOceMetagenome_3_FD_187444 | JGI IMG/M metagenome (GOLD analysis project Ga0209713, IMG submission 187444) | Marine eukaryotic phytoplankton communities from Arctic Ocean - Arctic Ocean- Svalbard ARC20M Metagenome (SPAdes) (version 2) | ecosystem: Environmental > Aquatic > Marine > Oceanic...
AGGACAATTTCAAACCCTGCGCCCCTGAGATGTCTTTGTACTCGATCTTGATGGGTAAAAATGTGTTGTCAGCACATTGGAATTTCACAGTTTGGCTCGGAACCATGGCTGCTAAAGAGTCCCACATGTCTATGAGAAGCTGATTGTCAATCCACACTTTCACCCGCTCATCCTTTTCTTGCACCGGGGCATCGAAGGTAAACGTTTGCGGATATGGGACTTTTAGGAATCCGGCCCATCGCGCGCTGACGTGATCGTCGTCTGTGAACATTTTCACGCTCACCCCCGGATGCAGATCATCGACATCGCACTCAATTCTGGAACAAGCAGCACTAGAAAAGTCAACACCAGTAGTCTGTATCGTCATCTTAGGCACTGTCAAGTCAGGATAATCAAAGAATGTAGCGTGCAGTCCCCCCTCCACGTAGGTGATCATGCGAGAGGACAGTTGATGCGCTTGCGTGAGCTTGTCACGTGCCACGACTTGCTCTGAGATGTAGCCCCCACACAGACATTTGTAGGCCCCAGAGCACTCTTCAGAATCAAGGGCCGTATTGTAGAAGAGGGAGGATGTCGACATTTCCCAGACACAGCCTGTAGGCCACGGTGGCCAGTACGTCTCCAGTATCTCGCTGATTCTCACGGCAGGGTAACCCAAGGCCGTTGCAGCCGTAACACATTCCTGCATGATGCTTAGCGGCGATAACCCTACGGCCCGGCACGAGCTGTCATCAATCGGACCCCACTGTCTCGCCACGAAGACGGAAGGTGCGAGCGGAATCTGCGTGAAGTTTGTCGTCGCCCACTTGAGTCGTAGGCCTGCATTTCCACTTACATGCCTGTACTCCACTCTCAAGCTCACATTGTTGTCAGGGAGGCTGTGGTAGGGCTCGGCTGCAATTGTTATAATTGGACTTGTAGCATTGAGACTCGACCATTGATCCAAGACTAGCTGATTGTCAATCCACATGCGGACACGATCACTTTCATTTGCAAGAACCGGACGAAAGGTGTACAACTGTACGAAAGGCAGTCTTATGAAACCTGTCCATCTCGCGCTAAACGGGCCGCCTGCTGCGAGAGACGCTTCGTCCAGGCGGCGCCCCGCAGGCGCTGAGAAGTTGACATTGATCCCGTCCAAGTGTCCCACCGCGGATTTTTCCACGAGAACCTCGTCTGCTCCAGTGTAGTATGTTGCCTGTAATCCAATACCTCCCGACAGGTAGGCATCAATCAACTGTGCGCCAGCTAGGGTTTGTCGGTACGTCACCACGTGACTCGCCTCTTTGTACTTCAGGGCCACGTTCAAATCCATGGAACGCCCTGAGGGAGTGAATACCTTGGCAATGAATCGGTCATCTTTCAGACGTCGCAAGTTTCCGTACTCGTCGCGACTTTTAATGGAAAATTGCGAAACACCTCCAGCAGTAGACAGGGTAAGTGCCACACCGGTCACAAACGAGTTCGTGGAACAGGGGGTTGTGGCCAGAACATTGATCGAGGACTGAAATGGGCTTACAGCAAGTGGCTGATGTGTGTGCAAAAAGTTGCTGAGCGGAACGACCTCATCCTCCACATAGGTCACACTCTGCCATCGCAATTGTAAATAGGAATTCTCGGTCCGTGTTGAAAAGCGCAGGTCTACCTTATAAAGACGTTTGTCAAGGAGATGCAGTGTGCGCTCGCGCTGTCCGTCGGCGCTAGCCGAAAAGTCCGTTACGATGATTCCGTTAATGTAAAGCTGCACGGCTCCATTTGAAATGACGGTAAATGTGTACATGTCATCGCCCGGCACTTGCAGGAATCCCTGCCATTGCGCGCTGAACCTGGCAGGGTTCAGCCCCGAAATGGTGGCTAGCGCCTGGTTCCACTCAAAGCTGATGACAGGATCGACCCGCTGCATGACCGTTTCTGCCTCAAGGGCAACGCACCCGTTGTGGTATGCGCCCAACAGCCCTCCTCGCGTGACAACAACCAAGTTGAGGTCATGGGCTCCAGCCAAGGTTGTGGAAACAGAAAGCGACATCAGACCGTCTTCACCAGCTGGCTCCACAGTCGTGAGGGTCGCACAGCTTTCATCTATCGTATACTGCCCTTCTTTGAGAGCCCAGGGCTCATCGTAATTCTCTGCAAGTTCACCCGGGAAAAGAGTGCCTGCAACCGTCTGAGACTGCTGCCCTTGAATGTTCAAGAATTGGTCACGCAGCAGGATACGGAATGTAGCGTGGACGCCTGCAGTCATCAGCGAGGGCCCCGAACAAGTGCTGACTGATCTGCATACGGGAGCAGGATGGATCAGGAGGCGAGGCACAGTGCCAATGGCGTGTTCTTGGAAGAGAGCGTGGGCTGGCACTACACTACTATTTGCATGCGCATTTTTCCAGCGCAACTGAACTCCCTGCGCACCCCCCTCAGTACTGCTCTGTTCTTTCTTGTATTCAACCTTGATGTCATAGTATTCGCCTGCCGATCTGAACTTTACAGTGGCGCTCAACTCATTTTCGTCCCACAGGCTGCTCCACATATCGATCAGCAACACATTGTCGATCCACACCTTGACGCGCTCTTCTGCCACCTGTCTACTCGCGTACATCGTGTACGTGTCCGGGTGGATAGGACGCAGCATTCCACTCCACCGGACGCTGAAGGAAGAGTTGGCAGGCACCGAGAAAGCCGTGGGCGCCTGAAAAGCAGGGGATGAGAAGTCGATGGTCGCTGCGACGATGGCTTTTACCGCCGCAGACGGTCGGAGATCTGCGTCGCTGAAATACGTGGCAAAAATTCCGCCTGCTGTCACAAGACTGGTGAACAGCGGAGCAGACCTACTAGCAATCTGGGGTTTGACTGAAAATTTGTACTCGCCTGTGACCATTGATGCATCCCGGGTCAATGCTGCGTGTAAAGCAGGAACTCGGACGCCGGCATTGTGCTGGGGTGCCGGTTTTTGGTCGTAAATTACCCGCGAAACAAGCTGGGACCTTCCGCGGTCAAAATCACGGACATTGCTAAACGAGTCCCGGGCTACAACTTGGAAGCTCATTTCGGCGCCGGCAGTCATCACCGTGGTACGCACCTCCGTAGATGAGTGTTTGAAGCTCACTTCGCCAGGTACCACTCGGACTTCTGCAGGGGAGCCGTTCACATGTACGGCGGACGGTCGCAGGAAAAACGGAGAAATCGTCTGTTGCTGGATATTTCCGCCCACTCCATTGGTAGACCACTGCAGAGAAATGCCGCTCTTGTGTGCTGTGTTCTTATACTCCAGGACCAGCGAATGCATGATCCACGAGTCTAGTAGCGCAACGCCGCTGGGCTCAATGGTGAACTCGCAGCTGCACATTCCTGTCCAGCAACTCGTCGTTGTGGAGCAAGAAACGGTTGTTTCATTGCACGCGCACCGACAAATCTCAATCTGACCCTCCCGATCTCGACAATTGTGGTCGAGCACGGTGGGCAGAATCTTGCCCTGCAGGCTTGACCAGTGATCTAGCACAAGTTTTGAATCGATCCACAGTTTCACGCGATCATCAGGGCCGGCAAGCTTGGTATGGAACGAATACTCCTGGGCAAGAGACGAGAAGATGTATCCGGTCCATCGTGTGGTAAACTGCAGATTTCCATCTTCTACAACCTTAAAGTATGGCGCCATGGGTGACATGGTGGACCATTGAAAGTCAACTCCTGCATCGACTTGTGTGAACATTTTGGATTCAAACTCGCCAAAGTAGTAGGCACCTTCAAGCCCCTCACCAGAAGTCTGTTTCACCTCCATTAGATACGATCCGCTTGACGTGTGAGTCATCGTCAGATTGATGCCGTCGCCTTGACTTATGGTATCGGGGTCTGTCGCAGAGTACACTTCGTATCTGATGCCCTCTGTCGGCAAAATCGAGAAAGGCGAGGAAACAGTTACAAAGGCATTGGCATTGGGTGCAGACACCACGCAGGATACAATTAGACGCCTCTCTGCGCCAACAGCAATGGAGAAGCCGATGTATTCTCCTGAAACGCGTGCAGCCCGCAAATCATCAGCAACGTCATCGTATAGGTGAAATGCGCTTGATGAAACCACCGACACTACACGTCCGACATTAATGACGGATGACTCGTACTGAAACGTCCTCTTACCGTTGAAAAGGGCAGACAATCCAGCCTGTTTTGAATACCATGGACTACCGAACTTGTCACGAAGATCAATTTTGAAAGTAACAGGCAAGCCTGCTGTGACAACCGTCATGCTGGAACCAATGATTCTTGACCGAAGAGGATCAAAGTGCGAAGCCTGTTCCACACTTACATTGAAGGGGCTCTGCGGAATTTCCTGCCATATTTCGGAACATTTCATCTGCACTGTCACTTGTGCGTACCCTCGATATGTTGCCTCGTATTGCACATGGTATTCAGAACCATTCCAAACGACCTGCCCGGAGAAGGGGTATCTGCTTGCACCGTGCGTTCTCAACGTGTTTAGTGCTTGTGACGCTCGCAATTCATTTTCGTAAACATCACGGGCAACAACGGTAAAGAAGGAAAGGCCTCCAACGGTGGCTATAGAAATCCCGTTGCCGCGCGCTTTGCTCGATCGCAAATTGCAGTCAGCGGTGTCAAATTCGACCGGGAATGCGTGCGTCGTATCTTTGTTGGAGCTCCTGGGCACAGACGCTGTCACCGCGTAGTCAGACCCGTTGATCACTTGTCGAGAGCTGTTGGTGTACATATTTGAGCGCCACGCTATTTGCAAACCGGAGCCAACTTGAGTCAAATTCGTCTCATTCGTTCTGTTCCTCACGGGAGAAGATTTGTACTCTACCTGGATATTATAGTATTTTCCAGCAGCATCAAACTTGATCGTACCACTCTCCTCTCTCGCGCCGTCAAGACTGCTCCACATGTCAATAAGCAGCGTATTGTCTATCCACACCTTGACTCGCTCCGATGCTGCTTTCCTGGTGCCGTACACAGTATATGTCTGTGCTGAGAACGATTGCAACATGCCAGCCCAGCGGATACTGTACGTGGAGTTGGCAGGCAGGGAGGAGGACGGCGGCGCAGACCTAGACGAGGCAGAAAAATCAATGGACGACAAGACAGTTGCTCTGACAGCGGCTAAGGGACTGAAGTTATCGTCGCTGAAATAGGTGGCCGCGATTCCAAGAGAGCTCAATAATCCCACTGACAGCGTCGCGCTCCCAGCTCTTGTTGCAAGAGCATATTCGGAATGCATATTTTGCCGCACAAGTGGTAAGGTTTTCACGGTGGTGTGCGGTTCCTTCTCTACTAGCATTCCCCTGGAGGCTGCAAAGCTTATGTCCTTGGGATATGAAATCAGTCCTAGGAAGGTGTCATCGCCTGTGACGACCTGGTTATCAAAGCGATCAAATGCTTGAACATCGATCGAAAACCTCGTGCCAACCGGCAAACGAGAGGAGGACGGAGGCAGAAAGCGACATTTGTCAGCAGCCGCTCTTTCTGCGGCAACATAGACAGAGAACGGGCTCGCGCTGATGTCACCTAGGGAATACATCAAAAGCGCCGAGGGAATTTCCTCGAACTCCTTGCCAGGAAAAGCCCAGGAGAGATTGGCTGTCCAGAATTCTCTCACGTCCGCATACTCCATTTCCAGCGTATACCACGTGTCCGGCTGCAGCAGCAAGCCTGCGTCGGCTACAGCCTCAATGTCATCTAGTGTGTTCAAAATTGTCTTTGCTCCGACTTTCAATTTGAAGCCCTGCTCTGGAAACGACTTGAAGCGATACTCTTGCGTCTCTGGCGGGCTTTCTGAACCCGAAAATATTTCAGATCGCACAAGCCCCCGAGGCTGACTTTCCGTCTCCCACGAAAGTTCCACGCCCCTACCGCTTTTGTCAGACGCGTACTCCACGGCAACTTGGTAGTACCCTCCGGCTTCCCCAAAACTCACCGTCCCGCTCTTTTCGGTCAAAGCCCCGAGGCTTGTCCACATGTCAATGAGCAACTGGTTGCTGACCCAAACCTTGACCCGCTCATCAGGTTGCCGTCGGCCTGCGTACATCGTGTAGGTCTGCGCGCGCTGTGGACGCAGCAGACCGCCCCATCGAATATGATACGTTTCGTTTGCGCACTCCGGCCCGTGGAAGAGCCCATGCAATGAGTCGTCAAAGGTCAAGAAATATGACGGAGACGATGAAAATGGATACGACGTATTGCCTGATGATGCGTCGCGTGTGCTGGAATAATACGTCGCCCAAAGCCCCTGCGCACCCACGCATGGTCGTCAGTTGAAGTCGCGCTGCATACCTGTCACTACAGTCACGCAGGGTGCGGTGGCTCATGCTAGCGCCGCAGTATGAGTGTGTCAAGCAGGAAGCCTAGGACACATGATGTACCCATGAAAGGATACAAGACGCATACCGCTCTGAGGTCAGGGCGCGTGCGAAGAAAACCCGACCACCTGTTATGAAAGTGAAAGAAGGACGCAACACGTCAGGTGTCTTCATTTTTGAGAGCGCTTTTGCTTGTGCGTGCACGTGCATGCGTGCGCGTGCGTGCGTTTGTTAGTTCGTGCGTGGTGGCGTGAGGGAGCAGCCGGGCAGCGTTGGCCTGCGTTTGTGTGCGCGCATGCTGGCATGCATGAATGCATGGGCATGTGCGCATGTTTACCGAACAGAGAAAGATCTGGGCACAGTTAAGTCACTGTCTGTCATGTCTAGAGTGGAAGAGATAAAAGATCTGAATGGCGCGCCCAAAAATTGGATATTGTCAAACACTTGCGTCCTCACCCCTCCAATTTCTGCACCCTGTGAGCGTGCGTCGCAAACACCAATCACACACACACACACACACACACACACACACACACACACACACACATGCAACACACACACGCACAAATGCACCGACACTCGGTACACACGTGCACACACAAACGCATCTGTTCAGTGCATATGTGCAGTGAGACGTTGATCTCTGGATCCGCCCTTGGATGATCTGCAGACAACATCCAAGCCTTGCCCCAAGTACCCTTTCATGCTCGCACGAGCGTACCTGTATTCGCACTTGCTGGTCGCCAGATGTCTCGAGCGCGAGCTGCAGCGGGTACGATGACTGGCGCTGCGGCTGAATTGCACAGGACTGCGTGAGACCTCATTCACACCGTGCAGTTCGACACTATTTCCTTACGCACACACGGCACATTGACAAGATGCGCACACATATTTCTGCAGAGACACTACCTTGGTGACATCAATCATCTCAAGCCCCACAGGGGCGTGGGACGGGCTCGGCCTCGAGGAATGAGCAGCTGGCCCGCGAGATACGACAAAGCGATCGCCTCCTTGCTGCACGACGTTGCCGTATGCATCCCGCGCCTATACATTTATATATAAGGTTCAACTTGTATAGTCTAGGGATTGGGGCTAACGGTTTGACATTGCAAGCCTGCACAAACGTGTGTGGCAAGCACTATTGACTCCAAATTCCGCCTGCGTGTGCACCTAACATTTAATGGTGTAGGCGCGTGCGCTCGTGCACGCTTGCATGCACACGCGCACGCACCGAGACAGTGAATTGAGCAGTACTGCCAGCTGTGACGAGTGAGAGACTGCTTCCAGTGGCCGCGCTCATCTGCACCTCAGACGTGGACGGAGAGATGGCCAAGGACACGGGGACGCCGCTGAAATCGCCGCGCTGGAATAGATTGCTCGAGGGAATGACAACCTGTGATCCCGAGGTGGCAGAAGACTGCCACTTGAGTTTGAGGTCATAGCACAGGTACGGGTACACGCAGCTCTCCGTGGTCTTGTACTCAATCCGGATATCCTCCAGCACGGAGTCAGACGCAAAGGCAAAGGTGGCACTTGGCGTGAGGCTGGTGAGCGAAAGCCAGTCATCCATCACAAGTCTGTTGGCCACCCACAACCTCACGCGATCATCTGCGTTCTCCACCTCAGCGGAAAATGTGTAGGTGCCGGCAACGTCGGGTTTCACCAGCCCTCGAAATGAGAGACTGAATGGCTGGTACTTCTCCAAGGCACTCGATGTGGGTCGCGATGGACACCGAGTTGACGGACAAAGATTGACTTGACTAACGCCATTTGGCGGCGCTGGCATGTGTCAAACATCACGTCAAGTATCAGTCTCTACACACGCCTGCGCGACCATGTTGCAACCGGGCCAGACTGCCGCGGCATATACCGCAACAAAAGGGGAGCGTGTGTCCGTACCGGATGTCGGCGACGTGAAATCTGTGCCTTGGTAGTACGTTGCCGCGAGTGAGCCCAGCGTCGCATGGAACACCGTGAGGCTGCGCAAATCATGTTTCGGATGTCCATGGCAATGCACCAACATTCCACAAGGTAATGTGGCGTGTGAGAAGCATACGAACATCATCACATAGGATCAGAATAATATCCGCCAGATGGATATGTGTTGTGAGGATGCAGCATTGCAAGCACGTGGATGGGGAGCGACGACGTTTTGGCACAGCATTTACACAAGAGAAGCTACCCACCTGTAGGCGCTAGATTTGGTCAGCAGATAACTCGTTTCGCACGTGTTTTCTCTGGAAATCTGGATTGTATTCTCAGGAGGAGGCTGCACCGAAGTGGTCGAGGATGCGTTTGTTTCTGAGACATTTTCCGTTCGGTTGAACGAAGAGGAGGAGGAGGATCTGACGATGGACGTGACGTGACGTTTTTTGCAATCCTGCAACCTGTTGCCATACAAATCCCGCGCTGTGATGACGAGCGTTGACTGCGCGCCTGCTGTGCCTAGCGTCAGCTCAGCCCCTCCAATGGTCGAATATTTGCCTGTGTGGGTGGTTTGGATGCACGGGGCAAGGCGAGAGACAAACAAAAAAAACAAATCAATGCGTTATGTTTTGTGCCTGCTTGTGTCTATGTGCCCCCTTATCATCATCTAAACCCTACATACCCAAGCGCTTGAGCAGGCCGAGCTTGCATCAAGGGTTCCACGCAACACTTACCGGACTCGGTGCTCGCCTGGGCAAGCGTCTGGTAAGGACTGTCGGCAAAGGGGATGAGCTCAAACAGGTAAGACGCAGGAATGCGATCAAAGGTGACATTGGTAGTCAGGTTCGAAATTCGATTCCAGCGCAGGTCGAAGGAATAGTTGCCCGTCTCCTGCCGGTATTCTATTTCCAGCAAATAGGGTGTCGACTCTTCCTTGAAGGCGAAGGCCTTGTGCGTTTGCAGTACGGTGCCCGCGAGACTGGTCCACTGGTCAATGACGATGAGATTGTCAATCCAAATGCGGACGCGCTCATCCGCGCTGCCTAAGGACGCAGAAAAGTTGCGCAGCACGTTCGGGGAGCTGATGAACCCCATCCACCTCACGGAGAACGCATTTGCTGACAGCGATGTAAGAAACGCTGACGCGTTGCTGGGGGAGATGGACAAGCTCGTGTGCAAAGACGTGGCGACTGGCACAGCAAAGGGACTGGCCACCGAGTTTGAGGCGGGGGCAGAGTCATCAAAGTAGGTTGCCGCGATGCCTCCTTGCCTTGCCAGTGATACCAGGGTCTTATACTTCCCTGACACTGTGAGTCCGAGAATGAGGACATCCCACTGGCCAAGTGCGTTGTAGGACGAAATGGCGCGCACCGCGCGCGTCTGTCTCGACTCCGGCACATAATCCGCGATAATGGGTTCGGGAGCAATCCGTGTAAATGCATTCGAAAACCGGTCTTTGGTCTGGATGAAGAAGATCATCACTCCACCTGCAGTCACCGTCGTCAGCCCCGGGCCTGAAATCGAGGAGGTGCTTGTGCAGAGAGCTGCTGAATTGACCTGCGTGGTCGACGGAGAGCCAATCAGGTCGAGGCGGGATATCAGGTGCTCACTGGCAATGTGCTGCAGAATGCCGTTGGTGCCCGCGCTGCTCCACTGCAGGCTTAGCTGCGGTGTCCCGGTAACATGCCAGTACATGATGTCAATCTTGTAATACTGGCCTGCTGAAAGGTAGAGCGAGCCCATAACCGGCTCGGCGCTTCCGAGCGCTGTGCTGATACCGAGCAGATAACTCTCGTCGCTGTCGTACAAGGAGATATTCGAAAACGAGGCCCCGGACAGAGAAAATGAGTAGGTGTCGCTCAGAGTTGGCGCCAGGTATCCGCCCCAGCGGACACCCATGTAGTTTGCAAGATCCCGCATTCCGCCTCCGATATTCACGGAGTCTGTCACTGCCACAGCGTTCGTAAACAACCTGTTGCTGTAGTAAGTGGCAAAAAGACCTCCTGGGATCATCCCCGTGAATCGCGTTTGAGAGACCCCGCCGGCGTTGATGCCTTGCGTGTATATCCCAGACACCGTCAGAATGCGTACCCCGGGAGCAGTGCTGCGCGACACGCCCAGCAAGATGTCATCGTTTTCGCGGAGATTTCGGAATTGATCCCGAGAGCGTATGCGCAAGGAAGCCGTGACTCCTACGGTGAGCACCGTGAGGCCACTTCCAGAAACCGACGAAGTACTTGCACAAAACTGGTGCGCCACAGTCGTCACAAGCGGGTGCTGTGGTTCCAGGGGAAGCGCGGTCCCGAGAACAGATCCTGGTACGACGAAGGCTGGGTCTAGGCTTGGTTGCCAGAGTAGCTGCAGACCACGGCTGCCCAGGTTCGTTGCATTCACAGAGTACTCCACCTGGATCTCGTAGTAGCCTCCAGCCACGTCAAAGGTGACAGCGCTGCTCTTCTCCATTGCACCTCCAAGGCTGCTCCACATATCGATGACTAGCCTGTTGTCCAGCCACACTTTCACCCGCTCTCCTGCTGATTGTCTCGCTGCACGCATGGTAACGTTGCGCGCCTGCTGCCGCAGCATTCCAGCCCATCGAATGCTGTACGTGGAGTTAGAAGGTAAGGAGGAGGCCGGGGGTGCATCGGAGCCTACGGCTGAAAAATCAATAGTTGCGCTCGTTGTCGCTTTGACAGCTGCTGGAAACCGCAGGCTGGCATCGCTGAAGTAGGTCGCTTGAATCCCTCCTGTTTTGACCAGAAATGATCGGACGCTTGCGACGCTCGGGATGAAGTTCTCGTACACAGCAATGTACTCGCCCTGGAAACGGTGTGTGACATTCACCAGGACATCACGCGCCAGTTCCGGACGCTTTCTGAGTGTGATGTGCAGGCTATCGGCAGCATCCGACACGTTGTTCCCGAACCTATCGCGGGCCAGGATCCTGAAAGACGAGAGAACACCAGCGGTCGTGAGCGTCAGGCCAGGGCCGAGCATCTGGCTTGCTGCCGCATCCGCTTCAGCGGGCTGGACCGTACATGTGAACGGACTGCTAGGTAATGCAATGCCGTTGTAGGCCAGATCTGCCTGGTATAGTGCCGACAATGTCACCAGATAGGTCAGCTCAACCTGCCCTCCAATCATCTGAAAGCTTTCAAGAGCGCGGCTGGCTACGTGGGGCGCGTTGCCAGAAGACGACAGCAGCGGCTTGGGATACAGCCCAGAAAACGAGATGTCGGCATTTGAAACGGTGTTTCCGTGCTCATCTGCAGCATAGACGGTGAAAGTGCTCAGCGCCCCGGCTGTGCTGAGGGACAGAGCAGAGCCTTGATATCGCCAGGACGACGGCGAGGGCGGCCCTGGCAAGACGAGCACTGACAGCGGACTTGCGCGCACGTGAGTACCATCTATTTTGATATGCACACTGAACCTGCCTGCAGCCGTAACAGAGAACATGAGCGTGCGTGTCGTCCGCGCGTGCGCCTCCTCGCTTGCAACATCCATGAAGTCTGGCATTGGGAGAGGGCGCTCAAGCAGATCGCGGCCGCTCACTTCTACGCCAGACATGTCGGGCTGCGCCGAATTGTTCCACTCGTCCCGCAGCAACAGTTGGAGACACAGCTGATCCCCAGCCGCCATCATCTGCGCGACGCTGTCGGCGCACTGCCTGAGCTCGCTCATCGACGCCTTCGGAGGCCCAGGGAGGATTTCAACCAGAGACGCGCGGAGATGTGTTGCGCGACACATTGGCATTGTCAGAGGCTGTGCCGCGCCGTTGACCCCAGCCCGGGACCATTGCAGTGATAGTCCTCGATTCCCTGCCGGAGCCACCTGATACTCTACGCGAATGTCGTACACGTGGCCTTCCGTCTTTGCAAAGTGCACAGTGGCGCTGATTGTGACCGCGTGCTGTAGACTGCTCCAAGTGTTGATCAGCAGAGCGTTGTCCACCCACACCTTGACCCGCTCTGCGGCTGTCTGCAAGGTGGCAACTATCGTGTGTGTCTGCGCGTACAGCGGCTGGAGCATTCCAGCCCATCGGATGCTGTATGGTGTGTTGACGGGGAGAGATGAGCCGACGGGCGGCGATTTGTGGGCTGCTGAGAAGTCTATAGCGGGTGCGGCAGCTGCCTTTGCGGC
>Ga0209713_10002051_pt1 | contig 12367 bp, 16 predicted proteins | sample ArcOceMetagenome_3_FD_187444 | JGI IMG/M metagenome (GOLD analysis project Ga0209713, IMG submission 187444) | Marine eukaryotic phytoplankton communities from Arctic Ocean - Arctic Ocean- Svalbard ARC20M Metagenome (SPAdes) (version 2) | ecosystem: Environmental > Aquatic > Marine > Oceanic...
CTTATTTTAATTCTAATAACATCATTAGGTATCTATGGATTTTTAACATCGGCATTTCAAGATACATTTAATCAATTCAGTATAAAAGAAAAACAATTAGCATTCCTACAACAAAAAGAAAAGTTTTGGGGTGATGATGTAATAAGATATGATGACGAACTTAAAAGAATTAGTACTAACATTAGTACTCTTTCTAATGCGAAATCTCAATCAATCCAAGTACGAGACACCTCGGTGGTTGGGGGCATTAGAACAACCATCTCTACTTCCGAACTTAGGATTTCTCAAAAACGTATCGAAGTTGAAGAACAAAATCGTAAAGGTGTTCAGTCCAAAAGAGAAGTAGCGGCAGATTCACTACAAACAATTCAATTAAAAATATTAGATGTAGAATCATCGGAAGGTGTATCATCTGAATTAGGACCTTTAGAATACCTTAGTGGGTTATTAGATAGACCTATGGATGTTATTATCAATTGGTTTATACTAATCATTATCTTTGTATTTGACCCACTTGCAGTAGCATTAGTAATCGCTTTTAACAACGCATTAAAAGTTGATAGAGGAATTGATGATAAAGAAAAGATAGTTACTAATAGGGAGTTATATGGTGAGGAGCCAAATGATGATAGTGATGATGTTGAAACTATTATCGAATCAAATGAAAATCCACCACCACCAACCGAAGAATTAGTAGAAGCTGTTAATTCATATAAAGAATTTGTAAATCCATTATCTAATTTAAAAAAAGATATATCTCGTAGAGGGATTGATATTGATAATGATGGTACTATTGATGGATACGATAATACTGGTGATGGGTTAATTGATGAGGTAGTTCCTTCATCATCTCGTAGAGCACAATATGTACTGAATGAAAGACCATTTTATGCAAGGCCTAATTTCAATTGGGGAGATAGAAGTAAATGGATTAATAATCAAAACGCAGTTAACTATTGGTTAACCTATATCAAAAACCAAAAGGATACAAACTATCCTGATAACTTCGATTCAAAAACTTATTGAAATAAATTTGGTTTTTAAATATTTTTTTCGTATATTTGTTATATAACAACTGATAAATCTAACGAAATGAATTTAGGATACGCTTGTATTAATATGACTCTATCGGGTCAAAAACCAAAAGTAACAACAAATCGTTCAATGATTAAACGAACATTCTTAGAAAGGGGTGTTGAATATGCAACGGAACTGGGATTACAAAACGCTAGAGATTTATATAGAATTTTAGAATGGAATAATGAGAATGGAGTAAAACTATTCAGATTATCCTCTGAAATGTTTCCTTGGGGTTCTGAATATGAGATAGAGAAATCACCACACTACGCAAGAATCAAAACTATATTGATGGCTTGTGGTAATTACGCTAAGAAAAATGGTATTAGGATTACTTCACATCCCGGTCCTTTCAATGTATTAGTTTCACCAAGACCACATGTTGTAGAAAACACAATTAAAGATTTGGAGTTACATGCTAAGATATTTGATTTAATGGGATTAGAACAATCGCATTATAATAAAATCAATATTCATTGTAATGGAGTTTATGGAGATAAGGATTCGGCTATGAAACGATTTTGTGAAAACTTCAAAAGACTATCAAAATCAGTACGAAGTAGATTAACAGTTGAGAACGATGATAAAGCATCAATGTATTCAGTAAAAGATTTGATGTATCTAAACGAACAAATTGGTATTCCAATTGTATTCGATTACCATCATCACCAATTTTGTACAGGTGGATTAACCGAAGAAGAGGCATTGAAGTTGGCAATTACAACTTGGCCAGAAAATATTAAACCAATTGTTCATTATTCGGAATCTAAAAGATTACATGAAGAGAATGTAAAAATTAAAGAACAAGCACATTCGGATTACATTAACAAACTTCCTAAACTATATGGAATGGATGTTGATGTAATGGTAGAAGCAAAAGCAAAAGAACTTGCAATTATACCACATATGGCAAAATTTAATGTATGTGAATATAGTGGATTATTAAACACACAAAGTTATACAATATGATTATAGATATAGATATTACAACTCCTAAGAGAGTTGAAAAGAAATGGGGATATGAACTATGGATTCATAATGATAATGAGTACTGCGGTAAGCTATTGGTATTCACAAAGGATAGAAATAGATTCTCAATGCACTACCATATTAAGAAAAAAGAAAGTTGGTATGTACAAGAAGGTAGATTCCAATTTAATTGGTTGAATGTAGAAGATGGAAAGTTAGAAGGCAAGACTTTGGAAAAGGGAGATAGTGTTTTAATCGATAGAGGATTACCTCATCAATTAATTGCATTGGAAGATAACTCAATTGTATTTGAGGTTTCTACTGAACACTTTGATGAAGATAGTTATAGAGTTTATAGAGAAACACCAGAAGATTTATTAGATGAGTTATATTAAGGCTCAATTACCAGAGAGATACGAATTAAAAAAACGAATCGAAGCTAACAAAGATATGTGGATTCCATTTTACGCAAAACATGGAGCATATATAGGTAGCTCAGAATCGATTGATTATTTAACAAACGAAATAAAAAAATACTATGATAGTAAAGAGAATTGAAAAAACTCCCGTTACAAATGAAGAGTTAAACGAATATAAAGAAAAGATATCTAAATTAGAAAACGAATATGCTGTAAATGCATCTGATGTTGGAATGGATAAACGTATTGTTACTATTAAGTTTGGTGGAGAGTATGATGAATTAACATTAGTAAACCCAAAAGTTATCGAAACCTCTAAAGAGATGGTTGTTTATTTTGAAAAAGAACTGGATGGTAAACAAAAGATTAGAAAAACTGCTAGACATCAATGGTTTAAAATAGATACTGATAACTTAGGTGTAGTAGAATTCTCATCGGATAAAAAAGAATGGAAAGACCAAGAAGAATATATGAATGACTTGGGATTATTTGAATGTATTACCGCACAACGTTTAATTGATTCTATTGATGGTGTTAGTATTAATTCTCCGATTAGAAGATATAGTACACAACTTAAAGCAGAAAAGAAACCTGGTAGAAACGAAAGAGTAATGTTACAATCACCTGAAGGAGAAATGGAATTTGTTAAATACAAAAAAGCACAACCTCTTTTAGATAAAGGATATCAATTAGTATAATGGGAGTATTATCATACAAATCAGAAGAACCTACAAATAGAGAGGCTATAAACATATCATTCGATGTACCAGATGACATGAACATACATGAGTTTAAAATTATGTGTGTTCGAATGGCATCATCAATGGGATATCATAATAATTCAATCACTAAAGCATTTGGAGAGTTGGATTACGAAACTCCATCGGATAAAGATTTTAAAGAATTCTTACATTCACTAAATGTAACAACTGGTTCTTTAGCTATATAACATATGACACGACTTTACATATTGGAACAAAAGTTAAAAACTTTAGAAATAATATTAGAAACTATGGTTGAAGAACTTATTGATGAAGAATTAATTGATGGAGACCTTTTCGATAAAAAACTTATTGAAAAAATAAAAGAGTTTAGTAACGAAATACAGGAAATAAAAGAAGAAGAAGAAGAGTCCGAAATAGGATTATTTCCTTACTATGGAAAAAAAGGTGAAGCTTAATTTGGAAAGTTGAACTTTTTTTCGTATATTAGTAAAATATAATATCAAAATGGAAGAAATTTATTTATACATAGTAATTGGAGTTTTAGTAATATCCAATATATTTTTTATTATCAGAGGTACTCAGTTGGTTAGACAAATAGAAACAATTGCTAACGATATGGATAATCTAAATGAATTATCCATTGGTACTTTAGAAAATATGATGCAGGAGATGAAAGAACTTGATATCAAAGGTTCATTTGAATCAGATGATGAAGTTGGTGTGGTTTTCAAAGAGTTAAAAGATACTATTGAAAAGTATAAAAATAATTTATAAAAAATATGCCTAGACCTAGAAAAAAGAAATCAAAAATATATTTCGGTACACCTGCTCAAGATGCTATCATTGAATATAATGCTAGTACTGACCCAAAGGAGAGAAACCAAATATATAAGGATAGAATACAATTTCCATTTGAAAAGTTAGCAGAAAATATTCTAAATACATTTAAGTTTTCATACTTTGATGTATCTAAGGAAGATGTTAAAAAAGAAACGGTATCGGTATTGGTACAAAAGATTCATATGTTTAAACCTGATAAGGGTAGAGCATTCTCATATTTTTCAATTGTAGCTAAGAATCACTTAATCTTACAAAATAACGGAAACTATAAACGTTATAAGAAAACGGCACTACTTTCTCAGATGCCCGAAACTTGGAATCCTGAAAATGATTTCTATCATGAACAAAAGGGTCATGAGTTTGATGAGTTCAAAGAACTAATGCTGGCTTATTGGGATAAGAACTTAACAAAAGTTTTTAATAAAAAGAGAGATATTCAAATAGCAGATGCTATTTTAGAACTATTCAGAAGAAGTCAGTATATAGAAAACTTCAATAAAAAACACTTATACCTTCTTATCAGAGAAATGACAGATTGTAAAACACATTACATTACAAAAGTAGTTAATGTTATGAAAACTCACCAAAAGAAAATGTTAAATGAATATTTAGACCATGGTGAAATATCTGATAACAATGATGAGGATGAATTCTTTTCTTATTAAAGCAACTCTACTCTAAGTACAAATAAAAATTACTTTTTTCTTTATTGATATTTATATATAGAATAATAATCTATATAAGTATGTCAACAGATTTCGAATTATTCCCAGGTAAAAACCTTAGTGGTTTATTTGAGGATATATACAACAATCAGATAAATAAAAAGAAACACATTTCAGAAGTAATTTTTGAAATGAGAAAAATGATTAGTCATAAAGGTGATATGGCACTTATGGGTCCAGTCATAAAAGACTTAATTGATACCTCAGTTCGTAACGATGACCAATTAGTTAAACTAGCAACAATCGCACAAAGAATTGTAGCATCAAGTCAGAAGAACGATGGGGATACTGGGTTTCTTACCGATAAGGAAAGAGAGCAACTTCTATCTGAAGTTGAGCAAATTCAAGATGAGGTTTCAAAGATTGATGATATTCAAAACGATATTGAAGAGGTTAAGCAAAAAATAGAAAGTTAATATGAGTTTTTTTGGTGGAAATTTAATTTGGAATGTAGCTAAACAGGTAGCATCAACTGTTGTTAATAAATCTTCTGATGATTTAGCAATAGTATATTCTGTTATATTAGATGAAAATCATCCATTAATAAAATCCGGAGATGTAAATATAGCAGATGTTGGTTCAATTGAATGTAGATTATTAAATGATATCACTGGTGACAGTTTATTGATAGCTAAACCATTAGATTCTACTGTAACAATACTACCGATTAGAAACCAAACTGTATTTATACAAAAATTAGGAAGTGGTTATGTATATACACAAATATCAAAAGGATTATCACCAAACACATCCAATAATGAAAATTCAATATCTACTTTATTTACCCAAGAACAATCAGCAGCAGGTGATGGTAATAAAGCAGAAGGATATTCAAATGTAAGTAGTACTGGTATAGCTCGTTCAAATACAAACGAAGTTAATGATTTTGATGGATATGGTGATTACTTTACCGCAGAAGAAGGTATTCATAAATTAAAATTATATGAGGGTGATGTATTGTTTCAAAGTAGGTTTGGTCAATCTATAAGACTTAGTGGATATAATAATAGTGAGAATAAATTTTTCCCTACATTAACAATAAGAAGTGGTGAATCTCCTGAAAATAGGAAGAAGGATGATACTGTATTGGTAGAGGAAAACGTAAATGAAGATAGTAACATTATATTCTTAGGTAGTGGAGAAAAATTATTAGAATGGACTCTTCCCACTACTAATCCAAAGGAATCTTTTTTTGATTATCCAAGTGAATTAAAGGGAAATCAAATTCTACTTAGTTCAGATAGAATTATACTTTCGGCTAAAACATCAGAAATGATATTCTCATCAAAGGGTAATACTGGGTTTATTACGGATGGTTATTTTACAATAGATACTACTAAGGGTATAAACGTAACATCAAACGAAGCAATTTATTTTGATGTTAAAAATAATAAAAATTTTATCATTACTTGTAGTGGTGGTGGTGCAATTTCACTGGGTAGTACTAATATTTTTGAGTTAGAACCAGCACCAAAAGGACAAACGTTGGTTAATTTATTGGGTGAATTTATAGATTTAGTAGTACAACAAATATATGTTACTCCATCAGGTCCATCTGCACCAGGTCCAACGAGTGTTGCTCAATTTGCATCTTTAAAGGCTAAGTTGAATACAATGTTAAGTCAAATAGTACAATTAAAATAATATGGGATTAGGGGATAATATAGGTAATACTGCAAACGAAGCCATTGGTGATGTATCTGATGCAGCATCAGATGCAATTGATAATGTAACTGGTGCCGTTGGTGATATTGTTTCATCAATACCAACTGAGTTACCAGAGTTACCAGAATTACCTGCGTTACCTGAGATACCAAAGTTACCTACGATTCCAAAGATATCATTACCAAAATTACCACCACTTCCTAAGTTCAAAAAAAAGAAATTGGAAGAGAATCCTAAATTGAAAAAAGGATTACCAAAGATACCAAAAGTTCCTTCATTGGAACTACCACCAATACCAGAATTACCAGAATTACCGAATATACCAGCAATACCAGAACTACCAAATCTACCAGAACTACCCGATGTGGGTGATATAGTAGATGGGGCTGTGGGTGCAGCAACTGATGCGGTTGATAACGTTATTGATAAAATTCCATAAAATGTCTTGGTCACTATTTAAAAAAAATATATTAAGGAAAACTAATCCAATTAATAACCCTTCATTAAATATTAATGAGGTTGCAACTATTTGGGCAGATGAATATGATGCGGTAGTAAAGAGGGGAAAGGATTTATTAAATTTAGAATCGGTTCAGAAAGGTAATAAGGATTTAGCTAAAGCACTTTTCCAAATTGCATTACTAAAGGGGTTAGCAACTCCACCTGGAGTTAACTTCTCATTGGTAAATGAATTTGGTAATGGTGTTAAGGCATATTGGGTAGGTGCACAAATGAATCCATTTCCAATTCCATTAATTCCAGCACCAGGTACAATACAAAACATAGTAGTTAATTCAAATATAGCAACTAATCCAGGTACTTGGCCAATGTATCCACCATTAAAACCTGCTAAAAAACAAGTGATAATGGTTAATATGTTTATTTTGGCAGCAACGGTACATTTATTTAGTGTAGGTGGGATTATACAAACAACATCATTATACCCATCGGCACCATCACCTATCCCATCACCAGGAGTTATATCATGGACTGCATATTTAATACCTCCAAATATACCAATACCAAATATTAACTTTCCATCTTCAGATGGTAGTGAACCGCCGGTATTAGAACAAGTGGTTGATGATAGTGTTTCTACATTAACACCAAATGCTCCACAATATGTTGATAGCGATGTAGATGTATTAGGTACTCCAATATTAAAGGATGTTATAAATGAGACTATACCAGATGATGTAATTGATGAAGAATTGGAAAATATTCTACCTGATTTCATATCACAATTAGAAATGGGAGGAACAAAGTGTGAATAAAAATCAAAAAACAATAAAACAAATATTTATATAGAAAGGAAAACATTACAACAATGGATACTGAAAAATTAGTTAAAGCAATACAAATAATAGTTAAGGAGGAAATCAAAGTGATTCTTCCTACACTAGTCAAAGAAGGTGTAAAGAAAGAAATGGCAAAGTTGTTAAGAGAAAACAAACAACTTAAAAAAGCTATTACACCAAAGCAACCAACATTTATGGATAATAATGTTGAGGAAAGACCAATCCAAACAGAAAGAGTTTTAAGTAGAGACCCGGTGTTAAACAAGGTATTACAACAAACACAGCCACTTAGTATAAGTGAAAATACATCTAGAAGTGTATTAGATAGACAACCACCTGCTTATGCTGGTGCACCAACTGAAGTTTCTGAAAGAACAATGGAGTTTGATTCAAACTCAACTCATACATTGGGAGCACAAAGTATAGCTGATAAAATGGGTTATGGTGATATGAAACCAACTGGAGTTAAATCTGGATTGGGAGTATCAACTGGACTAGCTGGATTGGATAGAGTTTTAAATAGAGATAATTCTCAGTTAATAAAAGCTATGGATAAAAAAAGCAATGGTACTTGGAGACCAGGAATGTAATATAAATTATGGCAGTTGAGTTAGGAAGAAGAATAGTTAAAGATACCAAAGCATTTGCAAGTTATGCTATTGGTGTTACGTTACCATTACAATTTGGTGAGAATACCTTCGAGCAATCTTTTCAAACCAAAGACCAGATTAAATCAAATATTAAAAATCTTCTACTTACTAAAAGAGGGGAACGTATTATACAACCCGAATTTGGTAGTGGTTTACAATCATTATTGTTTGAACAAAATGTAGATGATTTAGAAGGTAAGATAGAAGATACTATAAACGAAAGTTTAGAGCAATGGTTACCATATGTTACAGCTGAAGAGATTGATATTGAATCAACTGATGAATTGAGAGATAACAACAAAATAAACGTTTCAATTAAATTTAGAATAGGAGATGATATTAATTTAGAAACTCTAACATTCACAGTACAGGGATAATACGATATGGCAATAACAAAAACATCAAAGAACTTTAAGAACAAAGGTAAGGATATAAAATATCTTAACAAAGATTTTAGTGCGTTTAGAGGTAATCTAATCGAGTTCGCTAAAACGTACTTCCCAAAAACATATTCTGATTTCAACGAATCATCACCTGGTATGATGTTTATTGAGATGGCATCTTATGTGGGTGATTCACTTTCATATTACGTTGATGATACTTTAAAAGAATCATTAATGGTTCATGCAGATGATATTGAAAATGTGATAGCACTTTCACAATACTTAGGATATAAACCAAAAGTATCGGCACCATCAGTAACAACTCTTTCAGTTTATCAATTAGTACCATCGATAGGTAGTGGTGGTGATAACACATTTGATTCAACTTATTTTTTAAGAATAAAAGAAGGTATGAGATGTGAATCTACAAATGGTGTACAATTTATTACACAAGATGTTGTAGATTTTTCAGATGAAAGAGATAGAGAAATAACAATATATCAACGAGATGGTGTTAGTGGAGAGGCTTCATTTTACTTAGTTAAAAAACAAGTACAAGCAATATCGGCAGAATTAAAAACAGAAGAAGTTTCATTTGCTGCATTTAAAGAATTCCAAAGTATTGAATTGGGTGATACTAATATTATAGATATCTATGATGTAAGAGATTCTGATTCAAATAAATTTTACGAAGTTCCTTATTTAGCACAAGAATTGGTATTTACCGATTATCCAAATACTGAAAATAATGATCCTGATTTATTTCAATTTAAATCAACAACTCCATATATTTTAAATACACTTAAAACATCTCGTAGATTTGTAAAACAAGTAAATCCAAATAGTACAACAACTATTCAATTTGGTAGTGGAGACCCAACAGTTAGTGAAGAAACAATTATTCCTTCATTTAAAAATGTAGGATTGGGATTACCTAATTCAATTAGTAAATTAAATGAATCATTTGACCCAACTAACTTTTTGAAAACAAAAACATATGGAACATCTCCATCCAATACAACTATGACTGTAAAGTATTTAGTTGGTGGTGGTGTTGAATCAAATGTTAAAAAGGGAACAATTACACAAATCAATGGTGTTGAATATGAAGAAGATATTGATTTATTTACAAATGTTCAATTAGGATTGTATAGAGCAGCTAAAAACTCAATAGCTATTGATAACGAAGTTCCTGCAACTGGTGGTAAGGGTGGTGATACTATTGAAGAGATTAGACAAAATGCATTGGCAAACTTTGGTTCTCAAAATAGAGCAGTAACATCAAAGGATTATCAAATAAGAGCGTTATCAATGCCAACTAAGTTTGGAGCTATTGCAAAAGCATATGCTACGGCAGATGGTACATTGGATAACAATTCACCTTCATCTATTTTAGCTTCACCACAAGTCCTTAGAGAGTTTACTGAGCTAGTTGATGGGTTTGTAAATAGAGAAGAAGGAGCAGGTGAGGTTGATAAGCAACTTATCCAAGATGAAATCAGAAAATTCTTAGTTGGTAAAACTTCTAATGATAACGAAAAGAATAATCCATTTGCTATTAATCTTTATCTATTAGGATATGATTCAAATAAAAAATTATCAACTCTTAATAGAGCAATAAAAGAAAACTTAAAAACATATTTAAACGAATATAAAATTTTAACTGATGGTATAAACATCAATGATGGTTTTATAATTAATATAGGTTTGGAGTTTGAAGTGGTAACATTAAAGAATTATAATAAAAGTGAAGTACTATCTGAATGCATATCAGAATTAAAAGATTATTTTAACATAGATAGTTTTACATTTAATAACACAATTAACATTTCTGAATTAGAATTGATTATAGCAAATGTTGATGGAGTTAGTTCGGTTCCTAAATTAAAAATTGTAAATAAGTGTGGTGGTCAATATGCACCAAACACATACAATATAGAAGCGGCTATTAAAGATAAGATTTTATATCCATCTTTAGACCCATCAGTTTTTGAAATTAAATTTCCAGATTCGGATATAAAAGGAAGAGCAAAATAATGGCATACTATTTTCTAACAGCATCAAAAGATGCATCGGTTTACTTACAACAACCTGACCAAAACGCTGGTTTAGATGAGGTATTAGAGGTAAGTAAGGTTTACTATGGTGGAGTTAAAGATGTATCAAGAGCACTTCTTAAATTTGAAACTAATGGGTTCTCATCATCACTATCTAATGGTAGTGTTGGATTTGAAGAAGCTAAACTTATATTAAAGGAAACTGAATCAGAAGAAGTACCATTACAATTTGATATTAACATATATCCAGTTTCTCAAAGTTGGGAAATGGGTAAAGGTACTAGATTTGATAATATAGAAACTGCTGGAGTAACTTGGAATTATAGAGAAGGTGATTCATCACTCAGATGGGTAAACAATGTAGTAGATGGTAATATTGTATTTGCTACTAACACAACTGGTTCTTTTTCTGGTAGAGGTGGCGTATGGCATTCTAATCTTAGTAGTTCTAAATCATTTACATATAAGACTGAAGATATTGATGCTGATATAACTACAATTTTCCAAAGTTGGTTAAGTGGTTCAATTCAAAACGAAGGATTGATAGTAAAGCATTCAAATGAATTTGAAGAAGATACAAATGATTATGGAATCTTAAAGTTCTTTAGTAAAGAAACAAACACAATACATCAACCAAAAGTTAGAATAGGATGGGATGATGTATCATTTTCAACTGGTTCATTGACCGAATTAACATCGGAAGAAATAAAAGTTGGAATTAGAAACTTTAAAAAACATTACAAAGTAAATACAACACCTAAGTTGAGAGTAGTTGGTAGAGATTTATATCCTACAAAAACATTCTCATCTACGGCACAATATGGTATAAGTAAATTTTTACCAACAACATCATACTACCAAGTATGCGATTATCATTCAGGAGAAGTAATGATTCCATTTAGTAATTACACAAAATTAAGTTGTGATACTGATGGTAACTATTTCAATTTGAATTTATCTAATTGGGAAGTTGATAGAGTGTACAATATAGAATTTAAAATTACTATTAGTGGAGTTGATTATTTCTTTGATAACGATTACACATTTAGTTTAATTTCATAATATAAATGAAGAATAGTGGATTAAAAAATGAGGCACAAGTTGCTAAGATATTTGTAAGTGGTTCGGATGCCTTACCACAAACAAATGATAGTGGTGTCCGTTTATTTAAGGAATCTGATTTAACCGATGGTATTATAAGTGGTAAATTAACAAGACCTAAATATAATACAAAGGAATTAAAGAAATCAGTTGATACTACTATATTTGAACTTCTACCAAATGATGTAACAATTGGACCAGCAATGGTTCTTCGTACAATATACCAAGAAGCTCTTGATAGAATAACTGAATTAAATGCTTTATTAGAAAGATTAAATGTTACTATTGGTGAGAGGGATGCAACGATAGCAGAATTACAAAGTATTATAGAGCAGCTTAGAATTGAATTAGAGAATGAGCAATTAAAAGCAAATATAGCAAGTCAACAATCTACAATTTCAAATCAACAAATTGGTGAAACAACAATTGATTTACAAAACGCAATACAAAATTCAATT
>Ga0209713_10002052_pt1 | contig 12366 bp, 10 predicted proteins | sample ArcOceMetagenome_3_FD_187444 | JGI IMG/M metagenome (GOLD analysis project Ga0209713, IMG submission 187444) | Marine eukaryotic phytoplankton communities from Arctic Ocean - Arctic Ocean- Svalbard ARC20M Metagenome (SPAdes) (version 2) | ecosystem: Environmental > Aquatic > Marine > Oceanic...
TAAATTAGAATACAAATTTTCAGTATGTCAGAAGAAAAAAAGGACAGTAAACCTAAAAAAGCTGTTAAAAAAACTACTAAAGCTGTAAAGTCGAAAGCTCCAGCAAAATCCACAAAGAAAGTAAAAGTTGAAAAAGAAATTGTTGAAGTTGTTGAGACTTTAGCTAACGAAGTTGTTGAAACTTTAGACAATGAAGTTGTTGAAAATAAAATTGAAGAAAATTCAACAAATGAACCAACACCAGAAGAATTTTTAAAAGATTTTGATTGGAATTTATTTGAAGAAGGAATTGAAACAATTAAAGATGATAAATTATCTGAATTTGAAAAATTAGTTGAAGAGAATTTTGTTGACACTTATAATGAAAGTGTTATTGAAGGTACCATAATTAGTTTAACAGATAGAGAAGCTATAATTGATATTAACGCTAAATCTGAGGGTGTTATTTCATTAAATGAATTTAGATATAATCCTGATTTAAAAGTTGGTGATAAAGTTGAGGTTTTAGTTGATGTTCAAGAAGATAAAACAGGTCAATTAGTTCTTTCTCATAGAAAAGCAAGAACTATAAAAGCTTGGGAAAGAGTGAATGACGCTCACGATCAATCTACTGTTGTTACAGGTTTTGTAAAATGTAGAACTAAAGGTGGAATGATCGTTGATGTTTTTGGTTTAGAAGCTTTCCTTCCTGGATCACAAATTGATGTTAAACCAATTAGAGATTATGATCAGTATGTTAACAAAAATATGGAATTCAAAGTTGTTAAGATAAATCATGAATTCAAAAATGTTGTTGTTTCTCACAAAGCATTAATTGAAGCTGATATTGAATTACAAAAGAAAGAAATAATTGGTCAATTAGAAAAAGGTCAAGTTCTAGAGGGTACTGTTAAAAACATAACTACTTATGGTGTGTTTATTGATTTAGGTGGTGTAGATGGTTTAATTCATATTACTGATTTATCATGGAATAGAATTAATCATCCTAGTGAAATATTAGAGTTAGATCAAAAACTAAATGTTGTTATTTTAGATTTTGATGATGATAAATCAAGAATTCAATTAGGTGTTAAGCAATTAAGTGCTCATCCTTGGGAATCTTTAGATACAAAACTAAAAGAAGGTGATAAAGTAAAAGGTAAAGTTTCAGTTCTAGCTGATTATGGTGCTTTTGTTGAAGTTGTTGATGGTGTTGAAGGTTTAGTTCATGTTTCTGAAATGTCATGGTCTACTCATTTACGTTCAGCTCAAGATTTTGTTAAAGTAGGGGATGAGGTTGAGGCAGTTGTTTTAACATTAGATAGAGAAGAAAGAAAAATGTCACTAGGTATAAAACAACTTACCTCAGATCCTTGGACAGATATAACTAAAAAATATCCTGTAGGTTCTAAGCATTCTGGAATTGTTAGAAATTTTACAAATTTCGGAATCTTTGTTGAGCTTGAAGAAGGAATAGATGGTCTAGTTTATATTTCAGATTTATCATGGACTGTAAAGGTCAAACATCCTTCTGAATTATTTTCAACAGCTGATAAAATTGATGTTATTGTATTAGAATTAGATTCTGAAGCTAGAAAATTAAGCTTAGGTCATAAGCAAACTATGGATAATCCTTGGGATGTCTATGATAAAACATTTGCTGAAGGAACTTCGCATAACGCAACAATTTCAGACTCAAATGACAAAGGTGCTACTATTGTTTTTAATGATGATATAACAGCTTTTGTTCCTAATAGACATCTTGTTAAAGAGGATGGTAATAAGTTAAAGAAAGGCGATACTTCAGAATTTAAAGTTATTGAATATAATAAAGACTTTAAAAGAGTTGTAATGTCTCATACTGTTTTATTTAATGACCAAGAAAAGAAAAATGTTAAAGAGTCATTGAAAAAAGTTAATGTTAAAGAATCAGACAAATCTACTTTAGGGGATTTAGATGTTTTAGCTGACTTGAAAAAGAAAATGGTTGATGATGAAAAAAAGAAAAAATAATTTTTTTCTATAATATCTAAAAAAGCATCTTGAAAAAGATGCTTTTTTTTATGACAAAATTTCTTTAGCTAACCAATCCCCAATTTCACTTGTTTTAAACGCTTTATTACCGTCTGCTAAATCTTCAGTTACAATTGATTTTTCAAGGGATGAATCTACAACTCTTCTAATTAAGTCAGCTTCTTCTTTTAGATTAAATGTGTCTTCAAACATCATTGCAGCAGATAAAATTGTTGCTAATGGATTTGCTATGTTTTTCCCTGTAGCTTGAGGATATGATCCGTGAATTGGTTCATAAAGTGATGTTTTTAAACCAACAGATGCTGATGGCATTAATCCCATGGAACCTGAAATAACAGATGCTTCATCAGTTAAGATATCTCCAAACAAATTTTCAGTTATTAATACATCATATGAATTAGGCCATTGAACTAGTCTCATTGCCACAGCATCTACAAACTCATAACTTACTTTAACTTCAGGATAATTTTTTTCTAATGACTGTACAGTTTCTCTCCATAGTCTTGATGTCTCTAGTACATTTGCTTTGTCGACACAACATAATCTTTTAGATCTTTTCATAGCTAGTTCAAAACCTTTTACTGCCAATCTTTCTATTTCTTTTCTAGTATAAGTACATGTATCAAATGCGGTATTTCCATTATCTAGTCGTCCTCTTTCTCCAAAATAAATACCACCTGTTAATTCTCTTAAAAACACCAAATTAGTTCCTTCAATTCTTTCTCTTTTTAAAGGAGATTTGTCGATAAGAGACGGGAATGTAAAAGTTGGCCTTACATTAGCAAATAATCCTAAATCTTTTCTCATTTTTAAAAGACCTTGTTCTGGTCTAACTTTAGCACTTGGATCATTATCAAATCTTGGATGACCGACAGCTCCAAATAAAATTGCATCAGATTTTAAACAAATTTCATGTGTTTCTTTCGGGTAGGGTTCGCCAACAGCCTCTATTGCTGCTGCACCTGTTAAAGCATGTATCCAGTTTATATCATGATTAAATTTCTTCGCAATTGCATCTGAAACTTTAACTGCCTGTTCAATAACTTCTGGTCCTATTCCGTCTCCAGGTAATAGAGCTATATTTAACTTCATATGTACTAATTTGATATAATATTTAACATTTTTTCTGTAGATTTAATTGCAGAAACAGTCTGATCTGAGTCTAATCCTCTTGTTATAAATTCTTTTTTATTATTTTTCCATGTAATAAATGTTTCGCACAGAGCATCTGAGTTACTTCCTGGTGGAATAGTTACGGAATAATCTATAAGTTCAGGAAGAATGAATTTATTTAGAGAATATATTTTTTTTATTGCATTAATAAAAGCATCAAATTGCCCATCACCTGATCCTTTTTCAATATAACTTCGACCATTTATTTTAATTTCAACTTCAGCCGAAGGTCTTTCACCTTTTTTATGGTTAAGTAGGTAAGATTCAATTATTACTTTATTTTTAAAGCTTTCACTATTTATTACGTCTGAAATTATATAAGGTAGGTCTTCAACTGTAACTTTTTCTTTTTTATCCCCAAGTTCAATTATCCTATTTGTTACCTTTTTGATATTTTCATCACTTAATGTAAGTCCAAGTTCTTGTAAGTTATTTTTAATATTTGCTTTTCCAGATGTCTTTCCTAATGCATATTTTCTTTTTCTTCCAAATCTTTCAGGAAGTAAGTCATTGAAATACAGATTTTTTTTACTGTCTCCATCAGCGTGAATTCCTGCTGTTTGTGTAAAAACATTATCTCCAACAATCGGTTTATTAGCTGGAATTCTAAATCCTGTAAATGTTGAGACTAGGCGACTAACTTTATGCAAAGATTTTTCTTTTAAATTAATCTTAATTTCTGGTAAAAAATCTCTTATGACTGCTGCAGCACTAGCCATTGGTGCATTACCAGCTCTTTCTCCCATGCCGTTTACAGTTAAGTGTATGCCTTGACACCCAGCTTTTAAACTTTCTATTACATTAGAAACACTTAAATCATAATCGTTATGTGCATGAAAATCAAAATGCATTTTAGGATATTTTTTTGTTACTAATGAAACGTATTTAAAAGTTTCATCTGGACTAAGAATTCCTAATGTATCAGGAAGTAAAATTCTTTTTACAGGCAATTCATTAAGAATATCTAAATATTCAAATACGAAATCTTTAGAATTTTTCATACCATTACTCCAATCTTCTAAATAAATATTAGTTTCAATTCCTTTATTATCTGCCTCATTAACAGCTTTAACAACAGATTGAAAATAATCTTTTGGAGCTTGCTTTATTTGATAAGTTAAATGGTTTAAAGATCCTTTTGTTAATAGATTTTGAACTTTAGCCCCAGATCTAATTAACCATTCTAACGAAATATTATTATCTAAGAAAGTTAGAATTTCAACTCTATTTAAACACTTTTTTTCTTTGGCCCATTCAGTAATTTTTTTTACTGCTTCGAATTCACCTTTTGAAACTCTTGCTGATGCTATTTCGATTCTATCAACATTTAATTCATTTATTAATAATTTTGCAATAGCTAATTTCTCGGATGATGAAAATGACATTCCTGAAGTTTGTTCACCGTCTCTCAAAGTAGTGTCCATTATTTCAACTTGTCTATTCATCATTTTATAAGTTACAATGGAGTTGTCTTAGAAAACCTTTTTATATTATCCTTTATGTTCATTAGATAATCAATATCGTCATATCCATTTAACATATTTTCCTTTTTGTATGAATTTATTTCAAATGATTCTGAAATATTTAATTTTGAGATTGTGACAGTTTGCTCAGGAAGACTTATAATAATTTCAGATTTAGGGTCTTCAAAAACAACATTAAAGATTTTGTCTAAAAATTCAGGGGAGACTTGAACTGGTAAAACTCCTATATTCAAACAGTTTCCTCTAAATATATCAGCAAAAAAACTAGAAATCACACATCTAAATCCATAATCATAGATTGACCATGCAGCATGTTCTCTTGAGGATCCTGATCCAAAGTTTTTACCTCCTACTAAAATTTTTCCGTTAAATTTTTCATTATTTAATATAAAATCTTTTTTTGGAGAATTGTCAGAGTTATATCTCCAATCTCTAAATAAATTATCTCCAAAGCCAACTCTTTCAGTTGCTTTTAGAAATCTAGCTGGAATGATTTGATCAGTATCGATATTTTCAATCGGTAATGGTACACAATTACCTTTTAGTATTTTAAATTTTTCGTAAGCCATATTAATAGAGTGTTCTAGGGTCAGTTATTTTTCCTGTAATAGCAGCTGCAGCAGCTACTAAAGGGCTTGCTAATAAAGTTCTCGATCCAGGACCTTGCCTGCCTTCAAAGTTTCTGTTAGATGTGCTTACTGCATATTTTCCATTGGGGATTTTATCATCATTCATAGCAAGACATGCTGAGCATCCAGGTTCTCTCAATTTAAATCCTGATTCAATTAGTATTTCCAACAATCCCTCTTCCATTATTGCTTTTTCAACCTTATGTGAACCCGGAACCAACCATGCTGTAACATTCGGAGCTTTTTTTCTTCCTTTAACAATTTTTGTAAATTCTCTAAAGTCTTCAATTCTTCCATTAGTACAACTTCCTAGAAATACAAAATCAATATTTTTACCTATCATTTTTTCTCCTTCACCAAAATTCATGTAATTAAGAGATTTTTTATAAGTTTCAACACCACCATCTTGATTTTTTGCTAAAGGTATTTCTTTAGAAATACCAATTCCCATCCCAGGATTAGTACCATATGTAATCATTGGGTTTATTGATTTGCCATCAAATTTAATTTCTTTATCAAAAACAGCATCTTCATCTGTTTTTAGTGTATTCCAATATTTCATTGCTTTATCCCAATTTTCTTTTTTAGGGGTAAATTCTCGATCTTTTATATACTTAAAAGTTTTACTATCAGGAGCAATCATTCCACCTCTAGCACCCATTTCAATACTTAAATTACAAACTGTCATTCTTCCTTCCATTGACATATCTGAGAAAACATCACCTGCATATTCTACAAAATATCCCGTTGCACCAGATGTAGATAATTCTGATATGATAAAAAGTGCAACATCTTTAGGGGTAACTCCTTTGTCTAGTTTTCCGTCAACTGTTATTCTCATTTTTTTTGCCTTAGGCTGCATAATACACTGAGTAGATAAAACCATTTCAACTTCAGATGTTCCAATTCCAAATGCTATTGCACCAAATGCACCATGGGTTGATGTGTGAGAATCTCCACAAACAATAGTTGCTCCAGGTTGGGTAATTCCATATTCAGGCCCAACAACATGTACTATTCCATTTTTTTCATGACCTAATCCCCAATATGAGATCCCGTGTAATTCTGAATTTTTTTCAAGAGCTAATAATTGATTAGCTGAAAGAGGGTCTTTCACTGGTAAATGTTGGTTAACTGTAGGGGTATTATGATCTGCTGTTGCAAATGTTTTTTCAGGAAATAAAACTTTGACCCCTCTATTTTTTAAACCTAAAAAGGCGACTGGGCTTGTTACTTCATGTACCATGTGTCTATCTATAAACAAAACATCAGGTCCTCCATTAATTTTATGAACTACGTGTGAGTCCCAAACTTTATCAAATAAGGTTTTACTCATTTTTATATATTATATAGATTTTTTAATTATTTGTGGAATATCTTCATCAGAAACTTCCTTTTTAATATCAGCGAATTTTAAAAATTCAGGATATATTAAATCTAATTCATTTTTTGAAAGATCATATCCAATTTTTTTTGCTCTATATGCTAAAGCAGCTCTACCACTTAGAATAATAGCAGATTCGTTAACTCCAACATCAAGTGGATTAATGATTTCGTAAGTTTCCCTGTTTTTAATGACACCATCTTGGTGAATACCTGAACTATGAGCGAAAGCATTTGCACCAACTATAGCTTTGTTAGGTTGGACAGGCATTCCCATTCCCTGCGAAACTAAATTACTAGTATCAAAAAGTAATTTTGAATTTATATTAGTATCCAAATTCAAATTTGGATGTTGTCTCATAATCATAACCACTTCTTCAAGAGAAGTATTTCCAGCTCTTTCACCAATTCCGTTTATTGTACATTCTATTTGTCTAGCTCCATTAATTATACCAGCAATTGAATTTGCAGTTGCTAAACCTAAATCGTTATGACAATGACATGAAATTGTAGCTTTATGAATGTTTTTTACATTTTCAACTAAATATTTTATTTTCTGACCATATTCTTCAGGTAAACAATATCCAGTTGTATCAGGAATATTTAAAACAGTAGCACCTGCTTCAATCATTTTCTCACATACTCTTGCTAAGAATTCATTATCAGTTCTTCCAGCATCTTCAGCATAAAACTCTACATCTTCCACAAAAGTTTTAGCATACTTAACTGCTTGATATCCAATCTCCATAATTTTTTCTCTGGATGATTTAAACTTATGTTGAATATGTGAATCAGACGTACCTATTCCAGTGTGAATTCTAGGGTTTTTAGCACTTTTTAAAGCATTTGCAGCAACTTTAATATCGTTTTCAACAGCTCTAGTAAGTCCACATACTGTAGCGTTTTGTACAATTTTTGAAATTTCTACAACAGATTTAAAATCCCCAGGGCTAGAAACCGGAAATCCTGCCTCAATAACATCAACTCCTAAAACATCTAGTCTTTTGGCTATAACTAGTTTTTGAGAAGTATTTAATTTACATCCTGGAACTTGTTCGCCATCTCTTAATGTAGTATCAAATATTTTAACAAATTCTTTTGCCATTTATTTATTAATGTTTTTCTCGACTGTGTATTGATGTAAAAGTAATAAAATTGAGTAAATAACTTTAGTAATATTGTTACTAATTAATACATAAATCCCAAATGATGTTTTTGGGTGGATTTGCAGTTATTTTAATTATCTTTTTAGTAACAGGATGTAGTAATTCAATTTTTCTTGAGTGAAGGTGAATACTGCCGTCTTTATTTGATCTAGGAAAGCCATATTTTAAGTCACCTTTTATAGCCATCCCTTTATTAGAAAGTTGAGTTCTTATTTGGTGATGTCTACCTGTTTCTAATTTAATTTCAAGTAAAGAATAATTGTTTAAAGTATGAATTTGCTTATAATATAAAACTGATTTTTTTGCATTTTTATTTTTTTCATCTTTCACATAAGATTTGTTTTGTCTGTTATTTTTTAAAAGAAAATCTTCTAGTTTTATTTCTTTTGCCTCGTCAATTTTATTAACTACAGCCCAATATGTCTTTTTGATGTTATTTTCTTTAAACATCTTGTTTAATCTAGTAAGTGATTTAGATGTTTTTGTAAAAATAATAATTCCACTAGTAGGTCTGTCTAATCTATGTGCAATTCCAAGGTAAACATTGCCGGGTTTATTATGTTTTTTTTTAATATAATCTTTAACTTTATCTCCTAAAGTTTTATCATTAGTTTTATCACCTTGAGTTAATTCACCGGGTTTTTTATTTATAATAATTAAATGATTGTCTTCAAATAAAATATTTTTTTCAAACAAATTAATATTGCTCATCTTGGCTTGGAAAATCTAAATTTTTAACATCTTTAATATAATTTTTAATTGCTCCTGTCATTATTTCATTCAAATCAACATATCTTCTTAGAAATCTAGGATTAAATTCTGTTGTTAAACCTACTAAATCATGAGTAACTAATACTTGACCATCTACATCAGATCCAGCTCCTATTCCAATCACTGGACATGAAACTGATGAAGTAACTATTTTTGAAATTTTTGCAGGTATTTTTTCCAATACAATTCCAAAACAACCCAATTCGTCCAACAGTTTTGAATCTTCAATTAATCTTTTTGCTTCTTCTTCTTCTTTTGCCCTTACAGAATAAGTACCAAATTTATAAATAGATTGAGGGGTCAATCCAAGATGTCCCATTACTGGAATACCAGCATTTAAAATTCTCACTATTGATTCTTTAATCTCAACACCACCTTCCATTTTTACAGCATGAGCTCCGGATTCTTTCATTATTCTTATAGCTGATCTCAATGCTTCACCTGAATTTGATTGGTAACTTCCAAAAGGTAAATCAACAACAACTAATGCTCTTTTTACTCCTCTTACAACTGATGATGCATGATAAATTATTTGATCTAAAGTTATTGGTAATGTAGTTTCGTGTCCAGCCATAACATTTGAAGCAGAATCACCAACTAAAATTATATCAATTCCAGAGTTATCAATAATTTTTGCCATTGAATAATCATATCCAGTTAGCATGGAAATTTTTTCATTTCTAGTTTTCATTTCTCTAAGCGAGTGAGTCGTTACCCTTTTATATTCTTTTTTAGACATGATATAATTTTTTTACAAATGTAAATTTATTTTAAAAATAACAACTGACACAGTGTCATGTATATTAATATGGCATAATGATTGAAATATAATTGATAATTAAAAAAATTTATAATGAGTAAAATAATTGGTATTGATTTAGGAACAACAAATTCTTGTGTTTCAGTAATGGAGGGTAATGAACCTGTAGTAATTCCTAATGCTGAGGGTAAAAGAACTACACCTTCTGTGATTGCTTTTGTAGAAGGCGGCGAAATTAAAGTAGGAGATCCTGCTAAAAGACAAGCTGTTACTAACCCTACAAAAACTATTGCTTCTGTTAAAAGATTTATGGGTAATAAGTTTAGTGAATCTAAAAAAGATGCTGACAGATCTGCTTACAAAGTAGTTAAAGGTGATAACGATACTGCAAGAGTAGATATTGATGGTAGACTTTATACACCTCAAGAATTATCCGCTATGATACTTCAAAAAATGAAGAAAACAGCAGAAGATTATCTTGGAAGCACAGTTACTGAAGCTGTTGTTACAGTTCCTGCATATTTTAACGATGCACAAAGACAAGCTACTAAGGAAGCCGGTGAGATTTCAGGATTAAAAGTTCAAAGAATAATAAACGAACCTACTGCCGCCGCCTTAGCTTATGGCTTAGATAAATCTGGAAAAGATCAAAAAATCGCTGTTTATGATTTAGGTGGAGGAACTTTTGATATCTCAATTCTTGAGCTTGGAGATGGTGTTTTTGAGGTTCTTTCAACAAATGGTGATACAAGGCTTGGTGGTGATGATTTTGATGAAGAAATTATTAGTTTTTTAGCTGAAGATTTTAAAAAGAAAGAGGATATTGATTTGAGAAAAGATCCAATGGCACTTCAAAGATTAAAGGAAGCTGCAGAAAAAGCAAAAATAGAATTATCTTCTTCTACACAAACAGAAATTAACCTTCCTTACATAACCGCAACTGCATCTGGACCTAAACACCTTGTTGTATCTCTTACTAGATCTAAATTTGAGCAACTAACAAGTGATTTAGTAAAAAGATCTATGGAGCCAGTTAAAAAGGCAATTGATGATGCAGGTTTAAGTATAAATGAAATCGATGAAGTTATTTTAGTAGGAGGTTCAACTAGAATTCCTATAATTCAAGAGAAAGTTGAAAAGTTTTTTGGTAAAAAGCCATCAAAAGGAGTAAATCCTGATGAGGTTGTAGCTATTGGTGCTGCAATTCAAGGTGGAGTATTGTCAGGTGATGTTAAAGACGTTTTACTTCTAGATGTAACTCCTCTATCTCTTGGAATTGAAACAATGGGTAGTGTTATGACAAAACTAATCGATGCAAACACTACAATCCCATCTAAAAAATCTCAAGTTTTTTCAACTGCTGCTGATAATCAGCCATCTGTAGAAATACATGTTTTACAAGGTGAGAGACCAATGGCAAAAGACAATAATACAATTGGAAGATTTCATTTAGATGGAATTCCTCCTGCCCCAAGAGGGACTCCTCAAATTGAAGTGACTTTTGATATTGATGCTAATGGTCTAATTCATGTTACAGCTTCTGATAAAGCTACTGGGAAGACTCAAGATATCAGAATTGAAGCTTCTTCAGGACTATCAGAAGAAGAAATTGAAAAAATGAAAAAAGAAGCTGAAGCTAATGCTGAAACGGATAAAAAGGCAAAAGAAGAAGTTGACACATTAAATAGTGCTGATGCTATGATTTTTCAAACGGATAGTCAATTAAAGGAGTTTGGAGACAAGATTCCAGATGATAAGAAAAAAACTATTGAAGATGCACTTGATGTTCTTAAGAAAGCACATGAATCTAAAGATATTGAATCAATTAAAACTGCTCTTGAAGGTATAAATGAAGCTTGGAAAAATGCTTCTGAAGAACTTTATAAGGCTCAAGCTGAGGCTCAGCAAGCAAGTGGAGCTGGTAATACACAACAAGCAGAATCAACTGAAAAACCTAAAGATGATTCAGATGATGTACAAGATGTTGATTTCGAAGAAGTTAAATAGTTTTAAGTATTTAATTAAAAAAAAGCGTATTAGTTTCTAATACGCTTTTTTTTATATTTACATCCTATGAATAAAGAAGATATTTTAAAAAGAATTAATTCTGCAAATAAAAATTCTTTGATGGAAACCCTTAAAATGGATTTTATTGATGTCGGAGATGATTTTTTAATTGCAAAAATGCCAGTAAATTCAAGAGTTTATCAACCAGATGGAGTATTGCATGGTGGAGCTACTGTTGCATTAGCAGAGTCGGTGGGAAGTGCAGCCTCGTACATGTCTGTTGACCATAATACACAAATGATACGAGGGATTATTATCTCAGCAAATCATTTAAAAAGTGTTAGGGATGGTTTTATTTATGCGAAAGCAACTCCAATTCATAAGGGTAGAACTACTCAGTTGTGGGAAATTAAAATTACAGATGACAATGATAATTTGATTTCTCATTGTAAACTTTCCACGATGATATTAAAAAGAAAAAAATAAATTATGTTTATAGAAAACGCATTAAAAGTAAAAAACAATCTTTGGAGATATGCCTTAGGCCTTTTTATAATTTTCATATTTACTCAGTTAGGAGCAATTCCTTTTATTGTTGCAATTTTCCAAAAGGTAGGTTTTGAGGCAGCTGCGAAGATTAATCCATCAAATATGATGACAGTATTAGAAAACAGTAATCTTACTTTTTTCTATCTTTTATTATCATTTTTTATTGGTTTTGCCGGTTTTTTAATTGTTATAAAATTTCTTCATAATCAATCCCTTAAATCTGTTACAACAGCCAGAAATTTAATAGATTTTAATAGAGTTTTTACAGCTTTCATAAGTATTTCTTTGCTTATAGTTTTTAATGTTTTATTTTCTATTTACTCAAGTCCGGAGGAATATATTTTCCAGTTTAATTTAAATGATTTTTTAATTTTAGCATTAATAGCTATTATATTTATTCCTGTTCAAACCAGTTTAGAGGAATACGTATT
>Ga0209713_10002054_pt1 | contig 12362 bp, 8 predicted proteins | sample ArcOceMetagenome_3_FD_187444 | JGI IMG/M metagenome (GOLD analysis project Ga0209713, IMG submission 187444) | Marine eukaryotic phytoplankton communities from Arctic Ocean - Arctic Ocean- Svalbard ARC20M Metagenome (SPAdes) (version 2) | ecosystem: Environmental > Aquatic > Marine > Oceanic...
CACTTAGAAGCTGTTGGGTTTGGATATACACTCACACTATTAATTTCTGTAGAATCAAGTGCTAATGTGTCCTCTACATTGACAGTTCGTGTTACTTCTATTGCTGTATTTTCATTAGCATCCGTTACATTATAGGTGACTGCGTAAGTGCCTACAACAGCTGTGTTAACTGTGGAGACTTCAACAATACTCGATGTTATATCTCCATCGTAATTATCCAATGCGGTGGCGCCTGCATCCGCGTAAGTTGTTCCGACCTCAATGGCTACTGTAGAGTCTCCTATTATAGCAATTCCTGGAACAGTCGTGTCCTGTACATTGACAGTTCGAACTATTTTGATATTTATCTTCTGACAAAAATTCTTTGAATGATTTATCCCAATTTAGTTTGTTTACAACCAACAATAATAATGATGGCTAAACTAAAAAAAATCTTCTCAAACATAGAGTTATTTAGACGTATTATGTTTTCTGTGTTTTTGTTCCCAGCACCAGGCTGAGTCAATCATTTCATCGAGTCCAAGCTCGGCTTTCCAACCCATTTTTTGATAAGCTAAATCTGTCGCAGCAAATAATTGAGGTACGTCACCTTCGCGGCGACCAACAATTTCATAGTTTAGTTTCAGGCCTGATACCCTTTCAAAAGATTCTATTACCTCCATGACAGAAAAGCCATTCCCAGTACCTAAATTATACGTTTCTAAGGGCTGTTCCTGTTTATGGTCAATAAGTCTATTTATTGCTTTAACATGCGCTTTGGCTAAATCCACAACATGAATATAATCTCTTATAGGAGTGCCATCTTTAGTCAGATAATCATTACCATAAACCATTAGCTTATCTCTTAGACCTACTGCTGTTTGTGTAATATATGGCATCAAGTTATTTGGAATACCATTTGGTAATTCGCCTATTTCTCCAGATGGGTGTGCTCCTATCGGATTAAAATATCTAAGTGATATCGCTGAGAATGCATCATTAGACTTCGTAAAATCAGTTAGAATTTCTTCAGCTATCTTTTTTGTGTTTCCATAAGGCGAAAATGGACGTTGCGTTTCGTTGTCTTCAGTAATTGGCAATGTATTTGGGGTACCATAAACAGTTGCTGACGAAGAAAAAATGAAATTATTAATTCCATGTTCGCTTTGCGATTCTAAAGTATTTAATAAAGAATAAAAATTATTCTTGTAATACATTAAAGGCTTCTGTACAGATTCACCAACAGCTTTATGAGCGGCAAAATGTATAACTCCAGCTGCATCGTTATGCATTTCAAAAACTGTAGATGTCGCTAGAGGATCCTTCAAATCTATTTTTACAAATGTTGGAGTTACACCAGTAATTTTATGTATTCGAGAAATGGTTTTTTCAGTTGAATTTGATAAGTCATCCAATATGATCACATCGAAATCATTTTTTATTAATTCTATTGTAGTGTGAGACCCTATATATCCACATCCACCTGTTACTATAATTTTAGTTTTCATTTTAAATAATTATTCAGCCTATTTATTAAAAAAACAAATATATAATTTTAAAATCAAATCACCTACTAGTACCTACTGGTTTAATTATTTAAAATTTTATCCTATATTTGTAGCATGGGAATTGTAACTATTAAAGAGAAATCTGGCACACCTAAGTACAAACAAATTGTCGCTTCTATTGAAGATGCTATAGTAAATGGCTCACTAAAAAAAGGAGATAAACTACCTTCCTTGAATAGCATTAAAAACCAATATTCCCTTTCTAGAGATACTGTACTTACTGCATTCAACGAATTAAAGACTCGAGGTATTATTCAATCTGTTGTTGGTAAAGGTTATTATGTATTGAGCGAAGATATTGATGTTAATCAAAAAATATTTTTACTTTTTGATGAGTTCAACTCTTTTAAAGAAGATTTATACAATTCCTTTACAGCATGTTTGGGAGAGAATGTTCAAGTGAATATATTTTTCCATCATTTTAACCTAGATGTTTTTAACAAACTTATAAATGATAATGCTGGTGATTACAGCTATTACGTTATAATGCCTGCCAATTTAAAGGGAACAGAGAATGTAATTAATAGACTCCCATATGGTAAAGTCTATATATTAGACCAAATCCATTCAGAATTAATAGAGTATCCATCTATCTATCAAAATTTTAAGAAAGACATATATAAAGGTTTACAAGCCGGGATGAAGCAAATAAAGAAATATCAAAAAATAATTTTATTGTATAACGAAGAGCGTCAACCTGAGGGGATTTTAGAAGGCTTCAATTTGTTTTGCGCTCAATATGGTATTCAAAATAAAATTATTAATACTTTAACTGACAGAGAATTATTGAAAGGAGAATTATACATCATTTTAGATGATAAAAATTTAATCCGAATCATAAAGAGAATTAAGGATGAGCATTTAACTCTTGCAAAAGATATTGGCATTATTTCATACAACGATACACTTTTAAAAGAGATTGTAGAAGGCGGAATTACAACCATATCAACCAATTTTAACTTAATGGGAGAACGCTTGGCCGAAATGATTTTAAATAGTGAATTCGCTCAAATTGAAAACCCTAACCGTTTAATTCTTAGAAAATCACTATAGGAACTTGTATACACTAAAAGAAATAGAAACTGACGAATTATACTACCTTGAACTGGTAAGTTCTAATGGAGAATCAACAGCGCAAATTTGCCTTAACCAAGGTGGGCGATTAAGTAATTTTTCATTTGAAAACACTCAAATTATTAAAGAATTCGATTCTTCAACCTATAAAGACAATTACGCATCTGCTATTCTTTTTCCTTTTGCTAACAGAATCAAAGACGGCGAATACACTTTTAAGGATTCAAAACATAAATTAAACTGCAATGAAACGGACAAAAACAATGCCATACACGGCTTAGTTTATAACAAAACATTTGTTCTTATTAATAAAGAGTTAACATCAGATTTCGCTTCTGTATCCTTGCAATATAAAAATTACGGTAAGGATAAAGGCTTTCCATTTAAGTTCCATATAGAATTAACTTACACATTAAGTAAAAACGGAATCACTTTAGCCATCAAAGTTAAAAATAAAGACAAAAAGACCTTCCCTTTTTCTATAGGGTGGCATCCTTATTTTTATAGTACTGATTTAAATAAGAGCACAATAAATTTTAAAAGCGATAAAAAATATGTATTTGATAATCAACAAATTATTTCAGGTACAACAGCTTTAAATCTTCAAATGCCATTTAAACTAAAAGATGTAAAATTAGATGATGGTTATCCACTTGAAACCAACGAAATTGATTTTTCAACACCAGAATATGATTTTAATATAAGTTCTACATCAAAAGAAAACTTTCTGCAACTCTACACTCCAGTTCAGCCCAATGTTATTGCTATTGAACCAATGACTGGTGCTGCGGATAATTTTAATAATAAAACAGGGTTACAAACGCTGCAACCAAATGACACTTTCCTTGTGAAATGGAATATGGCAATTGAAACTTCTATTACTAAACTAAATACTAACCAACTAATTGATAAACTATGCAATTCTTAACATTCATCGGGTTTACAGCATTTGTTGCTATAATATCCTTTTACAAAACAAGAAATACTGAAGAATCGTCTTCAGATGGTTACTTCCTCGGTGGCCGTAGCCTTACCGCTGGTGTAATTGCAGGATCTCTATTGTTAACCAACTTATCTACCGAGCAAATTGTTGGATTAAATGGGGCTTCTTACGCAAGTGGTTTATCAGTTATGGTTTGGGAGACTTTAGCCGCAATAGCAATGGTAGTCACTGCTATGTTTTTACTGCCTAGATATTTAAAAGGCGGATTAACAACAGTACCTGGGTTTTTAGCAACCCGTTTTGATGTCACTACAAAAACATTAACCTCTGTTTTATTTCTAACTGGTTATGTTGTGGTTTTACTTCCTGTAATTTTATACTCAGGTTCTTTAGCCATTAGCGGTATGTTTGATGTGCCAGAATTACTTGGTGTAACTCACACACAATCCATCTGGATATGCGTTTGGGGAATTGGAATTATTGGTTCTATTTATGCTGTTTTCGGTGGACTAAAAGCCGTTGCAGTTTCCGATTCTATTAACGCGATAGGCCTGTTAATTGGTGGGATTTTAATTCCAATATTTGGATTAATGATGATTGGTGATGGTAGTATTTTAGATGGCCTTTCTACACTAACAACTGAAAATCCTGATAAATTTAAATCTATGGGAGGACCAACAGATCCAGTACCATTCTATACCATCTTTACAGGTATGATGTTAGTACAATTATTTTACTGGGGAACAAACCAACAAATTATTCAAAGAGCACTTGGAGCTAAGGATTTAAAAGAAGGACAAAAAGGTTTATTATTGGCTTCGTTTATAAAAATATTAGGACCGTTAATTGTGGTACTACCTGGTATTATTGCATTTCACTTATTTCAAGGAAATTTAGAAAGTGCAGATAGTGCTTACCCTATGTTGGTAAAAAAAGTATTGCCTGGTGCTTGGGTTGGTTTCTTTGCGGCTGTATTGTTTGGAGCTATTTTAAGTTCGTTTAATAGTGTTTTAAATAGTTCTGTAACCTTATTTGGAATTGACGTATACAAAGAACATATCAATAAAAATGCAGACGAAAAAACGATTGTAAAATATGGTAAAACCTTTGGTGTTATTTTAGCAATAGCTTCTATGTTTATTGCACCACTTATTGCAAATGCAGGAAGTCTGTTTGACTATCTACAAGAAATAAATGGAATCTATAGTATTCCTATATTAACTATAATAGTTGTTGGTTATTTAACAAAACGTGTTCCTGCTATTGCTGCAAAAATCGGCTTAGTTTCTGGTTGCTTACTGTACATCATTAGTCAATTCTTTATGAAAGATTATTTTATAAATAAAGCATTAGAAACAGCAAAAGCATCAGGAATAACTGATGAAGCAGCTTTAACTCTAGTAGAAGTGCAGGCTTATCCTCACTTCTTAGATGTAATGGCAATTCTATTCATCCTCAACGTAGTGATTATGCTCATCATAGGAAAAATAAAACCAAGAGAGGAGCCTTTTGTACAACAATACACAAAACAGGTAGATATTACACCTTGGAAATATGTAAAACATGCTGGTATAGCAATCTGCGTCATTGTAATAGGTGTCTATGTTTATTTTGCATAATAATTATGAACAAAAAATTAGTTAAACAAGTAAAGCGAAGTTTTAAAGAGCAATTTAAAACAAAACCTCTTGTCGTGTTTTCGCCAGGCAGAATCAATCTTATTGGTGAGCATACTGATTATAATGACGGTTTTGCTTTTCCTGCAGCAATTAATAAAGGGATTGTGCTCGCTATAAGCAAAAGTGATTCAAAAGAAAGTTACGTTTTTGCTTTTAATAAAAATGAAATCCACAAATTCGAGACAAAGCATATTAAGCCTCTAAAAAATGGAGGTTGGAGAAATTATATTCTTGGTGTTGTTGCTGAGTTAGGAGTTTTAGGGATGGAAGTTGAAAGTTTTAATGCTGTTTTTGCTGGAGATATTCCTGGAGGCGCAGGCATGTCATCTTCAGCTGCTTTAGAAAATAGTTTTGTATATGGACTTAATAAATTGTTTGATCTAGGTTTATCAAAGCACGATATGATTTTAGTATCTCAAAAAGCCGAACATAATTTTGTTGGTGTAAAATGTGGTATTATGGATCAGTACGCAAGTATGTTTGGTCTCAAAAAGAGTGCGCTATTATTAGATTGCAGAACTATAGAATCTCAACCTTATAAAATAGATTTTAAGGATTATAAATTGATGCTTATTAATACCAATGTAAAGCACGATTTATCTGAAAGTGAATATAATGATAGACGTGAAGTATGCGAAAGGGTATCTAGTTTATTGCATCTTAATGCCTTGAGAGATGCTTCTAAAAAAGATATAGATCGCATAAAAAGTGATATTTCAGACGAAGATTATCAAAAAGCGCTTTACGTAATTAATGAAAATCATCGTGTAAAACAGTTTTCTGAAGCTATAAAAAATGGAGATTTAAAAGCTTTAGGTAATTTGTTATACCAATCTCATGAAGGTTTAAGCACCAAATATAAAGTCAGTTGTAAAGAATTAGATTTTCTTGTGGATAGAGCAAAAGAAAATCCTAATGTTTTAGGTTCTCGTATGATGGGAGGAGGCTTTGGTGGCTGTACTATTAACCTTGTTAAAAAAGACGAGTTTAAAACCTTTAAAAAAGAGATTTCTAAAAAATTTAAAGTAGCATTTGAATATGATTGTTCTGTGTATAGTGTAAAACTATCTAGAGGAACACAAATCGTTAAAAAATAAGATAATCTGAGATGAATACAAATTTACAAGACTATTCGCACAAGCGATTTAATATACTTACAGGTGAATGGGTTTTAGTCTCACCACATAGAGCTAAAAGACCTTGGCAAGGACAAAATGAGGAGATTTCTAATGAAAAACGTCCAACATACGATCCAAATTGTTATTTATGTTCAGGAAATACTAGGGTTAATGGCGAAAAAAACCCTAAGTATAATGACGTCCTTGTATTTACAAACGATTTTGCAGCCTTACAAACCACATCACCAAAGTTTGCTATAAACGAAGGTTTATTTAAAGCTGAAAGTGAGCAGGGCATTTGTAAAGTAATATGCTTTAGTCCAGACCACTCAAAAAGTTTAGCCGATATGTCTGTTGAAAATATCCATAAAGTAGTTAAGACTTGGCAAAATGAATATACTGAATTAGGTTCTAACAACATGATTAACTACGTTCAGATTTTTGAAAATAAAGGCGCTATAATGGGGTGTAGTAATCCGCATCCACACGGGCAAATATGGAGTCAATCTACATTACCAAATGAAGTAGATAAAAAAGATCAACAACAAAGGGCATATTTCGGTAAGAACAATAGTAGTTTATTAGGAGATTACTTAAAGCAAGAACTAGAAGCAAATGAGCGCACCATTTATCAGAATGATGATTTTGTGGTGCTCACCCCTTTTTGGGCAGTTTGGCCTTTTGAAACTATGATAGTTCCTAAAAATCAATTTGCAAACATCACAAAAATTTCTGAACAAGAAAGTTTAAACTTTGCTGACGCGATTTCTAAAATAACTAAAGCTTACGACAAATTATTTGATTGTTCGTTTCCTTATTCAAGTGGAATTCATCAATCTCCTACAAATGGAAAAATTAATGATTATTGGCATTGGCACATGAGTTTTTATCCTCCATTATTAAGAAGTGCAACGGTTAAAAAATTTATGGTTGGATATGAAATGTTTGGTTCACCTCAACGAGATATTACAGCAGAACAAGCAGCCAAAAGACTACGGGACTTAATTTGATAACATTAACTACTTAAAATTGAATATATATTGTAGATAAACGAACATTAGTGATAATTTCTTATTCTTATTTATTTTAGTTTTACACATATTGGTGAAACAACATTTAGGTAATAAAAAAGCACCAATAATTTTATCTTAAATTTAATTATATAAGGTTATGAAAAAAAATCACGTTTTATTATTCACTCTTGTAAGTGTTTTTGCACTTAATTCACAGACTACGGCTAACTTTACTACTGCAGAAAATTATGTGGATGGCCCATTAGAAGGCAGTAATAATTGGGATGACTTAAGTAGTGGGTTTACTGTTGATGTCACAAATGAAAAAGTTTCTACTTCAGTCGGAGGCGCTGATGCTCTTTGGATTGAACAGCTAACCAATATTGGGTCAACTGTTTCTTTTGAAGTTAATCTAAATTTTAGTGGTGATTTTCAATACGGGGGAAATACATTAATGGCTCAAATTGGTTTTTATAATCAATATTGGATCGCTGCCGGTACGGCAAAAAGAGATTTTATATATTTATCATATAATAATTATAATGGATCTTTAAAAATCTCTAATAGGAATAATGAGAATTTTGCCATTGATAATAAAGTAGTAAGTAACTGGAAAGGAAGTGACCTTACTGTAAAAGTTTCCTTAACTAAGGGAACATCTGCAGCTACCTCATACATTTCTGTAATTTTAATTAATAATACAACCGGTGATTCTACCGATATTGGTACATATGGAAATGGTACAGGAACCCCTGTAGTTAGACCCGAAATATACGCTTATGCTAACAATGGTAATGTTCGCGGTTTTTTTAGAACAGTTACCCTTCAAGATAGTGATGCAACAAATACAGAATCTATGTCTGTAAATAGCATAGCATTGGTAAACGAAAATACATTAAGCACAAATGTGTTCAATAATTCTATTGGCGACGGCCAGTGGGATACTCCATCTAACTGGTCTTCAGGTAGCTTACCATCATCATATACTTCTGTTTCTGTACCTAACTCTATAAATATTGAAATTGGTGGTACGGACATTATAACAAATGCATCAGCAAATAATATTACTGTTGACAGTGGTGGTAGTCTAACTATTGCTAAAAACTCAGATCTTACGCTTTCAGGTGATTTCACAAACAATGGCACAGTGACATTAAATTCTGATGCGGATGAATTTGCTTCTATTATTGTTGGTGGTTCTTCATCTGGAGACATCGTATATAATCGTTATGTTAATACGGCTGGTTCTGCTGAGTGGGATTTAATTGGAGCACCAACCGAAGGTTTATCGATTAGTTCGTTTGTAACGACCAATAGTACTCCACTAGCCACTAGCGGATCTATCTATGCCGTTGGAGTCTATGATAATAGTGATGATAGCTGGACCAACTACACCTCCTCTACAATTGGTGCTGCTGGTAACTTTGATATTGGTCGTGGTTATCAAATGGCAACCTCTAGTGGTGCGACTATGGCTTTTACTGGGACCGTTGCTACTACAGATCAAATACAATCCATCATTAATAACGCAGGTAATGGCGGACGCCGTTGGAATTTAGTAGCCAACCCCTACCCCTCTTACCTAAATGCCAATACTAATGCACATAACTCGAATAATTTCTTGAGTGTAAACTCTGGAGTTATTGATAGCAATTACTCAGCTATTTACGGATATGATGCTGATGGGTCTGGATACAGCATTTACAACAATACTACAACAGCCACATACATTGCGCCTGGTCAAGCATTTTTTGTCGCCGCAGCGAGTAGTTCTGCAGCCAATTTAAGCTTTACTGAGGCCATGCAAACCACCACTGGTGGGGATGACTTCATCGCTGGACGTCTGGCCAATACAAGTAGCGAGCTTTACTTAAAACTCTATGAAGGTGAAAACCTAGTAGGTGATACTAAATTCTATTTTGACAACAATTTAAGCCTAGGTTTAGATCCTGGTTATGATGCGGGAGCATATAATCAATCTTCGGCTTTAGCGTCAAGACTAGCTGAAGACGATCAAGGCGTGAATATGGGGATTAATGCTATGGGTATCGATAGCTTTGAACAAACTACAATTCCACTTGTGGTAAATAGACAAGCTGGTACATCATTTAGAATTAGCTTAGAAGACCTCACGATTCCAGAAAGTGTTGAAGTATTCTTGGAAGATACTGAGGCGCAAAATTTTACAAACTTAAGAACTGAAGATTTTACGCTAAACCCACAGCTTGAACTCAGTGGTATGGGACGATTCTATTTGCGACTCGGAAATACAAGTCTTGGTGGTAGTGATATAGAAGAATCATATATCAGCATATACAACCCTATGGATAAAGATTACATTACTATTGAAGGTTTAGCAAATATTCAAAAAGCAAATGTTCGTCTATACAACATTATAGGGCAAGAAATTTTAAGTAAGACCCTTCAAACAGGCCTCTCAACTCAAAATATATCTACAGCAGGGCTGACAACTGGAATTTACGTTATAAAACTGGAAGTGGACAGCACTTTAATTTCTAAAAAAATTGTAATAAACTAAGGAAATGAAAAAGAATAAAGATTTAATTACAAGAGAGAAAGCACTTAAAAAAATGGGGCGCTATGCAGCCATTACGGCACTTGGAACCTTTATGATACTCAATCCGAAAAAAGCTCAAGCTCAATCAGGTCCACCAGATGTTCCAGGATTTGGTGATTAATAAATTATGTTTGTATTTATACCTTAAAATAAATTAGTCATAACATTTAGTTATTGCTACAATAAATAAAATTTGAATTTATGAAAAAGATTATTTTCATGTGCTTTTGCAGTTTAGTGATGGAAGCTCAAAATATAAATGATATGTTTCCTAGTTTTGACAGAAGAGGAATGAATACAGCTATTTTATACAATCATAGCTCAATTAACAACATTAATGATTATCAAGGTCAGACAAATAATATCTATAATTTTTACCAGGCTTATAAAGCGATTTCTTTTTCAGATTTTGAACAACGCTTACCTGATTTAAGCACTATAAAGGCCAAAGCGACAAAGGAATTATTAAGTTTAGAAGTGCCTTTGGCACTCCTATTTACAGAATACGACACTTTTAATGAAGTAGCTTCAAACAATAATCTAATTGAAACATCTGGTGGTAATACGTTTCAAAGAGTAGGACAACAAACAGAAATATTCGATGAGCATCAGCTTTTAATTGCTGCAGCATTAAAGCCTATTCAAAGAGGTACAGACGTGATTTTCAAGCTGTATACAGAGACTTTTTTCAATACTACAGAGAACGAAATTACAACTATAGAGGTTGATTTTGATGACAATCAAGGCTACAGAACCATCAATATTGATTCTAGTACAAATATTACTTACCAAGTAGAAGGAGAAAAATTATTACACTTCAGAATCACTTTAGAGAATCAAGAAGTTGTTGAGAGTAGAGCGGCTTTGAATGTTATTTATTCTAATGAAGAATTAAATACACAAAATAATCAAAACATAGTTGGGTTTACGTCAGGTACTACAGATCCGCCATACATTCAGCCGTATAACGAATACCCTTTTAAGGGCTGGGGAGAAATGGATATTTTTTATAGTCCTGATGGAGTTCTGGATAAACCTATATTTTTAATAGATGGGTTTGACCCGTTAGATTCAAGAAATATTAATACCATTTACCAGGAGCTAGACTACAGTGGGGGAAACTTAGGAGATATCGTTCGTGAGAATGGATATGATGTTGTTGTTTTAAATTTCCCCACCTATTTCAGAGAAGAGGATCAAGTTTGGATTTATGGAGGTGCTGATTATATTGAACGTAATGCAATGCTTTTAGTTGAACTCATTAAGTATATCAATAACTTAAAGGTGGGTGACAAACAAAATGTAATTATTGGTCCAAGCATGGGGGGCCTTATTGCAAGGTATGGCTTAAATTATATGGAAAGTATTGGCTTAGACCATGAAACCAGGCTTTATATTTCCTTTGATACTCCGCATGCGGGCGCTAACGTACCGATTGGTTTTCAGCATATGTTTAATTACTTAGCTTATGGACTTGACACCTGGGCTGGTGACTTCAGCGTAGAATCTTTAAGACCCCTTGTTGACGGCATGTTAAAGTCGCCCGCTGCCAGACAAATGTTATGGGATCATTTTGAACCACATATGGTTAATGGCGGGCCTGAGTTTGACAATAACAATGCACTTCCTCAGCCTCATCCTTTTTTTGATATATTTTACAATGCAATAGATACGGTTAACACTTCTGAATTTCCTCAAAACACTAGAAATGTATCTATCATAAATGGAAGCAGTCCGGCGGCTCCATTTTACGATTTAAATGGGAATCCAGTCAGTCCGGGGCAACAAGTTCTTGATGCCTATATGCCTGGAGTTGCGCAAGGTACCGATGCTTACCTTGACGCCTGGTATACCCCATACACAAACCAAACAACAACGGTCAGTCAGATATTTATAGATGCCCCATGGTTTTGTTTTTGTGATATTAATAGCCAAGCAGTCGCACAGTCCCATGGACATACTGACGGAATTGACACTGCACCTGGTGGGCTTTTTGATATTTCAGAACTTGCTGCAACCTATGCTACAACGGATCCCGTAGTTGACAGTTTTATTTCTCAGCTACAAACAAGCTATTTCACTTTTATTCCGTCCATAAGTTCAATGGATTATTTTACAAATAATTGGTATGATGAAATGACCAATCCAAATAACACTCCATTTGATGCTTGGAGTATGCCCACTCAAAATGAAGGGCATGTACAGCTTACTCCTCAAAATGTAGAATTTGCTTTAAATGAGATATTTAATGGTGAATCAGTCGGAAACATTGCTGCTGATATAGATAAAAAGCCAGCACTTGTTTTTGTAGAGGATGGCGCAGGAACACCTGCTGCTGGAAGAATTTATGCTTCTTCAGCTAGAGGCGCTTCACGTAATGGAAACGGAAACTCTAATGGTGCCTTTGGAA
>Ga0209713_10002055_pt1 | contig 12361 bp, 9 predicted proteins | sample ArcOceMetagenome_3_FD_187444 | JGI IMG/M metagenome (GOLD analysis project Ga0209713, IMG submission 187444) | Marine eukaryotic phytoplankton communities from Arctic Ocean - Arctic Ocean- Svalbard ARC20M Metagenome (SPAdes) (version 2) | ecosystem: Environmental > Aquatic > Marine > Oceanic...
GGAGGCGTGGGGGCGGATAGAGGAAGGAACGGTGCCGGACTGGCCCGTCGCGCTGCACGCGGAGACATTACGGTGGGGGGACTGCGTGTTCTCGGCTCCGCCCCCTTGGGACCATACGTGATTTAACTTTTTACAAGTTTGGCATTTACACCTGACGCCCCGTACGTCACCTAACCCTAAACCCTAATGAGTGACGCCCTGCTCGATGGGCACGAACCGTGCGGCACACATGCTCGCCCTTAACGTCTCCACCGTGGCCTCCGATGCGGTCAACTTTCGCCGTAAGTCCTCCGCGAACCTCTCCCGAAGTTTCCCACGGCCCGCCTCCGCTTTCATCGCCTCGGCCGCGTCGAGGAGCTCGGCACGAAGCGCGCTCGTTTCCTTCGTGAGCCCCTCGCCGTGTTCCGTGAGCCGCGCGCACTCGTTCCCGAGGTCGTTCGCGAGCGCCGCGAGGCACTCGCATCGTTCGTCCAGCCGCCGCTCGTTCGCCACCTTGGCGTCCAATTCGCGCGCGAGTTTCGTCTCTTTAATTTTAACATCCTCGAGGCAGCCTTGGACGCGCGTCAGCTCCTCGTGGGACCGCTTCTCGCAGGCGATGACCCGCGCGAGCTCCGCGTGGGACGTCTCGAGGGACGCGAGTGCCTCCGCGTGCTTCGTGGTTTCCTTCGCCAGGTTTTCAGTCAACGAATCGCGTTCGCCGGCGAGCCCGACGATTTCACCGTCGAGTTTTACAATTCTCTCGGCGCTCAGTCGGAGCGCGGACTCAGCCTCACCCCTCGCCCGCTCGGAGCCGCACAGCTGTGCACGCGCTCGCTCCAGGTCCACGAGCGTGTCGTCGTGTCGAGCGGCGAGTGTATCCCGCGCGCGGCGAAGCGCCGCGGAGGCTTCTCGCTCCGAGGCGAGCGCTCGTTGACCGGCCGCCTCGGCGCGTTTGGCCGTTTCTGCATCCGTTTCACTTCGAGCGACGGCGGTGTCCTTGGCCTCGGAGCGTGTGCGCGATGCCAGAAGTGATCGCTCGAGCGACTCCACGACGTCGTCGCGCGCCTTCAGACGCCGTGTCGTGTCGGCGAGCTTCCGTTCGACCGTTACCAGCCGTTTCGCGGCGGAGTCGCGCGCCGCGTCCGCGTCCGCCCGTTGACGCGACGAGTCGTCGAGCCTCGACAGCGCGGAGCACTCCGCGGCGACCGCGGCGTTGCGACGCGTCTCGTGGTCCGCTTTCGATTTCTCGCAAGCTTCTAGATCGATCTCCAGAGCCTTCGCGCGCTCCTGCGAGCGAAGTTCGTAACGTCTGGAAGCCTTCGCGTCGGATGAAGCAGCCGCCGCGTCGCGCCTCGACGCGACCAGCGAGGACTCAAACTCTTTAACCCGATCGTCAAGCGCAGCCTCGCGTCGCGTCCACTCGGCGCGTTCCATCGCCGATGCCGCACGGACTCGTTCGGTATCTTCACAAAGCCGTTCGTTGGCGCGCTTCGAGTCCACGAGCTGACGTTGAAGTGACTCGCATCGCGTCCGTACTTCGTCCCGGTCCACCGCCTTGCCCTCGTAAGATTCCGCGAGCGACGCGTGTTCGTCGCACTCCCTCTTCGCCTCGGCTAGCCGCCGCGTGAGGTCCAGCGCGCGTGACTCGTGCCGCTTGACGACCTCGACGAAGTCCTCGTTGGCGCGTAGCTCGCGTTCGAGCGTCGCCTTTGTCGTTTCCAGCCTGTCGGACATGCGAGTGAGTTCCTCGTTTGAAGCGCGTTCGAGCTCGAGTCGTATGTTTTCCGCTTTGGTCTCGGCGTCCGATCGCGCCGTGAGCGCCGCTCGCTCGCCTCGCTCGATCGCCGCCTTGGTCTCAGCGCGCGACGTCTCGAGCTCATGTCCAAGCGCATCGCGTGACTCGGCCTCGCGAGCGATCGCGGCTTCACGCGCGGCGGTTGCCTCTTCCACCCGCAATGCGGCGTCGACGTTTTCAGCCTCGAGCGCGACGCACCTCGCCTCCGCCTCGTTGAGCGACGACGTGAGGCACGCGATGTCCCCGACGCCCACCGCGAGTGCGCGCGTCGATCGAGCCAGCGCGGCGTCTTTGCCGTCGTTCACGTCGCGCGCCTTGAGGCGCGCGTCTTCGGCGGCGAGTTCAGCGACGCGGAAGCGATCTCGCGCGGCCAACAGCGCCCGCTTCGTCTTGCGCTCAGATTCGGTCAGCTGAGTGATGCGCACTTCCCGGGCGTCCCTCCGCGTCGTTCGCTCCATCCGCCGCGCCTCCGTCCTCGCCTTGGCCTCGGTTCTGGCGCGGATGAAGGGGCACGGGGCGGGCGGCGGCGGCGGCGCGATGAGCCCGCGCGGCGCCTGGGCCGAAACGGCAGCAATTTGAAGGGGAGGCTTGGGGACGCAGCAGCCATTTTCCTTGGACGCGCTCGCCACGTGTACGTCGCACACGATGGCGGCGCCTTCGATCGCATCCTCGCGCCGCGAGCCCGCCTGGATGTACGCGCTGAGCGATGCGAGGGATCCGCGGTCGAGATCGCGGTGTGGGGTGAGCGGGGTCGTGACGCAGACCGGGCGCATGGTTAGTGTGACCCGACTTTTGGAGGTGGGTAACCAAAAGACGTTACGAATTCGGGCGGGAACATGAGCCAGAGTACGATTAACTCAAAAACGGCGGTTCGATCACGTCCCGTATTGGGAAAATTCCGAGAAATTGGCCGAGGGCCGAAAATGCGATGCGCTCACAGACATCAGATTGGAGCCACCCCTCGCTGCCATCCCTAGAACCTCGATCAGAGCGAGCGCCGCGGGTGGGTGCCTCCCTGAACGTCGTCGCGCGCGTTTCACCGCCGGCGCACACATCTCAGCGGGAACACGACGCGCGCGCTTCAAACCCCCGCCTCGAACCCGCTTTAAACTCCAAGCATGTCGTCGTCCGCCCTAGCCGCGTCGGACCACCTCAGCAAGGTGAACGCCTTCGTCAGCACCGCGGGCAACTTCATCGACAGCGCCCTCGATCAGCTGGACGACCAGCTGGAGAGCGCGATGGGCGGGATGTCCGAGAAGGTTGGCGAGGAACTCAAGGAGTACTCACTCACCGCCGAGGCGATGGAGACCGCGAAGGCTGCGTCCTCGGCGTGGTCATCGCTCGGGTTCGCGGCGCTGAGGGACGAATGGCGCGACGCCGCGACGGAGATCTCCGCCAAGCAGAAGGATGCCAAGTCCGCGGGCCGGGATCTCGCGGAAGCCGCGCGGGCGAGCCGGCGTGAGGGCGCCGGCGACGCGGAGAACAAAGTCCTGCTCAAAGCGATGGGGTCGGAGATCAAGCGCCTGACCGAGCGCGTGAACCTCGCCGAGACGGCGTTCTTCTCAATGCTCAACGATCTGGACGAAGCCCCCGACCCGGCCGAGCCACTCGCGCGAACCACCAAGGCGGCCGAGTACGTCACGGGCGCCGGCGCTTTGCGCAACGACCTCGACGCCACCAAAGCAGAGCTCGCGGCGGTCAAGGATGCGGCGTTGAGCGGCGCCAACTCCGAAGCCGCGCGGGAGCTTCGGGAATTGAAAGAAGCCATCAGCGCCAAAGTGGACGCGGCGGTGAAGGAGCGCACCGCGGACGTGGACAAGCAAACGGCCGAGATGGAGATCGCGCACGAGACCATGCGAGCGCAACGCGACAGCCTGGAACGCACGCTGTCGGAGCTCAGGTCACGACACGACGCGACGCAGAGCGAACTCTTCGAACTCCGCGAGGGTAAGTTCGTGGAAACGACGGTGCGGGACACGGGCGAACGCGAATCACTCGCCGCCGAGGCTGAGACCGCGAGGGTCAGGGAGGGCGAGGCGCGTTCGGAGGCGCAGAGGCTGACGCACGAGGTGGCGAGGCTACGCGAGCGGCTCAGGGACGGCGCCACGAACGGCGGTTTAGGTTTGGGTTTGGCAACCGACGTCGCGAGTACCGGTTCGAGCCTGACCGCGGCGGAGATGGACATGGACGTCGCCGCCCTTCGCGAACGCCTACGGCTCCGGGACCAGGTGGTGGAGCTCTTAAAGCGGGACCTCGCGACGCGTGACGAGGCTAACGAGGGTGAGCTGTCGAGGCTCGAGGATATCGGCGAAGGTTTGAGGCGTTCCATCGCCGACGGCGAAGCGAGAATCGCGGCGCTGGCCCGCGAACTGGAGACGCGGCCCACCGACCAAACCGTGGCTTCACTGGAAGCCCGGGTGCGCACGTTGCAGGCGCTGGTGGACTCGAGGGACCTCGGGGAGGAAGGGGTGCCCGGTGGTGCTGACGTGGATGCTGACGTGGAGGGAAGGGGTGCCCACTTGGGAGGGGGAGGGGTGCCCACCACTTCGTCGGACGCGGATCCGCTCAACGCGGCGCTTCGACGGAACAGAAGGCTCGCGGATGAACTCGCGGCTGCCAAACGCGACGCGGAGAACGCGTACGCCAAGCTCGACGCGTCAGCGAACGAGGCGACCGAGGCGCAAAAGGCGGTGGAGGAGAGGGACGCGACGATCAAGCAGATGGAGCAGCACCTCATAGCCGCGACGGCTTCCACCGCAGTATCGTCGGCTACATCGCCCGGGTCTAACCCTTCGACCCCGGGCGCGGCTGGACTGAACGCGGACCTCCTCCCGGTGGTCATCGGTCAGCGGGACAGGTACAAACGCAAGGTTGGCGAGCTGGAGCACCGCGTCGGGGCGCTGGAGGTTGACTTGGACGGCGAAAAAGTCCGGGCCAAACGCGTTGACGCCGACAACGTTTCCCTCTTTGAAAAAGTTCGATACCTCCAGGCGTACTACGCCGAGCGCGCGCCGAAGACCCTGGCGCCCAGCCTGGAACTCGGCGGGAGTCACCTCACCGGCGGTGTGGACGTCAGCAGGAGCGAGCGGTGGCGACGGGCGGCGAGGTACGGGTGCGGCTTCGACGTGAGAGGAGGTCGAAGCAACGGTGCGTCCGGAGTCGATCCGGAGATGCTTCCGGGGGGCGACGCGGACGGCGCGGTCGGTCGATACGACGAGCACCACCGCGCCAACCACGACCCGTACGCGCGGTTCCAGGAGCGCGAGGCGCAGATGAGCGAGCAGAGGCTCCGGTTACACGACAGGGTGGCGCTGCGGGGCGCGAGGGCGGTGATGCGCAGCCGAGTGACGCGGACAGTCGTGGTCGTCTACCTCGGCCTGATGCACCTGTACCTCCTGTACAACACCGCGGTGGGATGCCCCGCGCCCGTCAAGACGTAGCCACGAGGATCTCAATTGATGAATAGGCGATCAAATGAAAAGCCAATCGGTCCAACAACAACACGCGTGCTAACCTAACTCTCGTCGACCCGATTCATCTCCCGGACTTTAGCGTCCAACACCCGCCGGGTCCATTCGTACGACGCGAACGACACGATCGACAACGGAACAAGGCGCACCGACGCCGTCCCGAGCCCGCGGTACAAGCTGCCCACGCCCTCAGCACCCGCCACGGACCGCATCGCCGCGATCAAACCCATCCTCCCGACAGCGACGTCGTACCCCGGCACGGATCCGATGATCATTCTTCTCGATACCACCGCCGCCGGGAACGTCGCCGCGGTACCCGCGAGCGCCGCGACCATCCCGCACAACGTCGCCTGCACCACCCCGGGCTCCGCGCCCCGCCCGCACCACTCCTTCAGCGCGTCGTAGCTCCCGTACGTGATCGCAGCTTCGGGTATTATGCCCAGCACGGCGGGTCGGAATCCGCGGTATAAGCCGGCGACTCCCTCGGTGTCGGCTACGCGTCTCGCCGCGTGGAGGAGGCCGAGCGCGCCGACGACCCGGACGCCGTTGACCATCGCCGCGCCCGACGCCGCGCTCGTGGCGAGGCGCGTGGCGATGTTATCCAGCGGGAAGAGCAGAGCGGTGGACGTGGCGCCGGCGAGTCCGCCGGCTAGCGCCCTCTGCGCCATCAACGAAGACGCCCTTCGTTCCTTTTCGTCCCGATGCCCGTCCCCGTCGCCGCCCCCTCCCGGCCCGATACCCATCGTCGCGAGCGCGCCCTTGTAGAGGTTGAACGTGAAGAAGTCCAGTCCTTTGGTGGGCGCGAACCGCGCGACGACCGCGGCGTTACCTTTCCACAGCGCCCGCACGCCCTCGTGCTTGGCGATGTCCCGTAGCATGCCGAGGATGGACGGCGAGGCCATGGAGCCCGTGCCGGTCGCCGCGCCGGTCATGAGGCGGACCCTGACGGTCTCGAGAGGCGCGGCGACGGTGCGGCTCAGACCTCCGGCGATGGATCCGGCCACGAGGTGCGTGTAAGGCGACGTCGGTGTGGCAGCGATGGAGCTGGAGGACGACGTTTCGCGTGGACATCCGAGTCGCTCGCACGCGGCGCAGCCGGACTTTCCCTTTCCCTTCCCGAGCCTCGCGCATCGAGCGCATCGCGTCGATCCGGCGCCGTCGACGGGCATGTCGATCGGACGTCGGCCACAAGCTTGCGCCGGTGTGTGCCGCCTGAGCCTGCCTCTCAGGTCGTCTGTCTACTTGTATTGGAGTCTGCACGCGCAACACTCGAGAGCCAAAAAATCAGTGCGTTTGGTCACAGCAAAGCATAATTGCGCCCACTGCAGTGGATCGGCGTCACACCGACGAGCGCTCTCCAGCACCGTCGCCAACACCCACACCGAAGCGCCGTTCCCCGCGTCGTTCTTCGCTCAACTCACCACCACCACACGCGTCGCCATGTCGGACGCTGACGGCTCCCCCCCGAGGGACGCTATGGATCAGGACAACGACTCGGACGGACGACCCGAGCGCTCGCCCCGTCAACGCTCACGGTCCCCGGCACGAAAGGTGCGCCTCCGTTGAAAACACCCGCGCGGCATCCGCGTGGACCGCGCCAGTCCATCCACGACCTTCACGGCGCCGCGCTCCTATGGGCAAATAGAGCCGCGCCGGCGACGATCGCGTCCCAATCCGCGCGCAGGTTTTAGGGCACAATTCCTCGGATTCACCCCAATTCAGCCTGTCAACACACAATGTGCCGACGCCGCCAAAACTCAAACTAACATTCGCACCAAATCAATCCCCCACCACCAACTCCCGCAGGATCCACCCGCGAACAACGCACGGAACAACGAACGCGAACGCGATCCCGACGCCGACATCCTCAAAATCTCCGACGAGGACGCCGCGTTCGTCCTCGGCAAAGGTGGAAACACCAAACGCAAAATCGCTCGCGTCGCCGGCGCCAAACTCGAGATCATCGACATGAAGAGCGACCCGGGGATGAAGGGCGCGGAGATCGAGATCACCGGCACGGACGCCGCGCGTGCACGCGCCAAGGACTACATCGGCTACGTCCTCGCCCAGCGCACCGGCCCCGTGTACATCGACCACACCATGCGCCGGGACGACCTCTCCATCCTCATGGTGCCGATGGATTGCGTCGGGTACGTCATGGGCAGAGGCGGGCAGGTGCTTCGCGACATGGAGAACGAGTGGGGAACCCTGATGTTCTTCGCCAAGAAGAAGGAGGACGAGGGCAAGGCTGACGCCGACGCAAAGGACGGGAAGGTGCAAGAGATTCTCGCCATCTTCGGCACCAGGCGCAGCCGCCGCGGCGCCGAGCTCAAGGTGATGTCCGCGGTGGAGCACAAGAAGCCCGGACACTTCCTCGACGGCGAGGCTCTCCGCGTGCCGCTCGATCAACCGGGCGACGGCGAAAACGACGATTTCGACTACGACGTTTTTCCCTTTCGCGGCGACGAATTTTCGTACGCGCTGGGCGGTCGGGGCTCGACGCGCAAGAAGATCGCCGCGGCGAGCAATTGCATCTTGGAATACGTCGCCCAAGTGGCGTTTCTCGCCGGGAACGAGCGCGAGCGCCGGCAGTGCCGCGACTACCTCGACTGGCTCCTCAAGCAGCGCGAGGGTGACCTCTACGTGGACGTGGCGGGTCGCGACGACGCGACCACGGTGCGGGTGCCCTCCAAGTCTGTCGGGTTCGTCACCGGGCACAAGGGCGAAGGGCTGAGAAGCATCGAGGCGTCCACCAAGACGTTCTGTTTCACCAACGGGTCACCCCCACCCGCCGCGAACGCCGACGACGACGCGATGGAGGAGGAGGATACCAAGAAAGATCCGGAGGCCAAGAACGAGAACGACGACGCGATGGAGGAAGAAGACACCCGCCCCGGCGCCGAGGGCGGACGCAAGCGCGAGCGCTCCCCGGAGCCCAAAGAACGCAAGAAGAAGCCCGAGACTGAGTTCGAGACCGTGCTCATCTTTGGCGACCGCGCCGACGATCGCGAGAAGGCGAAGCGGATGATCACGGACCGAGTCCGCGATCATACTCGCGGCGGCGGACCTCCGAGACGGGACCGCGACGGGTCACGTGATCGCGGCGGCGGCGGCAGGAAGCGCGGGCGGGACGACTCGCGCGATAGGAACCGGGGCGGGCGGGACGACGACCGCGGCGGTCCGCGTCGCAGGATGAATTCCCGCGACAGGGATTCACGCGGCGGCGACAGAAACGGCGGCGGGCGGCGCGACCGCGACAGGTCCCGCGACAGGGACCGCGGCGGCGACCGCGGCGGTGGCAGGAACGGTGGCGACAGGGGCGGCGACAGGGACAGGAGCAACGAGGTCTGCCGCGACTATTCCAAGGGGAGGTGCTCCCGCGGCGCCAACTGCCGATTCAAACACGTCGACAACTAAGACGTCAACTGTGGACGCCTCTCATCGCACCACTTGTCTTCTAGATCTTTCCATTCAATTCTACAACCTATAGTTACTACCTACAACTTTCGTGTCACGCTAGCTAGCTACTCGCGCTGCTACTCGCGCTATCACCTGCCTTTGCCCTTGCCTTGGTGCTCGATGTGCCCCCCCGCGTCCAGCATGTCCCTCGCGCAGTTGTTGATGATCGAGAAACGCGCGGGCCCGAGGTGGATGCCGCCGAACCATCGCGCCACCACCACGCACACGTCCGCCGCCTTGGTCACCCGCAGTAAGTGCGACATGCCTTTCCCGGCACCCGCCTCGCCGTCCTCGTCGTGGTCCTGCGCCCACGTGCACGCGTCGTCCGCGTCGCCCGGCGTACCCGAGACGCGGATGCGCCACGCCGCCATGAGATGCGAACATTTCGCGATCCTTGTATTTCTACGCAACGCTCGGAGCATCGCTTCCACCTGCGCCACGGATCGTACGTTCGAGAGGAGGTAGCCCTGGAACGTGCTCTTCTTCTCGGTGAACGGGACGCCGGTGACGATGGACCGCTCGAGCGACTCCTCGGTCCAAGCGCCGGGTGTGGAGGCGGAGTCGTGGGCAGATTCTTCGTAGGCGCTTCGCTCGATGGCGAGCGCGGCGAGTTCCGCCTCGAGCGCGTCTGGATCCCACGTGTGCGCGCCGGCCTCGCCCTCTTCTCGACCCGCATCGTCGACATCCCCGTCCTCGTCACCATCGCGGGCGCCCGGGCGGTCCTGCTCCACCCACGTCTCCGCCATCTCGCGCAGTCGCGTGACGAACGCGAAGACGCAAACCTCTCCGTGGCCCCCATCGCGATACGCCTCGTCCATCGCGCCGATGCATTCGTCCATGCGGTCGTGGGTCAGCGCGTTCGGTGGGTGGACCTCGAGTAAGGGCGGGGTGGATGACGGGTACGACTCGATCGGGACGACGCGCGCGATCAGGTGCGCCGGGGCGGGGGTCCCGTCGCGCGTGTGAAGGGTGCGGGGGGCATCGGTTGGGTCGTCGTCCGGGTCCCCAAGGGGCACGCGGATCTCCCAGACCGTCCCGGCGTCGCCCACGCGCGACGAGAAGTCGTCGCCGTAGATCGCCGCGAGGGCCTCGGCCTCCTCCTCCTGCCGCGCGAGGTTCTCGTCCCGCTCCCCAGCCTCCATATGGCTCGCGCGCCGCGAAGTGGTTGTTATGTCAGATTTGGCAATGTCCTTGTTAAAACCTACGCAGGTACTAGAGTCAACTCCTCCCCCTCTCCTACTGCGCCGCTGCAGCCTCGGCGGCGGCATCGGCGGCGGCCTTCGCTGCGGCCTCGGCGGCGGCCTTCTCGGCAGCCTTCGCGGCGGCCGCCTCCTCCTGCGCCGCCATCCTCTTGTTGAAGGCGCTCTGCTCAGCCTCCTTCTCCGCGCGAATCTTCGCCCTGAACCGCTCCTCCGCCGCCTCCGCGGGGGAGTACGCCGGGCCGGGCATGGTATACCGCGGGGGCGCGCCGGGCTCGGTGCCCGGCATGCATCCGATAGCCCACGTGCACTCCACCGCGTTCGCCGCGGTGGGCGCGACGAACGCGCCGAGGAGAGCGGCGCCGAGGCCCATCGCCGCATCACGACGGGTGACGCTCGATGCAGCGGCGTCGCGCTTGGACGCGTCGCAGCGGACGGCGGCGGCGCGGCGGGCGCGGGTCACCGCGGCGGGGCGCGCCGTGGCGACGAGGGCGTGGGTGGAGGCGATGGCGGCGGCCATGGTATCGATCGTCGGAGCAACCGTGCGCGTCCGAGTGTCCGATCGATCGATATCGATCCAACAAGATAAGAGAGCGGAAGATTTGATCGAGCCATCGACAGTCATCATTCCGCCGCGGCTGACAACTACCCGTGTCCGTGGATGCATGGGATATATTAATTAACATGTACAGCCGCGCCTCGCGCACCCCCTTCACCCAGAGAAGCTCCTTCAACACGCACGCGACGCTCCAAACAGCGGGACACACGATCACCTCCAGCTGGTGCCGAACTGCGCGAAATACTCGGGCTCGACGGTATTTTCGCCAAACTCAACCTTCATCGTCGCGTCCCGCTCAACCTTCTCGACCCGCTGCGTGTTCTGCGCCCTCAACACCGCCATCCGCTGCTCCAGCTTGAACTGCTCCACCTGCTCCGCGCGCTGCTCCAGCGCCCTGCGGACGTTCTCGGACTTGCCAGCGTATGCCGCCTCCGCCGCCGCCTCAGCCGAACGCCGGGCGGCGGCATCCTCTTGCTGCCGCGCCACCGTCTCGTTGATGGACGCCACCTGGAGGTAGTTCATGCCCTTCCAGTGGTCGGGCCGCACCCGCGCACCGGGCGCCACCGCGCTCGTGGCCACCGCCGGGTCCTCGTTGATCATCGGGTCAGCCTCCACCGCCGCCGCCTCAGCCGCCTTCTCCGCGTCTTCCCGCGCTTTCAACGCCTTGAGCTCAGCCGCCTTGAGCTCGGCGAGCTCGGCGTTGTCGTCGGCGACGGAGCGCTCGAACGCGGCGCGCGCAGCCTTGTGCTGGTTCGCCATCTTGTTCATGTACTCCTCCTGCGCGGCGACCATCTCGGCGTGCGCGACGTCAGCCGCCTTGGCGGCGGCGCGGGCGTCAGCCTTCTCCTTCGCCTGCGACTCGCACCAACGCATCTGCTGCGCGAGCTGCGTCTTGCGTCGCTCGCCCGCGGCGAGGTCCTCGCCGTCGAACCTCTGCAGGCTGGACGCGCCGATGCGGGCGTCGAAGTCGCCGATGCGCGTCGGGGGCTCGGATCGCAGCGCGGATGGATCGGAGAGGTCGTACTCGCGTCTCTGCTCCTTGCGTTGGTGTTCGGACCGATACGTCTGGACATTGCGGTTGAGCTCAGCCTGAATCTCGCGGCGCTCCTGCTCCATGGCGACGAGCTTCCTGTCGTAGAAGGATGCCATCTGGTCGTATTGCCTGCGTTCGGGGTGAGTGGTGTGGAGGATGGCGAGGAGGATCAGCGGCTGGACGTCGGGGCGTCGTTCGGGTCAAGGGGAATTATCAATTTATGGTACATTTCACGAGCGGGAGGTCCGCTCGGCGCTCACCTGTCGTGCGCAGCCTCGGCAGCCTTGCGCGCGGCCTTCTCGGCCACCTGCGTGTTCAGGGCATCGACGTCGATCTGCGGGAGCGGGCGATACGGGGCAGGGACGGTCAGGCGATGGACGCGTGGGGCGGAGGTCATCGCGCGAATAATCCCGTTTTAGTCCCCCTGCTGAGGCCTGCGGGAGAAATCCCGTTCGGGCGCCAGGGGCCGGAGACTCACCCCTTTAGTGCGCTGCTTCGCGTTATGGATGAGCGCGAGGCGCTCGGTGGGGTCGAACCGCTTGGTGCGGGAGAACCCGGATCCCCCGATGACGGTCATCGCTCGCGTCGGACGTGAGGCCGTCGAATGCGCGTCGCGGGAGGGCACTTCGCCTCTGAGGCACGAAACTGCGGGGGATGCTGGTACATGGTGATTAGCACCATCTAACTGTTTACGCATACGTTTTATGTGTAATTTAATTAATTAATGTTAATGACCTGACCACAGTGCCGTAGTGAGCCGAAATTCAGAGATCGATAAGGGTTTCTTCCGAGAGATCAAGGTAGCCGGTGCCTCCGACACGGCCCACACACCGCCGTCGCGTGCACGCACCCGCGCTCGACGTACCT
>Ga0209713_10002057_pt1 | contig 12354 bp, 5 predicted proteins | sample ArcOceMetagenome_3_FD_187444 | JGI IMG/M metagenome (GOLD analysis project Ga0209713, IMG submission 187444) | Marine eukaryotic phytoplankton communities from Arctic Ocean - Arctic Ocean- Svalbard ARC20M Metagenome (SPAdes) (version 2) | ecosystem: Environmental > Aquatic > Marine > Oceanic...
CGAGGTTCGAAGATGTTTGGATTCTGCATTCTTTTTCGGGCTTTGCAATCTGAAAAGATCACATGTATATTATGAGCGCGGCGACTCTCTCGACGAGCCTCGGCCTTCCCCTCGCCTCGTGCTCGGCCGTGGGCTCGGCGATGTGCGACGTCGGTCGCAAGCGGCTCATGAAGGACGGCCTCGACGCGGCGACCATCGTCGCGAGCGTCTGCCTGATCGAGGGCCTCGTGGGCGTGCTGTACTTTCTGGCGACCACGGGGAGCATGCCGCTGCCGGGCCAGGACTTCTGGCTGCCCGCGCTCGCCGCCGCCGCCGCGAGCGCGCTCACCACCAGCCTGCTCGCCAAGGCCAACAGCGAGAACGACATCTCGCTCTGCGCACCCTTCAGCGCGGCGCTGCCGGTCCTGCAGCTGCTCGTCACCACGTTCCTGCTGCGCGACGAGGCGGCCCTGCCGGCGCGCAAGGTGGCTGGCGTGTGCATCGTGACTGGCAGCGCCATGTGGCTTGCGCGCGCGGGCCGGCGCTCGACCGCAAAGGGCGTGGCGGTGCCGCTGCTGCCGCCGGGCGCCGCGACCGTGCTCTTCTGCTGCCTCGTCCAGTCGTTCTCGACCAAGCTCGACCAGAGCGCGACCAAGGCCGCGGGCAGCCCGATCGTGTATCTGGTCTACGCCAAGACGCTCTCCGGGCTGTGGGCCACGTGCGGCGCGCAGCTCCTGTCCGCGCGCGGTGCCAGGGGCAAGGAGGAGGGCGCGGACGCCGGCAAGGGCGCCGGCCGCGGGGCGAGTCGGCGCACGCTCGCGCTGCTGGGCTCGCAGCCGCGGCTGCTGCTGCTGCTGCTGGGCGTGACGGCCATGGAGGCCATCTACATGTCGTGCTACTTTGCGAGCCTCGGCATCGGCTTCTCCAAGGTGTACGTGGTCGCGATCAAAAAGGGCGGCAACCTGCTCGTCAACTCGGTCGGCGGGTGGGTCCTCTTCGGCGAGTCGCACGAGGGCCGCGTCGGGCCGGTGCTGGGCGTGGTGGCCGGCGTGGTGATCATGTCGGTTTGAGAGAGTCGTGCTGTGCTCGATTATTTTTTAGGCCTGAATAGCGTATCGCACGCACGTCCTAAACTACTCTCATCAGATCACAGCGGTTGCGTCTGCGCAGACATCAACCACGATGAGAACTCGCTCGCCCCGCTTGCGTCGGCCTCGGCCTCGCGCTCGAGCTGTGCCTCGACCTTCGCCTCGAGGTCGGGGTCGTCGACGTCGCCGCCGCCCTCCTCGTGCATCACCGACAGCAGGTTCATCATCTTGCCGAGCGACGCGAGCGCGCGCATCTTGCCCTTGCCGAGGTTGGCCAGCTTGCGCGACGCCAGGCTCATCGCAAACGACGGCATCGCGGCGGCGGTGTCGCCGCCGCCGCCGCCGCCAGACGCCCTCGCCTCGGCGTCCGCCGGCTGCGGCTGCTGCTGCGGCGGCTGCGGCATCTCGGTTGGCTTGGTCTCGAGGCGGAGGCCGTGGCCCATCATGATCTGCGAGAAGCGCTGCAGGTCGATGACGCCGTCGGCGTTCTGCGCGCCGCGGAAGATCTTGGTGACCATCCGCGGCGGCAGCGACGGGTTGGAGAAGGAGACCATCGTCTCCCACTCCTCGAACTGCAGCTCGCCGTCGTGGTTCGAGTCCCACGAGCGGAAGGCGGCGATGAGCTGCTCCGCCTCCTGCCGCTCGAGCGTCTGGTAGGTCACCAGCGCCAGCTCGAGCGCCGTGTCGAGGTCGACACGGAAGGTCGCGCGCCCCTGGCCCTTGGCGGCGCGGTCGAGCTTCTCGCCCACCTGCACGACGTTGGCCACCGCGTCGTCGTACTTGCCCCCGTCGCCGCCGCCCTTCTTCTTGCCCTTCTTGCCGCCCTCCTTCCTGCCGCCGCCCTCGTCGCCGCCCCCCTCCTTCTCCTTGGCCTCCTTGGCCTCCTTGGCCTGCTGCCGGCCCGGCCACGCGCCGCCCTGGTAGTGGTCGGCCGACTTGCCGTCGAGCGCCCTCAGCTTCTCGACGACCTGCGAGAAGCACGCCGCCGCGCGCTCCGCCTCCCTCAGCCGCTTCTGGGACTTCCACTGTTCGTCGAGTGCCCCGCCGCCGCCGCCGCCGCCGCCGCCCGACGCGCCACCCGACGACGCGCCGCCCGAACCCGACGCGCCGCCCACCGTCGCCGTCGTCGCCGCCCGGAGCAGCTTGTCGGCCTCTCGGTGGAGGCGCTCCTCGGTCTGCTCAAAGTAGATCGACGGCGTCAGCAGCACGTCGCTGCGCGCGTAGTGCGTCCAGAACTTCTGCCCCGTCAGCCCCGAGAGGTGGTCGCGCGAGACGACCTCGACGAAGTGGTCGAGCGCGCGCACGTAGAAGTGTGCCGCCTCGAGCGAGAGGCGCGGGTCCTTCGGCACGGCGCCCGAGACGACGCGGAAGACGCGCAGCCGCATGTGGCGCGGCGACAGGTCGCGCAGCCCGCGGATGAACTGCTTGAGGTGGTCCTTGGCGAGCGACTGCAGCCCATACAGCTCGAGGAACTTGTTCTCGACGAACTCGCCGACGTCCTGCGGCTCGAGGTGGTGTGCCCCCTCCCCGCCGCCCTGCCTGAGCTCGGCCTGGTCGCTCTCGATCTTCGCCTGCAGCATCGTCCCCACCACCTTGTGCACCATCCACTGCGGCATCCTCTTGGCCCCCTTGAGGCTCGTCACCAGCGGCCGCCGCCTCTTGGGCTCGCCGATCAGCCGCGTCACCTCCGGGTCCACGAGCGACGGCTCCTCGTCAAACTCCTCCTCCTCCTCCTCGCCGCCGCGCGGCGACGGCGGCGCCGACGACCCCGGCGACGGCGGCTGCGACGGCGGCATCGACGCGCCGGCGCCGTCGTCGCCGGCGTCGTCGTCGCCAGCGGCGCGCGCCTTCGCCTTTGGCTTGCTCTTGCGTCGGGCCTGGGCGGCGTCGTCGGCGGCCCGCTTCGCACCGCCGTCACCAGCGTCGTCGCCGCCGCTCACCCCGACGCTCCACGTCGTCGCGGCGGCGTCGGTGGGCGGCGGCGGCGGCGGTGGCGCGGTGCCGCTGCGAGGAGGCGCCACAGCCGCGGCCGCGGCCACGGCCGGCGGCGGCGCCACCGGAGGAGGCGGTGGCCCGGAGACGTCGGTCTGCACGGCAACGGCGCGGTGTGCGTGCACCACGAGGTCCTTGCCCGTCTGCGGCGGCGGGACCTCGGCGGCCTGCGCCATCACGAGGTCCCTGCACGTCTTGTGCACGGCGCGCTGGAAGCGCAGGCTCACGCGCGCCCTCTTCAGCTCGACGCCGCTGCGCTCGGCGCGCTGCTCCGCCAGCCGCCGCTCGGCCTCCGCCCTCGCCCTGGCCTGCTTGAGCTTCTCGACCTCCATCTCCGCCGCGGTGCAGCGCCGGTTGGCGTCGAGCAGCTCCTTCGTCGCGTCGCGCAGCCTGTCGCCCGTCTGGTCGGCGTACGACGTGACGCGCCGCGCGTCGCTCTCCGTGGACTTGGCGAGCGACGAGAGCGCCCTGTTCAGCGCGGCGATCTGCGCGGCGTTGGACGCGAGCGCCGCCTCCGCCTCGGCCCTGCCGTGCCTCAGCTGGTCAATCTCGAGCTGAGCCTCGGCGAGCAGCCGCCGCAGCTCCGCCAACTCGTCCTCGGCGGCGCCGACGGCGTCCTCGGCGGCGCCGACGACCGCCGCGGCCGACGCCGTCGCGCCGCCGCCGCCGCCGATTGCCCTCGCCGAGCGCTGCCGCTCGGCGCGCGCGACGGAGACGGAGACGGAGACGGAGGCGTGCTCGAGCTCGTGGAGCCGCAGCTGCATCTCGCGCATCGCCTCGGTGCCCTCCGCGAGCCGCTTCGTGTTGATCGAGCGCATCCAGCGGTACTTGGCGTTGTCGGCCAGCAGATGGTCGATTCTCGACTGCGCCGCCGCCGCCGCCGCCTCCGCCGCCGCGACGCGCCGCCGCAGCGCGTCGATCTCGGCCAGCAGATAGTCGAGCTCCGCCAGCCGCTTGGTGGCGCCGCCGCCGCCGCCGCCGCCGTCGCCGCCGCCGCCGCCGTCGCCCCAGCGGAGCGCCGAGCCGAAGAACCTGCGGATGCGCTGCAGCAGCGCGCCGCGCTCCGCGCAGTGCACGCCGACCTGCAGCACGAGCTCGGCGAGCGCCGCGTCGTGCACCCTCCACTGCTGCTCCCACGAGCCGCCCTGCGTCTCGAGCAGCTCCTGCAGCAGCGCCGCGAGCCGCACCGCCTCGGAGCGGTTCGACGGCACCGACGGCGGCATCGGCAGCCCCTTGGACGGCGTCAGCTTGCTCACGCGCAGCCCGGTCGCGTCGCGCAGGCCCACCGCCGGCCCCGCGGGCAGGCCCATCCGCTGCACGTTTTGTCGGTAGACCTGCTCGGCCGTGCGCCACGGCGTATTGGCCGGGTCGGCCGTCCCGGTGGGCGAGCCGGGCGGTCCTCCCGGCGCGCCGCCGGCACGGAGGCCAGGAGCGGACGTGGCGCGCGACAGCACGTGCTGGTGGACCAGAGCCCCAGACGCCGTCAGCGGCCGGACCGGCGGCACGGCGCCAGGTGGCGGCGGCTTGCGCGGCTGGAGCATGCCCTCCTTTGTGAGCTCGCGTGTGAGGTATTGGCCGTGGCGAGGCCGGTCCCACAGCGCCGAGACCTCGGCGCGGTCGATGCGTTCGGGCAACCCGTGGCCAGTCGGGTGCCAGCCGACGGTCGCGCTCGCCGAGCGGGCCGGCTTGAGACCGATGCCCGACGACGCGCCCGCCGAGCGCAGCGACGAGCGCATCGAGTCGAGGTCCTTCTGCATGAGGGCGCTGGCGCCGGCGAGGTTGGCGCTGGGTGTCGAGCAAGGCTGGCGCCCGGCTGCCTGAGCGTAGCCGTAGAACTACGTTTCATGTGGGAGCCAAACTAAGTGTAAGGAGAAGGAACACTCAGTTACTGCGCTGCGGCTCCTTCAACAAGGTGCGCGTTGGCCCCGCCCACCTCGCTCCGGTGACCGCATCAGCCGCCGCGCAGCGCGCGCCCGCGCTCCGTGAGCTCCAGCTGACCCGCTCCGCTCGAAATTTCGCTGGCCAACGCAGGCAGCCATGGCGAAGATCAAGAAGGCGATGAAGGGAGGCTCCAAGGTGAGCAAGGGGAAGAAGGGAAAGAAGCTGTTGGAGAGCGATCAGGTGCGCCTCACGCCACAGCTCCGCTCCGCTCCCCGCGCCGCTCCTCGTCCGGAGACGCGCGTCGCCGCCGGCACAGCCCACACTATTTTGGCCGCCGCCGCCGCCGCGCCCTGTTTCTGACCTCCCGGCGCGCGCGTGTGCCATCGGAACGCGCAGGAGCGGCAGCTGAGATTGGAGATTGAGCGGATGAAGGAGGAGGAGGCGGCGCGCGCGAAGGAGGAGATGCGCAAGCGGATGCTCAAGGAGCGGCAGGCGCAGGAGGAGAAGTACTCGCGCGTCAACCGGCTCAAGATCATGAACCAGTGGCGCAAGCTGATGCGGCTGGTCAAGGTGGAGGACCTGCGCAAGGAGATCGAGATCATCTCGCAGAACCACGAGCGCGAGGTCGACCGGAAGGACGCCATCATCCAGATGCTCGACCGCGACCTGGAGGACTCCGAGGAGCAGTACCAGATGGCGCTCCGCTCGCACCTGCTGATCGTCGACCGGCTGATCGACCTGCACAACGCGAAGATCAAGGGGGTCGAGTTCGAGTTCGAGCGGGAGATGCAGGAGCTCGTCGAGGAGTTTGGCGCCGAGGCGCGCGAGATCATGGGCATGCACGCCACGCACAAGAAGGAGATGCTCGACATCATGGCGCTGATGGAGGCCGAGTTCAACGAGCAGGAGCAGGAGGCGCGGCAGGAGTTTGAGTCGGCGCGCGAGGAGATCAAGAACAAGAACTCGGAGGAGTACAACGTGCTCCGCTTCACGCTCGAGGGGCTGATCGAGGAGCTCGAGCGCCACTTCGACGCGGCGCACGCAAACTACATGGCGACGACGGAGCAGCGCACGCAGGACTTCAAGCACCTCACGATCAAGGACCAGCAGTCGGCCAAGACGATCGAGATGCAGATGCGCAAGCTGCAGCGGCTGCAGGACTCGCTCGCCCACTGGAAGACCAAGCTCGCCTCCAACGGGCGCGAGTGCGAGGAGCGCAACCGCTCGCTGCGCGAGGAGAAGGACGCGATCTCGCGCCACTTCCAGGAGCTCAAATGGCGCATGAACAAGTTCCGCGAGAGCGAGGGGCGGCGGCTGCAGGAGCTCGTGATCAACTCGCAGGCGGCGATCAAGAGCCTGCAGGGCAAGCTCGAGCGCGCCGAGCGCATCCTCAAGCTCGCCGAGCTCGCGCGCAAGCTCGAGACGGAGCGCGAGAAGGTGCTGCCCTTTTACGAGTCGTCCGTCGAGGAGGAGGAGAAGGCGGCGGCCGACGCCGCCGACATCCGCAAGTCGCTGCAGACGTCGGCGACGGGCAAGGACGGGCAGGTCGTCGAGGAGTGGGACTACCTCAACAACTTCTTCAAGCGGTACAACAAGGTGCTGCTCGACGAGACGGCCATCGAGCGCGAGCGCGACCGGCTGCAGCGCGAGAACACCGACCTCCGCTCCATCCTCAAGCAGTACCTCGACGGCATCTCGGTCAACGAGGACGTCATCAACGCGCCCAACCCGCTCCTCGTCGTCAACCACAAGACCAACATCGTCATGCCGTCGGGCGGCCGCGGCCCCGTCGCCACCACCGTCATCGAGGCCCGCAACGTCTCCAGCATCCCGCAGCTGCTGGGTGGCAGGCAGGGAGCCTCGTACTAGACGTGTGCTTTGCCCGATGAGGCAGTGTTTGGTTTCGAATAAAAAAACGGTAGTGCGTTCACGGTTTGAAGCCCGCTCAGAAGCGGCCGACGTTGTCGGCTGGTATGCCGCGCACACGTCGGAGCATGCGGGATGCAGATGCTGGGTGGCTCCAAGTATAACTCGAGTGAGGAGTGATCAACCCCCCCTCCATCTCCCGCTCACTCGAGCTCCCGCAGCAGCGCGTCGCCGCCCTCCCGCATCGCCGCCTCCATCTCGCGCAGCGCCGCGTTGGCGCCGTCGAGCTGCGCGCGCGTCGCCGCGAGCTCGTCGCGGTGCTCAGCCTCGCGCCGCGCGGCGGCCGCCGCAAAGTGCTCGTGCGCCCTTTCGAGCTCGGCGCGCAGCTGCTCCTGCTGCGCACCCAGCTGCGCGCGGCACTGCTCCTTGCGCCGCGCGCGCTCCTCCTTCTGCACGCGGTGGCACTGCGCGCGCATCTCCTCCACCGCCGCCTCGAGCGCCGCGAGCTGCCGCTCGTGCGCGACCGCGGCGACGCCGCGCGCCCTCTCGCTCGCCTCCAGCTCGGCCTCGAGCGGCGCCACGTCCCGGCGCAGCGCGTGCGCGCCGGTCGCCCACGCCCTCGCCTCGAGCTCGGCCCACCGCTTGCGCGCCGCCAGCGCGAGCGCCGTCTGTGCCAGCGAGCGCAGCCGGCCGTGGAGCGCGTCGCACTGCACCTGGCACGCCTCCTCGCTGCCGATGACCGCGCGCAGCCGCTCGGCGTGCTTGGCCGAGCGCCGCTTCTGCTCCTCGGCGACCTCGTGGGCCTTTGCCTCCCAGGCCTGCCGCTCGCGTGCGTGCGTCGTGCGGACGCCATCCAGCTCGGCGGCGTGGCCTGCCCGCACCTCCGCCGCGTCAGCCGCGGCCGCCTCGCGCAGCAGCGCCAGCTCCTGCTCGGCCCGCGCACGCTCCTCGCGCAGCCGCTCGTCGCACTGCACGCCGAGGCGGGTACGGAGCGCCGTCTCGGACGAGGCGGTGGTCCTGCGCTGCTGCTGCGCACGCTGCAGCGCGGCCGCCAGCTCCGCTCGCAGCCGCTCGGTCTCGAGCCGCTCGGCCTCCGCCACCTCGCGCGCCCTCGCAGCCGCGCTCTCGGCGCGCTCGATCCTCTCCTGGGCGCGCCGGATCAGGATTAGCCCAAGGTCGGCGGGTGTCGGCGTGTGCGCGCGCTGTGTGTGTGAGGGAGCGAGCGCACCCTCGCCTCGCGGTCGACGCGCGCAAGCGCGGCGTTCTGCTGCTCGTGAGTCTTGACCTTTAAGCGCAGCTCGTCGTAGGACGGCGAGGCCACCGACGCTGTCGTCGTAGCGGGTGAGGAGGCGTACGGCGTCCAAGGTGGCGCTGGCGGCGGTGGTGGCGCCATGTAGTTAGTAGTATGAATTGAGGGCGCGAGTTGGGGCAAACCGCGCCGCCATCGCGCGCGCGCTTCGGATGGCTCGGCACGCCGGTGGCGCTCATGGGCGCGCTGCTGCTAGCGACGCCGAGACCCTCGTCGTTACTAACGCGACGCTGGACACGCTAGGTGACCACCAGCAGCCGTACACCGTGCAGGAGGTCCGCGCGACGAGCAGCTCGATAAGGTCGCTGGGCTGGCTGCAGCCCTTCTCTTCGGTGGTTGTGCTGGACCTGCGACACAATCTGCTACGCTCTTGCGCTGGCATCGAGGCCTGCATGTCGCTGCGCAAGATCGACTTGCGTGACAACCTGCTCGACGACACGGTTGGGCTGGTGTGCGAGCTGACGGCGCTCACGTCGATAGAGCAGATCGACGCGAGGCACAACCCGTTCTCGCGGCGCTTCTCAGGAGTCGACGCGCATGAGCAGGCGTCGTCGCCGCTCAAAGGAGCGCCTTGCCGAGCCCGTCTCTACTGGCGCGGACGGCTGACGTCGCTGCTGCCAGAACTGAGCCTCCTCGACGGCCTCGAGGTCGACGATGTGGAGAGGCGGCTCGCGGGCCAGCTACCGCGAGGCTTCACGCCGCCAGCGCCACCACTACGTCGCGACTCGTCGCAACAGCCGCCACCGCCGAAGACGCCCAGCCACCGGACTGCAGGTGGGGCGGGCGTCTTCGGCGGCGGCGGCGGCGAGGAGAGTGCTGGCTGGGGCGTCGCCGTGCCATTCCTCCGGCAGCAGCGACCCACCAATCTGGAGATTGATTTCGCGCTCGAGAGAGCGGCTACCCTGCTCAAGGTTGCCTCGCCCAAGCCAACGCCTGTGCGCACGGGCCCCGCGTCGTCACGGCCGCCGGGCCTACCCCACGCAGCGGCGAGGCCGGCCCGATCGCCATTGGCAGCGGTGGCGCCGCAGCTGGCTATGACGACAGCTACGGCAGCTGCGGTAGCCGTGCCTGTTCCGTTCGAAGGCGGCAGACCGGAGGAGACGAATCAATCGCCAGCACAGTCGGAGGCGGCCGAGAGCGAATCGGAGGAGGCCGAATGCGGAGCGGAGGAGGACGACGGCGAACCAGAGGCTAGCGGGGCGCGGGCTGTGGTTGCGCTTGCGCAGGCGCCACAGCTCAAGACACCCAAGCAGGCAGCCACGGCACGGGCGCCAAAGGCTGAGCCCAAGTCGCAGCGACGAAGCACGACTGTGCCACGGTCACGCAGGACGCCACAGGAGGCACTTGCGGTGCCACAGGAGGCACCCCCGGTGCCACCCGTCGGGCAAGATGGTCCGCCGCAGCTCGAGCCGCAGCCTGAGGCGGAGGCGGAAGACCAGGGAGCCGGACGCCCAGACGAGGCGATGCAGACGCGTCGTCATGAATCAACAGCACAGCACGAGGCGTGGCCACAGGAGGTGACCCCGGTCCAGCCCAGTCCAACAGACGGTCCGCCGCAGCTCGAAACGTGGCGTGCAGATGTGGACGGTCGCGGAGCGGGACGGCCAGACGGGGCGATGCAGACACGTCGTCATCGGTCGAGGGTGCCAGACGACGGGCGTGAGCAAAAGGTGGAGGCAGGCGCCGCAGCAGGCACAGATGCAAGTGCACCAGCGGCAGCGGAGCGGCCGCCGAGCTTGCACGAGGGTGCCGTGCGCCACCCGTGCGCCGCGCTACCTGGCGCCTCGTCGCGCTCGCCCTCGCCGCCAGCCGACGCGCCCTGGTCCGCGCCGCCGCCCGGCACGCCCTCGCCCGGCAGCAGCGGCACCTGCGTCTCCGTGTCCTCGTGCTCCATCGGCGCGGCGCCCTCGAACGCGGCCCCTGGTGCGGAGAGCAGCGCGCCGCCGCAGCAGGAGTACTCTCCGCTCAGCCAGGCGGCGATGAATGCATGCATCGCCGCTGGCGTCCCGCCCGCTGGCGATCCCCAGCGGCGCCGTCGGTACTCGCGCCAGTTCGACAGCTGCTGCGTCTTTCACACGACGGAGACGCTCGGTGGCTCTTCGGCAAGCGAGGCGCCGCCAGCCGACCCACCTTTGGCGCAGCCAGAACCGATTTCTGGTGCGCAGCCGACGGCTGCAGACGCGGAGAGCGGCGAGGCGGGCGCAGCCGCCCAGACGAAGAACACAAAGAAGAGCAAGAAGAAAAAGGCGGCGGCGGCTGAGGACGGCGGCGAGGGCGACGGCGCGGAGGCCGGTGGCGCGGAGGAGGCCAACGGAGCTGCGGCGGGCGACGAGGATGGGGCGGCCGACGCCGACGGCGCGGCCGACGGCGGCGAGAGGACAGCGGCGCAGAAGAAGCGCGACAAGAAGAAGGCCGCCGAGGCGCGCCGCAAGAAGGCGGCCGCCGCCGAGGAGGCCGCCCCGTCGCAAGCCACATGGCCGGCAGGAGCGCCGGCTGCACAGCCAGACGAGCCTCGGGGCTCGGTGTCTCCACTGAGTGCCGAGGTGTCTCCACTGAGTGCCGAGGTGTCTCCACTGAGTGCCAAGGTGTCTCCACTGAGTGCCGAGGGGGCGGCAGCTGCCCCGCAAGCTTCCTGCGCCGTCGCTGCCCTGCCAGAGTCTGAGCCGCCGCAGCAGCGCAGGGATGGTGGCACAGCGGGTGGCACGCCGAGCTCCGCCGCGTACAGCCCTTACTCGGTGACGCCGCCACCGTCGCTCCCGCCTTCCACCTCGCCAATGTCGCTCAGCTCAGCGTCGCGCAGCATGAGCGGCATGAGCGGCACGAGGCTCGTCCTGATGCAGCCGCTCACTGCCGCTCATGACGAGCACCCTCACCCTCTCCATGCACAATCCCCACCGCAGCCACTGCGACAGCATCAGCAGCTGCAGCCGCAAGAGGCGCTGGACGACGAGCAGGACGAAGAGCAGGAGTCGACTCCTCAGGCGGCAACTCTGCATCTTAAGGTTCAGCATAGTCGGCAGCAGAGCCTCGGCGAACATGGCGGCGTCGGCGAGCGTGCCGACGAGCATGGCGGCGAGGAAGAAGGTGTGGGAGAGGAGGCGGAGGCGGAAGCAGACGCGGAGTTGGTAGATGCCGAGGCCGATGTTGGCACTGACGACGACGACGACGACGACGACGAAGCGTCAGCACCGCAGCCCATGACTCCCCACGCAACGGCGGCCCTCAAGAAGAGGAGTTCTGCCGCCACCGCCGCTGCGACCACCACCGCCACCGCCGCCGGCTCCACCAAGAAGACGGCCAAGCCGGTCGTCTCCTCCACCAAGCCGCGCGTCAAGCAGGCCAAGGCGGGCATCAAGGCCGCCACGACGCCATCCCGCGAGCGCGAAGTTGAAACGCCCCTCAGCATGGCCGAGCCGGCGGCCGCCGACAGCGGCTTTGAGGATGACTCGGAGGCGGCCGAAGGCGAATCGGAGGAGGCTGGAGGCGAATCGGAGGAGGCCGAAGGCGAATCGGAGGAGGCTGAAGGCGAGTCGGAGGAGGCCGAATGCGGAGCGGAGGAGGACGACGGCGAACCAGAGACTAGCGGGGCGCGGGCTGTGGTTGCGCTTGCGCAGACGCCACAGCTCAAGACACCCAAGCAGGCAGCCACGGCACGGGCGCCAAAGGCTGAGCCCAAGTCGCAGCGACGAAGCACAACTGTGCCACGGTCACGCAGGACGCAGCAGCCGGCGAGGAGGCTGGCTGCCGCGAACGCAGAGGCCGAGGCCGAGGCCGATCCTGAGGCAGAAGTGGAGGCGGACTTCTCGAGCGCAGAGGAGGAGGTGGTGGACGACGAGGAGGAGGACGTGGACGAGGAAGAGGAGGAGGAGGAGATGGAGGAGGAGGAGGGCGAGGAGATGGAGGAGGAGGAGGGCGAGGAGATGGAGAAGGAGGAGGCCGCTGAAGGCGACGACGACCCGCCTGGCGAAGTGAAGCGCGTCGCGCCAAAGGCCACGCCCAAGCCAAAGGGAACGTCGTCCAAGGTGGCCGCGAAAGCGCCGGCCATCAAGCCGGTAAAAGCCGCCACCGCGCCCAAGCCCAGGCGAGAGCCGAAGCCGAAGCCGAAGCCGAAGCCACAGTCGGCGGCGCCCAAGCCCGCCAAATCTGAGGTGGCAGTGGAGGAGGAGGAGGAGGAGGAGGAGGCGGAGGAGGAGGACGACGAGGACGAGGACGAGGAAGAGGAGGAGGAGGAGGTGGTGG
>Ga0209713_10002058_pt1 | contig 12350 bp, 5 predicted proteins | sample ArcOceMetagenome_3_FD_187444 | JGI IMG/M metagenome (GOLD analysis project Ga0209713, IMG submission 187444) | Marine eukaryotic phytoplankton communities from Arctic Ocean - Arctic Ocean- Svalbard ARC20M Metagenome (SPAdes) (version 2) | ecosystem: Environmental > Aquatic > Marine > Oceanic...
GCCGCTGGGCCTGGTGCGAGACAGCGGCTCCCACTGGTGCGTGCGGGCCTCCCACAACGAGGCAGCCTCCGAGGCGGTCGTGGCCCAGTCGTGCGGCATCGCGTCGACCGGCGAGCACAACATCTACGAGGCGCTGAACGACCTGCTGGCGCTCGTGGCGCTGAAGGACGAGCCCAAGCTGCGCCGGCGGCTGAAGGCGCACGCCGACACGATCATGAACGGACGCGGCGCCGTCGGCGAGACGGTGCTGCACATGTGCTTCCTGTGCGCGACGGCGGCGCACAAGACGCTCGCGACCTACCTGGTCGACGAGTTTGGCAAGGAGCTGATCGACGCCGAGTACCACGGCCCCGAGTACCACGGCGAGGTCGCGCTGCACATCGCGCTCGTCAACAAGGACGTCGAGGCGGTGCGCTTCCTCGTCGGCGCGGGCGCCGACACGAGGGCGCCGCGCGCCGACGGCCGCTTCTTCCGGCGGCGCGAGGTCTACTTTGGCGAGTACCTGCTCTCGTTTGCGGCGGTGCTCAACCTGCACGCGATGGTCGAGCTGATCGTCGCCCACGGCGCCGACGTCAACGCCAAGGACAGCCGCGGCAACACGGCGCTCCACATGCTCGTCCTCGACCGCACGCACCACAGCCGGGAGCTCAGCGCGGCGGAGGGCCTCGGCGCCACCGTCGCGGCGGCGGTCGACGGCGGCGACGCTGCCGCGGGCGCCACCACCACCACCCTCGGGCCGTCGGGCAAACTGCCCGCACAGGCCGAGATGTACCAGCTGCTGGTGCGGCTCGGCGCCCAGCAGAGCATCCTCAACCGCGGCCTGCTCTCGCCGCTGACGATGGCGGCGCACCAGGGCAAGAAGAAGATGTTCGAGTTTGTCCTCTTCGAGCAGCGCAGCGTGCTGTGGAGCTACGGGCCCATCACGCTGGCGAGGTACCCCCTCGCCGAGATCGAGTCGGCGGGCGGCAACAGCGCGACGCAGCGCTACCTCAAGCCGAAGCGCAGCCGCGCCGTCGTGCGCGCGCCGACGGCGCTGCGGCTGATCGTCGAGAAGGGCCACACCGAGCTGCTGCTGCTGCCGATTGTGCAGCGACTCCTCGACGACAAGTGGAACGGCTTCGTCAAGAAGAACATCGCCGCGTGGTTCGCCATCCACATGGCGACGCTCGCCGCGATGGTGACGCACCAGCTGCTCGTCGCCAACCAGACCGACGACACGCGCCGGCTCATCGGCGAGGGCTTCTACTGGCTGTCGCTCGTCGGCGCCACCGCGACGGGCCTCAACCAGCTCTCGCAGCTGCAGGGCGAGTCGGTGTACGAGTTCTTCCTCGGCACGCTCTCGGTCGACAACTTCGTGTCGTTCCTCTTCATGGTCGCGCTCTACGCGTCGGTGCCGTTTTACGTGACGGCCTCCGACGACTGGGCCAACTTCTTCCTGGCGCTCGCGTCGCTGCTCGGCTCGGTCTACTGCCTCCACTTCCTGCGCATGCTGCGCCACACCGGCCACCTCGTCGTGATGGTCGAGAAGATGATCTTCGACGTCCTCTCGTGGTTCAACCTCGTGGCCGTCATCTTGCTCGGCTTCATCAGCGCCTACTTTGTGCTGTACGCCGCGCCGCTGCAGTCGTACCTCACGTGGGACGACGCGGCGCTCGCCGCCGTGCAGGAGCACCTCAACACGAGCGGCAGCGGCGGCGCCAGCAGCGGCACCAGCAGCCGGCGCGCGCTCGCGCGTGCGAGCGGCTCGACGGTGGCGAGCGACGTGACCAACTTCAACAACTACGGCGACACGATGCTCTCGCTGTGGCGGCTCACGCTCGGCGACATCGACTACGGCGTGCTGCGCGAGAGCCAGTCGAACATCCTCGCCGAGGCGCTGTGGATCATGTTCACGCTGCTCTTCGCGGTGCTGCTGCTCAACCTGCTCATCGCGATGATGGGCTTCACCTTCTCGCGCATCGCCGACAAGGCGTGGGTCGAGCTGCAGCTGCAGCGCGCGCACATCATCCTCGAGGCCGAGCGCTGCTACTCCTTCTTCCCGCGCAAGCGGCCGCCTCACCACGTCTGCGACGCCGACGGCCGCTGGTGGTGCATGATGGAGGACACGCACTCGGCGCACTACGAGTACCTCTCGCCGCCCGTCGCGCCCGACCCCGACCGGCCCGCCTACCAGCTGCTCGGCGGCGGCCGGCCCGACGTCGTCGCGCGCGCCGTCGACGACGTCCACACGGCGCGCAAGTGCACCACGACGATGCGGACGCTGCGCCGCGCCGAGAGCCACGCCGACGCGGCGTCGACGCTCGGCACCGCGACTGGAGCGGTGCCGCCGTCCCTCGCCGCCGCCTGTGGCGCGCAGGACTCGACCGAACAGCTGCTCGAAGAGCTCGAAACGGTGTGTGCTTGACTTTACACTTTTTACTTTTCGTTTGGTAAAGCTTTTGCGGCTCCGTCCACCTTCCGTGTGGGAGCACGATGAGCTGAGCAGTCACGGAAGGCGGCACCAAGTTCTCACGGTGTGCGTTCTAAAAACTTCAGTCAGTTCCAAGTCTTGTAGATCCTCTGCTGTTTAATCGGCAATGGAAACATGCAAAACTCTGCATCTTTTTTTTTGAGGCATGCCACGCAGGCGTACCTTTCGTGATGGCGGTGGCGACGCCGTGCCATCACCCAGCCACATCGTGATTGCCCTAAGTGATGATCAGGGCTGGGCCGACATTGGATATCGCGACAACCGTTTTGCGCGGACGCCACATCTCGTCGCAATGGCCTCAAACGGGCTGCGCTTCGAGCGGTTCTATGCGACGCCAATATGCTCTCCGACGCGTGCAAGCATCTTAACGGGACGAGCAGCCGACCGTACGGGCGTACACGATCAAGGCGTTCCGCTACGGCTGCAGGAGCGAAGCACGATAGCAGCGCTGTTGAAGGCTGCGGGGTGGGCCACCGCACATCTTGGAAAGTGGCACCTTGATGGGTTTCGCGCGCCGGGCATGGGCGGAGTTCCCATTCTAGCAAAGCACCCTCACGGACCCAGCAACTTTGGCTTCGAACACTTCATGTCGAGTACTGGCGTCTTCGAGGTAGACGCGGTACTCAGTCGCAATGGGGTCTTCGAAGACGTGGTCGGCGACAGCTCCGATGTGCTGGCCGCCGAGGCGTTGCGCTTCATCGGAATTCAGGCTCACGCAGGGCGCAAGTCATTCACGGCGCTTTGGTATCCGTCGCCTCACGAGCCTTGGGTGCCGCTGCCGCAAGATCGGTGCGCTTCACCCGCAGGCACGCGCAGGAGCAAGTACTATGGCGAGCTCCACGGGCTCGACCGAAGCATCGGTTCCCTGCGGAGAGGACTGCGCGAGCTCGGAGTCCAGAACCGCACGCTTCTAATTTTCTCAAGCGACAACGGTGGCTACTCGCACATGACAGTGCCCAGCAACGGCGGGCTAAGGGGCTTCAAGCGTTCACTTTGGGAAGGTGGCATTCGCGTTCCAGCCATTGCCGAGTGGCCGGGTGTGGTCGCGCCGTCAGTCTCGTGGGTGCCAGCGTGCGTTTACGATCTGCTCCCGACGATCCTACAGCTCGCAGGACTGCCACTGTCGAAAGCGCTGTCTCCACAGGATGGTGTCAGTCTTGTGCCTCGGCTCATTGGCAGCAGGCGCGACAGCCGGCGCAGCAAGTCGATTGGGATCGCCTTCACAAGCCACTTCCAGCCGCACTACGTGCTGATCGACAATGATTTGAAAATTATCTGGCCGAATCCGCTCTACAGCGGCCTGCGTAAAGACGGTGCTCGAGATCTCCCTGTCTTCTTCAACCTCAGCCACGGCGAGGACGCAAACCAGGCGTACGAAGGCTTCAACATCTCCGATCCGAGAAAGTGGAGCGGCAATGCCAGCGAGCCCGCGCGACCACGCGTGCCGCTCGCGCCTGCTCTTGTGCAACGGCTGCACCGCCTGTGGCGACGGATGCAGAAATTCGTCGACTCGGTCGCAGAGAGCCGCTCCGGTAGGGACTACCCCGAGAAGCGCCTTCTAAGCGCACCCACCGCCGAGCTATGGCACACATCTGAGGCCTACCGCCGTCACCTGCCGCAGCTGCTTTCGCGACCGCAGCACCGCCTCGAGTGGAAGTGGCTCGAGAGACGAAATATTTCCTGGTGGCCAGCGGTGCGACAGCTCGTCGATTCGCAGAGCCTGACGGTCAACGTGACGCGCCAGCCAAGGAGCCGATTCGAGGCGCTCGGCGGGTACACGGAGGGCCGATACAATGACGTCACCTGGGTGCCCAATCGGCCGCTTCCACGCCACCCGACTCAAAAGCGGTGCCTTGCGACGTGTGCGCACGCGTATGAAGGGTACCTCGGCAAGGACGACCCAGACACACGACTAGAAACGATTATCGTCGTCTCCAGAGCCAGACGTGGTTCGTATAGAAGGTCGTCGTAGTGCGTAGAGCGCCTTAGTATTCGTTATTGTGCTCGTAGCCCGTCTAGTTTTTGATTCTCAGTATTTTGTGTGTGTGTAACGACTAAAGTCTAAAGGTAAAGCCGTAAAGCTTACCAGCTTAGCATCACGACACTGCATCTCAAACGGCCCAGGTCTCGACGCTGCCGTCGGCTAGACCGAGGAGCAAGCTCCGTCGCGCAGTGGCACCATGGTGGTGCAGGTGGAGGGCGTTGACGGCGTGGCCGCCCTCGGCCGCGATCGTGCCGCCCAGGGCCATCGTGCTGAGATCCCACACCCACACCGCGCCGCTGTCGCCCGCCGAGACCGCGGCACCACCGGCGGCGGCCACGCAGCGCTGCGCGGGGCCGCCGCCCGCGGCGCGCAGCAGCCGCCGCCTGCCGCCACCCAGATGGCTGGCGACGACGCTGCCGTCGCGGCAGCAGCTCACCGCCCAGCCGCCCTCGGCGAGCGCGACGCCCGTGCACTCGTCGTGGTGCACCGCGGCGCGCCACGCGCAGCCGTCGCGCGCGCGCGCGTCCCACAGCGCCACCGTGCCGTCGCTGCCGCCGCTGAGCGCGAGCGACGGGCCGCCGTCGGCGCGCGCCCACAGCTGCGCACAGCGCGCGGCGGCGGCGCCGTGCGTGCCGAGCGCGCGTGCGGCGCGCGGCCCCGTGGGCGCGAGCTCCCATCGGCTGACGACGCCGTCGGCGCCGGCCGAGAGCAGCCCGTGCCCGTGCGCCGCGAGCGAGAGGCAGCAGACGCCGCCGTCGTGCGCGCGCACCGCCTGGCAGACGCGGCCGCGGCCGACGCTGTAGACGTGCACGCGGCCGTCCGACGCGCCGCAGCAGAGCAGGTCAGAGCCGGTGAGCTGCACGACCGACGTGAGGCGCGACGGGCCGCCGTCGGCGTCGACGCGTGCGCTGCGCAGCTCGCGCGCCTGCGCGGGGCTGTAGACGCGCAGCACGCCGCCCTCGCCCGCCGTGCACAGCGTCGCGCCGTCCTCGGCGAGCACCACCGAGCCGATCGGCGCGCCCGGCTGCAGCGAGACGCGCGCCGTGCGGCGCAGGCCCGCCAGCAGCGCCGCGGCGCCGTCGGTGCTCGCGCCTCCCGCCCCACCCGCCCCAGCCGCCACGCCGCCGTCGCCGAAGCCGCCCCAGCCGCCCTCGCCCCCGCCCTCCGCGCCCTCGGCCTCGCCCGGCGGCGCGGCCGGAGGCGCGGCCTGCGCGGCCGCAGCGGCGGTGTCGACTGGAGGCGTCGCCGAGTCGTCGGCGGCGGCAGGCGGAGGAGGAGGAGAAGAGTGCGGCGGCGGCTTGAAGTTTGCGGCGACCACCTCGGAGGGGGCGCCGGAGCCGGGGCCCCACGGGTTGCCCGCGCCGGCGCCCGCGCCGGCGCCCGCGCCGGCGCCCGAGGAGGGGCGGTCGGGCGGCTCGAGCGCGGCGAGGCGCGCCAGGCGCGAGCCGAGCTCGTCGCGCGAGATCGTCGGCGCCTCGCTCGCGCGCGCCTCGCGCGGCGGGTGCGGCGTCGTGAAGAGCTGCGTCGGGCACTGGCCGAACTCGGCGATCTGCAGCTCGAGCACGCGCCGCTCGTGCGGCGCGACGCCCTCGACGTCGACCATCCCCTCGTACGTCTCCGGGCAGAAGACGTTGTCCGCCTCGGCGGCGGCGGCGCCGCGCTGCTTGTACCCGAAGATCAGGTCGATCCATCGGTGGAGGCTCCGCGACGCCGCCTCCGACTCGAGCGCGGCGCGGAGCTGCGCGACGAGGTCGTGCGGCGAGGCGGCCCACGGCGGCAGCGCGACGTCCTCAACCGCCACGCCGTCCTGCCGGCGGCCCAGGTGGAGCGCCTTCGTGTTGAGCAGGAACGACGGCGACGCGGGGCCGCCCGCGTGCAGCTCGGGCATGTAGAACTGCGGCACGAGCTCCTTGACGTCGGCCGTCGAGCGGAGCACGCCCGCCCACGTCTCGCCGAGCGAGAAGAAGAGGCGATCCGCCTCGTCGAACTTGCCGCCGTGCAGGTGGAGCGTCCACTCGGGCGACTGGCGCACCAGGTAGTAGGCGGCGAACGCGGGCGTCGAGTAGTGCGTGCCGTACATGAAGCGCTGCCCCTCGGGCATCAGCGCGTACCGCTCGCGGAAGGTCTCGAGCCGCTCCGCCGTCAGCGCGCCGATCGGCTTGCTCAGGTCGCGGTACGTCGCCGCCGCGTCGAGGTCGAGGCTCGCCGACGCGTAGTCGGCCACCACCCACGGCACCACCGGGTACTGCGCGAGGTCGTTGAACGAGCGGCCCGCGGCGTCGTTGAGGTGGAGCAGGTAGGTCAGGTTGTCGACGAAGCCGTGGCGCCACCGCTCGCGCATCTCGGCGAGCCGCGCCTCGGGCGCCACCGGCAGCGGGCTCGCGGGGCGCAGCGCCGCCACCGCGCGGTGCAGCGCGCCCCACGCCTGCTCGCGCTCCTCGCGCGTCTTGAAGTTGAGCAGGATCACCTCGCCACGCCCCGCCGCCTCGCCGTCGCCCGCCGCCCTGCCCTCGGGCCCCAGCAGCGGCATGATCGGCTCGCCGCCGCTGCCGCCGCCGCCGCCGCCGCCGCCGCCGCCGTCACCGCCGCCGCTGCCGCCGCCGACGACGACCTCAAAGTGCACCTCGAGCCCCGTGTGCCGCATCAGGTAGCGCCGCCGCACCGCGCGCACCACGCTCGAGAGCGCCCACCGGCTGACCGCGGGGCCGTCGGCCGCGATCGCGCTCTGCACGTAGAGGCGGCGCTCGGTGAGCAGCAGCAGCCCCGGCAGCGTGAGCATCGGCCGCACGCGGAAGACGCACAGCTGCAGCAGGTGCGCCTCGAGCGGGTCGACGAGCGCCGTCAAGTCGAAGGCGCGCGAGCGCTCCTGCGCGTTGCTCAGCCGCTGCAGCCGCAGCTCGGCCTGCAGCGACGGCAGCTGACCGACCTCGCGTAGCTCGTCGAGCAGCGCGAGAAAGATGGCCAGCGGCGTGTGCAGCAGCGAGAAGCGCAGCTTGCAGGCGGTCGCGTCCGCCGCGTCCGCCAGCCGGCAGCTCGTGAAAGGCTGAAGCGCGTCCCGCTTGATGAGCATGCCCGTCGTGGTCGTGAGCTCGAACGCCTCGGCGCCCGACGGCGCGTGTGGTACCGCACCGCCATAGAGCTCGCGCAGCAGCACGCGCATCAGCGGCGCGCTCATGTCCTCAGGCTCAAAGGTGAGCGAGCACGAGGCGACACGAAGCCGGCCCTTGAGCTTCTTGGTCGTGCGCAGCCCGAGCAGCGCCGCCTGCGGCTGCGACGACGGATGGAAGTAGCAGCCGTGGTCCTCCAGGTACAGCTCGCCATGGTCGAGCAGCAGCAAGCTGAACCTCGAGCGGTAGCGCTGCGCGCCGATCATGGCTCCAGGCTGCGTGCGCTGTTCCCACTGTTTGTTCACACCCCAAGTTCCTTGGGTGCTAGGTGGCGCGCAAGTTTGGCCTTGGGGCTGAAACCGGCTGAAACGGGGATCTCAGCTCTCTGCTCCCGTGTGTTTGGCTCGTTCTAAAGCCCTAGCTCACAACCACCGCCCATGCCACCGCCGCGAAGACCCGGACGTGGTTGGTTGGTTGCTTGGTACTGTACACATAAATAACGAAAGATGTGGGACGCGATGTGGGCCGCGGTGCAGCGTTGCGTTTGTCTGAGGCGATTGAGGCGACGCGTTTGCCGGCTAGAAACCCCAGGACCCTGCACTAGGGCGCTGCGAGCTGTTTTAAGCGTTTTTTTACGGTGTTGCATAGACGCAGCCACGAGAGCGCGTTCCTGTTCGGGTTGACGCAATGCACGCAGACTTCCGAGCCGTCTCTGCGTCCACGGGTCTTTGCACCGACCGAACCAGCCCAATTCCGGCGGAGCTGGCGGCCATCAGCATTCCACATGGCGTGCAGGCTCCACAGGGCAGCACGACGTTGGCAGTGATCGTCTCCGGACAACTGCGAGCACTGGGCACGCCAGACGGTCTATCGGCAATGCAGCGCTTCCTCTCCGCAGCGCTTGAGTCTCTGCATCTGTACTTGCACGTCAGCGCCGGGAACGGCCGCAGCGCTGCATGCTCCCATGCAAATGGTGAGAACCGAATCAATGTCACGACGATTGTGTCGCGGCTGCAACCGGTCTGGCACTTTACTGGCAACGTTCCAGCCGCGGTCGCTGATCGCTCGTGTCACGGTCGCAACATGAGCCGGATCGCGCATTTCCCCTGGGCGTGGAAGCAGTGGGGAAGATTGCATCACGCATTCGCTGCGCTGAGGACGGTCGAGGCAAACGGCGGCTTTCAGTATGACTGGGTCATGCGCGCCCGCACAGACCTTCGCCTGACACCCATGCTGCCTACTCCGAGCCAGCTGTCGTCGGTCTCACCCGGTCTCTACAATGGAGGCGAATGGCAGCCACAAAGATTCCACGTCGCCCCAAGCAGCCGTCCCGACTCAGTGTCCTCGATCCCGCGCGACTACATTCAGCTGGTGCACCGATCTCTGGCCAGCTCATTCTTCTCTGTCGGGCTGAGCTACCTTGCCTGCCAAAACCTGACGACCAACCTCCAGGTGTGCGGGCGGCATGAGTGGGCGCGGGGATCAATCGACCAAGGGGCGGGCATTCACGGGCCAGTTTCCGAATGCGTCCTGAAGACGCACCTCGAGAGGTGCGTCGCCACGGCAAGGCAGGCGGTACGGCTGATTTGGAGGCTGCCTTGGTGGCCATGTAGCAGTGCTACGGTTGAGCCAGAGGACAGCTCGCGGCATCGATGCGAGGATGAGCGACAGGCGCAGGTGCGGCGCAGGCAGGCTTCGTGGCAGGCCTATCTCAACGAGCTGAGGGGCAACGCCTTGGAGAGAAGGCGCAACGCGAGCGGCGTCCCTCAAGCAGCACCGGCGAGCCAGCAGACTCGTGAGAGCAGGACCTCGGTCGATGCTCTTGGAAGGCAGGTTTGTTCAAAAGGCATTGTACGACAGGCGCGGGTGCAGCGCAGGCAGGCCTCATGGGCATGCTCATAGGAGGCCTCGTAGCGATTGCCACCGGAGGGGAATCTACCAGTCTACCAGTCTACCAGTCTCAACGAGCTGCGGGGCAAAGCCTTGGAGAGAAGGCGCAACGCGAGCGGCGTCCCCCAAGCAGCACTGGCACGACTCTGAGACTGAACCCTCGTTTAACTCTTGCATACTATCTAGTATAAACACTCTTCGGGCTAAGGGCATGTAGCTTACGTGGCGCCACGACGGCGCGCCGACAGCTGTGACATCGGACTGGGTGAACAGGACCAGCAAGCGCATTCAGCCGCATGGTTCGGCAGCTCACCACGCCGGAGGAGTTCGCGAGCGCCATCAACAACCCCGAGGGCAAGCTCGTGGCGGTCGACTTTACGGCGACATGGTGCGGTCCGTGCAAGATGATTGGCCCGCGCTTCGCAGCCATGGCGGACGAGTTCCCCCTCGTCGACTTCGTCAAGGTCGATGTGGACGAGAACCAGGAGACCAGCCAGCAGTGCGGCGTCCGCTCCATGCCGACCTTCATGTTCTTCCGCGACGGCCAGAAGGTGGACGAGTTCAGCGGCGCTGACGAAGGCAGGCTGCGCATGCTGGTGCAGGCGCACGGCGGCCCACCGTCGATGCGCAGGGGCAGCGCCGTGCGGCTGCTCGGGCTGAAGTCGCGGCCCGAGGCCAACGGACGGAGCGGCGTCTTACTCGGCTTCGACCCGGCGAAGGGCCGGTACTCGGTCGAACTCGAGGCCGATGGCGGTAGCGACAAGGAGGCCCTCGCGCTCAAGCGTGAAAATCTCGTGCAGACGCTCAAGAATGTCGCGCTGCGCGCGCAAGAGGGCGTCGACATGCCTGAGCAGGCGAAGGGTGTCGAAAGCGTGCAGCAGCTGGTCAGCTTCGACCCGGAGACGCAAACCTACGAGGCGGCGCTCGCCGACGGCACCCTGCTGCCCGCGTTGCCACTGGGCTGTGTCGTGCTGCCCACAGGCTGCAGTGGCGTCGTGCTCGGCCTGCAAGGCGCGCCTCAGCACAATGGCAAGGTGGGCTACATCGTCTCGTTCGACGCGTCCTCCGACCGGTACCTCGTCGCGCTCGACGCCACAAACCAGCTTCGGCTGAAGCGCTCCAACCTGCGCGTGTGAATAGTAATACTTTACGAAAAGCTGGTGTGTGCTTCTCACCACTGTGATATTCACGTGCTTAATCACATTCGGTCGAAAAATACACTCATCATGTGAAGGCGTCCATGTCGTCCACATCTGCTCCGTGAACGGAGGTCGGGGCAGTCGCCCCGCCTTCGGCTGCGTCCTCGTCGACGAGCCCTGGCCCGTCGCCCTCACCACCGGTCCAGGCCTCATCAGGCAGCACAAGCTGTGCTGCCTCTACCGCAGCGTCGATCATCATGTTGAGGAAGAATTTGTACTCGGAAGCCGCCAGCACCACCTCCACGCACCCCTTCCCGTGTGTCCAGTCGCTATTATCCAGCGCGTCTTGACACGCCGCCACGAAATCCTCCATGGTCACGAGGTTGCGGCCGAGGAAGCCTTCAAGCTCGGCCTCGAACAACGCGCGGAAGGTCTCATACACGCCTTGCCACTCCAGCCTCTGCTCGCCGTCGGGAGACGCGCCAACGAATAGGGCGCTGTGCGCTCCCGCAAAGGCGTCGAATCGATCCTGTAGCTCCTCGCTCCATAGGAACTCGGCGGCCGACTCGAGCAGCTCACGGGACGAGGCTTGCATGTCGAAGACACAGGAGGAGATAGGTGGCCTCGCGAAGACAGCGTAAACCGTGTGCAGTAGTATGCTGAACTTCGGTAGCATAGTTTGTAAAGTAGCACCGCTCGTAGCTGTGACCCCGAAGGTCATCCGATAGCTCACCACCTAAACAACCTAAACATTCTGCATCTCTCTCACGAAACGGGTTCTGGCGCCGCAGAGGCAGACAGCGACATTGCCAAAACAAATCCACGCACGCCCGAAGATAAACACTGCCCTTCACATTTGATCCCGCCTGCCCCCAGTTCACTTCCGTCAAGTCGGCCGAGCTGCCTCGTGCCGCCACCACGCACACGCGCACGCGCCGCCTACGACGCGGAGCGGCCGGCGCCGCCTTGCCTGCTCTGCGGCGTGCCCGGCGCGACCGAATACTTGCCGCTCACAAACCTGCGGATGACGGCGCCGACGGGCGCGCCCGGCGCCGCCTTGACGCTGAGGCCGGTGATGCTGCGGTCCTCGCACACGAAGCCGACCTGCACGGGCTGCGCGGTGCGGCCCTGCTTGCTCGTGTGCTTCTCGGTGGCGAACTCGGCGACGAGCGAGAGCGGCGCGCCCGGCATCAGGTGCGGCAGCCGCCACGTGAGCGTGTTTGGCTTCCACTCGCCCTCGGGCTTCGACGTGCAGCCCGTCACGTCGTCGGCGACCGTCACGACGAGCGAGACGCTCTTGAGGCCGTGCTTGAGCGCCGGGTTGGTCGCGCAGCGGATCTCGAGCCGGTCGCACTCGGGCTCGAACTTCCAGCGCAGCAGGATGCGCAGCGGGATTGGCTGGAAGCCCGCCACCGCCGAGTAGCGCAGCAGCGGCAGCTGCCTCACCGCGCCCACCGCCGGCAGCCGCGCCAGGTAGCCGTGCGGCGAGGCGGCGCCGTCGTCGTCGTCGGCGGCGGCGGCGGTGCGCTCGAGCAGCTTGTCGTTGAGCTGGACGCTGCTGACGTTGCTCGCGCCCTCGAGCTCCACCTCGAACGAGTGCGCCGCGCCGAAGCCGCCGAGCTGCTGCGCGCGCAGCTCGCCGAGCGCCTGGAACTTGCGCAGGCTGTCGCCCTCAAAGTGCGCGTTGACGCTCTCCACCAGCAGCAGGTTGTAGCACGCGCCGCCGCCGTTCTCCGCCCCGGACGCCGCCGCGCCGTCGG
>Ga0209713_10002059_pt1 | contig 12345 bp, 5 predicted proteins | sample ArcOceMetagenome_3_FD_187444 | JGI IMG/M metagenome (GOLD analysis project Ga0209713, IMG submission 187444) | Marine eukaryotic phytoplankton communities from Arctic Ocean - Arctic Ocean- Svalbard ARC20M Metagenome (SPAdes) (version 2) | ecosystem: Environmental > Aquatic > Marine > Oceanic...
GAGCAGGTGCGCCTTGCGCGCCGCGGAGAAGTGAGAGAAGGTCGCGGACATCGGTCTCTGCGCGGAACTCTCCACGAAGCTATGTTCGCCGCCACTACCATCCTTGCCGGCGCTTCGGCGCAGGTCATGTTCGCCGCCACCACCATCCTTGCCGGCGCTTCGGCGCAGGTCCCAGCGACGCAGGGCGCCTCCGTGTGGCCGCCCGCCGTTTCGAACGACGCGACGGTGCAGGACCTGCACCGCGAGTACAACAACATCTTCAAGCACGGCAACCGGAACGCCGCCTCGCACCTCTGGGCGGCGTTCCTGCTCGAGCGAGCGCACACGATGACGGCGGAGCGCCTCGAGCTCATGTTCAGCGGCTTCTGCGCTGTCAGTGGCTCGCCGGTGCGGCCGAGCGACTACACACGCTACCGGCTCGAGCTGCCGCTCGTGGCTGGCGGCAATCGCTCGGGCTACATGTACTACTGCTGCTGGCCGTGCGTGTGCGACTCCCAGGACTTCATCCGCATCGACACCAAGAATGTCACCACCGCATCGGGCGTGCGCCAGTACCACTGGACCGTCCTCGGTAACCCGTGCCTCAACCGCGAGAAGCTGCGCACACCGTTCACGCAGCCCTTCTACAACCGAGGGCCGACGACCCTCGAGCGCGAGGCTCCGGAGGTGCGATGCGGCGACGACGGCACGCTGCTCGGTGCGCACCTGAGCGACAACGGCTTCACCATCGTCAACATGTTCTTCGACGCCGCCGCCACCAAAACCGACGCTGCGGCCGCACTGCCGTCGCCCGACGATGAATCTTCGTCCTCGAGCGAGGTGGCTGCTGGGCGCGGCCCGCCGACGCCCGGTCGCATGAGTGTTGATGCCATGGGCACGAATTACCAGGACATGTACGAGTATGGCCCCATGTGCACCGACCGCGCGGCCAACGGGTACAACAGCGGGATGGGCGAGATCTTCCGCAAGGTCGCCGAGATCACCCCGGTCCAGCTGGCCGACAATTCGACCGCGCAGCTCGGCGCGCCGTCCGACGAGGCGTGCGATGCGGAGGCGCCTGTCGCACCGCCGATGTGAGATGCGAGGTGGCACGCCATTTCACCGTCGAGCAGGGCTTGTGCGCCAATGCCCGACGACCCGTCCGAGTGACCCATTGTAGTCCGTCGAGATTTTCTTGCGTGTGCCTCTGTGGCATCACCGGCCCACGCAAAGCGTGTGTGTAGCGTCTGTGTGTTTATGGAGATGTGAATCCAATTCTAAGAATTCAACCCACGCCAGGCCGCCACGACTCCCCTTTATCTTCCTTCGGCTCAAGCCGGGAAACGACGGCCCCTCTTCGTTTTTTGCCGCCAGAGGGCTTGTTAGAGCGGGCTCGCCGGAGAGCGGCTCAGCAGATCAGCAGGAGCGCCCGCACTTCACAGCGTGCTGCCGAGGAGCTGCTCCAGCTTGGACTGCCGCTCGAGCGTGAGGCGCAGCCCGCGCAGGTGGTGGCGGAAGGTGGAGGCGAGCAGCTGCACGGAGCGCTGCAGCGCCGCCTCGAGCGCGCCCGCCTTGTGCACCGCGTGGGAGCGCACCTGCGACGGCGCGCTCTGCGAGACGTGCAGCGCCGCCTGCTGCGGCAGCGGCTGCAGCCGCCGGCCGCGCGCGGCGCCGCCGCCCGCACCGAGCGCGGCGGAGGCGCCGACGGCGGCGCCGCTGCCGGCGTAGCTCTCGAGCGCGATCAGGCACTCGAGCAGCGACCCGAGGACCTTCTCGAGCGAGCGGTCGAGCTGCACCGCGCCGAGCGCATCCTCGGTGCACGACGCGGCGACGAGGTTGGCCGCCGCCTGCGCCGCCCAGCCGACGAGCTGCGCGGGGCCGAAGAGCAGCTCCCACACGGCGTGCTCGCGCAGGTGCGCGCGGTGCTGCTTCAGCTTGACGAGGCCCGCCGGCTGCCTGCCCAGCGCGAGCAGCTTGGCCTCGGCCTGCTTGATGGCGGCGCGCTTCTTGCGCATCGCCGTCAGCACGATCGCGAGCTGGTCGACCGGGTCGAGCAGCGCCGTCATCAGCTTTGGCCAGCCCGCGCCGGGGCTCTGCCGCACGGGGCCAGCGGTCCCCGCCCGCGGCACGCTGCCGCCGCCCGCGGCCGTGCCCGTGCCCGTCCCGGCCGCGCGCCCGGCGGCGCCGCTCGCCGCGCCGCCGCCGCTGCCGGCGTAGGTGAAGAGCGCCGCGCGGCGGGCGGGCTCGTACTCGGAGAGCAGCAGCAGGTCGAGGAAGGCCAGGTGCTGCGTGAGCGGCGCGTCGTGGCGCGAGAGCGCCTCGACCAGCCGCCGCTCGTCCGGCAGCCCGCCGGCAGCGGCCGCGGCGGCGCGACGCCTGCCCACGAGCGGGCCGCCAAAGACGAGCCGCTGCGTGTAGAGGATGGCGATGAGGCGGACCCCGACGCCGATGATGATCTGGAAGCAGACGCCGGCCAGCAGCAGCGGCAGGAGGGCGGTGGCGGCGGCGACCGCGCCCTCCTCGCTGGCCGCCGCCGCCGCACCGAGCGGCACGCCGGCGCCGGCGCCGCAGCTGCAGAAGAGCGGCAGCAGGCGCGAGCCAAGGTGGTGCAGCGGCTGGGCCGCGACGGCGAGGAGCAGCAGCACGACGGCGAGCACGCACGTGCTGGCCTTCAGCGCGTCGATGGCGGTCGCGCGCAGCAGCGGCCGCAGCCGCAGGAAGGCGTCGCGCTGGACGAGCGGCCACGCCAGCATCACGCCTCGCGTGCCGCCCCGCCACACCTCGCGCCAGTAGGCGACGCCCTGCGCCGCACCGATGAGCGCCGCCCAGGCGGTGGCGGTGGCGGCGCTGGCCGAGGCGCACGCGTCGGGCCCGTCGCACGGCCGGAGCAGCTGCGTGTGGAAGACGAGCGACGAGGCCACCGCGAGCGCCGCGAAGACGGCGCAGCCCAGCAGACGGCGCACGTAGTGGCGCGCCGACGCGAGGAGCGAGTAGTCGGCGTCGCGCGGCGGGAGCGGCGGCACGCAGCGGATGGCGAGCGTGCGGTGCGAGAGCAGCGGCGCGAGGACGGCCAGCAGGCTGGGCACCAGCCGGACGATCGGCGCGGGCGCGCTCGGCGCCGACGGCCACGCCCACACGACGGCCACGTGGACGAGCGTCACCACCAGCACCACCGCGCAGACGCGCACCCGGTCGGCGCGGCTGATGAGGGAGCGCAGCGGCGATGGGACCGCGATTGCGGCGATTGAGAGAGCTGCCATCTGGGCCGATCGGTGTGTGTGGCGCGCGCGCGCGCGCGCGCGCCGCCGCGCGGCGCGCGCGGCGAGCCCACACAGCGCGGCTTGCGCAATTCAACCTATGTCGCTCCCCTGGGCGAACGCCTTCATCGACCCGAGCGCGCTGCTGGGCTGCTCGACGCACGACGACGAGACCTGCACGGAGCTCAACGCCACCAAGTGCCTCTCGCCGCCCTGGGGCAGCGACGGGCCGCAGGCGGACTGGTTCTTCGGCATGATCGAGGTGCTGACGCTGATGGGCCTGTACGCGTACATCCTGAGCAAGGCGTCCAACATGCTGAGCGAGGGCTCGGAGCTGCTCCTGCTCGTGCCGTCGCTCTCGGGGCTCGTCGGCTCGGTCGTGCTGCCCATCCTCGGCGCCGTGCCCGACGGCGCCATCATGCTCTTCTCCGGCCTCGGGCCGCCCGAGCAGGCGCAGCAGCAGCTGACGATCGGCGTGGGTGCGCTGGCCGGCTCGACCATCATGCTCCTGACGATTCCGTGGGGCGCCGCCATCTTCGCCGGCCGCGTCGCCGTCGGTCCCGACGGCAACGCCAAGTACAAGGTGGCGGCGAAGCGCGCAGTGACGGCCAAGGACGCGGTGGCGGCCAAGCTGGGCAGCACGCACGGCGCGGGCGTGGGCGCGGCGCTGTGCGGCACCGGCGTCACGCCCGGCGCGACGATCCGCACCAACGCCTTCCTCATGCTCGCCACGTCGCTCGTCTACCTCGTGATCCAGGGGCCGGCGCTGCAGTACGCCGAGGACAACCCGTCGACCGAGGCGGAGAAGTGGGCGCTCGACCAGGAGATCCACAAGAAGCAGCAGTGGTGGGCGCTGGTGGGGCTGATACTCGCGGTGGGCGCCTTCGGCGCGTACCTGTACATCATGGTGCAGCAGGCGTCGCAGGCCGAGGTGAATCAGCACCTGATCGACAACGCGATCATCAAGAACATCAAGAGCGGCTCGCCCATCACGCTCTCGGGCGTGCTCGCGCCGCTGATCGAGGCGGGGCGCTCGGGCCGCGACAACAAGGTGCACGTCTCCACCTCGTGCTCGTCCAACAGCGAGCCGCTCACGGCGGGGCAGCAGGGCAGCGGCCGGCACGGCTCGATCTCGCTGCAGGCGGAGCTGCTCTCGCCAAAGGACCGCGAGAGCCTCGCGACGGTGCTCGCGCCCTTCTTTGGCAAGTACGACGAGGACGGCGACGGCGCGCTGACGGTGCACGAGCTGCGGCAGGTGCTCAACGACCTCGGCGAGCGCGTCACCGAGGAGCAGGCGCGCGCGTGGATGGAGCGGCTCGACACCGACAACAGCGGCACCATCGAGCGCGCCGAGTTTGTCGAGGCGATGATCGGCTACGTCGCGCGCAAGGTGACGACGACGGGGCTGCCCGACCTCGCCGAGGGCTCGGGCGCCTCGGCGGCATCAGTGGCGGCGGCGGCGGCGGGTGCGAGCGGCGCGGCGGCGGAGGACGACGAGGGCGAGGGCGAGGGCGAGGGCGAGGGCGAGGGCGAGGAGGAGCTGGAGGTGCCCGACGACTTCAAGGAGATGTCGTGGCAGGAGCAGCAGAGCCACATCAAGCGGCGCGCCGCGTGGGAGATGGGCGTCGGCACGCTGCTGATCGTCATCTTCTCCGACCCGATGGTCGACGTCATGTCCAACATGGGCGACCGCTGCTCGATCCCGCCCTTTTACATCGCCTTTGTGCTCGCGCCGCTCGCCTCCAACGCGAGCGAGTTCATCGCGAGCTACAGCTACGCGCAGAAGAAGACGCAGAAGACGATCACCGTCGCGCTCGCCGCGCTCGAGGGCGCCGCGTGCATGAACAACACCTTCTGCCTCGCCATCTTCATGGCGCTCGTCTGCTTCCAGGGCCTCGCGTGGAAGTTCACCGCCGAGACGGTCTCGATCCTGATCATCCAGCTCATCGTCGTCGGCGTCGCGCTGCAGCGCACGATGCGGCTCTGGCACGGCGTCTTCCTGCTCACGCTCTTCCCGCTCTCGATCGTGCTCGTCGCCGCGCTCGAGGGCGCCGGCCTCGACTGAGCACCACCCACCCTCCCAGATGCGCACCCCCACCACACCGATGTTCAAAAGAGGCACTCAAACGACGTGTTATACGCCACGCGCGGTCATGGGTCAATCACACCGCACCCACGGTTCCATCCATGTGTTGTGCGTGTCATGATGTCCGGTGTCGCCGAGGGCATGTGCGTGGCGGCGTCGCTGCACCATCCTGACGTCGTCCCGCGGTTCATAACATTGTTCAGTCCCTTCACCAGGTCATCAGCGCGCCCCGCGCCCGGATTGCAACTTGTGCAAGCAAGCGCGGCGCATCTTGCTTCTTGGCGCCGCCGTCATGGATCATGACTCAGCTTCATTCAGCCGAAGGGGACGTACGCGCGGCGCACGAGGTTGCTCTGCAGGAGCCACGCGCCGACGGCGCTGACGGTCGCGCCGATGCCCGCTGCCGGCCCCGCCGACCAGCCCGAGTCGTCCGTGAGCGGATCGGGCGGCGGCGGCTGCCATCCCAGCATCAGCTGCGGCTGAGGCGGAGGCGGCAGCAGCATCATCGGGTCGCCCCCTGGCACCACGGCCCCTCCGAGGCCGACGGGCGCGACGAACGGCTGCGCCACGAGGGTGACCACGGCCGTGTACGCGGCGACCTTGCCGGCCGTGCAGCAGAGCCGCTTCGCGATGCCGTAGGCGACCTCACGCCCCCTTTTGCGGCTGGCAGCCGGTGGCGCGGGCACGTGCGCGGGCGCTGGCGCGGACGCCGCCGCCGCCGCCGCCGCCGCAGCCGCCGCCGCCGCCGCCGCCGCCTCCTCCGCGGCAGCCGCCGCCGCCGCCTCCGCCGCGGCAGCCGCCGCCTCGGCCTCGGCAGCCGCCGCCTGGGCAGCCGCCTCCGCCTCGGTGGCCGCCTGGGCCTGGGCCTCGGCAGCTGCCGCCTCGGCAGCGGCCTGGGCCTCGTCGGCAGAATGCGCACGCGCCCGCGCCCGCGCCAGCGCCCGCGCCTGCGCCGCGGCCTCGGCATCGGCCTCGGCCTGCGCCGCGGCCGCCTCGGCCTCGGCCTCGGCCTGCGCCGCGGCCGCCTCGGCCTCGGCCTCGGCCTGCGCCGCGGCCGCCCCGGCCTCGGCGGCCGCCTCTTCGGCCGCCGTGGGCGCGGTCGCGGGCGCAGGTGCGGGCGCGGGCGCGGGTGCGGGCGCGGGCGCGGGTGCGGGCACGGGCGCGGGCTCGGGCGCGGGCGCAGACTCGGGCTCGGGCTCGGGCCCAGATGGCGCGGCAGACCGGCTGGTGCGCTGCTTCCGGAGATGCTTGTAGAAGCCATTCCAGCCAACGACGCAGCGGTCCTTGCCGCCCTCGGTCTGCAGCCCGGCGCAGCACGCCAGGACGCCACCAGCCGGCGGCGCTGGCATCAGCTGGGCCACCGTGTCGTGGCACGCACGGTGGAAGACGAGACGACACGGCTCGCCGCCGGTGCTACGCGTCCCGGCACACTCGACCGTCGCATCCGCGTCGCCTACGGCCTGCACGCAGTAGCCGCAGACGCGCTCGGGAGCGGGAGCGGCAGCACCGACGCCGCAGCCTCCGCCGTGCGTCTCGTTCGGGTGGCCCAGCGAGAAGCCGGCGACGAGAGGCTTGTCGGACCTGATCGTGTCGGCCGACTTGACGCCCTCGTCGTTCTCCACCAGCCGAAGCAGCTCGCGCTGCACGATGACCATGTGGTGGCACTCGAGGCAGACCCTCGACTTGCCGAGGCCGAGGAGCAGCGGGTGCGGCTTTGAGGCGCGCCCAGGCGCGTGTCCGGCGGTGGAACGCGGCAGCAGATGGCACAGCACGCAGGTTGGCGGGCCGCTCATCTCTGGCGTCTAGAGGTTAGGACGCGTGACAGCTGGAAGACGTTCACCCTTCGCGCACGCCATGCATGCGGTGGTTGCGAACTTCTCGAGTGCGGAACGACAATTTCTCCACAATTTGGGTTCTCCTCGTCCCTTACACCTTTGTAGTCGATTACTTTGGATTACTTTAGATCTTAGCTTTGCCTAAGCCGCCGGTCAGGAGAGCCCACGCGGGGATACACTGATCCCGAGCCAGCCGGCCTCGCAGTCGTCATCTAATGTTACACCACCGCACAAAATCAAGGGCCCGAAATGGAAGCAGAGGCTGGAACCCTCTTCCACCGGGCTAGCTCCTCTCCTCCGCTCATGATCGTCAGGCGGACCACGCTGCTGACCGTCGCGCTGGCGGGCCTCGTGTCGGTGCGCGCCTCGCTCTCCTGCCTCAACGACTGCTCGCACAACGGCGAGTGCGTCGACGGCGTCTGCTCCTGCGAGGCTGCTTTCACAGGTGCGACCGACGCCGCGTCCGCCGCCCCGGCATGCCCGTTTGCGCAGCCCCACCCCTGACCCGGCACGAGCCACGCGCTCGCTCGTCGCAGGCAACGACTGCTCGCTCAGCTCGTGCGGCGACGGCAACACCTGCTCTTCCCACGGCCAGTGCCGCGACTTTGTGTGCCTGTGCGCCGAGGGCTGGACCGGATACGACTGCAGCCAGCAGCGCTGCCAGAACGACTGCCACAACCGGGGCGACTGCGTCGCTGGCCAGTGCATCTGCGCACCGGGCTACTTTGGCGACGACTGCTCGCTCGAGACGTGCGCCAACAACTGCACGGGGCACGGGTCGTGCGTCGACAACTCGTGCCAGTGCGAGGCCGGCTGGGAGGGCATCGACTGCTCGTCGCAGACGTGCCCCTCCGGGTGCTCGGGGCATGGCGTCTGCACCAACGGCCACTGCCTCTGCCGCCACGGCTGGGTCGGCCAGAACTGCGACCTCTCGAGCTGCCCGAATGGCTGCTCGGGTCACGGCAACTGCGTCAACATGAAGTGCGCGTGCGAGGCGGGCTGGGCCGGCTACGACTGCTCGCTCAAGGCGTGCCCCTCCGACTGCTCGGGCCACGGCCTCTGCCAGAACGGCACGTGCGCGTGCGAGGATGGCTACACCGGTGCGCCCACCGCCCACCGCCCCCCCCCACCCACCCGCGCCTCCCCCTCGCCTCCCCCTCCTGGCTCCCGTCTCCGCCCTCTCCCGACGACCCCTCCCCCGTTGCCCCTCCGCACCCTCCCCCCCTCCCCTCCCTTGTCCTCCCCCCACCGTGCACCCTCCGATTTCCCACCGCGCCCTCCTCCGTGTCCCCCCCCGACAGGCGCGGCGTGCTCGCTCGGCGCGTGCCCCAACGGCTGCAACGCGCCGCACGGCGAGTGCGTCTCGAGCCGCTGCCAGTGCGCGCCGGGCTGGACGGGGTGGGACTGCACGCTGCTGACGTGCGCGTTCAACTGCTCGGGCCACGGCTACTGCTACAACGGCACGTGCCAGTGCGACGCCGGCTTCGTCGGCGCCGACTGCTCGAAGAAGTACTGCCCGAGCGGCTGCTCGGGCAACGGCCACTGCGTCGACGGCGAGTGCCGCTGCGGCGGCGACTACCTGCCGCCCGACTGCTCGACGCGCCGCTGCCTCAACGACTGCTCGTACCAGGGCTACTGCCACAACGGCACGTGCTACTGCAAGCCGGGGTACACGGGCGACGACTGCTCCGTCGGCATGTGCCCCAACGACTGCAGCGGCCACGGCACGTGCGACAAGGGCGTCTGCAAGTGCGACAGGGGGTGGGAGGCGGCCGACTGCGCCGTGCGCATCTGCCCGATCGGCTGCTCGGGCCACGGCACGTGCAACGACGCGCAGGGCTGCTGCGTGTGCGACGAGGGCTGGTCGGGGCCCGACTGCTCGACGCCGGCGCGCCAGGCGACGCAGGCGACGCAGGTGCGCAGCAGCGGCCTCGCCATCGGCAGCCGCGTCCGCGGCTCGGTCGAGGAGGAGGCCGCGGCGGTCGCGGCGGCGGCGGCGGCGGCGGCGGTGCAGCGCCCCCCGCACCTCGAGGTGGGGCCCGAGGCCATCTCGCTGCTCGCCGCGACGCGAACGGCGGCGGAGGCGGAGGGAGCGGCGGCGGCGGCCGACGGCGCGACGCGCCGGCCGTACTCGACGCCGCCGCGGCGCGGCTGGCAGGGCGGCGCCAACTTTGCGCCGGCGGTGCGGCGCGCCGAGCCCGAGGCGGCGCCGCCGCGGCCGCAGTGGCCCGAGGTGAGCCACCCGGGGCGGCCGCCGATCGAGGCGGAGGGGAGCTACGAGTGCTCGTACCACGGCATGTACACGCACGGCATGTGCTACTGCGCGCAGGGCTGGCGCGGCGCCGCGTGCGAGCTGCGCGCGTGCCCGCAGGACTGCCTCGGCCGCGGCGAGTGCGTGCAGGGGCAGTGCCGGTGCGCCGCCGGCTGGGAGGGCGCCGCGTGCGACGAGGTGGCGTGCCCCGGCCGCTGCTCGGGGCAGGGGCGCTGCTTCAAGGGCGCGTGCCTCTGCGCGCCCGGCTTTGGCGGCGACGACTGCTCGCAGCGGCGCTGCCCCGACGACTGCGCCGGCCACGGCTCGTGCCAGCACGGCGTGTGCGTCTGCCTCCCCGGCTGGGGCGGCGCCGACTGCGCCACGGCGCTCTGCCCGGCGGCGTGCTCGGGCCGCGGCGCGTGCATCGACGGCGCGTGCGTCTGCGCGCCGACGTACCTTGGCGCCGACTGCGCCCTCGCCGCGACCGGCGCGAGCGGCTGCCCGCGCAGCTGCACGTCGCCGACGCACGGCCTCTGCCTGCAGGGCGAGTGCTTCTGCGCGCAGGGCTTCAGCGGCGCCGACTGCGCCGTGCGCGTCGCGCAGCTGCCGCAGCGGCCGATCGGCGGCTCGGCGGCGCGCCCGGCCACCGCGGCGGCGCGGCTCCTCGCGGCGACGGCGCCGTCGGAGCTGCAGCTGGTGGAGCTCAGCTCGAGCGCCGGCGAGGCCGCGGAGCCGCAGCGGGGTGCCGGCGTGGCCGCGGAGCCGCAGCCGACCGACGGCCTGCTGCAGCCCTCGTACCTCGAGCTGGGCGGGGTGGGGCCCGCCGCGGCCAAGGAGCCGCCGTCGACCGGCGGCCTGCTGCAGCCCTCGTACCTCGAGCTCGGCGAGGAGGTGGGGCCGACCGACGGCCAGGGGCGGCTGCGTGCCAGCGCGTCGGAGCCGCAGCCGACCGACGGGCTGCTGGCGCCGTCGTACCTGGAGCTCGCCGAGGTGGGGCCGGCCGAGGAGCCGCCGTCGCAGCTGGCCAACCTGCTGCGTGGCCTCAAGCAGGTGCACCACAAGCACACGTGGTCGGTGGCGCCGAAAGTGGCTGCTGCGCCGCGGGCGTCGGTGGCGTCGGTGGCGGCGCCTGTGTCGGTGGTGTCGATGGCGTCGGCGCCCGCGCCAACGATCGTGGGCGCAAAGGCGGCGCCGCCGCGCGGCGCCATGTCGCTCGCCGCCCTCGGCAGCGGCTCGCAGCCGGCGGCGGCGGCCGCTGGCATGGTCGCGCACAGCCCGGCGGGGCAGCGCGCCAAGACCGGCGCCTCGATCGCGCTGCTGAAGCCGCTGCTCGTCGACGCGCCCGAGGCGACCTTCTGCCTGGCAAACTGCCACGGCCACGGCTACTGCCACCGCTCGGTCGGCCACACGCACGTGTGCCTCTGCTACCCCGGCCACGCCGGGGTGGCCTGCGAGCGCTACGACGCCGACGGCTGCCCGAGCGGCTGCAGCAACCACGGCCGCTGCGAGGTGGTCGCGGGCGCCAAGGGCGGCAAGACCGGCAGCGGCGTCGGCGCCGCGATGCACTGCAGCTGCTACCCCGGCTGGGCGGGCGAGGACTGCTCCGCCGCCCAGAACCCGACGGGCTGCGCCACCAACTGCACCGGCCGCGGCGAGTGCGTCGACGGCGTGTGCGAGTGCTCGAGCGGCTTTGGCGGCGAGGATTGCTCGGTGCCGCTGTGCCCCGCCGACTGCACCGGCCACGGCTACTGCTTCGACGGGGCCTGCCGATGCAACGCCGGGTGGGAGGGCGCCGACTGCGCCATCTCGGCCATCCCTTGCGCTAACAACTGCTCCGGCCGCGGCATCTGCCAGGGCCGCCTTGCGCGCTGCGAATGCGAGGAGGGCTGGGGCGGCAACGACTGCTCCGAGGACCTCGGTCGCGGCTGCCCGGGCGGCGGCGGCCTCTTCGACTCGACTGACGGCGCGTCCTACTCGGGCCAGCCGTCGACGTGCTCCGGGCGCGGCCTCTGCTTCCGCGGCCGCTGCGCATGCGATGAGGGCTACTCGGGCGCCGCGTGCGAGAACAAGGAGTGCCTCAACCGCTGCTCGGGCCAGGGGCGCTGCACGACGGGCGGCTGCGCGTGCGACGGCGGCTGGCAGGGCGAAGACTGCTCGGTCCCGACGTGCAACGGCTGCGTGCACGGGGTCTGCGTCGCCGACGCGTGCGACTGCCTGCCGGGCTGGGAGGGCGAGCAGTGCGACCTCGTTTCCTGCGGGCTGGGCTGCGTCCAGCCGCACGGGCGCTGCCAGAACGGCACGTGCGTCTGCGCGTCAGGCTACGGCGGCCAGGACTGCCGCTGGCGGCTCTGCCTCAACGACTGCAGCGGCAGGGGCTACTGCGCAGACGGCGTGTGCCACTGCCGGCCCGGCTGGACCGGCGAGGACTGCAGCCTGCGCGAATGCAACGGCGAGGTGCGCTACGGCGAGGCTCGAACCCGTTCCCAGATTCGCCTGGGCTGCCGCCCCCCCCTCACCCCATCGCACCCTACTCACCCTCTCTCCTCCTCCCCTGGAACAGCTGGCCAACTGCCACGGCCGCGGCATCTGCCTCAATGGCACTTGCGCCTGCGTGCCGGGCTACTCGGGCGCGGCGTGCGACCTCCTCGCGTGCCCGCACGACTGCTCCGGCCACGGCGTCTGCAACCCCGCGAGCGGCGCGTGCACCTGCGACGCGGGATGGTCGGGCGACGACTGCGCGTCCATCGCGTGCCCGGGCGGCTGCTCCGGCGCGAACGGCTTCTGCGTCAATGGGTCGTGCTACTGCCGCGACGGCTTCGCCGGCGCGGACTGCGCGACGGAGCTCTGCCCCGGCAGCTGCAGCGGGAACGGCAAGTGCGTCGGCGGCGCGTGCGCGTGCTACGACGGCTGGGGCGGCGGCGACTGCGCATTCAAGAC
>Ga0209713_10002061_pt1 | contig 12343 bp, 9 predicted proteins | sample ArcOceMetagenome_3_FD_187444 | JGI IMG/M metagenome (GOLD analysis project Ga0209713, IMG submission 187444) | Marine eukaryotic phytoplankton communities from Arctic Ocean - Arctic Ocean- Svalbard ARC20M Metagenome (SPAdes) (version 2) | ecosystem: Environmental > Aquatic > Marine > Oceanic...
CCAACCACTCGCCCCTACCTGAGTGAATTAGCAAAGCTACGCGGCCTTCCAGGGCAGAAGGTTGTGTTGCACTCGACGAAATAGCTCATCCTCTGCCTCATCTCGACAGTCTCAGGGGCGACGAGTGTCCCACAGAGCCGCAAAGTCTGAGTGAGTGAGAGATTTAGCAGGACGTACCAGTCGGGATGCAAAACGTCGGGAGGAAGGTCTGGAGCCTGATGTGTTTGCGGGAGCCTGTCGTCGATGTGTTTGCGCCATCAGGTCTTAAATGCGCCAGTTCTGCGCAAAGCTCTTGCCACAACGGGTGTAAACCACTCATCAAACTTGCGCAGGGCAAGGCGATGCGGGGAGCAAGGGTGCCCAGCATGCTGCGGGCGCAAGCAATGGTGGCGATGGGACCAGGTGGGAGGAGCGCCGAGGTGGGTCAGGGCAGCCGGGGAGACGGCAGCAAAGGCGGACACATGGCACGTACTGGAAGCAAGGTGCAGGGGGGTGAAAAGCGCAAAAGGGCATAGCAGGGGACATGATCAGGTTGATACAGAGCATGAGGTGGCTGGTGAGCAAGGAGGAGAAGGGAGGGGCGGCCGGGGGCGCAGGAGGGCGGCGCAAGGGAGGGGCGAGGCGACAGCCGCGGCCAGGAATGGAGGAGGTGGCGGAGATGATGGACGAGGCACGGAAGCTGATGAAGGGGGAGTGGAGAGAGGAGGGCGAGAGGATGCAGCAGAGGTGGGCAATGCGGCGGCTACTGGCGGGGGCGCTGCCAGCAGCACCGGGAGAGGAGGTGGGAGAAGCAGAGGGGCTGAAGATGGCAAAGCAGGTGGCAGAGAAGGTGAAGGAGCTGCAGAGGTGCGCGGCGAAGCTGCTGGCGGAGTGGGAGGAGGCCGGGAGGGCGGAGAAGATGGCAAGGGCAGCCAGAGAGGAGAAGATGGAGACGCTGAGGGCAGGCTTCGCGGTGATGATGAGAGGACTGCGGGCGATGGGAGAAGCGAGAGAACGTGAGAAGGCGGCAGGGGAGGAGAGGCAGGGCGACGGAGGGGCGGCAGGAGGCGAGGAGCGATGCGGAGAGTGCAGCGGGCAGGAGGGAAGCTGCGGGCGACCGCAGGAGATGGAGGAGGAGGAGTTCGACCACACACAGAGCCGCAAAGTTTGAATGAGAGATTTAGCAGCGCGTACCGCATAGCTAGGAAGTCTACGGGTTTGCTGGTGGAAACCCGACGAGTGCGGAGAGGACGTCAACCATGGCAACAGCTTGTTTACCATCGCATTTTTTACTCGGCAGCACGGGTGCAAACCACTCATCAAACTTGCGCAGCGGCGACCTGGCAGCAGAAGTCATCGCCACTCGCGCAGCCAGCGCCGCCACTCGCGCCGAACGCGCTCTCACACACATCCAAGCCACACACATGCCCGACAACCTCATCACCCTCGAGATCCAGTTCGCCGCCTCCGTCGCCGACGACTCGGCCCGGCTGTTCTGGGTCGACGGCCCCAACGAGCAGGGCTACGGCAGCGTCCAGCTGCGGGCCACAATTCGGCAGGAGACGTTCCCCGGCCACAAGTGGATACTTAAAGGCGAGCAGAGCGGCAACGTGATCTGGGAGTGCATCGCCGCCGCCCAGCCCGCCGTGCAGGTGCACACCGTCCGGGCGCGGCCTCCCGTCGCGGCCGAGGCCGACGGCGAAGGTGCACCGGCTGCTGCGGCCGCGGCCGACGGCGCACCGGTGGCTGCGGCCGCGGCCGACGGCGAGGCGGAGCAGACCGAGGAGACGGCGGGCGCCGACGGCCGGTGGCAGGACGCCACGGGCCTGCACATCTTCGAGCGGCTGTCGACGCCCGGCCGCCACGGCGAGACCCTGTGGCGGCAGGTCGACTCGTCGGGGCGGCAGACGGCGGGGCAGCTCGAGCAGCTCGAGGCGCGCGTCGACACGCGCTGGCTGTGGTGGACGCGCGCCATCCTCTCGCGCGTGGCGCCGCAGATCACGGGCGAGCGCGAGCACATGCTCTGGTGCGCCGTCACCATCGCCGCCGCGTACCGGCTCGACTACTCAATCGCGTGGCCCGCCGCGATCCGCGAGGCGGCCGCCCGCGTCGGCCCGCAGCCGATGGCGCTGCTGTGCGCGCTCTTCCTGCTCGTCATGTGCACCGTGGCCGCGGCGGTGCCGCTTCGGGACACGTCGCTCGTCCTGTACCACCCGACCGAGCGCACCGAGGTCCGCCTCGCCGACACGCACGGCTACACGCGCCAGCCGTCCAACCGGCCCGGCTACACCAACCCGTGGACGGTCGTGGCCCCTGGCACCTTCGTGACGCTGCCGCCCGACCTCAAGGCGATGCGCGAGAAGCGTGGCTTTCACGCGGCCTTCGTTCTGGGCGCGGCTGCGGCGATCGTCAGCGCGGTCATGAAAGGGCTGCGTGTCGCGGCACCGCCGCCGTCGCCCGCCGAGCTGCTAGAGGACTACCTGCTTTCGGCGGCCGCCGAGGGAGCTTAGCGCTTGAAAACAGTAGGTGCAGATGTCGCCGTGTAGAATTAACAACCACCCGTTTGATTTGAAAAAGCATGCACATGTCTCTCTAGGATGAGGCGCTGCTATCTCAGCCTCGATCGTTGTCTTTGCGTGCGAACACGAGTGCGACCCTGCAGATCCTGATCGCCCTGCTGCGAGAAAACGGTCTGCTGCTGCTCGAGCTGCTGCAGCCTCTGCACGCGCTGCTGCTGCTCGTTGCAGTTTGTGCCCGCGGGGCAGCCGGGGTAGCCAAAGTCCTCGGCGGTCGCCAGAGGGTCGTCCGTCTCCTTGTCGGCGAGGCCGCCGGCGGGGTCGTCGTCCTGCTCCGTGGGGGCCAGGACGTTGTCGGCGGCCTCGGCGGGCTGGTAGATGCGCTCCGTCTTGGGGCAGGTGCCGTTGAACGACCAGAGGTCGTCGAGCGGCGCGCCTGGTCAGGGTCAAACGCGGCGAAATCGGTGAGTTTGGCTGGGCCTGACGCAAAGACCACGGCCGCCCGGTGGGATCTGAGGTAATGGGTCGCTTCTCCGGAGTGTGTAGGGCAGCCCCAAGCCTTCGGACGCAGCCTGGCGAGCTGCTGGTGGCCAGCTGTGCCCTCACCAAAAAGGGCACTTTGACCAGGCTGGCGCGCCGAGCGGGCCGCGCGTCGGCGTGTCGAGCGGCCGCCCCGAGAACATGAAGATCTCGTTGTCGTCGGAGATCGCCGAGCACGACGAGGCGCGCGGCGGCGGCTGCGGCATGTTGGGCATCAGCTCAAGCAGGTGCCACAGGCCGTCGGGCTCGTCCTTCTTGACGGTGGGCCGGAAGGTGAACTCCCAGCACGTGGAGAAGGTGACGGCGTTGTCCTCGCCGCCCCACAGGAAGAACGAGTTGTACGGGATCGTGCGCCCCACCACCATCGAGTCGCGCGGACCAGGCAAGAAGGCGACGTCGGCGTTGGCCGGCGTGAGGCGCGTCCACACTAGCGTCGACATGTTCTGCGTCGCACTGTTTGCGTTGCAGCCGGGGTCGGTCCTGTAGTCGGGAGGCCCGCACGTGTACGCGCCGTCGCTCCGCCACGCGTTGCACGCGCACTCGCCGTAGCCGTCGTCGCCGTCCCACCGCCACCCCATCCGGGCGGTGGGGCCGAGGTCGATCATCCACATATCGTCGAGCTCGACCATCCCGTCGTAGCCGCCGAAGAGCACGAGCTGCGAGCGGTCCGCCGACGTGCGGTACAGCAGCGCGGCGCCGCTGCGCGCCTGCGACGCAAGGAGGGAGGGGGCATAAGCACCTAGAGGAAGGCCCACAGGCACCTAGAGCGTCGTTGGCGGGGAAGGGAGGTGTACCGACGGCCGGTTGGTCGGCAGCAGAGTCGTCACGCCGTCGGTCTTGACTCGCTTGGTGCCGTAGTCCTCCCAGTCGCCCCACAGCTCGAACGCGGGGTCGGCGTGGCCCTTGCACGAATTGTCCGTCGGGTCGGGGCTGGCGGGGAAGGTGTACCTGCATGGTGGTCAAACGCGGCGAGATGGCAACTTGGGCGGAGTGTGGCGGAAGGGCCACGGCCTCTCGGCGGGATCTGAGGCGATGGGCCGCTTCTCACGAGTGCCGAGGGCAGCCCCACGCCTTCAGATGCAGCCTGACGAGCTGCCAGTGGCCAGCGAGGGCCTCACCAGGACGGGGCGAATTTGACCATGCTGGTGCATACCGCCAGAGGTCGTCAAAGTACTTGATGCGCAGCATCTCGGGCCGCGGAGATTTGGGCGACTGCTGCGCGATGCCGCCGTAGACGAACATGTGGCACGGCGCGTTGGCGGTGGCGTGGAAAGCGCGGCCGTCGGGCAGGACGCGCGCCTCGCCGTTGGCGCCTTTGGCGTCGAGGTGCGGGAACATCTGCGTGACGGACTTGCGCCGCACGTTGATCGCCCAGACGTCGTTGAGGAACTTGTGCGTCTCGCCGTAGCCGCCGAAGATCATCACCTGGCACCAGAGAGAGAGGGGGCACACCACCGTGAGGAGCCGCGTGTTGGGTGGGATCACCCAGAGGGCCGTAGGGGGGTATCATCACCTGCGGCTCAGTGGACTCCGTGTGGAAGGACGCGAGCGTGTGCCCCTCGCGCGGCTCAAAGTGGAACTTGGCCTGCCACGAGCCAGAGAGGGGGCACACAACTGTGAGGAGCACGGGTGTTGAGGGGTAACATCAACCAGAGGCCTTGGGGGAGGGGGTATCATCACCTGCCACGAGCCGCCGAGACCGTCGAGGCGATCGCTCGGCTGCAGCTGCTCCCACTTTCTTGACGCCACGTCGAAGAGCCACACGTCGTTGGAGACGCCGTTGCTGCTCGCGCGCTCGTCGCGGTACCGTTCGCCGCCCGCCAGCACCAGCAGCAGCGGCGGCGGCGGCGCTGGGGCCGGCGCCGGCGCCCGCGCTGTGGCTGTGGCGGCGGCGCTCTCGAGCTCCAAGAAGCCTCCCGGTACTGAGCCGTCGGCGCCGAGGCCGCCGACGACCCCCGAATCCAAGGCCCGAACCGCCACTCCCGCAGCCCCCGCCGCCCCTCCCACCGCCGCCGCCGCAGCTGCCACCGCCTCGTCACCCGCCGCTGCCATCGCCCCTCCGATTGTCGCCAATCCAGAGGCGGTACCGTTCCCTGTGACGTTGACTAGCTGGCCGTTGCGGATCTGACCAGCAATCGCTGCGGCCGCGGCCGCCGCGGCATCCGCCGCCGCCAGCGCCTTTGTGCCCGGCAAGTTGCCGAGGGCTTTGAAGGCCAAGTCCGCCGCCTCCGAGTCGATACTTGGGGTGGCCATGGCCTTTGCCGCCTCTGCCTTAGCCTCTGCATCTGCCTCTGCGGCCACAGACTCGGCTTTGGCCTTCTCTGCCACGTCCTTGGCAGCATCCGCCTCCGCCTCCAGCTTCTTTTTGGTCTCGGCTTTGGCCTTCTCCGCCACTTGCTTGGCAGTAGCCGCCTCCGCCAACAGCTTCTTCTTGGTCTCGGGGTCAGTCGCGGCTGAAGCGGCTTTGGCCTTCTCTTCAGCCTCCGCCTCCAGCTTCCTAGTCTCGGGGTTAATACCGGCTGCAGCGGCTTTGGCCTTCTTTGCATAATCCAGCCGCGCCTTCTCCGAGGCCGCAGCTTTCGCCGTGGCGTCGGCGTCGGCGGCAGTGGCCGCAGCGGCGGCGGCTCGCGCCTTTTCGGTCTTTTCGGTCGCCCCGAAGTTCTCGCCACCGAGCGTCTCGGCCGCGCCATTCTCGACCGACTCCGCCATCTTCCTCGACGTTGCAGTCAGGTCCTGCCCCGCCGACGGGTCCAACTCGCTTCCCGCCTTCTTGACCTCCTCGGCCACCTTACTCGCGATCTCCGACCCCTCGGCCTCGGACGCCCCCTCCACCAGGCCCTGGTCGATGTTCTTCGGTATCGACGCGATGGCAGACCCGGCGGCGTCGGCAGCGGCGGCGACGGCGGACTCGGCAGCGGAGGCGGTGGCGGCGGTGCTCACCGTGATGGCCGCGAGTGCGCACTTGGCGCGCGGCGCCGGCCAACGGTTCGGGTCGCGCGGCGTCATTGGTGGGTACTCGACCCAGCCGAGGAGCCGCTGCAGAGAAGGGGTGGATGGGTGGGTCGGGGGATGGGGGGGGGGTCAGTCGTGGGGTGCAGAGGCACGTTGTCTGTGGGTTCTGGATGGGAGGGGCATAACCACCTGCAGCTCGATGTCGCAGTTCATGCCGCCCCAGCACATGTCGCAGTCGCAGTAGACGCGGTCGATGGTCTCGTGCACGCACGTCCCGTGGTAGCTGCAGGTGGGGTCCTCGCACTGCCGCTGCCGGCAGAAGGTGCCGCTGTCGACGCCCACCGCTGCGATCTGCGCGCTCGCCTCGACGGTGCGGCAGCTCTCGCGGCCGTTGGTCGTCTGGCACTCGGTGTACGGCACGGGCTGCTGCTGCTGTTTGTCGCGCGCGCCATAGTACGGCTCGCAGTAGCAGTGGCCGGTCGCCTTGCGGCAGGTGCCGTGCACCGGCCCGTAGCATGGCTCGTGCAGCCCATCGAACGGGCCGCACGGTATGTCCGGCGGCGGAGGAGGCGGCGACGGCAGGACGGGGGCGGGCGCAGGCTCGGGCTCGGGCTCGGGGGCGCCACCGTCGCCTGTGCCACCGTCGGTGGCGGTGGCGGTGGCGGTGGCGGTGGCGGTGGCGGTGCCGTCGCCTGTGGCGGTGGCGGTGCCGTCGCCTGTGGCGGTGGCGGTGCCGTCGCCTGTGGCGGTGGCGGTGGCGTCGCCCGTGGCGGTGGCGGTGCCGTCGCCTGTGGCGGTGCCGGTGGCGGTGCCGGTGGCGGTGCCGGTGGCGGTGCCGGTGGGCTCGGGCTCGGGCTCGGGCTCTGTTTCTGGCGCGGGCGCGGGCTCTGGTTCGGGCGCTGGCGCCGGTGCTGGTGCAGGCTCAGGCTCAGGTGCAGGCTCAGGCTCAGGCGCGGCCGGTGGCGGCGCGGGTGTGAGGTCCACACAGCCGTTCTGCGGAGGGTCGGTGAGGAACCCGCTGGTGGGCGTCGCGAGCCACGTCTCCTTGCGCCCGCCGCCCTCTTGTCTGCTCTGCTCCTGGCCTGATGAGGTGAGGAGCCGCGCGCTCGTCGGGTCGTCGGCTGCGGGCGACGTCTCCGCCCACCAGCTTGCTGCGCTCAGGCTCGCACCTTTCGCTGCGCCGCCGCCGTTGCCGTGGCCCTGCAGGTCCTCGACGGTGCACGTGAGCGTGCAGTCCGAGAACCCAGCGCCGGGCTCGGGCTCGCCGGAGCAGTTGGTGCCGTTGGTCCCGTTGGTGCCGTTGGCGCTGCAGTTGGGTTCCATTGGCGGCGGCGGCGGCGGGATGTCGCAGCGCGGGTCGTAGGCGGAGCAGTCGTCGCCGAGCCAGCACGGCTCGCACAGGCACTCGCCGTTGTCGCACGTGCCCTTGCCGCTGCACGAGCACGTGCAGTTCTGCCACAGGCAGTCCTCGCACCTGCACGGTGGTCAAACGCGGCGAGAACGTCAACGTGGGCCGGTCGAACGCGGCGAACCCGGCATCGTGCGGCGCCTCTGGCTGAAAGGCCGCGGCCTCTCGGTGGAATCTGAGTTGCTGGGCCTCTTTTCACGAGTGCGCAGGGCAGCCCCAAGCCTTTCAGATGCAGCCTCATGAGCCCGTGGTGGCCAGCCGTGGCGCCACCAAGGCGGGCACTCTGCCCATGCTGCGACGCGCGTGCCCGGCGGGCACATGGCGGTGCAGCAGCCCGTCGTGCCGCACCAGCCCGGCTTGCAGTGTAGCTCGCAGGTCGTGTGATCGTAAACGCCGTTGGCGGGGCACTCGCCCGGTTTGGGCGGACACGGCGTCGCCTCGCCGCAGCCGGCGCCCTGCCAGCCCGGCTCGCACGCGCATGCGCCCGTTGCGAGGCAGCGGCCGCGGCTCGCGCCGCCGCACTCGCCGAGGCCTGCCGCGTCGCCGCCGCCGCCGTGCGGGCAGCAGAGGCGCTCGCAGACCGGGCCGCACCAGCTCTCGTCGCAGCACACCCTCAGCTGGCTCACCGCCGCGCCGACCGAGTGGTTGGTCGAGAGGGCGCCGTTGAGGTGCCTGGATGGTGGTCAGACGCGGCGAAAATGGCGACTTGGGTGGCCTCTGGCAAAAGGGCTGCGAGGCCTCTCGATGGGATCTGATGTGATGGGCATCTCCTCACTAGTGCGAAGGGCAGCCCAGAGCCTTCAGATGCAGCCCGACGAGCTGCCGCTGGCCAGCCATGGCGTCGCCAAGACGGCGACTTTGACAGTGCGGCGGTGCAGGTGGCCGAGGTCCTCGCCCGGCCGCGCGCACCTCGCCTCGACGTGCTCGCCCCCCTCCCGGTCGACGAAGAAGGAGCCGCCCGGCGCCGCCTGCGCGCCGACGCCGCCGACGCGCACCGCGCCGCCCAGCGCGAAGCCCTGCAGCGACTGCACGGCGAACGACGCGCTGCCCGCCGCGACGGGCGCCGCGAGCGCCGAGCAGCCGGCGCACAGCCTGCCGTGCGGCCCCACCTGCGCCTCGGTGCACGCGGCGCCGCCGAGCCGGAGCGGGATGCCGAAGAGCGAGAGCGACTGGTCGCACACGCAGCTGCCGCCGACGCACGCCCCCAGCCCGCAGCAGTCGGACGGGCACTGCACGAGATCGCAGCAGTCGCCCTGCCAGCCTTCGTCGCACACGCAGCTGCCCGACTCGCAGCTGCCGTGCGCACACGGGCAGCTGCAGACAGGTGACTTCTCGCAGCACGCGCCTGTCCAGCCCGACTCGCAGCGCGCCACGCCCTCGTCGCACACGCCGTGCGCGAAGAAGCCGTCGCCGCAGCCGCAGTCGCACGGCCAGTCGCAAGCGGCTCCGCACATGCCGCGCGGGCAGACGCAGACGCCCTTGCGGCAGACGGCGGGTGGCTTGCAGGCCGGCGCGCAGAGCTCCGGCGGCGTGATCAGGCACTCGCCGCCGGCGCATAGCTCGCACTTGAGCCCGACGAAGCCCGGCCTGCACTCGCACCGCCCGTCGAGCCACCGCCCCTGCTGGCTGCAGTTGGCGCTCGGCGCCGCGGCCTCAGCCGACGGTGGGAGCAGCGCCACGCTCGCGTCGGCCGCCAGCGCGAGCGGGAGGAACAATAGCGTGGCCGCCATGGGCCAGGCCTGAGGCTTGGCTTCGATCGAAGCCGCTGCCAGGCCCCTATCCTGACAAGTCTGGAGCCGAGAGGTAAGACCACTTAGACCAACCGCGGCGTTTCCGCAGCGCCGCCCCCCTCGCCCACGCCTCTCCTCCCTTCCCCGCAGCCGCTGCTAGCGTCTCGAGCACTACCAGGCGCCGCCCACGAAGCTAAGCCCGGCGCCCACGACACGACAGAGCACGACTGCATGGGCTGCCTTCTTTGGCCGCGCATTCAGCATGGCGCTCGTGGCAGCTGCCAATGGCGCTCGTCGCGAGCTGCTTCCACCACCGGCGACGGGGCCGTCCGACGCAGCGGGCACCACCGACTTAGTCGAGGTCAGCCGCTTGTTCTCCGCGCTCCGCGCCAAGCCTCAGCAGCCCACGCCCACGGCGCTGCAGCCAGCCGCCTCGGTGCTGCAGCCCAGCCTCATTGAGAGTCAGAGCCCAGCAGCCGCGACGCGGAGCACGGCTGCAGCAGCAGAGGGGGGCAATCTGGTCCCAACGGAAATGAGCCTCGCCGGCTGGAAGAGGACCAACGGCCGCGTGCCGTCTCTTGCAAAAGGTGCGAATACAACGCTGCGTGTGCGACGATGGTGGGCACCGAGTGGCCAGGTCCTTGAGAGCGTCTGGACGAGCACTGATCCACCCTTTGAGTTTGCGTACAATCCGTACGACTCCGACATGGCGAAAATGCTGAATGCAGGCGGTGTGCTCGAGCCGACTTTGACGCAGCTGTGGGGCGAGCAGACGCGTGGGTGCTGCTCAACCAGCAATGGCCTCGTGGTCGACGTCGGCGGAAACTTTGGTTGGTACACGTTGTACTCTGTGGCGCTAAGCTGTTCGGTCGTCGTCTTCGAGCCGGTCCCCGCGTACCAGGAGGTGATGAAGCTCGGTCTATCGCTCAACCCTGGCTTTGCGAGCAGGGTGCAGCTCTTCGGCAACGTTGTGTTTGATCAGCCTGGTAGCTTCACGCTCAACGTCCCTGACGTCCTGAGCAAATTGGACGCACAACAGCTCGGCATCGCGGCAATGGACGAGGCGGCGCTCTCTGGGCGCGGATGGAACGTCGGAGCGCACGCTCAGGGCGTCGCCAAAAAGAACAGTGGCGAGAGCCACGTCCATACCGCACGAGCAGCTTCAGTGCGCATCGACGACCTCGTGGAGCGCGACATCTGCCGCCTGAAGGCGGACGTCGAGGGGTTCGAGCCGCAGGTGATGCAGACCGCTGCGAGGCTGCTCAGCCTGCACTCCGTACCAGTGGTTCAGTTGGAGCTGAGCAAGACTCTCGGCAGCCGCAACCAGACATGCGCCGCTGTGCACATGCTGCGCCGCCTCGATGCCCTCGGCTACACCTTCCGGCAGGCGCCACGGCCGTACGAGGCGCGCGATCACGGCGCGGGCCAAGTGATGCCCTTTCCGCTCGGCAACTCGAGCTCCTGGGAGCGGGTCTACAGACGCGACTTCTGGTCGTTTAGCACAAATCTGATCGCGGAGCGGTCTGCCGCAATACGATGGCCCACAGCCTTACCGTGGCCCTTGCTTGACGAGTGTGCGACGGTGCCGTTCTTTGACGAGCCTCTGAAGTGACTGGTAGCACACTGAACTTTTATGCTACGTAAGCTAGCAAGGCGCGCTAGGTAGAGTAGCCACCAACAGGTGGCAAAGCAAGAAACTCAGCGTTCATTTTCGACCGTCAGCACGTCGGCCGCCAGCTCTCTCGAGACGAGTTCCAGCGCCATCGCCATCGCCATGGCCGACGACGACTCGGCCTGGGTCGACTTTGGCCAGAAGGTCGACCTCTGCGTGCGCCTGCGCGACGTGCTCGTCAACTACCCGGAGGGCGCGCTCCTCAAGGAGATGGTGCAGAACGCCGACGACGCCGGTGCGAGCGTCTTCAAGGTGGTGCTCGACCTGCGCACGCACGCGAGCGGCAGCCTCTCCTTCCCAGGCACCGCCGCCTTCCAGGGCCCGGCGCTGCTCACGTACAACAACGCCGTCTTCACCGACACCGACCTCGAGTCGATCCAGCACGTCGGCGCCAGCCGCAAGACCGACTCGAACGCGCGCGCCAAGACGGGCCGCTTCGGCGTGGGCTTCTGCAGCTGCTACCACGTGACCGACCTGCCCTCGTTCCTCAGCCGCCGCTTCCTCGTCGTTCTCGACCCGCACTGCCGCAACCTGCCCAACGCCAACCACAACGAGCCCGGCAAGATGGTCGACTTCACGCGGCCGGGCCTCGTCGAGCGGTACACCGACCAGTTCGAGCCGTACCGCGCCTTCGGCTGCGACCTGCGCTCCGAGTTCGACGGCACCATTTTCCGCCTCCCGCTGCGCACCGAGGCGCAGGCCGAGGAGTCGCGCATCGCCAAGCGCCCGTGCGGCCCGACGGAAGCCGAGACGCTCGTGCGCGAGTTCGTCGAGCAGCTGCCCGAGCTGTGCCTCTTCCTGACGCACATCGACACCGTCGAGGTGAGCCTGTGGCGGCCCGGCGAGCCGGAGCCCGAGCGGCTCTGCCGGCTCGACGTCCAGGACGAGGCGACGCGCCGCGCGCCCGAGCGCAAGCACCTGCACAGGCTGGTGGCGGCGGCGCGCAACGACCTCGGCGCGCTCAAGCAGGTCGAGTCGTGCACGCGGCTGGCCGTCAGCCACAAGCGCGGCGTCGGCGAGGGGACCGGGTGCAGCGGCCACTGGCTCGTCGTGCAGGCGATGGGCGGCGGACGCGCCCTCGAGCTCACCGAGGACCCGCTCGCCAAGGCCCACGGCCTGCAGCCTCTGCCGTGGTCCGGCGTGGCCGCGCTCGTCGGGAGCGACGGCGAGGACGGGAGCGCGACGGACGTGGCGCCGTGTGCGGGCAAGCCGTACTGCCTGCTCCCGCTCAACAGCCTCACCGGGCTGCCGGTGCACATCAACGGGTTCTTCGAGCTCTCGTCCAATCGGCGCGACATCTGGTACGGCGACGACCTCGTCGGAGGCGGCAAGCTGCGCGCCGAGTGGAACCGGGTGCTGCTGGAGGACGTGGCTGCGCCTTGCTACGTCCGCTTGCTCAGCGAAGCGCGCGAGGTGATGGGCGGGAGCGACGCGTACTACGGGCTTTGGCCGCAGCAGCGGACCGCCGAGCCGTGGCGCGGCATGGTGGGAGTCATGTACCGGATGCTGCTGCGACAGCCGGTGCTGCACTCGGAGCTGCAGGGCG
>Ga0209713_10002062_pt1 | contig 12338 bp, 1 predicted proteins | sample ArcOceMetagenome_3_FD_187444 | JGI IMG/M metagenome (GOLD analysis project Ga0209713, IMG submission 187444) | Marine eukaryotic phytoplankton communities from Arctic Ocean - Arctic Ocean- Svalbard ARC20M Metagenome (SPAdes) (version 2) | ecosystem: Environmental > Aquatic > Marine > Oceanic...
TTCCAATGAGGGAAAACACACTGCACAATCCATCAGCTGAAGAGCTGAGAGTGGATGTGGCCAAGATGAGAGAACAATTGGGCAACAATTGCTCATCACTACCAATTTATGATGCTGCAGAGCGTCAACCACCTAATGAGAAAACAGAAGAAAGTACTGTTCATTCGGAGGGGGAAAAAGGCCAAGAGATATCACAAACTGAGCTGAATGAGCAAGGTAATTCCTTCTGGAAACAGAAAGTGGTGTCAATGAGTTTTGCAAAAATGATGAAGAAATCAAAGCAAACTAAGAAGAAAGTCTGTACTGCTAGACCAGCTAGGAGAAAAACCTCTGGTAAACATCAGAAGAGACCAAACAAAGGTTCAGCGAAGTCTGATCAACCGAAAGCAGAGAGCTACTTTGCGACGAAGAATAGAACTGATACTACTAGTGGCAGCATACCTTCTTACAGAAAGAAGAATGATGTTGAACTGATTGAAGCAGAACGAAAGCGCATGTCTGAGGTAACTGGCATGAACATCGAGGAGGCCTCAATTATAACACTACCGAATGGACAAACAAAAGTCATGGGTAAGTGGACAGAACTACCACCAGGAGATACCAGAGATGCTGAGAAGCTCATGCACCAGCGAGTCATAGAAGGAGCTCGTACAATGATGTGGAGATTCTTTGGAGCATGGAAGAGTGAACATGCAGTTGAAGTAAACGACGTGTATGATTGTGTATTTGACAGAGATGCTTATACAGAGTATATGGTTGACAAAGAGACCTTCAGAAAAGCTCTGAGTCTAGTCGACTATTTTCATATGGTGGGATCAAAAGTATTTTGCACCATGGTACTCAGATCAAAGATAGCAAGAGACCTTGCTACAATGCATATCCTTGAAGTACTTCAGCTGGAGCAACAGATGGAGATAGCCCTTCAAGGACATATTTCAGACTACAGATCAGCATTTGAGCAACGAATGATGAGAACCTGTGAGATGTACCCATACAACAATCCGAGAGTGATAGCTCGAGACTTGGAGATCATATCTGAAAGAAAAAGAGAAGCTGCAGCTGGAGAAGGCTGTTCAGCAGAAGACATTGCGCCTGAAGCAGACGAGGATCTAGCCCCAGGACAGTGTTATGGCATCTATTACTCAAAAGTTGAAGTAAAAGATGAAGAAAAGCTCGAGGAAGAGCAAATGGAAGAGCTGTTAAATGAAGCCAAAGAAAGAGATGAAACTCTGACTCAGCAACATCTTATCTACTGTGAATACATGACTGACAGATTGCTCAAGAATCTGATCAACTATGGAAATGTAGAACAGCTCACCCATGGAAGGTTCAAAGATGAGGATTTCATAGATGTATGTGATCTTGGGCAAGCGCTCGAAGATATCATGACTGAGGTTGTGAACATGTGTCAACTGAGAATCTGTGGAAACAATGAATCAAACTCTGGTTGTAAGACGCAAGAAGCTCTAGACCAAGAATTCCGAATCATGACAGCAATGTCAAATCATGTTTACAAAGCAATTGGAAACTTGAAAGGCTCACTTGAAAGAGCAATCCGATATGGCTGGATGGAGATGAAGATTGAGAACAGTCTTCAAATGGAACGCTCAGCAGTTGACATAGCATTAGCAATCTTGAGAGAAGCTGATGACTACACTACAGCCATTAACCACTGGGAAATCGGATCAAGAAAAGAAGAGGTACTTCTGACTGAAATGTGGATTGGAGAATCAACCACAAATTCGTATCCAGTGCGAGCAAGAGGTAAAGCCCTCAAGATAAGGGGAGACAAAGATGTTATCCATGCTGAAGAGTATGCGATGATATTCCTACAGAGCAGGCATAATATTGGTGAGATATCAATTAAAGCAGAAGAAGATCCAAGAGATCAAAAATATGACCAGACAGTGTCATTAGCTGCAGTTGCCAAAGGAGAGCAAATCTACAGAAGTTCAGTACTATACTGGATAGACAAGCTGAAAGCATCAGAGATGCAGGGTCCATATTATTTCGAGGCATTGAAAAGTTTATTGTCGAGCGAATACAGAGAATGTGAACTCAAAATATGCAGTGTTGGAGACCGAAAAGATCAACGACTCAGCATAAGAAAACCGCACTTTAGTGGTGCGAAAGGCGATATTGAGCGCCTACCAGGAGCTCCAGTCGCTCATGGCAATGACTTCTCGAAGCCAACTATTGTTGAATACAAGGATGATACTCTAAAGCAGGATAATGATTCTGAGCAAGAAAGAACATCTTTTGAAAAGAAGGCTCGCGAACAGGAAAAAGGCAGTGGAAGACCTGCTGGTAGACCTACTGTAAGAAGACAGAAGCAAGCAAAGTCAGATAAATCCAGGCATGGACTATTCGGCATATTCAACAAGAAAAAGAAGGAAGATTTCTCTTCATTTAACAAGAAGGAGAAACAAAAGGCTCAAGCTGAAGCAGACAAGAGATCTGCTAGAGAAGCAAAAGAGCAGTATGTTGACAAATTACTCAAGAACTTGCAGATGGTGAATAAACTCAGTCAAAAAGCAAGAGACGTCCTAAGTACTGCAGAAGCAGAGGATGTTGACTCTGAGGTCGACGAATACAGAGATACACCGAAAGAGATTCGGAGGTGCAAGTTAATGGCACAGTGCGGTTCAGCTCAGAGAGCTGGGAGCACAATTCACGGTTTTCATGAAGACTCAGATGAGTTATATGATGAGCTGGGAAATCCAGATGATATTTACAAGCGTCAGGCTATCTTTGCAGATAAGGCTGATGAAGAGTCTAAAGACACAGCAGTTGAAAAAGACAAGGCTGAACCTGTAGTTGAAAGTGATTCACTGCAGGACTCAAGAAACCACCTTCATCGCGAAAGTGTGGAGGGGGAATCTGGAATTCTTCTACGAGATGAGTACAGGCACTTATGGTGCACTCGTCTCAAGGATTACTTAATGTCACAGAAAGTGACAGTGATCTTGGTGCTGTTTCTTTTCATATCATGCTGCTGTGTGATGCGAATGAGGAGCGGATACAGTGCACCAGCATTGAAAGGAAGGGCATTGCCAACAAAGCGAGTTATGCTTGGGCAAAAGACTCTCAAAACCCATGATATAATTTGGGACACTGGATGCAGTGACTGGCTTCATGGGAAACAAATGAAGCACAGAGAATTCAACACACAAAGGAGCAGAATGGACTTCGTTGGATTTGGAGATGACATGGAGGCTGTGAGTAATGTTGAGGCAGGAGTAGCCTACCCGCAATTTACAGTCAAGTCATCTCATCGCCTGGATTGCTTGAGAGGAGCTAACCTTGGAGCCGGATGGACTTCAAGAAATGAAGGCTTCTCAACTCTGATATGTGGTTTCAAAGGAAAATCATGTATTCAGAAATCGAATTCAATGGCAAGATTTGAACTCATTGACAAAGAAGAACAACCAGTAGTTGGGAAGCTTATCGATGAGGGAAAAGATATCACAAGACAACTTGGATGGATGGCAGTGCGACATAAAGGGAAGCTGACTCACTTTGAGTCTTCCACTGGTCGGCTGATAAGTCTGCACAAAGGCAGGACGCAGGCAGCAAAAGCCTGTAACATCAAAGAAGCTGAAGGAATCAGCGACAATCCAGTCTGTGAATCGATTCATCAAGGAGATGAGCAACAAGAGTTGCAAGACACACCAGAGGAGGAGGCAGCAGAAGCTGAAGAAGCGCTAGAAGTTAGCGACCCTCACTACCAAAAATCTGGTACACATGAAGCGTTGAGTGAAACAGCTCCACAGAGTACAAAGGATGCTCTGGAGATGGCTCAGCGCAACTATCCAGACCTGATGAGGCAATTTATGAGTCAAGAAGGCTCAGCTCTGAAGAGCAAGATTGATCAGGTGATAGTGGACAATTGGATGGCAATGAGCCAGCCATACACCAGGCTAAACAGGAAATGGACTGGCGTAACTCTATTTCAGAGACTTGACGGAGGGTGGAGCATATCAAGACATGCCAGCAGGCAGTGTCTGATGACTCCATGCAGCATGCAAGAGCATAGCCCCGACACAGACTGGAGTGGAGAGAGGATTACTCTGATTTCATACTTGCAAGCTGAGGTAGCAAAGGCACCATCAACTTGGAGGGGGAAGAAGGAAGGATCTAGTGTAAAACAAGATTCTAAAAATCTGAGTAAGGAGGAGAAGGAAGTAATACTGTCATTGTTTGATGGTATGGGGTGTCTTGGTATAGCATTGACAGATGTAGGCACACTTGATTTGAGCAAGCACAAGATAGTGTCAAGCGAGATAAGTGAAAAAGCCAGGCTTATTTGTGATAGCGCAAACAGAGACGAACAAGGTAACCCAATTACTGATCACAACTTCCCAAATGATGTGATGAAGATCACTGAGAAACACATTGTAGATCAAGGAAAGATCATAATGTTCGCTGGCGGAGCACCATGTGGTGACTTCAGCAGAAAGAGAAATCTGAGGATGAGGAATGGCAAGATGCCTACCACAGACCAAAGGTCAGGTTTCAAAGGTAAAACAGGAATTCTATTCAAACAGATGCTGAAAGTATGGCACTGGGTGAAGAAGCATAATCCAGAATGTGATTATTTCATAGAGAATGTCGTATTCGATGATATGCCAGAATGGCAAATAGTCAATGAGACTTTTGGAGAACCAATAGTACTCAATTCCAAACATGTATCGTTCACAGCTAGAAGAAGAGCTTACTGGACAAGCTTCAGAGTACCTGAGTCAGGACTCCAAGATGAAGCAAGAAAATGGGAATCACAGAAACATAATGCTGACACTGAATGTATGGATCCAGGAAGATCAATCGTCAGAGATAAATGCAGAAATGGAGAACTTGTGATAAGACCTCTAGGGAAGTCTTGGACCATTAAAGATAGAAAGCTGATGGAAGATACCAGCAAACCAGTATGGGTAAAGCAAAAAGGACGAAAGTACTTAACCTATCTCAGACCAAATGAAGCAGAGCAACTGCATGGACTGAAGAGAGGCTGCACAGCTCACACTGGAGAAGGACCACTGAACCGTTTACAATGTATTGGAAATGGTTGGGATCTTTATGCCGTGAGGCCAATATTGAAGTTCTGGGTTCCTAGTCAAACAGGAAGCTCAGGACCCAAAACAGTGACTTGGAACAAGCGAATACAGATAAAAGAATTCGTCTGGACTGAGACTCCTCAAGTTGAAAGAGACAAAAATGAGGAACTGTTGAAAAGGAATATATTGATGGGTAGAGGAAAGTCTAAGAAACTACTCTCCAGCTATGATCACCTGCACCAAGCAATGGGTCATGCATCAGCCTCAACTCTTGAAAGAGCTAGTAGGTACAAGGTAATACTTGATATTCCAAAAATTGATTGGGACGAGGTGAAGGATAGGGTATGCACAAGTTGTGACAAAGGTCAGCAAAGAATGCCAGACAAGTGCAAAGACAAACCAGAAGAGTTTAAACCTATCCATCCCATGCAACATATCTATGCAGATGTGGCTTTCATCACTGCAACAGAAGCAGCTGGCGGAATGCGTTACATTGTGTGTTTCAGAGAAGCACCAGGTCAATTGAGAGGATACTATGCCATCAAAGAGCTGTCAGAGGCAGCAGGCAAATTTGAGGAGTTCTTGAAAGAACATTTCCCAAATGTATCAGATAGAGGTGCTATGGAAAAGCACCTACTGTTGGTTAAACCAGACGGAGAGCTGGGAGCCTTTGGTGAAGCTTTTGCTAATGTCGGTAAAGATTACGGATATCAAGTAGCACCTTCACTACCCAGATCACCAGATGAAAATCAAGCTGAATGGGCAGTAAATGAAGTAAAAAGAAAAGCAACAACCCTCCTAGAGGAGAACTGTCTGCCAACTACATGCTTTCCACTTGTGTTGAAATACATATCACAGATAGCATGCTTCAGCCCGTCAGGATCACATAAGAATCACATGTCACCATATGAATATGTGACCGATGGAAGAAAGATATCACTGAAAGAAATGATACCTTTTGGTACTTTTGGCTGGAAGCCAAAGACCAAACAAGAAAGAACTTCCTTAGGCTGGCGAGCAAAGCCAGTCATCTTCCTCGGATGGGACTCCATCTACAAAAGAGGCGGAGTACAAGTTATGTCAGTGGAAACATTGATCGTACAGAAAGCCAAAATGAAAAACAGAAACTTTATATTTGGATATTATTGGAAGGACTTTATCGATGAAGAGACAACAAGAGATCGACATCGTAGAGCTATAGAGAGCTCAATCAGCAGAATTGAACAAACTCACAAGATTGATTTCAAAGAGGGACTTCGTTATTTGGATGAGAATGCAGATGTCATTCCAACTGTCAAGAGTAAACCCAACATCAAAAAGAAGCCCATCAAAAAGAAGGATGTGGTTCACAAGTACAAGCATGGACAACATGTGAAGACTTATTGCCTCGAAGGAGAGGATACTGGTTGGTACAGTGGTGTCATAGACACTATAGACAGCGATACAGTCCAAGTATATTATGCTGATGAAAATACTTACACTGAACACAAAGTATCAGACGAGAAGCTGCGACCAGAGGATGGATCGATCAAGTTTCGAATCAATGATGCAGTGTCGATTGTTCAGTTGGATTTACCAAGTCTGACTGGCAGAGTGATTGAGATAAAGCCAAAGAAAATTGTGGTCTACTTTGATGATAAAACCAAAGCAGATTATGAGCACACAGATTCAACAGTGAAGTTAGATCTGGAGAAAACCAGCAGAAGTTTCATGACTTCAAAGATCCCTTTCCAGAAATTCAGGAGTGACCTGATCAAAAAGTATGGAAAAGTGACTAGTAAGAAGGTCAAGAAATGCTGGAGAAAGCATCGAGCAGAGTACTGTGATCGGTTCTGGCATACATTGTCAGGTGGCTCAGAAGAATCTGAAGCCAGCATTGCATTTGATGCAAAATCAAGAAAGGCTGTCTTCATGGTCGTTAACAAAGAAGAAGAGCCAGTGATCCCGAAAGGATTCAAAGATATACAGTTTATCAGTGATGCAGGAGTCCGTGCGAAATGGTACCAAGCAGTCCTTGATGAACATGCTAAAAGCGAAGCAAATGGCACTTTTCAGTGGATCCCAGATGATCAACTAGATGGCCTGCGCAAAAGAGGAATCTCCATACTACGACATGTGTGGGTGTTCAAAATGAAGAGAGATGACAATGGTCATTATTCTGTCTACAAAGCAAGAGGCTGCGTGGATGGCTCTCAACAGAAGCAAGGTTTCGATTACAATGAGACCTTTGCACCAACTTGCAGAGAAGCGTCTTTCAAAGCTTTGATGTCACTCTCAGTCGCAATGGATTGGGATATATCTCAGCTCGATGTTGGAAGTGCCTTCACAAATGCGTATCTCGATGAAGAGGTATACATGCGTTGTCCGCAAGGAATAAGAGATAAGCCAAAAGTATGCAAGCTATTAAGAGCGTTGTATGGCCTCAAGCAAGCACCCAGAGCCTGGTATGAAAATTTCAGAGCTACATTGAAAAGAAATGGTTGGGAAAGATGTCCCACTGATGCTTGTCTATTCAAAAAGCAAGACTCTACCTCAGAATGGATGTACCTACTAGTGTATGTCGATGACATTCTAGTCGTAGGGACTGATGCAGGAAGAAGAGAGACTGCAGAGTATCTCAAGGAAAATTACAACATGACAGAGGCTGGAAGACCAAGGGACTTTCTGGGCTTTGAGGTTGATTATGTAAGAAAGAGCGAATGTCCTGAAGGTTCAGGCTATGCCATCTTGCATCAAACAAGGTATGTGAATGAGATTCTTGAGAGATTCAAGGATTATGATCAACCAGATGGAAGATCTCGCATAATTCACTCTCCTTGGGAACCAGGATTACAGATCAGCAAGGCTGATGAACCTGAAGAAGGTGAGAAGATTGACTTTCCATATAGGGAGTTCTGTGGAGCAGTGATATACTTGAGAACAAGGCCTGACATCACATACACAGTGAACAAACTATGCAAATGGATGGTAAATCCAGGAAAGAAAATGGTAGATGCTGCAAAGCGTCTCCTGCGTTACCTTTCAACATATCCAGATGGAGGAATTTCATATGGAGTAAACAGATTCGAGAGTGATCTGATACCAGTTGAAGAGCAGATGGAAAAGCTGTTCAAAGACAAGTCGTTGTATTGCGCAACAGACAGTTCATATGGTGATGAGCTAGATCATGGATACTCAACAATGGGTGAGTTTATCATGTTGAATGGAGGACCATTACATCAAAAATCATATGAGTACAAAGCCAAGATACCAGTCAAAGGAGATGGCACAGGCTTGTACACAGGGAGCATCATGAAATCAACAGTTGAAGCTGAATATGTAGCACTTAGCAATGGAGCAAGTGAACTGATCAACTTTTCACAGCTGTTAGGTTTCTTTGGTGACACAATCAAAGACACAGTTGATTATGGGCATAATCAAGATCCACTGAAAGCAGTGGTGAATGATGACACAGGACTAGGAGACAGGAAGTCTACTAGCAGTCCGCTGTCCATTTTCGGTGACAATGATGGCAGCTTGAGAATCACTCGCAAGAGAGAGATGACCAAGTTGGCCAAACACATAAGAGCAAAGTTCCATCATGTAAGAGACTTATTTGAAGGGGGCGCAATTGATCCCAAGTATCTGAATACGAAAGATCAAATAGCTGATGTGTTGACAAAGGGGTTGAATCCAATTGATCATCTGCGAGTTTGCAGAAAATTCATGATTCTTCCAGAGAGACGAAATGTGGCTGAGCAAGAGGCTCCAGCTACAGCAGAGAGTCTCCACAAAGCTGTTCTTTATCTTCAAGGGAGACAAAGAGCAAGTTGTGCAGCTTGAACAGGATGTTCGAAGTTGCAGTGACCAGTCATTAGCTAAATGGCCTGGCACAAGATACACTTCATGAGCGAGCATGAAGTACAGTGGAATGGTGGGTGTTGGTTATGGGCAGCAGCTCACACAACTCGGAAGAGGCAACATTCGACTGAGAAGGAGATGTATATTACTCAAGATATTCATTATAGATGCAAGAAGGCGTGAGGACACGCACCTTGCTAGAGAACTTGTTCGACAGAGTCTTACAAGGGAAGAAAAATATAACTTTTTTTTACGAGGATTGTGATTTCAATGGATTGAGATCAGAGGGGGAATCAGGGTTTGATAATACAGACACACGATTCATCGGAGACGTCGGAGAAGCTTGACTAGACCAGCTAGTCAAGTGTGACGTCCAGTTAGTTCCTAAGGTCATAGTGGACTAATTGATTCTCTTTTATTAAAGTAATTGGTTATTTGAGACGATGGCTTCTTCCCGCACGATGACTTGAGAGAGAGTAACACTGCAGGTGATCTGCAGTGAGCGTGCTGAGAGAGCCAGCGTAAACTGACTCGTATTTGGTAGCGAAGAAATGGAACCAGATGGTTCGACAGTGGAAAATGAACACGATCTTGACGATATGTCAAACGTGTCAATCACTGCCACTACCCCCAGCTCACTTGGTGACGTCGACGACTCACACGACGACCTCCCTAACAGTGATGATGGCATTGCAGGAGCTGGGCAATATATGTCAGACATATCCCCTGAGGAATACGCTGACAGCATCAAGTCCTTGAACGCTCGCCTCCGCGCAAGCTACAAGGAAAACCAGGATGCAAGAGAAGATGCAAGACGTGCTGAAGAATCAGAGGATATCTTACGCACACAACTTAGTGAGGAGTTGAATAGCAAACGCGCACTACGTGCCGAGATTGCTCAATCCCACGAAGATAGAATAGCCCTTGGAAGTGAATGCGACAGCATTCGCAATGAGTTGAATGATCGGAAGTGCTCCGACCCAGAACACATTGATCTCCAGTCAAAGCTGGACGATAAACACCAAGAGCTAACACAACTGCAGCTGCAGCATCAACAGCTCACTCTGGTACATGAACTATATCAGAGCGAAAATGCAGAAATGACAAAGAGACTGAGCGGTGAGTTCCATGCTGCAGAGCATGTTGGACAAACTACTATCGAAAGACACGCCGCGACGTTAATAAGACGCGCGACGATGCAAGAGATGCCGACATCTCAACAGTCTCCAGCTGAGGCAGCTGAAAGTAAAGAAGCAGGTGATTTGGATGGCGATGAGATCATTCGAATTATTCCTGGGTCAGATCAACTGGCACCAGGAGGCATACCTGTGAAAAGAGGAGCATCAAGGATTCATAGCTTGCAAGCCAAGTACAATCCATATGCAGTTCGTGCAGTTTCATTACTGCAAAGCGATGACGAGGGATCTACAGATGAGATCGTTATCCAGAAGCTTCTGAAGCAGGCTGGAGTCATCATGTCTAGCACAGACAAATTAGAGGAGCTCTACATTCCAACAATGGAAAAGTTCAGAGTGACATGGTTCACTCAATTCTTCACCAAACTTCAGGACTGTCAAGTGGCTTCACTTGTCGCTCACAGTTTTGGATGGATGGATGAATACAAGGAGATCGTTGGCTCTCACGAGGAAATGAAGATATGGCATAAACACCAATACGCATTCCTCGACATGTACCATGGCAATAAGCTATATGCCGCGATTTTAAAAGGGAAGAATCAGCAGTTGCTGGTAGCAACAAACAGATACCTTCGTGTGACTGGAAATAAGAAGTCACTCGTCGAGCTCGGAGAAGTTATTGCTACTACCTTCCAGTTCGTACAGTCTCATGCAGAGACTGGAAAGGTTCTCACTGGCTGCAGTACAGTCAGGCCTGCGAACCAAAGCGATCTACAATATGCTCTGACTGTTCAGGTTGAGCTGGATCGAATGAGAGAAAGAAGTTTGATAGTTGACGTTGAAGACATGTTTTGCACCAATGTGATTGGTCAGCTGGGAACAGCCATAGAACAACATGCAGCGCAGCTGATGAGATTGTGGCCTACCGGTTTATGTGGGTTCGCTTTTCTGGATATGGTGCTGAAAAGTATCGTAGAGTACAGTGAAATCTCAACTCTGTCCATGGGACATTCAAACTACAACTTGTCAATGAGACAAGATAAAGATGGATCTTCATACAGAAAGAATCGTAGAGGAACTGCGAAGTATGGCGAGAGACGAGAAGCCTCACAGGAAAGAGCTCCTGTTCCAGAGCATATCGATGCGAAAAAACAGTGTACATGCTGCGCGTCGATGACTCACTTAATTGCAGATTGCCCAAGAAGTGACTGCGTTTGTTACTGTTGTGACAAGAAGGGGCACATGAAATACTGTTGTCCTTGCGAGATCTGCAGAAAGCGGAGAGCTAAATCAAATAAGAAGACTGGCAGAGTTAAAGCAGCCACAAAGAAGGCTGCAGCCAAGTTAAAAAAAAAGGAGAAGGAAGCCCGAAGAAGTGGCGATGCCTCCTGTCCTCACTGCAACTTAGAGCAGGGTCATGAGCCAGGCCAAGTTTGCAAAATGCTTCGACTGAAAAATGAAGAAGCTGACAATGACAAGTCAGAAGACAAGAAGAATCTTGAAAAGGCTGGCAAACAGTTGCGTGACGCTGAAAAGGTCAAGAGGCAGCTGGAAAAGAGACTCAAGGAAGCTAACAAAAAGGTAAGGAGTAGTTCCATGCCTGCACCTTCAAGGGAGGATGCAGTCAAGCTTTCAAGCAGTGATGACGAGGGATCATATTCTGTTTCAGAGGACGATTATTCGGATGATGGTGAGTCATCTGACAGGAGTTCTAGGAGTCGTAAGTCAAAGAGAAATAACTTGGTGAGAAAGAAGCGTTTCGGTGTAGCCAAGTTCACAAGAGTCAAGAGAATTGATTCACAAGTTGGTTCAGAAGTATCCGACTTAGCTCATGTCAATCCATATGCTGTACATGGATACAGCGACTTGCAAGGGTCACCATGGGGTGACTCGTCAGATGGCACATATAGCGATATGGATCTCCTCCCAGAGCCTGGTCATGCAGAAGATGCAGATGATGAGGAAAATGTCCATCCAGCTGAAGAGCTGGAGGGGGACAAAGTGCAAGCGTTGGGTTTTGTAGCCACACAAATGATGGAATCACCTGACATTGATATGTGCTACAGTGGCAAAGAATGCTACAAAGTGATAGACAAGCAGTCATCACGGCCAGATCATGATGCTGCAGAGCGTCGTAGTGATGGTGATCCGAATGTACAGCCAGTACAAGCAGTTTTTCAAATAATGAGAAGTTTTCCAATGAGAGAAAACACACTGCACAATCCATCAGCTGAAGAGCTGAGAGTGGATGTGGCCAAGATGAGAGAACAATTGGGCAACAATTGCTCATCACTACCAATTTATGATG
>Ga0209713_10002063_pt1 | contig 12337 bp, 7 predicted proteins | sample ArcOceMetagenome_3_FD_187444 | JGI IMG/M metagenome (GOLD analysis project Ga0209713, IMG submission 187444) | Marine eukaryotic phytoplankton communities from Arctic Ocean - Arctic Ocean- Svalbard ARC20M Metagenome (SPAdes) (version 2) | ecosystem: Environmental > Aquatic > Marine > Oceanic...
CCATGGGCTTTCGCGCGCAGCCACTGACTTCGCAACAATCTCCGCGCTCTGGAATTAACCGTCACGCTCTACCGACGACACCAGTCGCGAGAGCTCGTCGAGCGCTCTTTGGGGATATTCGGATGGCCTCTGGAGTCCAACGGGGAGCCGAGGAGTGGCGTCGCGAGCGCCGGGTGTGCGAGAAAGGGTGTCCGACACCTTAGCCAGCTACTAGGGTTAAGATCTACTTCCACGCTGTGCTGGCTAGGTCCCTCCTACGTAGGCTACGCGGCGGCGGCCTACGTGTAGGTCCTACGTAGGCTACGGCTCGGTGGCTCAGGGTGATGTGAGGTGTTGACAGCAAAAAAAGGAAAAAGCTCAGCATCCAGCCTTCCCGCGTGGTCCCCCACCGCAGTACTACCTGAACTCGACCCCGCTTGACTTCGCTGTTCGCATGGGAAGCGGTGAGCCGGGGTGATGTGGCCGAGCTGAGATGGTACGATTTGCGTCTGTTTCAGTAGACACCAGTTTTTTCGGCAAAAAGTGTGCTACGGCGACGGGACCCTGCTCCGGCGCCACTTGATGGCCAAGGACGGCTGCCCGTAGGCTTTCCTACGTAGGCTACGGCTCGGGCCCCTACGCGTAGGGCCTACGTAGGCTACAGGTGGTGTGCCGCGTATGAGCCAGCCCAGCCCGAGCAGCTCGGTGCTGCTAGGTACCTGCGAGCACAATTCTGGGAGCAGCACAGCAGCAGCCGTACTGCTCCTAGGGACCAGCTGCTCATTAGGCCGCCGTGAGCACAGCCGGGACGTGAAGGCGAGCAGGCGAGCCGTGACCCTATTTTTAATGCTCGCATGGAGTATGCGCAGAAGCTTGCGCTGAAGATGGCGCTCTCGCAGCCCACGCCCCGCAAGAAAGTCGTCTGCCGCACCGTCTGCGGCTCCGTCGAGCTCAACGTCACGCTGACGACCAAGCTCCTCACCAGGCCGCTCCGCCACGCGCTGATCAACCCGTTCATCGACGCGTACAACAAGCGGCGGCCCGACGAGCCGCCGCTCTCGGCGGCGACGCTCGCTCGGGTCGAGGTCGATGGCGAGCTCGTGTCGATCGACGTGCTGGCCTCCGAGCTGCTGAAAAAGGAGCGACCGAGGATCGAGCTTTTTGCCTTTGGTGGCGCCGCTGCTGCAGCTGCTGCTGCAGGCGGCCCAGCTGCGGCGGCACGGCCGGCTGCCTCAGCTCCCGCCCGGCCTCGCTCCCGCCCTCGCGCTCGGACGGCGGCGGCGGCGGCGGCGACGACGACGACGACGACGACGGCACGCCTCCAGACCTCGACGACCATCGAGAAACACGGGGCGGCACCCGCGCCGACCGTGCCCAACTCGCTCGCCTGCTCGACCGACGGCCAGCTCGCGATCGCGTGCACCGACGTCGTCCGGGTCCTCGACGCCGACACGCTCGACCCGCGCGGAGTGATCTACAACTCGATGCTGCTGCCCCGCCGGAAGCTGTCGGGCAAGGAGGCCGAGTACGACAAGAAGAAGCGCGGGCGCGCCGCCGCAGCGGCCGAAGACGACGACGACGACGACGACGACGACGACGCCGATGCCGTCGACGACGACGACGACGAGCCGCCGGTGCTGCGGGCGCAGTCGACGAGCGAGCCGTTCCGCGGCATGTGCTGGTCGCCGCGCGGTGGCGCCTCGCTGCAGTGCCGGCTGTGCGTGACGGTCGGGCTCGTGAGCGCCGTGTGCGAGGCGCCGATCAGCGCGTTTGACGTCGAGTGGAGGGTGACGAAGCTGCTGCAGCCGCTGCTGCTCGAGGCGTGGAGCAGCGTGCAGGCCGCCGCGCAGGTGCCGGCCGCGACGACGGTCGTGTCGGGGCGGCAGGTGGCGGAGCGCCAGCTGGTGGTGCAGGGATGCAGCTGGTCGCGCCTCGTGACGCTGCGGCCGCCAAGCGCGGCAGCCACCTCCGCCGCCGCCGCCGCCGCCGCCGCCGAGCGCTGCTCTCTGCTGGCGCTGGCGTGCCCCGGCCTGCTGTGCGTGCTCCTCCACCGCGAGGACGCGGCCGCCGCCGCCGCCGCCGCCGCCGCCGCCGCCGCCCGTGACAACGACGACGACGACGACGACGACGACGACGACATGAACGACGCCGCGTCGGCCGCCGCGCCCGACCCATGGGGCGTGGGCGGCTGCGTGCGGCCGCAGGCGCCGCTCTCGTGCGTTCACTTCTGCGCGAGCGCCGCTTCGCACGACACGCGCGACGCCGTCGGGGCCTCGGTGGGCGGCGCCGATGCGGCGGAGGGCGGCGTGGTGCGCCTCTTCAGCGGCGCCGTCGACGGCACGATTCAGCTATGGCAGCTCGAGGCGGCCGCGGGCGCCGGTTTGCCGCTGCGCTGCATTCCGTCGCGGCTGCTCGCGCCTGGCCTTGGGCCAGTCTACGCAATCTCTTCGCTCGTCGTCGCGCCGCCGCCGCCGCAAGCGCGGCCGCCAGGCGCGGCTGCCGGCGAGCCGGCCGCGCAACAAACGGCGACGACGCACCTCGTCGCTGGGTTGGGGCAGAGGGTGGTCGCGCTCGCCACGGGCGGCGGCGCGGCGGGCGGGCGGACGTGGCGGCTGCGGTGCGAGGCGAGGCACAAGCAGCAGGTGACCGCCGTGCTGTGCACGCCCGAGTGCTGGCTGTCGGCCTCGGTGGATGGCGAAGTGCTCCACGCGCCATACGAGCCGCCACCCGCCCCCGCCGCCGCCACCTCCGCCCCCGCTTCCGCCACTGGCGCCTCAGCCGCCTCCTCCTCCACCACCGTCGCCACCACGAAATTGTGGCTGCCTCCGCCGGCCATCCCGAAGCGGCAAAAGGACGGCGGCAAAGAGAAGAAGGAGAACCTCGCGCCGACGACGCCGATGCCGTACGGCCTGGCGCTCTCGCCGTGCGGCGCGCGCGTGATCGTGCTGCAGCGCTGCCTGACGCGCGGCTCCACCCGCGCGCTCGAGCTGGACCACTTCCGCCTCCTCGGCTGCCTCTGCGCGCCGCCCGCCGAGCTGCTCTCTCCCGCCCGTCTTCTGCTGGCCGCGGCGCCGGGCGGCGTGCGCAGCTGGCGGCCCGTGGGCGCGCCGGTGAGCGTGCTGGGTAGCACGGCGCTGCAGCTCGCGCCAACGCCGCGCGTCGCCGCAATCGCCGCGCTCGAGGCGGCGGTGGTCGCGCAGATCGAGGCGGCGGCCTCCGCCGACGCTGCGCCGGAGGCGGCGCTCGACGCGTTGCGAGGGGCGCAGCTGCTGCGTGCGATCGTGGCGAGCAGCGAGGTGCACGCGTCGCGCCCGACCATGCCGCGGCACAAGGACGAGATCGACGAGAACTCGGACGACGACGAGCTGAAGAATCATCTGGCCAAGAAGGGCAACGCCGCCGTGCCGAGCGGCCTGCGTGACGATGACGCAATGATGGACGACGACTTCGATGACGACGTGGAGGGCGGCGACGACGCCAACGACGACGACGACGACGACGACGACGACGACGACGGTAGCGAGGAGGAGGCGGAGGCTGTGGTGACTCCCGAAGAGGCCGCCAAGGCCGCCGCGGCGCTGCATGCGGCTGCGGAGCGCGCGGGCCGCGCCCTGCTGGGAGCGCAGGCACGGGCGCTCCTCGGCGCCACCGGCGGCACGCCGCAGCGCGGGGGTCCGAGCCGGGAGACGGCGCTGGCGGCAGCCGATTGGATCCTGGCGCTGTGCCTCTGGTGCACCGAGCAGGCGGCGGGCGAGGCCACTGCCGCCTCGTCGTCTGCGGCCTCCGACGGGGCGGCAGCGGCGGCGGTGACGATGACGACGGGCCTTCGGCTGGGGCGCGAGGAGGCGGGCGACCTCGAGCTGGCACGCGGCGCATACGCACGCCTTGGGTGCGCCGAGGGAGGCGCGGCCGTCGCTGCGCTGCAGCAGCTGCGGCGCGACGGCGCGAGCGGCGGCGCGTCCGTTGTGCACGTGCCGCGCCGCGAGGGCTGTCCGATCTGCGCGGTGCCCCTCGAAGTGACCCCGAGCGTCGAGCTGGCACGATGTGAGAGGGGCCACACGTCGCACCGCTGCTGGCTCAACCTGCGGCCGCTGCCGATAAACGCATGGCAGTGCGAGACGTGCGGCGCCGCGCGCCGAGCGGCCAGCGCCGACGCGCACGGGCCGCTGCACGTCCTGGCGCCACCGGGCGTCTGCGGGATGTGCGGCAGCATGTGCCGCGACATATGCACCGCGTTCGGTTTCACGTTGTAAAGTAGCGGAGACGCACGCGTCCCATTACGGTATAGTAGACCATGCCAAGCCAACTACCTGTACCAACTAGCTACAACCTCACGCACTTGCAACTGCCGGCCGCAACACCAGGCGAGGAGAACAGGCAGCACGTCTGACGTCTCATGACACATGACAGCACGAGGCAGACGTTACGGGTAGGGAGAAGCGCCCCCCCCTGCGTCAGGCGTCACACCTTCATAAAGAGGAGGACGAGCCCGCGTGTAATTGCCGGGGGGGAAGAGCCCAGAGCCGCTCAAGGGGTCCCCGACCCGGTTCGTCATCACCTTGTATCGAGGATCCTGTATCGTGGACCAGTCGCTCGTCGGGTAGAAGTAGTTTTCATTTCCCATGCCGTCTTCGGCCACGTTCCCGGCGATGCTGCACTGGTCGTCGTAAGATATGAACCCATCGACACGAAACCCGCCGCCATGTCCATATTCGGCCGTGTTGTTGTCGATGTTGCTCGAAATCAACGTTGCGTTGCCGTCGACGCGGAGTCCACCGCCGTTCGAGAGAGCCTCGTTGTACATGACGTTGCATCTGGTCAATGTTGCTGCGCCGCGAATGTAGATTCCACCCCCACCATGGACCAATCTGGCCCTGTTTTCGTAGATGTTGCATTCGGTCAGACTTGCCTCGCCGTCGATGAGGAGCCCGCCGCCTGCCGATCCAACTCCGCCCGTGATGTTGAGCCCAATCAGCTCGACGCCCAGTCCTGTGATGTAGAAGACCCGCCGAAAGGACCCAGAATCGAGGACTTTTTGGGCGTCGAGAACAACCGTCCCAGCCTCCGACGCCTCCATGGTCAAAGTACGGTTGATGCAGAGAGCAGAGGGATTGTACTCAGTCGCGCATTGGTACCCGCGCCCGGTGACGTTCGAGCATGCCGTGCATGTGAGGTTTGACACGTTGTACGTGCCTGGGACGAGCACGATTCTCGTGGCGGAGTCGTCAGCTAAGGCATCAACGAGCTCACTCACTGTCGCCACGTTTGTTTGGCAGAAGGCCGCGGCAGGTAAGAGGGAGAGCATGCGCAGGCTCGCGCGGAGCCGGCCGTCGCGGTGCAAGTTTGCTAAGGGGTGTAGCTACTCGTAGCGGCGCTATGGTAACATGATGGCTTTACGATTACGTTCAATCTGCTGCGCCTGGCTCCAACACACCAGCAGTCAGCTCCATCCCGGACGCCTGCAGACGACCCACCAGCGCCAGACCCATCGCTGCGGCGGGCGTCAGCACGCCGCCCTCTGCGCACGCCTCTCGTTGGTGCGCCAAGCAGAGCGCCGACTCCACCGCCATCTGCGCCGTCGCCTTGTACCCAGGATCGCCTGCCGTGCCCGAGCGCACGTCGGCGCGCACCATTGGCGCATCCTCGCGCTCGCCGACGCCGAGGACGAACGTGTGGAAGTGGCCGCCGTCGCGCACGGCCTGCGAGGGCCCCTCGCCCGGCCGCGGCAGCAGACGCGCCGCGAAGAGCAGCCACCGCACCGGCGGCAACGCAAGCAGCAGCCCCGCCAGCCCGAGGCCGAGCGTGCCGGCGTACGCCTTGCCGCGCGAGGGCACGGCCTGCACCTCGGAGTAGCTGCAGTGCCCGGGCGTGTCGCCGTATCGCAGCAGCGCAGACGACTTGCGCACGACCGGCGCGTTGACCGCCGCCATGACGTTGGGCATGTGCCACGTGCGCATGCGGCCGTCGTACCGCACCGGCCCAAAGTCGGAGGTGTCGGGCCCGCCTTCTGCATCTTCAGGATCCAAGCTGTAGGCACCGCGCGAGGCCGCCTCCTTGATGCCCGGCTGGTCCTGGAACTTCCCGGTCGCCAGGCCGATCGCGGTGGCGAGCGTCCCGCCCGACACGCCACCCATGCTTGCGCCAGCGAATGCCTTGATCTCGCGTGCACCCACGCCAAAGTGCTCACGCAGCTTTCTCACGGCGAGGAAGGCGCCGAGGTCGGAGGGCACGCTGTCGTATCCGCACGAGTGGACGACGAGCGCCTTGGAGGCGAGGGCCTGCTTGTGATAGCGGTCGTACGAAGCGCGATGCAACGCCACCTCGCCTGTGATGTCGACGTAGTGGGTGCCGTGCTCAGCACATGCCGCGACGGTCGGCAGCGCCTTGTCGAGGAAGGGCGTGCCCGCAAAGTTGGCGACGACCGTGCACTCCTGCACGAGCGACGCGACGGCGTCTTCGTCGTGGCAGTCAACGACGCGCAAGTTCTCCTTGTCGAGGCCGAGTGAGGCAGACAGCGAGGCCAGCTTGCTCTCGCTGCGTCCAGCCGCCAGCCAACGCAGCTCCGGGTAGGTGCTCGTGAGGTACTGGCACGCGAGCCTGCCTGTGAAGCCTGTGGCACCGAGCACAGCCATGTCGTAGGCTCGTGGCGGCGTCGGTGTGGCGACCATTGAGGGCTCCAGGTTATTCGACTGCTCTATCCGAATGTAGCTAACTGTTAGGATTGGGCCAGATCGGAATCCTCGAAACTTCCAGGCCTGCATGCAGTTTTGCATATTTTAAAAGAGCGCTGATTTTCTGACGGCGGTAAACCGGCTCAATAGCTAATACAGAACTCAGAACACGTTGCCGAGCCCGACGGCGTCGAGCAGTCCGCCGCTGCCGCGTGCCTCCTCGATCGCCGCGTCGATGGTCTCCGTCGACGGGCGCGAGCTGAGCGTCGCAACCTGCTTGGGCGGACCGAGCTTTGGCTTGGTCGCAACGACCCACTCGTCGGGGTAGGCGCGCCACAGCACCGCCGGGGCCGCGTCCGCGCCGCCGCCGCCGCCGCCCTCCTTCTGCGCGGCGGCGGCGGCACCAGTCGGGTCGGTCACAAACGTGTACGCGTTCGTGAAGCTCTCGGCAAAGGGCGCGTACTCGGCGGGGAGCGTGTCGACGCGCGCGTTGAGCAGCACCACCAGCCGATCCATGCCCGACGCCTCGCTGAACGCGCGGATCGCATCGAGCTGCGCGGGGCCCGGTCGCACCGCAAAGAGCACCTCGGTCGCTGGCGGCACGGCGGACAGCGCGCGCGTCGGCGCGGCGCTGGGTGGAGCGGCGGCAGCCGCGCCGAAGCCGCCGCCGCCACCGCCGCTCTTCTTCTTGGACACCTTCTTCTGCTTGACGGGCGGCGCGGGCGGCGAGGCGCCGCCGAGCGCGGCCACGCGCGCCTCGACGCCTGGCCACAGCTCCTTGGCACGCTTCGCCTGCGCCTCGTCGGAGAAGACCACGAGCGGCTTGATGCCAGTACCATCGAACATCTCGACGAATAGCCGCGCGAGCTCACGGTCCGACCTTACCACGTCCTCAGCCCCGATCACGCCGGCTTTCCTGCGCTTCTCGCCTCTCTCGATGCCAAAGTCGGCACCGATCGGCAGGTCGACGTCCATGCGCGAGAGCCGCGCCTGCAGCCCTGCCTGAACGCTGCCACGCAGCTGGTTGGTCACCTCCTTGATGTCGCGAGGCAGCACAGCGCTGGCCACGATCGGCGCGGCACTCCGGGTCGATCCGTGCGACGCGGCCGCTGGCCGCTGGCCGTGGTGATGGTGCGACGTGGCCAGCAGCGCAGCCGCTGGCAGCACGACGGCCGCGGCCACTGTTAGCCGGAGGAACGAGGCCTGGCTCCCGCGAGAAGTCGCCATTGACATGGAGATTGCGTGCGCGGACCAAGGGTTCAACCACCCAGCAAAATCCGCGAAGTGGGCCCTCCTGACCGGCGGCTTAGGCAAAGCTAAGATCTAAAGTAATCTAAAGTAACCTAATCTAAATAAATAAAGAAAAGACATATCTCTCATACCCAGCAGACGCAACCTAGGCAAAAACACACGTGTACAGACATATCCCGTCGCCGTGCGCATCACGCCAGATCAAGGCGCTTCAACTCCTCTAGCGCGCGAACTTGTGAGCGAGTCGCATCGGGCGTCGGGGACCCTCGTCCCTCGGCATCTCTGGCTCCGTCGTGGGCCGATGTCGTCCAGCTCGGCGGCCGTCGGTGGCGGCTACGCGCGCATCAATCGCAGCCCGCTGGCCGAGCAGATCTCGGAGCAGCTTTTGTCGCAGCAGCAGGAGGTTAGGACGCTCTCCGACCTCTGGCTGCAGGGCTTCGAGCGGCTGGAGCTGCTGGAGGCGGCGTCCGAGTTCTCTGACGCCAAGGTGGGCAAGCTGCTCAAGTGCTACCAGCTCACGCAGACCTACGTCGAGCAGAAGCAGCAGGAGCACGAGCTGCAGATGGAGGCGACGCGCGCAGAGCTGAACGACACGCGGGCGGCGCTCTCGCAGGCGCGGCAGCAGCTGGGCTCGCTCGGCCGGGCGCTGGACGACACGCACTCCGCGGTCAACGGCGCGGTGCGGCAGGCGCTGCGCGACCACACCGCCGCGGTCGACGAGCAAATGGCCGAGCTGCGCCGGGCGCTGCGAGCTCTGCAGCCGCCCGACGGACCCTCGGTCGCCATCGCCGAGGCGCGGGCCGCCAACGAGGCGCGGGTACGCTCCCTCGAGGACAGGCTGAATATTCAGGCGCGTGAAAATGCGCAGCTGCGAGAGGAGGTGGCGGCGCAGCGCGGCGCGCTGATGGCGCTGCGAGAGGAGGTGGCGGCGCATCGAGAGGAGCGCGAGGCGACGGCCGATCGGACCGAGCGCGCAACCAGGTCGATGGCGTCGCCCGGCCTCGATGTGCCCGCCGACGCGGAGCGCGCGAAGGCCGAGGCAGCCGAGGAGGAAGTGGCGAGCGAGGTGGCGGCGCTCGCCGAGCGCGTGGCGGAGCTGGGCGCCGTGCAGCTGGGGATGGACCAGGCGCTCGAGGCAAGAACCGCCGCGCTGCGTGCGGGCCAGGCAGCCGTCGAGGCGCAGCAGGCGCAGCAGGGGCGCGAGGGCTTCGCGGTCGCGCACAGCGTGCTCGCGCTGCAGCGACAGATGGCCTCGCTGCAGCAGGCGACCGCCGCCGCCGTCACCACGCTGCAGCAGGCCGCCGCAGGCGGCGGCAGCCCGCAACGACCCAGCAGCAGCAGAGCGCAGAAGCTCGCCGACGCCGGAGGAGGCGGAGGCCTCACTGGTTCGATGCCGCCGCGTGCCGCGCAGCCGGCCGCCTCGCTGGCGCCGCCGCCGCCCCTCGACGACGAGGACGAGGCGGCGAGGCAGGAGGCGGCGGCGGCGGAGGAGGCGCAACGGCGATACTTCTATCACGAGCAGCAGCAGCTGCAGCAGCAGCAGATGCAGCAGCAGCAGCAGCAGCAGCAGCTGTCGGAGCTGCTGAGCACCGAGCGACAGGATCACGCGAGCACCGCCACGCGCGCGTCGCAGCTCGAGATGGACCTCGCCGCGTCGCTTGGCCAAACGCACCGGCTGCAGCAGCAGCTGCTGCTCATCCAGGCCTCGCACTCGCACCCAGCCCTCGCTCGTGGCGCACACGCAGTGGCGCAGTGACGTTGTTCTCATTGTTGAATTCAGCACATGCATGTGAACAAAACATGAGTGGTACTCGTCTGCCACAAACAACTAATCGTCTGGATACACCCCGTCAAACCCGAGCAGCTGCGAGTGCCTGTCGAGCCACGCCGACGCGTAGTGGTGCACAAAGGCCGGCGCGAATGGGTACGGGCAGTTGAGCAGGCGCCAGTCGGCAACGCCCACCGCGAGGTCGAGGTGCAGCCCTGCTTGCAGCAGCGCGCCCTGCTCGAAGCCGGTGAACTCCGGCTCGCCGTCGTGCTCCGGATTGCTTCGCACGCACGAGCTATTGCAGCCCTCGCAGCGCCAGCCCTTCCACTCCCAGCCGCCATCCTCGGTGCGGCCCGTGCGCTGCGCCGCGTCGCGTCGCCAGCGCTTGCGCGGACAGACCGACAGCCAGTCTCGCAGCAGCCGCCTTCCATCGTCGTCGGCTCGCAGGAGGAAGACGCCGGCGTTGAAGGGCTGCTCCTGCCACGGCTCCATGTCTCGCGTTATCAGGAGCGACACCGGCGGCTCGCGCTGCAACAGCAGTGCCCGCGGGTCCTGCTCGATGGCCGCGTCCGTGTCGAGCCAAAGCAGGGTGTCCTCCGGCGCCGCGCCCTTCAACGAGCGCCTCACCGCCTCGAGCTTCGCCCAGTATGGCGGCAACCCCAACTGCTTTTGCCACAACGAGTAGACGCACTTCGGACGTGCCTCGCACCAGCGCCGGTTGCGCGCGAGGAGGCTTTGCAGCCGCGTGTCGAGCTCGTCCTCGGGTCGGTCGTCGAATTGCACGAGCAGCAGCCGTCCGGCGGCGCAATCATTGCGCAGCAGGCCGGCCATGCTAGATGTTGCCTCGAGCGTTGTCGATGCCACCGAGAGAAGATTCGCTTGCTCTCCTTCCTCGACCGTCGCGGCCAGCTCCTGCACGCCATTGGCCAAACGCACCCTTGCAGGCGACAGCACGCTCTCGTTGTAGTCGCTTGCCGTCAGGCTCGAAGCCCACGGCCCATGAGCCACCCGCAGGCCGTCGAAGGCGTACATGAGCGCCGCTCTTGCCCTGTTCCTGGAGACGAGCCTCGTCTCGACAGTGCTTAGCGTGGCCCTCAGCGCCTCGGCACGCTGAAGCATCACGAGCCCCTCGAGGATGTCGGCGCTGTTCATTTGACGCATCGTCGCACGATTCATGAGCTGCGTGCCTTTTGTCGCGAGTGACATTGCGTCTGGAGCAGTGGAGACCATAGCCAATAGCTTCTCTCCTTTGACCATGAAAACGACTTTTGTGCAGAGAGTTGTGCATACTCTGTAGTTACAAGCTCGTCCGGCTATGAGCAGTTGGGGTCCGTGCTGGTAACGGGGTCCGAGGTGTGTAGTTGAGGGAAGCTAACAGCTTGAAACGCTTGAGGGCATGCCAGACGGGGGCGAGTAACTGGGTCCTGGGGTTTCTAGCTGGCAAACGCGTCGCCTCAATAGCCTCAATAGCCCTACATCTGGAAGCGACCACCGCTCGGCAGCGACGTCACCAAGCTGGAGCAGCGACAACGGTGGAGTCGAGGCCAATGCGGTCTCGGCGACCGCACACGCGCTGATCACCAAGCAGGGTGTTTGACACCCCCATGGACACCCCCCGCTCGCGCGCATGAAGCACCCGGCGAGAGACAAGATCGACAAGATCGACAAGATCGACAACATCACGACAGGCCGCCTTCCAGTAAACTGGGAATCCCGGGGAGAGCTCTGCTTAAATAGCTTAAACAGCTGTCGAGCACCAACCCCGACGGATCATCCGTGAAGGTTCCAAGATCGACCGATGGACGGCCATGGGTGACACTCATCTGGGCCAGCTCGATTTGGTCAGCCGCGAAGCCCTCGCGCCGTGAGCGCCTCGTCCGAGGTGCACGGCAGCGCGTGCCGCGTGGGCATCCTGGCGCGGGACGCTTTTGAAATGGGGATGCAGTGCGGGCTCTCGGCGGCCTCGCCAAGCCCTCATCATGCCGTCCTCGGCTTGATGAGTGTCCATCAAGCACTCACGATGAGTGTCCGTCCATTAGTGAACAGCTAACGCCCAAAAGCAACGACACGACACCACGCGAGAGGACACACACGTGAAGCGATCGCGGAGTGCTCAGACATGAACATGGAGTCATGAGTACGCTTGGTGTTCGGGCCGCTCACAGCAGCGAGCCCGTCTTCTCGAGCATCTCCGTGGGCGTCACGCCAACGCGGTTGAGCGCCGCAATCTCGATCAGCCTCGGTAGCACCGCGGGATTCGTCAGCACGTATGGTACCGCCGCGAGGCTCACGAGCAACGAGGTGAGTAGGATGGTGCGGACGGTCCCTGGCGTGCGCTTGTCAAGCGGGTTCCGCGTGCTGTCCTTGAGCTCGTCAAACGTCATGCCAGGTCGGATGAGCACATAGCGCGACCACAGCTCCTGCCACCACGGCAGCTTCGGCGCCTCCATGACGAGAGGCGCCAGCGCTGCTCTGGCACGACGGGGCGCCGCTGCGCTCCAGCGGCCGTCGGGCGCCGCTGCATTCCAGCGCCTGTCGAGTGGCGGAGGCCTGAGGTTGAACGCGGCGGAAGGTGCCGCGACCAAGAGCAAGAAGAGCAAGAAGGTCCTTCGCATCGATGCACGAGCTCGCGCCGAGCTGGCGAACCACAGGCGGCGCCTACTAGGTA
>Ga0209713_10002065_pt1 | contig 12330 bp, 8 predicted proteins | sample ArcOceMetagenome_3_FD_187444 | JGI IMG/M metagenome (GOLD analysis project Ga0209713, IMG submission 187444) | Marine eukaryotic phytoplankton communities from Arctic Ocean - Arctic Ocean- Svalbard ARC20M Metagenome (SPAdes) (version 2) | ecosystem: Environmental > Aquatic > Marine > Oceanic...
AACAATCACTCAAAAAAAATTAGGCCTAAAAATTGAAAACTATAACAGTTCAAAAAGGTTAAGTGAAATTATTTATACTGAAACTGGAATCGAAATCAGTTATAATACCCTGAGACGATTTTTTGGTATTGTAAAATCGGTTAAACCTAGTAATTACACTCTAAACACTTTGGCGTTGTTTAATGGTTTTAAAAGTTACAATGATTTTGTAATGAATTTCCATTTAAAAAACCGATGGAAAGAAGAGTTCCATATGGTGTCTTTAATGGAACACCAGGAGAGTTTATTAACATACATTGAAAACAACTTACACTCCAATAGAGATTTTATCCTAAAATTAACGCAAATCGTTCGAGAGTTAATGTTAACTAAAGACTATCATTTTTTATTGCGGATATTTAGTTTGGATCAAATGAATTTTAGCTGTTTTGATTTTGATGATGTCGCCTATTTTGGCAACTGTACTGGCCCACTTCTAAAAACATTTGATTTCGAATCTGATGACGTACAAACACTTATTTTAAATGATAATTTTTTGGATTTGATCATCACTATTTATGTGGATTATGAACATTTAAACAACTATTACGGAGACGGCCTAAAAATCATCAAAAAACACTGTGACAGAGAGGATATTAGCCAGTTTTGTAACGGGGTTTTGAATTTAAATATGTACCTCAGCAATGAAAGACAGAATCAATTGTTTAAACTAAAATTAAATTCCAAATTTCATCCCATACTTAAAAGTAGAGTGATTGCTCAGGAATTATTTAATGCACCAAAAGACTTGAATTCAATACTAAACAAGTATGATCAAAAATTTCAAGAAGGAAACAAAATCAACATAGATTATTATTTTGAAATCATAACTACAGCAATAGTCACAAGAAATTTTGAGGTTATGGCATGGATTTTAAATAAGTTTGAACCCAAAACAAAATATGATAACTTTTACAAATTTGAACATTACGAGCACTTTGGCTTGATGGCTATGATCTTGTATAAATACCGACAAGATTACAATAACTTAAACTTATGGTTGAAATCCATTTCATTTGATAATTTTTCACGACCCTATGAGACTTTTATGCTACAATACGTGTATATTCTTAAGTATCACAACTCAAAAGCAAATAAGGCATTTTATAAAACTAAGTATATGGAATCCGCTAAAAATCTATACCCAAATTTTTTCAACGAAGACTATTTGATTAATTATTTTCAGTGCTAACAACTGCTGTCCATGAAGTATTACTTTTTCCTAAAAGGGAGCTGAAAGAAAACCCGTAAGGTAATCTCGGCGACTCCAAGGCACCCTTTTAAATCGTGAAAAAATATTTTAAATATGAAGTGCTCTTTTTACAACATTAGTTCACAATAATTTTTTTAGTTTGTTCCCCTTTGGAGTTAGTTAGTTTTATTAAATAAGTACCATTAGCATAAGTTGATTTGTATTAACATGCTCAAAAGCAGGAATACTATTAATAGTTCCTTTACAAGCGCCAACACATAAAAAACACTCATTAAAGAATGGATTTGGTGATATCGATGATGTAACCAATTGGATGGGCATGATAATGAAGTTCTAATCCGCCAATTACAACACCAGACCCAATTGCTTGTTTTTTAAAGTTCTTTGCATGGTCAGCAGCATAAGAATTCCCATGCATGCCACAACCCAAATAACACCCAAATTAGTAAGAAAGTGATTAGAATGGGTGTCTCTTCTAATAAACAGACTCATATTATTAATTATAACTATATTTGAATGCCAATTAAAACTTAAAAATAAGAATCATGTACATCAATAATTTAATTAAAAAAAGTCTGTTTTTAATACTCGCATTTAGTATTAATTTAACTATAAATTCGCAGCAAAAGGAGTTAAGTGTTTTTGAAATCAAAGCAGTGAGTGTGAATAAGGAATCGGAGAAAAATCTTTCTGCGAACTTTGAGGAATATTCATTATTTACAATTGATACTGAATCCCTAAACAGGTATACTCAAGCAAATTTAAAGAAGGAATTACTTTTAAACCTTGAATTTCCAGGAATTGAAAGTTGGGATATTGTTTTAAGAAAAAACAACTTATTATCAGAAGACTACAAAACAATCATAGCCTCTGAATCTGGAAAATCAGTCAGTGATGAAATTAAACACATAACCTTTGAAGGAAATCTAACCAATGAGCCTAATAGCACTATAAGGTTAACAATTACTAATGATATTATTCACGGAATAATATCAATCAATACTAAAGAGTATTTCATAGAACCTTTACACTATATAACTGGAGAAGAAAACAGAAACATCTTTGTTGTTTACGAAACTGAGGCTCTTATTTTAGACCCCTCAACAAACTGTGGTGTTACTAAATTGCAAAAAATAAAAGAGACTCTTAAGAACAATAACAGAAGACGCGATCAAGGAGATTGCTTTAGAGTTGAAATCGTATTAGCTTCAGATGAGAGTTCAGTCTCTGCTATAGGGGGCTCTGCTACAGATATGGAAGTTTATAACATCGCACTAATGAATACCGTAGTGCCTTATTTTAAAGATTTTGAGTTTGAGACCAATGTAGAGCTTGTACTTGTGGGACAATATATTTCAACTGCAACAGCAACGGATCCATACGCAGCAGATTGTACGAACTGTACTATTAATGACCAATTAGAAAATTTCCGTGACTGGGGAAATAATGGTGGTTTTGGAAGTATAGATTATGATCTCGCCCATAATATTACAAATCATTTTCCCCCTCCAGGAACCGTTGGTTTAGCATACCTAGGAGTGGTCGGTACAAATTATAAGTATGGAGTGAGTAATATTATGAACGCTACATGGTTGACTTTTATTCATGAATTGGGACACAATTTTGGGATGAACCACACTTTTGACTTAGGACAAGGAGTAACTGGAGGTTTTATGGATTATGGGGATGGCTTATTTAATGGTGCATACAGCTGGAACCCACAGTACACCTTGGACGAGTTTGAAACACAAATTAATAATGCTAATATTTCTACATGTAATAGTATTGGAACACCCATAGCTAATTTTGATGCAATTAACATAACATGTGTTGGTAATACAGTTGAGTTTAACAATAATTCGTTAGGAGGTGCTACTTCCTATACTTGGTCGTTCCAAGGAGGATCCCCTTCAACTTCAACAGAAACAAATCCTTTGGTTACTTATTCTTCATCTGGACAGAAATCAGTATCTCTAACGGCTAATAACACAAATGGGCCTGATACCATAACTAAAAACATTATCGTTTCAAATAGCTCAATCCCTGCTGTTTGCAGTCCCTCAGGAGTAATCCCTAATAACGGTAATGATGGAGGACCAACTTATTTTCAATTAAATACGATAAGCAAAAGTTCTGGAGGTTCTAGAACTGATGGAGGGTACTACCAAGACTACACTTGCACAGATAATACAATTCTTGAATTGAATTCCACGTATAATGTAACTATTTCACAGCTTTATCAATCCAATCAAACAAGTTATAATGTATTGTTTATTGACTATAACAACGATGGAGATTTTACTGATGCCAATGAAATTGCATACAGTGGTGAAGAGTTATCGTTTTCAATAACAACCCCCAGTTCTGCTGTTGTAGAAAATGAGCTGCTTAGAGCTAGATTGAGTGTTCAACTATTTTCTGACAGCAATGATCCTTGTTATCAACCAAATCAAAATTTAGCTCAAATCGAAGATTATGGTGTTTATTTTGTTAATTCTAGCACTTTTGGAAATGTGAAAAATTCAGAATTAACGTTTTCTGTCTATCCAAACCCATCCAAGGATGGTCTTTTTACTATAAACCTACCTAATCTAACAAAAGAAACTCAAATCACTCTTTATAATTCTTTAGGACAGTTGGTGCACAGTTCATACCTTCAACAAAAAGGCAAAAATACTATTCAGCTAAATAAGGCTATTGCGAGTGGTATTTATCATATAAAGCTTTCTTTAGGGGAAAGAATGGTGACTAAGAAATTAATAATTCAATAATACGAATAATTGAAGGCCACCCAATAGATTTTAGGAAGAAATGACTGAACATTTTAAATGCTCATAGATCATCTCCATGGCTAAAGTGTTTAATTTTTTTTATGAATATAAAGTCAGCTTGAAGCGCTTTAAAAAAGTAAATGCAAGTTATTTAGGCTGAGAGAAAAAGCGTTTGGGTTCATAGGTTGGCATCGCTCCATTAATCTGTTTACCTAAACCAATGGGGACCCTATTTGCTTCTGCAATACGTGACTCTAAAACGGTAAGAAGCGAATCTTTGATTGCTGAGTACTCTAGTTTATCAGCTAAATTCTTAAGCTCTGCGTCATCAAATTTATGATCATATAACTCGTAACTAAAGACGTCTTTATAGCGCCATTGATTCAATCGGTACCGCTTGGTTTGAATTCCATACCCTTGTGCTTTCTTATTTCCAATGTTTAGCTGAAGTTCTGTTAAAGCACTACGTCTAACAGTCGCCTTAGAATTTGTAAAATAAGACACTAAACTTTTTCCACTTACAAATTTGGGGGTTTGTAGTTCCACCATATCCATGAGCGTTGGGTAAAGATCGACTAACTCTACAGGGGCCTCTACGGCCGGCTGATTTTTTAGGATGCCAGGACCTGAAAAGATTAAAGGAACTCTTGTCGCATCCTCAAACAACGTTTGTTTTTGCCAGTGGCCATGCTCACCTAGGTGGTATCCATGATCAGATGTAAAAACTACAATGGTATTTTTGTCTAAACCAGTTTCTTTTAATTTATCTAAAACGCGCCCAATCTGCGCATCCATAAAACTAGTCGTGGCATAGTAGGCATGTTTAATTTTTTTTGCCAGCTCTGGGTCTAAATCCACTTGTTCTTTTTTAGAACGTACAGACTTTGCCGCGGGCGTGGGCAGCGAGTTTAAATAGGCTTCAGAACTTTGTGGTACTGTGAAATCGTTGGGGTCATATAAGTCAAAATAGGCTTTAGGAGCAACAAAAGGCACATGAGGTCGGTAGAGTCCATACGCTAAAAAAAAATTCTCTCCACTGTCTGAAAACTCATCTAAAAAACCCATAGTTTCCGTAGCCCCAATTCCATCTGTTTGCTCTACATCAGTCCCTTCTGCCTGTAACCAACTTAAAGTTCCCCCATCCAATCGTGGCTTCAATCCCTTTAACTTATATTCTTCCCGTTTATCCCGCCCATAAGGATTGACTGTTCGGTCCCAAGTATATGAATCATCATGCCCAGCAGTTCCAATATCGCGAGGGTTGTGGTAGTGATAAATTTTCCCAACTCTAACGGAATGGTAATTTTCCATTCTAAATTTTTGACCCAGTGTAATAACCTTTGGAATGGTTTGTCGCACATAGAGTCTTAATTTTTTTGATTTTGTTTGATCTGGATATAAGCCAGTCATTAAAGACACTCTAGAGGGACCGCAAAGCGGATATTGGACATGCGCATTGTTAAAAACAAGGCCTTGCTTTGCTAGCTTATCAATATTTGGGGTGATGGCAAGTGGATCGCCATAAGCCCCTAAAGCGCAATTTAAATCGTCTGCTATAATGAATAACACATTCATCTTATTAGACTGTCTGCTAGGCTTTGATCCCGTAATGGATATAAATAATAGAGTTAAAAAACTTAGTTTTAATAGCTTCATATCGTACAATAATTAAAAAAAGTTAAAAGCATTGATTAAAAATAAACAAAAAAGAGATGTAATTCACTTCTTATTGTTTTAAAAACTTATACTGATAGTGGTGGTTTACACTAATAAAATAAACGCCTTTCTGTAAATCGGAGATATCAATAAACCCATTCAATAATTCTTTTTTTATGAGAGCCCCTGTTATTGTATAGAGTTTAACAGAGTAAATGGGCTCAGAAAAGAGGACTTCTATTTTATCGCTAGCAGGATTTGGCAGCACCATTAATATAGTATCATCAGCTCTTGAGACTTGGTCATTTGATAGTGAATTATCCGCTTCACAAAAAAATTCGTAATCATTAACTAAGACCTCATTTGATAAGTTATCAGGCCCCATATAAAAGGGGGCTGGAATTGAGGGCGTGGAAGGACTATTTTTATAAAACAAACCAATATCGGTTAGATTCATAGCATCATCATAAAATTCAGCATTGCCAGGATCTTCAGGAACAGTAACGTTTTGAGGTTCAAACCACGCATAACGCTCAACATAATCCAAGGTTTCTAGATAAGGAATCGCTAAGGCCATAAATTGACGGTTGACCTCTTGGGTTCTGTATTTGTTGCCATTAAATTCTGTAATCCACAAGGGAAGTCCATACAAGTTATGGACAGCCGTTAAATAGCCTTTAAAGCGGTTAAAAATATTATTAGGATCTGTAGTAGGCGTGCTTTCAGGGTTGGAACCCCAGTCGTACCAGTGCACGGCTATCACATCTAACCTAATATCATTTTGGATGGCTTGTTGATTGAATGTATCTAGCCAGTCAAATGCTGCGCCTTGGCGACATGCTGGAGACACTAAGCGCAGCCCCGTTTTCATTAAGTTTTCATAGACACCTAATGCCACATTCACATCACACAAATTATTGTACTGACCAGACTGACCATTACAGTCGTCGGGTTCATTGAATCCCAATACATGGGTGGCTTTATATTTGGTGCGGTATAAATTCACATCCTCCATATCATCAGCACCTCCATATCCCCAGGACATGGGAGAACATTCGCGTTGCAAATCTGAAAGCCCTTGATTACTCCATTTGTAAAACCAAGTAGTGTCCATGCCTTCAATATCTCCAGCAGTTCCCTTTTTTGACACCCAATTCCAAGGGGTTATTCTTAGAAAAGAAACAGTGTCAATTAAGTAATCTGGTAAAGACTGAATTTGTAAATCTTCTTCTGAGGCGATAAAAACCTTGCTCTTTCCTGTACCCTCTTCATTACTAGCAAGGGTTAGCATATATCCTTTTTTTAAATGAAAAGACCGCATAGTATTATTCATTTGATTTGGAATTCCCGCCCCGCTATATACCTGATCAACCGCTAACATTGTTTCGGCACCCTCCAGATTTTCATTGGAGTAAATACCTAAAGGCGTTGTGCCGCTGTTTTGAGTTCTTATGACGACCCCCTGCTCATAATAATTATCAAAGCGAATCGTGGTAGGATAGTTAGCAGCAGCGTCAAATACAGAAAGCTGTGTTGCAAAATTTTCATTAGCTAAGGTTGGATTGATTTTATCTAAACGCAGCCAACTTATGTTAGAGTTTAAATTGACTTGAACAGCGTTTAAAAGAGGTTCATTGGCTGTCAAATTAACATAAGAATTATCGTTTAAGTTAAGGGTTCCTCCAGAAATACTATATCCACTAAGAGTTCCATCAGAAATATCTATGGTCTTTGAAGCTTCCATAACAAGCGATTGACTTGGCGGTGAATACACTGAATTTTGATTAAGTGAGATGGCATTAAAAAACACGTCTCCACTATCAAATTGAAGTTTTACAGTCCGGTCAAACGCAACAGCATTTACGTTAATTGTGTTAAGACCCAAAACAAGGGCTTGTGGGTTTGCTAAGTTCCAATTTCCATTAGCAACTGTCTTAAGAACTCGGTAGTTTGCGCCTTCAACAGGCAAACGCGTCACATTAATTACAAACGTTTGTTGGGCGCCATTCGTTCCGTCTCCAAGAGTATCAACCATGTAAACATAAGGCCAAGAAGGGTTTGAGATGTTACCAAAAACCATTGGAGTTTGAGAGGCAATATCAACACCATGGATCGCTACTGAATTAGTGTTAATATTACAGCTGAGAAAAAGATTGAAATCGATGGGCTGAGAAGGATTGATACTGCCAGTTTGAGGGGACTGCCCTGTGAGTGTGTTGACCCAATTAAGTTCATTAAAAAAATCAGCATCTCCCCCATTACCAGTCCAATAGCAATCTTGGGCTATTAGTATCTTTGTAAAAAAGAATACTAAAATAAAAACTCTATTTACAAGTCGCAAGGAATCAAACGAATTTTAATAACATTAATAATATACAAATTTACATTTTTTTAGGATGTTGAACTTTTGAACTGTTTTTTGAGAGGTTAGGATTGAACGCAGCAGTGTTCTTCTGTGCATTTTTTTTTATTTGTTTCATTATTTTTTTAAATAATGCTATGTCATCTTGTTGGAACATATCTAATTACTTTTTAGCTGATTCAAGTCCTCCAAAATCAGTATCTGAAATCGCTTTTAATTCTTCAATGGACAGTGTATTTCCATAGCTTTTCTTTAACTGATAGAGTTCTAATTTTAAATCTTCAATGAGCGCAGCATGGGACGGACTCTTGATTAAATTTGTCATCTCTGAAGGGTCATTTTTAAGATCGTAAAACTCCCAAGCATCCATGCTATAATAAAAATGAATTAATTTGTAACGCTGATTGCGAATGCCATAATGGGGTTGTACCCGATGGTAATACGGGTATTCATAATAATGGTAATACATGGACTGACGCCAATCGGAGGCCGTTTCTCCTTTTAGATTTAAAAAGAAGCTACTGCCTTGAACTTTTTCTGGGATAGGAACTCCTGCCATTTCTAATATGGTGGGTGCAAAATCAATGTTTGATACAATATCATTTACAACCGTTCCTGGTTTAATTTTACCAGGGTATCGAATTACAAATGGCATATGTAACGATTCTTCGTACATAAAACGCTTGTCAAAAAACCCATGTTCCCCTAAGAAAAACCCTTGATCTGATGCATAAATTACAATCGTGTTTTCTTCTAATCCATTCTCTTTTAGATAGGCTAACACTCTCCCAATATTATCATCAACCGATTTAATCGTTGCTAGGTAATCTTTAATATATTTCTGATACTTCCATTCACGAACTTCTTGTGGACTCAACTCTATTGAAGGTGTCACTACTTCACTTGGCTTAAATCCGTATTGACTCCATTGTCTTTGTTTTTTCTTAGACAAAGAATCTGGAGCCGTCATTTTCATGTCTTGTCGGCTAAAATAATCCATGGTCATCTCCGTATCACCTGCTGTTAGCTCTCTGCCTTCATAAGAATCATTAAAGGTCGTTGGGTAAGGCATTTCTATGTCCTCCCATAAGGCTTCGTATTTAGTGTCAGGCGCCCATTCCCTATGCGGGGCCTTGTATTGTAATAGCAGGCAAAAGGGTTCTTTTTCATTTCTTTGCTGTAACCAGTCTAAAGCAAAATCAGTGGTTAAATTGGTTGCATATCCCTCTTCTTTTATCGTCTCTCCATTATCATTATAAATGGGGTCCCAATAAAGACCCTGTTCGCCTTTGGAAATATGATATTTGTAATAATCAAAACCAACAGGTTCTGATGCTAAATGCCATTTACCAACCAAAGCTGTTTGGTAGCCTGCATGTTGTAAAGCTTGCGGGTAGGTCCATTGTTGATTATCAAAAACTCCCCCTTTATAGTTTTTATAATAGCCATTCACGTGGCTATATGTCCCTGTTAGAATCGCGGCTCTACTAGGGCCACAAATAGCATTGGTACACAATGCGTTTTCGAGTAAGGCTCCTTCATTGGCAATACGATCTATATTAGGCGTTGGCGCTAACTCTGTAAAAAGACCTCCATAGGCAGATATGGCGTTGGTCGCGTGATCATCCGAAAAAATAAATACAACATTCGGTGCCTTTTTTTCACTTGGATTGCTTTGACTGTAACAAGAGATTGTTATTAAAAATACAATCCGAAATACGGACTTGTTTATATGAAACATAACTTGATAAGATAAAAAAAGCTGATATATTCAAAATTTATATATCAGCTTATAATTTGAAACTATTCTTACTATTGTTTGATTATTTTTTTGGTAGTAATAGTTCCGTTATCCACCTTAATTAAATGGATACCAGACGAAAGCTCTGAGATATCAACTTGATTGGTGTTAAAAACTTCTTTTTCTAAACTTCCCAAAATAGAGTATACCTTTATTGATTTGATGTTTTGAACACCGTCAACAAAAATAGTTCCTGTAGCCGGATTTGGATAAATATTAAATACTGAAGAGTTTACATCCTCTAAGCCTAACACGTCCGAACCATTTACAGATAGAGAAGAAAAGCCAATATCAGCGGTACTAAATTGGAATCTAAGGTTTCTATCCCATGTCACACCAGCAACAGTTTTTGAGAATACACCTAAAGTAAGAGGAGCTACACAACAATTAATATCATTTCCTGCACTATTAGTCTTAAGAATCCTATAAGTAGCTCCCGTAACTGGCAAACAAGTAATAGTCATTTCAAATGAGTGATCAGTATTCATATTAGTACCATCATCACCAGCTAAAGCAGCTGTTAAATAATAAGGCCAATCATCAACTTCTTGTGAAACAAATAAATTTGATTCGCCAATAGTGGTTTCCTCGCATTCAAATTCTTCAAAAGGATACAGAACTACACCATTCAATGAAAATGAATCAAACTCAATCGAGCCACTACCTGAAAACTGAAATTTAACATTACGGTTGAATTCAACTGCAGGAACAGTAATTGTATTTACTCCGATTGTTAAAGCTCCTTGCTGAGTAAAGTCCGCATTGCCGTTCTCAAGTGTTTTATATATTCGGTATGTTGTTCCATCGCCCAAATTTGTAATATTGATTACCACTGTTTGAGCAAGTCCACTCGTTTCATTACCAGCTATAGCAGCTGTAAATATTGTATTCCAAGTTGCATTAGCTCCAGTTGAAAATAAACCTGAATCGGTCATAGTTATTGGTTGTGCAGTAATAATATTTACTGAAAATGCGAAAAATAATAAAGTAATTTTTTTAATCATAAGTATTGTTTTTAGATAATATTAATTGTTTTTATTTTTGTTTGTATGTTCTCCAGTCTTTCATTTTTTCTTTACCAAGATTTCCTTTTAATTTCCCATATAATTTATTGTATACATTTTTTAATTCAGCTTTTTTGGTTTCTGGATCTTCTGCATAAGTGCTTCGGATGGAGGCTACTTCATAAAAGCGTTTTAGTTGAATTTCGTAGACTTTTGCTTTTTCGTCGGCGTTTAGAGACAGAACTTCAGACATCTCATTTGTTATTTCATTAGCGCGTTCTTCACTAGTGTTTTGAGAATAAACATTTGTAGCTAAAACAAAGAAAAGGAGTAACGTGATTTTTTTCATAATCAAATATTTAATTTCTTGATTTACTTTCTTGAATAAATTTATAATATAAACAAAAGCTAAAGGTTTAAGAATTGTTCAGATAATTAAAATAATTAACCAAAACACCAAATAAAGGAGCTAATAAAAGAATGAGATTAAATAAAGCACAATGAGTTTATTTATATATTTCATCCCTAAGCAAAACATACAACCTTAAAAGATTGTATGTTTTTTTATATGAGCTTAACTATTTTCACATGATAATGAATTCAAAATCTAAGCAAACAGAGTCCTGGATTTAAATCATTTTATGACAGTATTTTTTGTCCGTATTAGTTATTAAAACCCTCCTCCTGGATCTGGAGGGAGTGATTGTGCTTGTGCTTTTTTAGGATCTAATATTAAATAGGTGCCTATGGCAGTCAGTGCGGCATACTTTCCGTAAGTACCAATTTTTCCAAGAGCATCCTTTCTAGAAATGTTTTTAGGTTCTTTATTTTTCATAGCTGTTCTATTTATTTTTTGATAATTATTTTTTTTCTGATGGCTTCCATTTGCGTTTCCAATTGAACAACATACACGCCTGTTGTAAGGCTTGGCAAGGTTATTTTATTGAATCCTGTTCCTTGAAATGAGGTGTTGTGTACTTCTTTTCCTAGCAAATCGTATACACGAACGTTTGTATCTCCACTGTGCACGCCAGTGATTGTTAAGTTACGGTCAACTAGGTACATGCTAACATTTGTTAGGCTTACTTGGTTGTCGCTAAGCGCCGTTGCAGTTGTGTGTATATAGAAACGTCCAATTCCATTTAAGTCTTCGTCAGGCGTTGTTGTAAAGACCGATGTGCTATCTAAAAGCGTAAAAGAATCATCATTTTTATCTTCCAAGTATATATTAACTCCTTCAGGAAGGTTAATCGCATTGGCTGAAATACTAATTTCTTCTCCAGCTGCTGCCGTAATCCCTACTGGGATAATCATGGTATCTAAGTCTGAATTTGGAAGCGATTGAATAGCTAGATCTTGACCGTTACTATTAGCCACTAAGTGTGTGTAAATAGAAAAACTATTGGCAGCGCCACCAAAAGTAGTACTGTCATATCCATTATCAAATCCAGTAGTGGTTCCATCTATATAATAAATATCTGTAT
>Ga0209713_10002066_pt1 | contig 12329 bp, 11 predicted proteins | sample ArcOceMetagenome_3_FD_187444 | JGI IMG/M metagenome (GOLD analysis project Ga0209713, IMG submission 187444) | Marine eukaryotic phytoplankton communities from Arctic Ocean - Arctic Ocean- Svalbard ARC20M Metagenome (SPAdes) (version 2) | ecosystem: Environmental > Aquatic > Marine > Oceanic...
CCCCCCCCCCCTCACCCTCCCACACCCCAGCTCACCCTTCCCCTCCCACCCTCCCCTCCCACCCCGCTCCCTCGCTCTCTCCCTCTCCCCCGCACGCACCAACCTCCAACCCGCAAATCACAGGCCGGGTTGGTGGCTCCCGACAATGCGTTTCTCATCCACATCAACGAGGCCACTATCCTCTCCAACATGCGAGCGCGCTTCAGTGGCGACGCCATCTACACGTACACGGGCTCGATCCTCCTCGCCGTCAACCCGTTCCAGCGCCTACCGCTCTACGGCGAGGACAAGATGCCAGCCTACAAGTTCAAGAAGCTGGGTGCCGTGGAGCCCCACGTCTACGCCATGTCCGAGGTCGCATACGCCACGTTCCTGCGGACGGGTTGCAGCCAGTCGTTGGTGGTTTCCGGCGAGTCCGGCGCCGGGAAGACAGAGACGAACAAGCAGCTGATGAACTATCTAGCGTGGCGCTCTCGCGCCGACGACGAGGGAAAGGCTGGCAAGGGTGCTGGCGGCGCGAGTGGTGACCTGGCTGCAACCATCCTGCGCGCCGATCCGGTGCTCGAGGCATTTGGCAACGCCAAGACCAGTCGCAACAACAACTCGTCGCGCTTCGGCAAGTTCTGCAAGGCGCGCCCGCCCGGGTGCACACACCCCGGCTGCCTGTCGCCGTCGTGCAAGTACCCCACGTGTCGCGCGTGCGCACGCGTGTTCTCGGCAGGTGGGCCTCTCAAAGGAGGGGCAGGTGCTCGGCGCGACGACCAAGCACTACCTGCTCGAGAAGTCGCGCGTGCCCTTCCAGGCCGCCGGGGAGCGCAACTATCACGCCTTCTACCAGCTGATTGCAGGGCACGACGACAAGGAGGCCCTCGGTCTCAAGGGTGGCCCGGCCTCCTTTGGCTACCTGAGGATGTCGGGCGTCACCGAGGTGCCTGGAGTCGACGATGCGGCGCAATTTGCCGAGCTGCGTGGCGCTTTCCAGGCCATCGGCATGGCTGAGGAAGCACAGCGTGGGGTGTTCTCGATGCTTGCCGGGCTGCTTCATCTCGGAAACATCACGTTCGTGGGCGACGAGGCAGCCGCGACTGCACCCGACGCTGCCACTGCCCTCGGCAAGATGGCATCCCTGCTCGGGATGCCAGAGGTGTCCGAGTGCTTGCTGAAGCGCTCGATGACCACGCCGTCGGGGGTTACGATTCTCGACAACAGCCCCGAGCAAGCAGGGCTCGCGCGCGATGCGCTTGCCAAGGCCTTGTACTCGCAGCTCTTCGATCACCTGCTCGTTTGCGTCAACGAGTCAATTCGTGGGACTGCGACTGACGAGGGCCTGTTCATCGGGCTTCTTGACGTGTACGGCTTCGAGTTCTTCGAGGTCAACTCGTTCGAGCAGGTACGCCCTGGACACCGAGCCTGCATCCACTTTTCTCCTTACGCAAATGCCCTCTACATGCTCTGCTGATCGCCTTTTGCACCACACACCGCCGCGCAGCTGTGCATCAATTTTGCCAACGAAAAGCTGCAGCAATTCTTTCTGATCTTCATCTTCAAGGCAGAGGAGACGCTCTACACCGAGGAAGAGCTGGAGTGGACACGCATTGAATACTCGGACAACCAGGGTGCCATCGACCTCGTCGAAAAGTCACCCTCGGGTAAGGCATGCCTCGAACCTGGTGCAGCCCCGCTCTGCCTTCCACGCACTCGGCTCTCATCGGCCCCGCACAATGCTCTCGGCACTGCTGCAGGCATTCTACGATTGCTTGATGAGACATGCAAGAAGCCAGGTGCCACTGAACAGAACTTTTGCGAGTCGGTCGTCTCGACGCACAAGAAGTCGAACTTCTATCTGGAGCCACGCGCTGCTGGGTTCCGCCAGTACCGTGAGACGCAAGCGTTCGTGGTGCGCCACTTCGCAGGAGACGTGTGCTACCTTGCGAAAGGCTTCACCGAGAAGAACAACGACACACTGCACAACGATTTTGTGAAACAGCTCAAGGTGTCGACGCACTCCACGATTGCGAAGCTGTACGCAGACGGCGACGACAGTGGCGGCGGTGGTGGCGGCGGCGGGAAGAAGGGCGGCGGAAAGAAGGGGGGCTTCAATTCCGTCTCAAGGAAATACATCAGCCAGCTGGGCCAGCTCATGGCTGCGCTCAACTCCACGCAGGCCCACTTCTTGAGATGCATCAAGCCCAACAAGGAGCTCAAGCCATCGACATTTACACCTTCACTCGTGTTGCAGCAGCTGCGCTGCTCGGGCACCATCGACGCTGTGCAGCTGATGGCAGGCGGCTATCCGACGCGCATCCCGTACACGTCGATCCACGGCCGCTATGCGCACGCCATGCCCGAATTCGTCCAGCAGCTGCCTCCTCCGCTCTTCTGCGAGTCGCTCGCGCTCGGGCTGTCGATACCGGCCGACGCCTTTGCGCTCGGCAAGACGATGATCTTCTTCCGCGCCGGCAAGGGCGCCGCGCTCGAGGAGCTGAGCGAGAGGTCGACCGACGAGGTGATCACGATGCTGACGAGCAACGAGGCCTTCATGGAAAAGGTCGAGTCGTATCAAAAGCAGCGCGAGGCGTTGCTGAAGTTACAATCGGCCTTCCGCACCCGCAAGATGCAGCTGTGGCTGCGACAAGCTGTGGCGGTCAACAAGATGATGGTCAATCAAGAGCTGCGGCGCAAGGCGCGGCAGCAGGGCATGGCGCAGGTCGAGAAGAAGATGCTCGGCAAGCACGGGCTGGTAGCGAGGGCTCGCGCTGCCCTTGCGAAAAAGGTCGCCCTCGCCAAGGCACAGGAGGCAGCTGCGGCGGAGGAGGCGGCAAGCAAGGAGCTCGAGCACCGCATGACAATGGAAGCAAAGGATGCGGAAGCAAAGGATGCGGAAGCACGCGAGGCACAGGAGGCAGCGCGCCGGCAGAGCCTGGCGATGCGAGAGCCCAGCATGAGCGATGGCGATGACAGTACAGCAGCAGGCGGCGTGGTCACAGGGCGCAAGGTTGCCGTGGTCACGGGCCAGCCTGTAACTGAGGAGGAGGCAGCCGATGGTCTGACCATGGACATCGACAGCGCTCCCAGGGAAAGTGGAGCGCCTGCGCCCACGGCCACGACCACCGTACCCATCCAGACTGAGGACGAGAGCCCAGCTCCGCGGAGGCTGTCCGAGGCGACCAGGGTCCAGCACGAGTTTCGTGAGGCTCAGGATCAGAGAAAGGCGAAGCGTGCAGCTGCTGCAGCGGCCAGGGAGGAGCGAAAGAACCTGCCTGCAGAGCACACTGCCAGGCTGCAACGCTCGGCAGCCGGAGGCTTTGGGATCCAGCTTGAAGAGCTCGAAGGTTGCGTGCTGGTGAGTCTGGTGCAGCCAGGCAGCGACGCTGACATGCACAAGAGCGTAATGGAGGGCGACCTTCTCGAGAGCCTTGCCTGGCAGTCGAGCAGCGCTGCAGGAGCAGATCGTGTGACGCAGGTGAAAACCATGCTGGACGCTCGCCAGGCAATTGATGATGCTGGTGACGTCCTGGTGGCGACGCTACTGCGCATGCAGCCGCGTGAAATGAGACGCGCAAAGTTTCAGCTTCAGGTGGGCGCCGACGCGACGTGGGCTGATTTTGAGTTCGTGCTGCTCTCCAACTTGATGGTGGTCTTCAACAAGCTCCATGCTCCGATCTTTGATGGATCGTTTTCTCTCCGCTCGTGCATCGAGGCCGTGGTCCATGAGAGCCCGAGTGGCGGTGGCTGGCTGCAACTTGACATGCCGCCTCCCGCTGGCTCGCTCTCGCTCCGTACTGACGACGTGTCTGCTCTCCAAACCTGGTCGCGCGAAATTCACTTTCTCCTGCCGTCGCTACTTGCGCGTGACATCCGCGTGGGCTGGTTGCAGCTACGAGTAGGAGTGCACAGCAGAGCGAAGCGGTATCGCGTCGTGCTCGACTCGGCAGGCCGACTCGGGTACTTTACGACGCAGAACGGTGCTCAGAAGAAGATTGGCAGCATCGAAACGCATCGTACATCCCTCGAGACGCCGGCGCTGCCCAAGCACGCGTTCATTATCGCTCATCCTGAGAAGGACGGGGGGGTCACACAATACCAATTCGCAGCACCTACCGCGGAGGAACAACAGAGCTGGTTGAGTGCGCTGCGCTCAGTCATGAGTAAGGAGGCAGGTGCTGAGGCGAAGCTCCTTCGGTCGACGGCACATAAGGGTCCCGCCGCTGCTGCCATCAAAAAGCGAGAGGCACAGATGGAGCAGAGGCACAAGCTTGAGCGCGAGTACTCAGTCTTGGACCCGGCTGCGCTGGCCGCAGCTGCCTCTGGTGCCCATGCCGATGCGAAGAAGGTGCATGAGCCCACAGGCATCTCACGTCTTTTAGGCTTGGGTGGGGGCTCGAAAGAGGACGGTGTGAAACACAGCAGCGCAATGGAGGGAGCGACTGCCCTGAAGCTAAGCGAGGTGCTGCGCGAGGGCAAGGTAACACTCCGCATAGAGGCTGGAGGGCGCGTCGAATGGCATGTGCACTGGCTGGTGCTGTCCGTGTCCGGCACCTTGTGCGCGTACACCATGATGGACAAGGCCAACGTCGAGCGTGGAGCGGCCAAGGGCACCACAGGCGGCGCCTTGCACAACAAGACCATCGGCAAGCAAGTGACGACGCCAACGCCACCTGTCGCAGCGTTGGCAGAGCCAAAGGGTAAAGGCAAGACGAAAGCGGGGACAGGGAAGAATCTGAAAGGCAAGGAGGCGAAGAAGGTTCGAAGATTCTCGTTCTTTGGGAGCAAGCCACCTCCAGAACCGGAGCGGGCAACGAGCTCACCTCCCCAGCACGAAGCCAATGCGATCGAGTCTTCGGGAGCTGGTGACAACGTAGGCGGTGGACGTGGGGTCGTCTCGCTGCAGGACTGCACACCTGTGGTGAAGCTCAACTTGCAAGACATCAGCGGTGTCGAGCGATCGAAGGGCGTTGACTTCCATGAGTTCTCGATCGACATCAATATCAAGTCCGCCATGAGCACGCCGAATGAAGGTGAAGTGTCCTCCACGTCTGCTTTGCTGCACCAAGGAGAAGGCGTCGCGCTTCGCTTCAAGCCCGGCACCAGGGCGGAGATGCAAGCGTGGCTAGGCTCGTTGCAAACGAGCGTTACTGCAGCGCGAGGACGGGTGAGACCTCGAGATGAGGTGGTCTGTACGATGATGCGTGGAGTGCTCAAGGTCAAAAGCTCTTCCGTGTCGCCGAGCATAGCCAAGGGGTTGCTGAAGCCGGGGCAGTACCGCTTCTTCGTCTTACTCGCTCGACAGGAACAGCAGGGCGATGATGACGTTGAGGTGCGCTACACGCTGCTGGCCTTCGTCTCGGCGGCCGAGGCAGCAGAGGTGGCAATGGGTGCGGCCTTGTCACTGGACGGCATTGAGGCAGTCCTGTTCAACAAAAGTGGAGGAACGTCGCTATTGACGCTTCGAACGGCAGACGGTGAGCTTGGCCTGCAGGCGGACAAGAAGCACGCTGAGGAGCAGCTGAGTGCGTGGCACCGCCATCTTGAGTGCATCCGGCTTGGGCAGGACCCTTGGCAGGAGCAAGATATGCAAGAGGCAGTGACGATGTACGAGGGCGACGTAGAGCAGCAGTCTGATCCTGAAGCTCGTGATGCAATGCTTGCGCGGCAAGCGGCCAACGTGCACAAGCTTGTTCCAGCGGCAGGTGTTGGGGTTATGGCGGCAGCGACACTCAAGATTGCGCGGCACGACGGAGCACATGGTGGAACTACCTGGAATCTGGAGTACGTCGAGCTGCACACAGATGGCTTCCTGCGATGGCACGAGGCGACGCTTGAAGAAATCGCCCTCGAGAAGACGCGTGTCAAGCAGCACGGCAAGGCGGAAGCGGAGGAATCCGATGAGCAAAAGACAAAGCCACGTGGCCAGTCGTGGCGGTGCGCGCTTGATGTGACACACGGCGTTGGAGTATGGTTGCTCGGTGCACCCGGGTGGCGGAGGCTGCAACTGGTGATTCCAGAACGTGGTGTGACGATCGCCTCCGAAGACGACGAGCTGATTTGTGAGTGGTGCGAGCTGCTGCAGGACGTGTGCAAGGGTAAGCGCGTTCGTGAGGTCCACAGTGGCTGGGTCGAGAAGAAGAACGCGATGTCAGAGCGGTGGAAGTCAGTATTCCTGCTGCTCCTCTCGACACACGAGCTGCTGGTGATGCAGTCGGAGCAGGCGGCGCAACCCAAACATGTCCTTCAGCTCGTAGATCTCGCCGCCGTGCGATCGATTGACAGGTATGCCGACGATGGCTACGATCATGCGTTTGAGCTCGTTATGGGCGGCGAGGAGCCGTACACGGTCGAGTACTGTGTCGACGACGCTGAGCTGCGTGAAGAATGGATTCGTCAGCTGCGTGCGTACGCAAGCGATAAGGGTGGGCGCATTTCTCAACACGAGGTGGAGCCATCTGGCGATGGGCCTCCCGACGCTGCCGGTGGCATTGCCACCGGGACCTGGACGAAGCCACAATATGTCTCCTCCACGCGAACGACTGCTGGGCTCTTCTATCTCGAGGACGAGCGTGGAAGGCTTGTCCACGCAAAGCGTGCTCGATGGCACGGCCGGGAGGTTGGGCAGCAGCAGGGTGGTGACACTGCGCTTACCCAAGATGGTCGGACGTGGCTCGAGCACGCTCACCATCGTCATGAGAGGGCGCGCGGCTCGCAACCGGCTGGTGCTAACAGCGGCAGCAAGCCACTTGCGCAGGGCTGGCTTTTCAAGTGCTCGCAGTTCGACCCCTCGGAATGGAAAAGGAGGTTCTTCATCTTGTTTCTAGCGCCTGCAGGCGATTCGCCAGACGGTGACCTCGCCGTCGAAATGCACTATTACAACTCCGACGTCGAGATGTCCAAGCTGCGAGGCCTCGGTGGCCCAAGCTTTGGTGGTGTCCTCGAACTTTGCGAGTCGAGCAACGTCAAGGTGAGGCCAGATGTCCAGGTCACTTCATGGGGCCCCAACGTCGCCGAGCAGTCAGGTGGGGCTCAGCAAGGAGCCCGCCCAGGGGCTGGACGAACCCTCCACAAGTGTGTCTTCGAGATCAAGACGCCAAATCGAAGCTATCTGCTCGACGCGCAAAACTCTGAAGAGCTTCAAGCTTGGGTAGAGGCTCTCGAGAACAGCCGTGGTGTCTGGTCAAAACAACCGAGCCCGACAGGTCCTGGGTCGTGACTACCAAGCGCGTGATGCCTGCTGTGCTCAGTGCATCGGACGTCCACACTCCACGCGGTGGGCAGGACCTTGCCTGGGTGTCGCGTGCCCGGCTACTTTTCATAGAAGATGGTGGTTGGTGCGGTGTGCGTGTGGGTCCTGAGTCCGCACGCTTGCGAGTGTTTTTTTCTGTTGAATTCAATCGTACAGACCAGCGGAAAATCTTCAGACTGTAAAGAGTCTGACTAGGTCTCAAGCGGCGAAGCACGCACCACATCGACTGATAGTGATACGGTGATACGACCCTGGCAGGTGTGTACCCGCACTTCGCACTTTTTACGTCATACTTTCAGGCTCATCTCGTCCAGGGCGTCCGTTTCGTCGAGGTCCTCCTCGTCGAAGCGACTCGGCGAGTCTGCTTCATCATAGTCCATTGAGAGCATCGCTTGCTCAATATGCCGCAGTGCGGCCTGCTTGACATCGCTCCCATTGCCACCGAACCTGCCAGCAGCCGTCTCCTCAAGGTTCTGCGAATCTGACTGCATTCGTTGCAACAGAACTGTTGTCGCCGCGGACGCTCTCCTGCTCGGCTTGACCTCTGGCACGATCTGAGCCTTCAGTTCAGGGATGCCGGTGTCCGAATAGTCACTCACTTTCCGTTGCCGGCACAGATCCTCCACACCTATCTGACTGGCTGGCTCGCCAGCAGGTGTTCTCTCGCGTGTTGCGAAGGCGCGCCATTGTCTGTCCTCAGCGCTTGTTGTTTTGCCGCTGGGTTCGATTGGCGCCGCATTGGTGCCCGTCACCATGTACACTGGCAGGGCAGAAGCCATCGGGGGTAATGTTGCGGTGCTCGCATTGCTGCAAGCCAATACGGCAACCCTCTTAGGTGGGCTGACGGTCTTTCGGAGCCTGCGGTAGATGATGATCAATGCGGCCACTGCAAAGCCGGTGCTCACAGCAGCGACAGCTGCAATGACAAACCACCCCAGGTCTCTCTCTGATCCTTGAGAGACGTTGTTGCTCGCAGAATCCAGGCTCAGGGCAGACGGAGCCGCTGGCAGCGGTGGTTGAGGTGGCGGTGAGCATGGGGGTGTCGAGATCTGAGGTGGAGCTGCCGGTGAAGAGCCATCGAGAAGGGTTGTTGAGGGACTGGATGGAGAGGGATAAATTGGTGGCGGCGAGCTCGGCGGATGGCCTGGCATAGCTATTTGCCATGTCGTTGTCACAGGGGTAGACAAGACAAGGCCACTGACGGCCTCGTCGATTGCGTCCGCAAGGCCATCGTCGGAGAGCCTGGACACAACGTCATCTTGTTGCGTCTCGCTGTTGACCCACACAGTGGCGACCAAGCTGCTGTTTGTATCGCGGACGTGGACGTCCTCATCCGCAGGTGCAGGGTCTAGAACTGCAAGCCATGCAACTGCAGCTGCCCTGAATTGTTCGAGCTGCGCCTGAGATGCAAGCAACATACGTGCACGTGCTCGTCGATTCTCGTGATATGCCGTTTCCATTTGCACAACGAAGGTCGCATTGGCCGGTAAAACATGCGATAACCCAGAGCTCGCGGACGGTGGCAAATAGGGTGGCAAAGAAGGTGGGGAAATGGGTTGAAGTTGAGACGGGCCCGCCGGCTCGAAAGGTGAGGAGAAGGCTGGCGGAGCAGGCGGAGGATTCAACGGAGGAAGCGACGAGGGCGGAGGATGCGGCTGTGGCAGATCGGTGGCGGGGTGCAGAGGCGAAGGTGGGGATGACACCAGGATAGGCTGTGCCGGCGACTGAGGTGATGAAGGCCATGCCGGAGGCACGTGCACGACTGATGGCGGCACCGGCCCAGCTGGCTCCCATGAGGATGGCGGCGGCAGTGAGGGAAGTTCTAATGACGAAGGTGGTCGCGGCGGCCCGAGAGGCGGCAAGGATGGAGGCGGAGCTGTGGGGGGTAGAGACTGAGCGGGTCGACTGGGAGGCAACGACGGCGATGATGGTGTTGTGGGTGCTGACGGCAGTGGAGGCGATGGCAGCTGCAGTGGTAGTGATGGAAAGGGCAAGGGCGGCGGAGGCGATGGTGGGGGCATCGAGGGTAAAAGTGGAGCCGCGGGCTGTGGAGAGGGTGGCGGCACGAAAGGCACGGGCGGTGGCGGAGGCAGGGGCGTGGGCGGCGACGGTGGATATGCGGGCGCAGGCAGTGGTGGCCAAGGAGAGGGCGGGGGCAACGGGGGGTTGGATGGAGAGGGTGGCGATATCGGTGAGGGCGGCCAAAGGGGTGGCTGTGGCGGAGGCGGAGGAGACGAAGGCAAAGGTGGTTCTGGTGATGGTGGAGGCGAGGGCCGTGGAGGTGGCGGCAATGGCGAGGGTGGCGGTGGTGATGGAGGCGGAGGGGGCAGGGCGGGCAATGGAGACGGCGGGGAGGACGGTGGCGATGGTGATGGTGGAAGCGGCTGAGGGCTCGGTGGCACAGGCGGCGGGGGTGGAGGGGATGGGCTTGGAGGCGGTGGTGTTGGCCGAGGGGATGATGGTGGAGGCGGTAGCGGCGACGGGGGAACGTATGGACTTTGGCCGGGCGGCGGGGGCGCGGGTGGTGGATCTGGTGGCAGTGCAGGCGGTGTTCGTGGCGTCGGACTCGGGGGTGGTAACGATGGCAGTGGTGGCGGCGACATAGGCGGAGCTGGCGGTGCCGGCTCATAAACGCATTCAACGGCAACGCTGCCCGCCCGGCAACGATCGGCGGCTTCAGTCCCAATGCACTGGATTAGCGTTCTGGGTGCATCGTCGTCTCGCATGAGGTAGTCCGAGCATGCTTCGCCTTGCCCTTCGAGGGCCAAGCGGTTGAGCCACCAACAATTGACTTTGGGGTAATTAGCATAAAGGTCCAGGACAGTAATCTCCCTACTCGTGTCGCAGACGGTGGGATTTGGAGAGGGAGGCGGCGGCTGCAGGGGTGGTGGCGACGGCGGTGGCGGAGACGGCACAGGTGGCGGCAGATATGGCGGCGGCGGCGGTGGTGATGGAGAAGGTGGAGGTGGGTTTGGTGGCGGTGGCGGTGGAGGCACTGGTGGTGGTGGACTCGGTGGTGGTATCGGTGAAGGCGGCGGTGGAGGGAGTGGAACAGGTGAGGGCGGTGGCGGACACGGCGGTGGAAGCTCTGGTTTGCCTGGTGGTGGTGGCGAGGGCGATGGTGGCGGTGGCGATGGCGGTACGGTCGGCGGAGGCGATGGCGGCGGAGGAGATGGCGGCGGCGGTGGTCGCGCTGGAGGCGAGGCTGGCGGTGGAGGGGTTGGAGGAGGCTGAGGCGGTGGTGGAGACGGCGGCGGCGGAGCCGCAGGGGGTTGCGATGGAGGCAACTGCGGAGGTGACAGAGGCGGCGGCAACGCAGGGGCCGTAGGAGGCTGAGCAGGAGGTGGACGAGGCGGCTGCTCTGGCGGCGGTGGAGGTGAGCTGTAGACGAGCAGGTCTCCCATCGCATCGTTGTACATGCGCACTTGACGGATGTCGCCAATGTAAGGCCGCGCAGCCTGCCCGACCCGCATCGTTGCTGGGCCAACCAGGTCTTCCGTAGGTGCAAGGAACTTGCGTCCCACCTCCTCACCATCCACAATAAGCCAGAACATCCCGAAAGACTGTTTGCGAGATGCGATCACCTGGTGCCAAGCACCGTCGGCATATGATTGAGACGACCGCACTTGCCTATGCGAATCATCTGCGTGGGAATTAATGTTGCTGAAGCCGAACTGCAGCTGTCCCCCGCCCGCCACCGAAAGCCCAAAGTCGTGATGGCCTATGGTTGCGTATATGCTGACCCTGGAGTTGCCACCGCACGTCCCGCCGGCAGCACACTTGTCCCTATTTGCATTGCAGAATCTTCGCGCGCTGACTTGATACTGAGCAGAATCGTACGCGTCACTGCAGTGGCAAGTCATGGCGTAACCGATGAAGAAGTAGGATGTGCTTTGTTGAAAGCAGCGCTCACGGCACGACTGAACGTTCGAAACCATCGGGTCGCTTGTGCTAATCTCATGTGCGTTCACGTGGAAGCATCCGATGTAGTAAAATGCGTCGTTGGTCACTTGAGCGGTCACGAGGCCGCAGCCCTGAGCCCAGTGCTCCGTAGCGCCATCGCACGGTCTACTGTAGCGCACGTCCAACGATATCGTGAAGTCTCCTGGGATGATGTTGGGCGTCTCGAGCGTAGAGTTGCCGCCGTCAAAGACAAAGGCGCTCTCAGCTTCGTCAAATGTCACCTGATTAGCGACGCAATTCGTGCAGCCGTCTGCTGTCAGGTCGAGCAGCCAACCAACAAGCTCGGCGGGAGGAGGCGAGGGCGGAGGAGGGGGCGATGGCGGCGACGGCGGCGGCAACGGCGGCGGCGGCGGAGGCCGAGGAGGGGGTGGACTGGGAGGAAGCGTCGGGGGCGGCGGCAGGAGGGGTGGCAGAGGTGGAGGAGGCGGGGATGGAGGCGGTGGCGAGGGTAGGTTTGGTGGAATGGACGGTGGATGAGCTGGCGGCGGCGGCGGCGACGACGGTGAGGGTGGCGGCGGTGATGGCGGTGGCGGCAGCGAAGGGGGCAGGCTCGGTGGCGGTGGAGCGACGAGCACCACCACAACAGCCTGCGCCACATTCAGGTCCGGTGCGGTGCTCACCACGTTTACGCCCAATGAGTTCGTGAGGTTGGCCGTGTTGCTATGCACGATCTCATCAGCAGCTTGCAGCAACTCGGCCAGACGTGATGGAGGTGCGGGGGCCGATGGCGACCCGGCGCCGCCCTGTGGTGGTGTGGTGGCGGCCTCATCGATGAGTGTCACCTCGGCAGAGATCACCACGCTACCCGCAGACAGGTGCAGGGTGATCACGCACGAAGGCTCATAGCACCCCAGCTGGCTGGCAAGGCCGTTGGTGAAGGCCGTCTGCTTGTCCTGGTCGAACTCCTCCACGGCATTGTCGACCGTGAACGACAATGTGATGCGAGTGGCGTTGGCTGAGATGAGGCCAAAGCCTGGCTCAAGCGGCGGTCGCGGCGGCGAGGGCGGGGGACGAGGTGGTGGTGATGGCGGAGGCGGCGCGGGCGGTGGTGGGTCGGGCGGGGGTGATGGTGGAGGCGGCGACGGGGGAGGCGGTGAGGGAGGCGGCGGCGACGGAGGCGGAGGTGACG
>Ga0209713_10002068_pt1 | contig 12327 bp, 9 predicted proteins | sample ArcOceMetagenome_3_FD_187444 | JGI IMG/M metagenome (GOLD analysis project Ga0209713, IMG submission 187444) | Marine eukaryotic phytoplankton communities from Arctic Ocean - Arctic Ocean- Svalbard ARC20M Metagenome (SPAdes) (version 2) | ecosystem: Environmental > Aquatic > Marine > Oceanic...
AGTCGAACCGCTTGGGGCGCGGAAAGTGAGCGCGTGGCTCTAGAGATAGATAGATAGTCGTGCCTCTAGTCTAGTCTTGGTATTTTTCAGCGCGTCTTTAGATTACTCTAGATCTTAGCTCCGCCTAAAACGCCGGCCAGGAGACCCCACGCGACCGCAGGCGGCACGACCCCGATGGGTTGCACCACCGCACGCAAGTGTGAGTTCCAGCCTTTTGCCGCTTGGCTTGCTTCCGCAGCCGAGGATGGTTTCGCCGAGCGTCTCGCCGGCTGTGTCGTCGCCGCTGCCGATCCCGTCGACGCCCGGCGCCAGCAGCGTCGACGCCGACGGTGCTAGCCCGGCTCCGGCTCCGCCTCCGGGCTACCGGCTGATCACCGTGCGCGGCGCCACGCTGACGTGCGACGGGTGCAGCACCGCGCTGAAGGCGGGCTCTCAGGCCTGGAGCTGCGCCGCGTTGGACCACGACCTTTGTCTGGCCTGTTCGAAGACAGCCGCGATCGACGGCGGCGCGGGAGGAGGGGCCGCGTTCGTCAAGCTCGAAGACGTCGGCGACGGCGAGGATGGTGTCGACGAGGAGGAGGACGACGAGGACGCCAGGCGGCGCAGGGCGCTGGCCGTCGAGCGCCAGCAACGGCTGCTCGCCGGGAGCAAGCACTGGGTCGCCGACGGAGCCGGGCGTGGCCGACGGGGCGCGGCCGACGGGGCCGCGCCGCCCGACGAGGGCGAGGAGGGTGGCGTCGGCGACGAGGATGGGAGCGAGATGGGCGATGGACCGGCGCTGGCCGCGCTGCAGCAGGGCGTCATGGTGGCCGACTCGACGTACATGTTCACGCCCAGCGCGATGCTGCCGGCGCCGCAGACGCAGCTGGTGGACTACCAGTGGCAGCGACGCATGGCGCAGCAGAGCGCGGAGGCCGAGCAGGGCGGCGACCCGCTGGCGGCGTCCAAGGTGCTCGGCTACCCCGTCTCGCTGATGAAGCGGCTCGTCGAGCACGTGCACGAGTGGGTGCACCGCCACCGCAGCGGGCACGTGGACTGGGCGGCCGTGGCGGCGTCGATGTCGCCGCCGCTCAAGGCCGATGAGGCGCATCGGCTGTGGCGGCTGGTGGCGTACCGGCTGGTGCCGCCGACGGCCTTCGAGGACGGCTTCTACGACGACCCCGACGCGCCGGAGCCCGTCGGCACGGGCCACCCGCACACGAAGCGGAAGCGCGCGCTGGTGCCCGCGTCGCTCGACGACGAGGAGATGGGCTACGGCTCCGACCTCGAGGAGTACTCGCGCGCCGCCGGCCTGGGGCGCGACCGCGAGCGCGCCGCGATGAACGTGGGCAACGCCAAGCAGGCCAAGACGCCGCGCGGCAACGCGTGGCCGGTGGCCGGCACGCCCAAGCTCGCCGGGCGCGCGTGGCCGCTGGCGCCGGGCGTGGCGTGGCCGAAGCTGCACGAGGACGGCCGTGGGCCGCTCAACCTCGGGCTGCCGCCGCCCAACCAGAAGAAGGCCGTCGGCGCCAAGGAGAGCAGCAAGGAGAGCGCCGTCGACGACGCCTACTCTCTCAAGGAGGCGATGCGGCTGACGGTGACGGCGCGGGCGTGGACCGACGAGGAGGACCAGAAGCTGGCGCGGCTGGTCGAGCAGCACGGCGTGCACGACCACGCGCTGCTCGAGGGCAAGATGAAGCGCTCGTGGGGGTCGCTCTCGTCGCGCATCCAGAAGCTCGTCAGCCAGGGCGCGCTGCCCAAGGACGTGCTGCGCGACCCCAACGCGCCGCCGAAGGAGGAGAGGGCGTCGGCGAAGCGCCCCGGCGCCTTCCAGCCGCCGCAGCCCGGCGAGCTGCCGCCCGGCTTCACCGTCGGCTACACCAAGCGCGGCGACAAGGAGTACCTCGCGCCAAACGGCAAGCGCTTCCGCAGTCTGCTCGAGGTGAGGCGCTACGTCAACCCGACCGCCCCCACCGCCTCCTCGGCGCGCACCGGCGCGCGCGGCGGCGGCGCGGGCGGCGGCGCGGGCGGCGGCGGCGGCGGCGCGGGCGGCTCGGCGGCGGTGGCCGAGCTCGAGAAGGCCGAGGTCGACCGGAAGCTGTGGCTCAACGCGAGCGACCAGGGCTGGCGCGTCGTCGAGTCTTACCCGGGCGGCGCGGCCGCCGGCAACTGGAGGTACCTCGCGCCGTCGGGCGATGCCTTCAAGTCGCGCGCCGCCGCCTTCGAGCACTCCAACAGCGCGCCGGCGCCGGCGGCCGAGCCGACGCCGCCGCCGCCGAAGCCCAAGGGCGCCAAGGCCAAGAAGCTCGCGGCCGAGGCGGCGCTGGCGGCCGAGGCGGCGGCGCTCGCCGACGAGGAGCGGCGCGGCGCCGCGCTCGCGCCCGAGGCGCAGAAGATGGCGGAGGCGGTGCCCAAGCTCAACAAGACGCAGGCCAAGGCGCTGCCGGGCAAGACGATCGAGCTCTTCTGGGACGGCGAGGCGCAGTGGTTCGAGGCCGAGGTGGTCGGCTTCGACGCCGCGACGGGGATGCACACGGTGCACTACCGGCAGGACGGCTACCGCTGCGACGAGCGGCTCGTGGCGACTGCCAAGGAGCCCGCCTCCGTCTGGCGCTACGCCATCCGCAGCACGGCGCGCGCGCTGGCCGCCAAGGGGCAGGCGGCGGTGTGAGCGCCCCGGGGGCTCACGAGCCGGGCGTCGCCGAAGGGTGATCTTTCTCCACCGTGGGCTTGGAACGGTTGGAATAGTCATTTCGTTGTTGATGTTCTTGTGCTGATGGAATGATAGGAACATGTGCGCACAGCGCAGTCGTCGAATCATTCCCTGCCCCCCCGGTCCCGCGGGAGACGCCCCTTTAGGCAACCTCTCGTCAGAAACACTCGTTCGCCCGGTTCCGCACCATGCTCGCGCTGCTGGCGTCGCTGCCTGCGACACGCCCCAACGGCGACCAGCAAGCGCCTCGTCCAGCGATCCTGTACGGCACGTTCGACGGCGGCCCGCTGCCTAACGCGACCGTGACGCTGGACGTGCAAGAGCCCGATGCGACAAACACCTCGTCCGGCCCGCCGGCGAGCTACCACATGCAGTCGTGCAGAAACGACCCGCAGTGTCTGCTCAGGCGCTACGGCGCCGTCGTCAAGGCCCCGCCTGCGCCAGCCGCCGCGGACCAGCAGGCACGGCAGGCTATCGTGGACCGGCTCGCAAGAGCCATCGAGGAGGCAGCCAAGGTTAGCAACGCTTCGGTGCCGACTCCACTGCCCGCTGCCGACGAGCTGCAGGTGGCCAGCGAATTGGTGCTACCTACCACGGTTACGGCCAACGAGACTGCTCCTATCTCGGACCAGCAGGCAGGGCAGGCTGCTGCCTCGGCCCAACAGGCGCGGCCAGCTATCGTCGCCGGCCAGCAGGCACGACAGGCGGTCGTCGACCGGCTTGCGCATGTGCTCGATGAGTCGGTGGCACCCACCCCTGCGGCCAACGAGACTGCGCCGACCTCAGGGCAGCAGGCACGATCGGATGTCGCCGCTGGCCAGCAGGCGCAGCAGGCGCAGCAGGCGCAGCAGGCGCAGCAGGCGCAGCAGGCGCAGCAGGCGCAGCAGGCGCAGCAGGCGCAGCAGGCACGCCAAGCTGGCCAGCAGGCACGGCAGGCTGTGTCTGGCCAGCAGTCGCGGCAAGCTGGCCAGCAGGCAAGACAGACGGTCGTCGATCGGCTTGCACATGTGATCGATGAGTCGGATGAGCCGACTGCCGACGCAAACGAGACTGCGCCCACCGCGGACCGGCAGCAGGCGGAGCAGCAGGCTGCCGTGTCTGACCAGCAGGCACGGTCGGCTGTCGTCGCTTGGTTAGCCGGGGACCAGCAGGCACGACAGGCGGTCGTCGACCGGCTGTCGCATGCGATCGATGAGTCGGCGGTGCACACCGCTGAGGCCAACGAGACTGCGCCCACCAACTCGTCCGCGCCGCACGCCGCGATGGTCGACTCCGCTGCTGCCTTGACGACTCTGTCGACAGACGCCGCGACGGCCGGCAGGGTGGTGGAGGTCAACACCTCGAGCCCGCACGCGCTGACCACGTGGACCGCCGCCGATGCGGCGATGAGGAGGGCGGCCGAGGCGGCCGAGGAGCGCCAGATCTTGCGTCGCTCCCTCGACAAGTATCGGCCGTCGGGCAACGTCCTCTGGACAGACGTGCTGCTTCTGAGCATTGGCGGCGTCCTTGCGCTTCTCCTCCTCATCGTCGGCTGCGTCTTTGCCCAACGCTCGACCTTCCAGCCGCCCGACAAGCTCGCTGCGACTGCGACGCAAGCAGCGCCGCTAGTCGCCGGCCAAGCGGCAGCTGCCTCGCAGTAGAGCCCCCCTGTACACCACGTCCCTGGGATGTCCCTACGTTACCAGAGTCTACGTTAGTTTCTTTTCATACACTGTTGAAGGACACGCACACGTCGAGCACACGAGGCTTACTAGCCTCCCTCCGACGCTGCTTCATTTCTGAAGCTCCCTGCGGTTCTCTTGAGCTGGACTGCCTGTGCGACCGCGTTCGCTGCTTGCGTGAACAGCGCCGTTGGTAATACCATGTCTCGTATGTCCTGGTCTCGCTCCTTGGGGTCCGCGCCGTTTAGGAGCATGCTTCGCATCAACTGTGGGCGGCCACGCGGCAGCGGCAGGCGTGAGCACGACAGAGGGGCGACCCACGTCGGGCGTCCGGCGCGAGGGCGGCGCTCGTGCAGTGCAAGGCTGTCACGCGTTGCGGGCGAATGTGTGTGTGTTGGGTGTGTGGGAGCAGGGGGGCGGAGGGCTGCAAGGGCACCTGACTGAACTGGTTGCCCTGGAGGAGGGGCCGAAGGGTGAAGCCGGCGATGACGCGTCCAGGGTCCTCCAGCAGCTTCGGCAGCACGAGGAGCGGCATCATCATCGAGAGGAAGGGCGGGAAGCCCACGTTGAACGCTTGCGCGCTCTTCATGTATGGGGCAATCGGTACGCCGGCCGGAAGTGGCCGCGGCGCGACCGGGTGCAGCGCCGGGAGTGGAGCGAGTGGGTGCAGCGCCGGCAGCGCCGGCAGCGGAGCCAACGCGGCCATCGGCACCAGCGGCGGCGCCGGAACCAGCGGGAGGGGCATGGCGGCGGAGCGCGGCGCGCTGGCGGGGTGGAGCCTGTTGCCTAATGCGGCTTAGTTTGCTGCGGTGGTTTGACACTGGCGGCGGAAAAGGCGAGAAGCGCCGCCGCCAGGCCCTTCGCCATGATAGGCGGGGGGGCGGCTTCGACATTTCCTGCGGCGGCGGCCCGCGGCGACTGGCCGTCCGCTGGTTTTGCGCCATCAAGCAAACTCGCTGAGGAGCGCGTCGAGATAACCTACAAGCGCGACCCTCCAGTCTATCGCAGCATGCGGCTCCTCATCGACGGCTCCAACCTCAGCTTGCGGTTCACGGCTCCTCCCGTCGCCTCGCTCTACTCGCCGGACGGTGCGTTGGCCCGCACGAGCTGCCACACCACTCGAGCAAAGGCCCAGCGACCGACGTGTCGCACCTCAGCAAACTACGCCATCACAAACCACCCACCTCACGTGCGCGCTCCCTCGCAGGCGAGACCGACGTTGGCGAGCTCATCGACCGGCTGCTCGAGCACCCAACCATCGACGACTGCAATGTGGTCTTCGACGGCGCTGCCTTCCACGGCGAGCACATGGGCTGCGCGTGGACGGGCGGCGATGACAGCATCAGCATCACCTTCACCGAACGCATGGTGAGCGCCGACGACACCATCGTCCAGCTGTGCGGCCTTTGCGAGCAGGCGGCGCCGCCGGAGCAGCTGACCAGCAAGCAGGCAGTGGCGCTCTGCGAGCGCGAGCCGGACGACGGCGACGCGGGCGTCGGAGCGGTCACCGCGACGCTTGTCAAGAGCCCGTCGGGACGCTCGCAGCGCAAGCGTGTGGAGGCGCACCTCAGCGGCGTGGGCCTGCGCAACGTCGGCCAGACGATGTCGATGCCGCTCCTCACTCCGATGCAGCGGGCACGCTCGCTCGCGGTCGCACGGGGGCTCGCGAAGCTCGGCGGCGACCCGATCAAATTCGTGCACCTGCCGGCGCCGGGAGCGGTGGTCGTGACCGACGACCGCGGCCTCGCGCGCCGCTGCCTCACGACGGCGCAGCCGGCGATGGTGCTGACCTCCAGCCAGTTTGCGAGCATGCTCGGCAACCTGCTGCCGGTCGAGGAGGAGGAGGATGAGGAGGGCGACGAGGAGGAATAGATTTAGCCTGAGCTCCTGACAGGGTACGTGTGGAAAACATTTGAAGATGGCTGACTCTCTTGTGCTGCAGCGAGAGCTACACACCATGAAGCCAGATTACGGAGCTAGTCGCCGTCGAGGGGCGTATCTCAGGCAGCGACGCCAGCAGCGCGAGCATGATGGCCGTCACGCCGGCGATGGTTCCCTTGTGGGGCGTCTCCGAGTGCCGCGGGACCTCAGGGAGCCCGCGAGAACTTGAATTACGAAAGTCGGTTACGCGCAAGTTTCCACGTGCGAAGTCGTTCCCGGTCCGCGTACGCCGCGCCCGGCTGCCATGTCGATGACGGACCAGGCTGCGGTGAAGGACTACATTGCAAAGTACCAGCTGGAGGACGAGCTGTCGGCCGCGGTCAACCTGGCCATCAAGCAGAACTCCGACGACCCCTTCGGCGTCATCTCTGCCTACCTCAAGACTCTCTCGACTGCGGAGGAGGAGGACGACGAGGACGACGTCATCGAGGAGGAGGACGAGCCGATGATTCCGGCGATGAAGCCGCGTGGCAGGCGCGAGCAGGTCATCGCCGTCAAAGTCGAGATTCCGCCCGACTTCAAGCCCCCCGTGTATGAGAAGCCTGCCGAGGTCGAGGAGTGGCTCAAGGAGACCATCGCGACCAACAAGCTGATGAAGGCCCTGCCGCCCTCGGATCGGCAGGAGCTGATGCTAGCGCTGAAGGAGGTGTCTTTCGCCGACGGCGAGAAGATCATCGTGCAGGGCGACTCGGGCGCGAAGGCCGACAAGTTCTACATCCTCGACAAGGGCACTTGCGACATCTCGGTCAACGGCAAGGGCACCGTGATGAAGGCGCAAAAGGGCGTCGCCTTCGGCGAGCTTGCGCTGCTGCACGGCGCGCCACGCGCCGCCACCGTCACTGCCGAGGGGCCGGTACGCGCCACCCCACTACAAGAGAGCGCCGCACGTGCAGCGCATGCGCGCCCAACCGCCCTCCCCCACCCACACACCCACATCCCTTCCTCCCGCTCTCCCTCTCTCCCGCTCACATGGCCATGCTCACGAGCTGCCCCGTCCATCGGCATAGGTGACGGCGTGGGAGCTTGACATCTTCTCGTTCAAGACGATCCTGATGGGCAAGGCCATAAAGGACGCCGACTTCCAGATGGGCGTGATCAACGAGATCGGGCTGTTCAAGGAGCTGAGCACGACGGACAAGCAGACGCTGATGACGTCGATGAAGGAGAAGGAGTACAAGGAGAAGAGGGCGATCATCTGCGAGGGCGACGAGGGCAACACCTTCTACATAATAACCGCGGGCGAGGTCAAGTGCACCAAGGCGGGCTCGAGCGCCGAGGTCTCGCGCCGCCTCAAGAAGGGAGACTTCTTTGGTGAGCTCGCGCTGCTGTCGTCGGACAAGCGCCAGGCGACGGTGACGGCGACCCAGGACACGACCGTGCTCATGATTGATCGCAGCGCCTTCGAGCGCGTGCTCGGCACGCTCTCGGCCCTCAAGGAGATGGCGGCGGGACAGGACCGCAAGTAAGCTTCGCTCCCCTCCTTGGCTGCTGGCACGACTGGGCTTGGTTCGGTGGATCTATGCTCGGCTCGTGCCGTGCAACGTCGCCTTGAGATGCTGGCGCCCGCAAAATTTGTACGTCAAGCACGCCGTGCACCTCGAGGGGCACTTGCCGTTTTTTTGAGTTTATGTGGGCGTGTGCCGTGTCGTGGTGTGACGGGTTGTGTTTTGATGTCAGTGGGTATCGTGGGGCGCAGCTGCATGTGCTGGCGCATGGAATGTTAACAACTTTATACCACCTCAGGGCTGTCGCATGAGCAGGTGCAGGCCCTGTGGCGTCTGGATCTCGTCACTCACCGCGCCCGGAGCAAGCGTCCGGGCCGTGTGCTCCAAGTGAGGGTCGAGAGTGCCCGACATCACCACTCCCAGATCGCCTCCGCCCCTTGCGCTGGCAGCATGATCACTGTGTTGCTTCGCATTCTCTGCAAATCGTCGCTTCACCTCCTTGGGCTTCGCAGGCTGCTTCACGTTGAAGTCCGACGGTGCCAGCACCTTGTCTCGCAGCTTTTGTAGGCGCAGGCGGCACTCCTCCAGGCTACGGACAATCGGCTGATGTGTTCTCCAGCACGTTGGATTGGCGCTCTCGTTCCACTTGAGGAGGAGCATGCTGAACGAACCGAGCTCCACTGGCGGCATGTGAGCGTCGGAGCTGCCGCCGCTCTCCATGTCTGCCGCCTCGTCCGTCACCTGCCGCAGCCTCTGCTCGGTGGCTGCGAGCTCAGCTCTGAGCTCGGCGAGCGACGAGTGCCGGCCGACGCTGGGATTTAGCATGCTGTCGGCCGAGTTGTCTCGGAATCTACGCTAGAAAAAAAGTATGCACTGAAAAGACAACTACGCGAAGTATTGCATACTCTACCCACCTGGAAGCTCCAGCTACTGTTGTTGCTGTGCCACGAATGACGCCATGCGGCGGCCGCGCCGCGCTCCTGCTAGCGTTCGCGCTAATGCTCGCGCTGGTCATTGCGGTCCTGATGCACTCGAGCCACCTCATGGACGCTCGGCACGACGGCCTCTCAACGTGGCTCGTCCACCACCCGCCCCGCAAGGTCGGCCAGGACAACGAGCTGCTGCGACGGCAGCGGCTGGCGGCACTGGTCGAGCTGCCGCCGGTCGAGATGGCCCAGCATGCGTCGGCGATCATCGCGAGCCTCGATCACTCGGACACCCACGTCAGGAAGCTGGCGGTCTCGATGCTCGAGCGGCTCGCGGTGTCCGAGCCGACCGCGCTGACGGCGCACGCTTCGACGCTCACGGAGCGCCTGGGCAACGGGGACGCCACGGTGCGGCTCTTTGTGACCTCGTCGCTGCCCAAGCTCGGAGAGTCGACGCTCGTGGCGTCGGCGACCGCTCTCGTGGGGCGGCTGACCGACGCCGACGCCGCCGTCCGCTCCGCAGCGGTCGAGAGCCTGGCGCTGCTGCCGCCGGCCTCGCTCGCGACCTACGTGCGTGGCGCGTGCGACCGTCTGCAGCAGCAAGGCGACGCCGCGCTCTCCGACGCGGCGATCAACAGCTGGAGCGAGACGCTCGTGGAGCAGCCCGAGGCGATGTCGGTGCTCGGCGGCCTCAAGTTCTCGCTCGGTAGGATGGGGCGGGAGTTTGAGCACGAGAACGGTTAGCACGGTGCTCCAATTTCGCTGTACTCTAATCTTTCTTTCTCCCAGTGGTGAAAGCACCGCACAGAAGCAAGTTTGGCCCAAGCCGCAAGCGTGAAAACACTCAGACGGGTGGGCGCACTCGTGTTAGTGGCACGATGGCGGAGAAAATGGACGGCTACCCGACCGGAGCGCTCCGGCGCAGGCTCTTCTCGGAGTGCCTGCTCGAGCCTTCGCGGTCGGACGGCACGACCATCCAGCTCAGCCTAACGCAGGCTCGGCCGCGGCGCAACCGGCCGCCGAAGAAGGAGCAGCCCGAAGGCGAGGACGAGGACGAGGACGAGGACGAGATCGAGGAGCTCGCACGGCAGCGGATGGCAGAATCGTTCATGGAAGCCGTGATGATGAACGACGAGGACGAGGAGCTGCAGGACCTCATCGATGGCGGTGCCGTGGTCGACGGACCCGACTGGCTTGGGCGGACGGCGCTGATCATCGCTGCGACCGAGGGCCTGACCGAGGTGGTCAACATCCTGCTCGAGAACGATGCGGAGGCGGACGCCGTCGACCAGCGCGGCAGGTCCGCCCTGATCTGGGCGAGCGGGAACGGCTCGGCCGAGGCGGTCGAGGCGCTGCTCGCCAAGGGTGTCGAGCTCGACCGCGCCGACGACGCGGGCAACACGGCGCTGCTGCTGGCGGCGTCGCGTGGGCACGTGGAGGTGGCAGGCGCACTGCTCGATGCGGGCGCCAAGCCCGACGTCGTCAACGCGCGCGGCGAGAGCCCGATGCGCGTGGCGGCGTTTCTCGGGCACGAGGACGTCGCGGCGCTGCTGGCGGAGCGCGGCGCCGCGTGGGACATGGTGGCGGCGATCACGATGCGCAACGAGCAGGAGCTGGCGAAGCTGCTGAGCGGCGGCGTCGACGCCAACGCCAAGCTCGACCCGCAGGGCTCGACGCCGCTGCTGCTGGCGTCGTCGCTGGGCGACGAGAGCGTCGGTGTGGTGCAGCTGCTGCTCAAGCGCAAGGCCGACGCCAACGCGCCCAACCTGCAAGGCGGCACGCCGCTGCTGTGCGCGAGCGAGAACGGCCACGCGGCGGTAGTGGCGGCGCTGCTGGGTGCCGGCGCCGACGCCGCCCACGCCGACGAGCTCGGCGACACGGCGCTGTGCGTCGCGAGCGGCGCGGGCGGCGCCGCGGTGGTGCGGCTGCTGTGCAAGCAGCTGTGCAAGCAGAAGGGGCCTCACGACAGGGCGACGCTCGGCGCGCCCGGCGCGCTCGGCCGGCCCGCGCTCGTCAGGGCGGCGGCCGAGGGTCACGCCGAGGTGGTGCAGCTGCTGCTGGGCGCGAAGGCCGACGCCAACGCCGCCGACGGCTACGGCGCGACGGCGCTGGCGTGGGCGGCGCGGGGCGGCCACCTCGAGGCGGTGGGCGCGCTGCTGGGCGGCGGCGCGTCGGCCAACGCCGTCGACGAGGCGGGCGACATGCCGCTGATGGCGGCGTGCGCGCACGGGCACCAGGCGGTCGTCGCGCGGCTGCTGAGCGCCAAGGCCGACGTGCTGAGCGCCAACGACGACGGCTGCACGCCGCTGCTGGTGGCGTGCGAGGTGGCGCAGCCGCCCAAGGCCAACAAGTCGTCGGACAGCAAGAAGGCGCCGCCGCCGCCGTGCAGGCACGACGGCGTCGTCAGGCTGCTCCTCGACGCAAAGGCGCTGCCCAACGCGCAGAACGCGCTCGGCCGCTCGCCGCTGATGTACGCTGCGCTCAACTCGCTGCGCGAGATGGTCTCGCTGCTGCTGGCGCGCGGCGGCGACGTCCGCCTCAAGGACGCCGACGGCGAGGACGCGCTGACGCTGGCGGAGGAGGCCTTCGAGGGGACCGAGGAGCTCAAGGAGAGCCTCGCCAAGGCGCCGCAGCTGGGGCGGCGCATCTCGTGCCTCGACGCGCTCGTGCTCGAGGGGACGATCAACTCGGGCCGCGCGGAGAAGCTCGTGATGCCCACCGGCGGCCACGGCCACGGCCACGGCCACGGCGGCGCCGCGGCGCACCAGCGCAAGGGCGCCGCCTCGCCCGTGCGCGACGACGACGCCGACCCCGAGGGTGCGGTGGGCGGCCGCCCGCGCAAGCTGAGCCTGCTCGAGGAGGAGAAGGCCGAGGCGATCGGCATCATCAACCAGCAGGCCACCAACGCCAACGACATCCTCGAGCAAGTGCGACGCGCCGACGCCGCCGCTTCCAAGGTGCAGTGGTTCTGGCGCTTCCGCGGCAAAGGATCGCTCGCTGAGCAGTCGGCCTCCGCGCGCATGGTCTCGTCGGCCTTCTCAGGTGCGCGACGCCGCACGCGCCACCGCGCACGCGCCACCGCGCACGCGCCCACCGCGCACGCGCCACCGCGCACGCACACGCACGCCGCGCGCGCGTCTCCTCACCCCCAGAGTCGACGCCGTCGGGGAGTCGGCGTGGCTCCTCCGAGCCGAGGCGAAGGGCCACCACCGCCGGCCCGTTGCGCGCAGAGCCGCTGTCGACGCCGCGCACCACCAAGCTGGACGACGACGGCGGGTGGCTCAATCGGAAGAAGACCAAGCCGGAGCTGTCGGCCGAGGCCAAGCTCGGCGTGTCGCTGCTCGACGTCGTGGTCAAGTGCGACGCCGCCCCCGTGGCCCCCGGCCCCGGTGTGGCGTGGCTTGGCGCGGCTGCCCATGCCACCTCCCCCGCCTCCACCTTACCACAGTGACTCCGAATGGCGCGTGGCTTGCCCCAACTCACACTCTCGCCCTCTCGCGCTCTCTCTCCTCTCTCGCGCTCTCTCTCGCTCTCTCCTCTCTCTCTCTCTCGCGCTCTCTCTCCTCTCTCGCGCTCTCTCTCGCTCTCTCCCCTCCCTCGCTCTGACGGTCTGAGTGCGCGCGCAGGCCCGACGACGAGAGCGCGCACGAGTCGAGTGGCGA
>Ga0209713_10002071_pt1 | contig 12322 bp, 5 predicted proteins | sample ArcOceMetagenome_3_FD_187444 | JGI IMG/M metagenome (GOLD analysis project Ga0209713, IMG submission 187444) | Marine eukaryotic phytoplankton communities from Arctic Ocean - Arctic Ocean- Svalbard ARC20M Metagenome (SPAdes) (version 2) | ecosystem: Environmental > Aquatic > Marine > Oceanic...
GAAGCCCTGCCGAGTCCGCCCCTCGCGCCACTGGCGGAGCCGCTCGTCTAGCTCGGCCAGCGAAATTGATTTGGGCGGAATAGCCATGGGCGGAGGCCACGGCGGCGGTGACGGAGCACTCTCTTGGCAGCGTTTCGTTTTTTTCGGACGTACGTAGGTCTGTACCGCGATGCGGTGGTGTTACCTCTCCAGACCTAGCTACCTACCCGGCTGAGACAACCTTGGGCACGGCTCAAGACCTACCTACCTACTTCAGAGTTCCTCAGGAGGGGTAACACTAGCGGACACAGCCTATGCGCGCGCACCGTGCGCCCGGACCTACGCATCCCACAGGAATCCAGGTGCGCAGCCGCTTATTCCACTTGGCTTGGAAAACCTCGTCTTCTCTGCCCATGCTCAACACAATGGCTCGCCTGCCACCGTACCCAAGTGAGCAATGACTCGCGCGCCAATACTTCGCCGATGTGGCGCGGCGTGCGCGAGGTAGGTGCACATCAACGCACGATGCAGCCCACGGCGCCTGGTCAGGCTGCTCCAGACCTACCTACCTACCTACCTACCTCCGGCTGGCCGTGAGCCGACAGACCGACCTACCTACTTTTGACGCATCGCGGTACAGACCTACGTAGGTCCGAAAAAAACGAAACGCAGATCAACTTTGCTAGTTTGCGCAGCCTGCTGCCCATGGCACCGCTGTCGGTTCGGCTGCGCGCAGCCTGCGCGCGCGCTGCTGCCATGCCAGGTGACGCACTCTCGCACGGGAGCTCGAGCTCCCAGCTGCTCGCCGAGTACGGCGGACCGCGCGGTGGGCCGCCGACGCCGTGCAGGCTGAAGATCTTCGTCTACAACACGACGCAGGTGCCCACGGCACGCGCCGCAAGGCTATACGACGGGTGGCCCTGCCCCAACAACTGCAGCCAGAACCTGTCGATCATCGAGGAGATGCTGTGGACGGAGCGGCACTACCATTTCAAGCACTACGGTGTCGGCAAGCCCGAGAGCCCGGCCGGCTCCGAGTGGGCCGGCGCGCGTCGAGGCTCGTGCCTGCTGCCCAACCCGTCGTGCCAGTACCGCGGCTTCGGCACGGGCGACCACAACAAGCGCGCCTTCTCGATGGAGCTGGCGCTGTACACGCGGCTCGTCGAGTCGTGCGAGGTCGTCGCCGACGCGCGCGAGGCGGACGCCTTCGTGATGCCCGCGTTCATGTCGACAATCATGACGATGGGGTGGGGCAACAACAAGCGCGGCGTCCTCGCGCGCCACCTCTACGACTTCACCGACGGCCGTCGGTTCGGCTACTGGCGGTGGATGCCGCACCTCACGCCGCGCACGCTGCCGCGCCACCTCATCTTCTACGGCGGCGACTCGTCGTTCCTGCCGCACGACCTGCCCCACGGCCGCGGCCTCGTCGTCCACCTCGGCGACGTGCACTACCCCGGCAACCCGTTCCCGGGGAAGAGGGCCGTGCCGGGAGCGCCCGACGTCCACCCGAGCGTGCGCGAGCGCAGGCTGCGCGACGACCTCGTGGTGCCGTACCGCATCTCGCAGTGGCTGCCGCTCGGCTTCCCGCCGCGGCTCCCCGCGCACCACAACCGCTCGGCCGACGGCGCCTTTGGCGACCGTTCGGCGGTGGTGCGCCACAAGCACCGGCTGCTCTACGCCAACCTCAACAGCGGCAAGCACCCGCTCCGCGCCGAGCTCGCGCGCAGCCTGACGCGCGAGGCGGCGGCGCTCGGCCTCCGCGGCGCCATCGACCTCACGCCGTCGATGACGACCGTCGCGGCGGCGGCGCACGCGGCGATGACGAGCCTCTTCTGCCTCTGCCCCACCGGCGACTCGACCGGCTTCACGGCGCGGCTCTACTTCTCGCTCGTGCACGGCTGCATCCCCGTCTTCGTCGACCTGTGGCAGCGCGCCATCGGCTTCGACGACCTGGCCCTCCCGTTCCCGCGCGCCATCGACTGGCGGCGCGCCGTCCTCTTCCGCGGCTTCAACGCCACCGGCAACCTCCTCGCCGAGCTGCACCGCATCGCGGGCCGCCGCGGCGAGCTGCACGCGCGGCTGCACTACCTGCGCAACATCTCGCACTGGCTCGTCAGCGAGGTGCCCGGCGTGCGCGACGACGCGCCCGCCGCCTTTGTGCGCGAGCTCGAGGCGAGGTTCCTCGGCGCCGCCGAGAGGGAGAAGGCGAGGGAGAGGGCGCGACTTGCTGGACCTGGAGACGCAGACGACTGCGACAGGCGGGGTGCCACGACATCGGAGGCGAGAGCGGCCTTCTCCGCGGAGAGTGTCAGGGACTGTCAATTTTAGCGTCGTGAAAGCTCTACCGTACCGTACCTACACCCCCGCATCCTTTTTGCTTTTATGTACTGTATCTCTCGCGCAAGCGCGCCGACTCGCCTCTCACGCCTGCGCCTTGGCGCAGTTGGAGCACTGATCGAAGTCGCACGGCTCGCAGCTCCACGTCATGTCGCCCTCGGCGACGTTCGCGCCGCAGACGTCGCACTGGAGGGCCTGGCTCGCCGTGGTGAAGACCAGCGTGTGGCCCTGCTTGCAGCACGGCGGCGCGCCCGCAGCCGGCGCCGCCGGCGCGGCGACGCCTTCTGCGCTGGCCGCCGGCGTGCTGCCACACGTGGCATCCTCCGCGGGCGCCATCCCCGGCATCGCGAGGCCCGACCCAGCGAGCACCGATCCCGCCAGCGCCGCCGCCACGGCTGCCGCCGACGCCGTCGCTGCTGCTGCGGGGTGAGGTGGCAGAGTCAGTGACACCGGCAGCGGCAGCGGCGCAACCGACGGATCTTCCAACGCTTGCTCCACTTGAAAGGCGACACTCTCCGTGCTGTGGAGGTTCGCGGGTGGCACCAGGGAGGGCGGCGGCGCCAGCATGGGATTACTCTGCCACCCGTTGCCGAGGTGCGGTGGCGGCATCCCAGCTGGCGGCATCCCAGCTGGCGGCTGCGGAGGCATCCCACCCGGCGGCCCCGGCGGTGCGCCCGGCGGCGGCCTCGGTGGGACTCCGCCGGGCGGCGGGCCCGGTGGGCCCGGTGGTGGTCCCGGCGGAGGCCGCGCGCGGTCGCGCTCACGCTCACGATCCCAGTCGCGCTCCCTCTCCCGGGGAGGCGGCGGCCCGCCGCGCCCACCGCCGCCGCCCGCAAACTCTCGAAAGTCGCCGCGCCCACCATTGCCGCCGCCGCCGCCGCCGCCCGCGAAGCCCGCAAAGTCGCGCCCTGGCGGCGGCGGTCCCCTGTCGCCGCCGCCGCGCCACTCGCGATCGCGCTCGCGGTCTCGCTCCCAGTCGCGATCGCGGTCTCGCTCCCGCTCGCGGTCTCGGTCGCCGCCTCGGTCGCGGTCGCCGCCACGGCCGCGGTCGCGATCGCCACCGTAGCCAAAGTCGTCGCCACGCGGCCGCTTGCGGTCGCGATCGCCGCCGCTGCCAAAGTCGCCGCGACGGTCGTCGTAGCCGCCGCCGCCGCGGTCGTCGCCTCTGCCGCGGTCGCGGTCGCCGCCTCTGCCGCCGCCGCCCCGGTCGCCGCCGTCGAGCGGGAACGCGTACAGGCGCGAGCCCGAGCTCTCGGTGCCGACGCGTGGCGCGTCGTCGAGCATCTCGCGCAGCCCCGAGTAGCCGTAGGTGCGCGGGTCGAGCCGCGCGCCGTACTCGCGCTCGAAGGCGAGCGGCAGCGACGAGGCGTCCTGCCGGCCGCCGCGGCCGACGATGCGCGCGACGCGCGCCATCGCCTGCGCAAACGCAATCGAGCGGCGCGGCACGACGGGCGGCGGCGCGCCGGGCTTCGGCGGGTCCCAGCACGACTGGCCGTTGTCGCTCCACCCCCACTCGTCGAGCGGCGGCGCCGTCTCCACCCACCCCGCCAGCATCGCGAGCAGCTCGGCGTTGCGCGCCTTCTGCGCGACGAGGCTCGCGGCGTCGGCCTCGTCGGTCGCCGTCGCGTCGCAGTCCTGCCGCAGGAAGAGCAGCCGCCCGTCGAGCGGAGAGTTGTGCAGCGCGCGCACGACCGTCTCTGCCGCCGTCGCCGTGCGGAACTCGCAGACGGCGAAGCCCATCGAGTGGCCCGCCGCGTCGACCGGCACGCGCGTGTGCACGCCGCCGTCGACCTTGGCGCCGCGCAGCAGGTGCTCCTTGAGCGCCGACCAGCTGACGGCGGGCGAGAGGTTCCCCACGAAGACGCGCGTCGGGCCGCGCTGCGTGACGAGCGCCGTGTCGTCGCGCACCACCAGCTTCGTGCCCGCCATCTCCGCCATCTCGAGCCGCGCCAGCGCGTTGGTGCAGCCCTCGGCCGCGCCAAACTCGACCACGCCGAAGCCGCGCTTGCGCCCGCCCTCGTCGAGCGGCAGCTGCACGTGCTGCAGGTCGCCGAACGGCTTGCACAGCTCCTGCAGCTCGCGCCACGTCGCCGCCTCGGGCAGGCAGCCGACGTACAGCCGGCGGCCCGGCTGGTACGGCCGCTGCGGCAGCACCGGCGCTCCGGGCGAGGTCTGCCCGGCAAAGCCGCTCGCCGAGGCCTCGGTGCCCACGGCCGGCGGCCGGCCCGCCGCGTCGGACGACTCTGCGTCGGCGATTCGGGGCTTGAGCGTGGGCGCGGTGGTGCGCGTGAGCGCCTTCTTTGCGATCGACTCCTTCTCCAGCAGCGTGACGTCGGCTGCCCACAGCCGGTCGGCGCGCGCCGGGTTGGGCGCCAGCTGGAACTCGACACGCTCGCCGACGGCGGGAAGCTGCAGCGCGCCACTCACCTCGCTGACATTGACGAAGACCTTGCCGGCAGCGACCGCTTTCCACGCCTCGTCGGGCTGGATCTGACCCACCTGAGGCGAGGGGCGCGAGAACAGCTTGCCGGTCAGCCGCCTCACCACCTGCACCGCCTGCACCTCGCCAGAGTCCGGCATCAGCGCGACGAGGCAGCGGTCGGTGGCGGAGAGGGTGACCTGATCGCCCGCCAGCTTACGAGGCTGCAGGTTGGGCGCAACCGCCCACTGCCACAGCTGCGACTGCTCGACGGCGAGCGTGCGGCCGGCGCCGATCTGGCCCTCGAGGATCTCGATCGTGCCGGCACCGTCGGCAAACTTTTTGCAGTGGGCCGGGTACTCGACCGGGCCTTTGGCGCTACGACCCTCGGCGGAGACCGCCTTGGAGTTGAGACCCATGCCCGCGCGCACGAGCCGATGGCGAGGCAGCGACGGTGATCGCGACGCACGCGGGCTAGAAGTCTCAGCTGCCGTGTGGTGGTGCTACCCCCCACACCCCGGCAAATTCGCAGATCTCAGTACCAGAGCAACCTCTCTCATCTCAGTTGGCGCGCGAGCGGCTCGCGCGGCTCGCGCCGGCCTCGCCGCCCTTCGACGCCGCCCTCGCCGCTTGCGCGGCGCTCCGCCTCCGCGCGGAGCCTGGTCGCCTCGGCGCCGTTGACGCCGCCGCGCGGATGGGCGGCCGTCGCCGGCTCGGAGCGGCGCACGAGCTTTGCCTTGCCGCTGCGCATCTCGGTGAAGGCCCTTGCCGCGCCCTTGCCATCCGAGGCACGCGACGTGAGCAGGTGATAGTTGTCGTCGAGGCGCGACGGGACGCGCGTCACGACGAAGTAGTCGAAGTCGGAGGCGTGCGGCTCGCCGTGCGCGAGCGGCGCGCCCCACAGCAGCGAGCCCACCGCCAGGTCGCTCGCCGTCGCCGACGCGGGCGAGGGCGGCTTGGGTGCGGGCGCAGGCGAGGGCTTGGGTGCGGGCGCGGGCGCGGGCGCCGGGGCCAGCTCTTCAGCGGCGGCCATGGATGCGTCGGTGTCGGCGTCGGCCTCGGCGTCGGCGGAGGGCGAGGGCGAGTGCGGCGGCGAGACCGCCGGCACCGGCGAGATGGGCGCATCGGGCGCCATCGCGAGCGCGCGGCTCACCGGCTGCGGCTGCGGCGGCGGCAGCGGCGGCAGCATCAGCGGCGCGTCTGCCGGCGCCTCGTCGCCGTCGCCGCCGAGCGCCATGCGCGCGGAGCGCTCGCACTCGTGCTCCTTGGCCTTCTCGCGCTCCGTCGCGTGCAGGCGCACGGCGCAGGGCAGCTGGCGACGCTGCGGCTTGGCGCGCTTCGAGTGCCAGTGCAGCGCGGGCCGCGTCGGCAGCGACGGCCGCGGCAGCTCCGACGCGCCCTCCGCGGCGCCGTCGGCGTCCTCGTCGACGAGTGCGTCGACGAGCTCGAAGGCGGCGTCCATCGCCTTGAACTCGTCGCCAAGCAGGTGCTTGCGGAAGATGTGAACGTCGAGGACGCGCGGGTTGGCCGGCTCGCGCTGCTGGAAGAGGACCGAGTCGCCGACGCAGAGGCGCTGGTCGACGGCGAAGCCGCGCCAGCCGCCCGAGAAGCCCGCGCCCGCCTGCTTGTCGCGCAGCAGCCAGACCACCTCCCAAAGCGACGCGCCGACCCGAAGGACGATGTTGCAAGTGACCGACGGCATCACGGCGAGGAGGCCCGAAGGCGCCTGGAGCCAGTAGCCGCCCGACACGTGGGAGGGCATCATCGCCTTGACGTACACCACGCCGCCGCGCTGCGGAACGATCTCGCCCGCTTCCTCGGCCTCCGACACAAAGTCTGGGAGAGCGCCCAGCTCAACGAGCCGCTCCTCGTCGGCATCGTCATCCACGACGATGACCCTGCCCTTGCGGCGCGCCGGCTTGTCCTCGTTGTCGCTGGTGCTATCGAGGGTCGGCTTGATGCTAGTCCGCGCACGCAGCACGCGCGCGGTCCGCGGCGGTGACTGCAGCTTGCGCTTGACCGGCGTCGAACGAACTACAGGCGGCTTGGCTGGCTCCGAGACGCAGAGCCGCATGCCGATCAGCCCGAGCTCCTTGAGCCGCAAATTATTGGCTGCGATGTTGGCGTTTCTCTGCTGTTCGTAGGCACTGAGGGACGTCATGGCGCTTGGTGGCGGTGGAGATTACGTGGCTCGTGGCTTGCGATTGCGCTGTCGCGTCCCGCCAGTCGAGCGCGGCTTCCCGCCACCGTTTTGGTGATGTTCCACCGTTTTGGTGATGTTGCGCCGTTTTGGTGATATTCGTAGTCGCTTGCAACTTAAAGATGCCTTTATAGCCTTAATAGCGGCTATGATATACGTCAGTACCCCGCGCGCTTATCGACGGGCGTCGCGAGCGGCTTTCCGGCGACGGCCGCCTCGCAGTTGTCCCGCCACACCTTCCAGCCGAGCTCGATGTAGTCGTCGGTGAAGTCGGCGTTGTGCGCGGTGAGCCAGAGGTTCTCGCACGCCCACAGCGGCGACTCCTTGGGGAGCGGCTCCACCTTGAAGACGTCGAGCGCCGCGGCGGCGATGCCGTCGGGCTGCGTCGGCCCCGCCTTCAGCGCGGCCACGAGCGCGTCCTCGTCGACCGCCGCGCCGCGGCCGAGCGAGATGAAGACGGCGGAGCTCTTCATCGCCGTGAAGGCCGCCGCGTTGACGAAGTCGAGCGTCGCCGCCGTGCCGGGCAGCGTGCACACGACAAAGTCGGCCTGCGCGTACATCTGCGCGGCCTCCTCGTTGCTGTACGTCACGTCGGCGAGCCGGCTCCCCTCGTCTTCGGCCTGCACGTTGCGGCGCACCGCGACGATGCGCATCCCAAACGCCTTGGCCAGCCTCGCGCTCGTCTGACCGATGGAGCCGAAGCCGAGGAAGCCCATCGTCTTGCCCGCGAGCGTCGGTATCACGAACTTCTCCCACCGGCCCTCAGCACGGTTGGCCAGGCAGCGCGGCACCTGCTTGTTGAAGTGCAGCGCCGCCGCGATCACGTACTCGCCCAGCGACGACGAGAAGGCGCCGCGCCCGTTGCTGACCTGCACGTGCTCGGGCAGGCCCTTGATGAAGGCCGCGACGTAGTCGACGCCCGCGCTGAAGGTGTGGATCCACTTGCAGCCTGGGCAGCGCGCGAACAGCTCGGCGAGCGCAGCCACCTTCGTGCCAGGGATCCACAGCAGCCCGATGACGCCAGCCAGCTTGGCGTCGTCAAAGTCCTCCGGCTTGGAGCCCGAGAGGACCTCGCAGGAGACGGCGGGCCGATAGCTCAGGATGTCCTTGGGCACGGGCCAGCTGTCGCCGTCGGGCAGGAGGATGGCGACGGCCGTCATATGTATATGTGCGTCGTGGCTGCGTGGATAGTCTAGAGGCTTTGCCCGCTGCTCGCGACGCGCGCGCGTCCGCGACCGCGACGGGCAAGATAGTGGCTGCGTCGCTGGCGTCGGGAGCCGAAAGTGAGTTGCCGCAAGGCGGGGCTCAAACACTAAAAAAATCAACGCAAAAGCTGCCCTAGTACCACGGCCGCACCAGCATCTCCCTGACGCAGTGCCCGTCCCAGTCGGCGACGAGCACCCGCCGCGCGCCGTCGCCGTCGCCCCCCTCCCGCCCGCCCTCTCCGGCGGCGGCGCGGCTGCACGGCGAGGGCGGCGCGACCCACACGTGGGCGAGCGCGCCGCAGCCGGGCGGCGCGAGCATGCCGACGGGCCTCCCCTGCGGCGTGAAGACCTGCACGCGCCGGCCGCCGCGCTCCGAGATCAGCAGGTGGTCGCCGCACGCCGCTGCGCCCCACGGCTGGCAGAGCTCGCCCGGGCCCGCGCCGCGCTGGCCGAAGGAGCGGCGGTGCGCGCCCGTGTCGGCGCAGAAGGCGTGGACGCGGCTCGCGCGCTGGTCGACCAGGAAGAGCTCGCCGCCGAGAAGCGCCATGCCGTGCTCGCACGCCTCGCACCCGCCCTCGGGCGTCGCCACCGGCCAGGTCGCCGTGCACGCGTCGGGGTGACCCATCGCGACCAGTGCGAGATCGAAGCGGCGCACCTGTCCGCCGCTGCACACGAAGGCGTGCTCGGCGTCGGTCGCCATCGCGCACGGCCCCTGCATCGCCTCGGCCAGCGTGTTGAGCCGCCGCCCCGCCGCGTCGAGGTTCTGCAGCGTGCCCGCCACCCCGTTGCACACGAGCAGCGTCGAGCCGTGCGCGGCGACCGCCGTCGGCGTCCGGATCGACGCGACCCTGAAGCAATTGCCCCACCGCCCATCGGTCGCCCACACCACCGAGAAGGGCCCCGCCGGGTCGCCGCCCTCCGGTGGCGGGTCGCAGCTCATCACCGTCGAAGATTTGGGGCCGTCGGCCAGCACCACGAGCCTGCCGTCGAGCTCGAGCGCTTGCTTGAGCCACCAGGAGGTGTTGATGAGTGACCGACCTGGACGTGCGGGCGCCCAGGCGGTGTGCTCGAGCGATACCTCGAGGGTCCGCGCCTCGCACACGCGCACCAACCACCGCAGCTGGTCACGGAGCGTCTGATGGAGAGACTGGCTGCACTGCGCGAGGCCGACGGCGGCGGCGATGCTCACGTGTCCGATGTGGCGCACTATCTCGTCGGGCAGGCTCTCAAGCGAGGGCGCCGGATCGGCGCACGTATCGTCGAAGAGGAGCCAGATGTTTCCGCCGTGCACGCTGTTGTTTGGCGTGGCGGCGAGCTTGGCCGGGCGCCCGTGCTCGAGAGTGGCGGCGGCGGGACTGGCAGGGTGCTCGTCCGCGTCGTCGGCAGCGCAGCGACCGAGAGCGAGCGGGTCGAGAGCGGCGGACGCGATGGCCGTACGCCCGATCCGGGCGATGGAGCTGAGCATCGACAAGGATTGGTCCGCCATTGAGCCCACTTGAGGTGGCCTTGCGTTGTCAGGGCGACGAAGACATGGACGAAGAGTGGTCACCTGCAAGAGGTCAATTTGGAGGGGATGAAACACTGAAATTAGGCGGGCAAGTACTCTAAAGTAAAGTAATGATCTAAAGTAAGTAAGTAAGTAAGTAAATTGTTCCTGTAGCCCCAGGTGGGTGGGTGCTGCTGCAATACTGTGTAGCGAATAGTGTAGCCCTGTATGCGTGATACCATAATCTTACTCTTACTTACTTTACAATGATCTAAAGTAAAGGCCCTCCCTAGCGAGCAGCGTGCGGTCGGCATGGCATTGGTAAGCCCCGGCTGTTCGGACTGTGACCACGGAGGCGATCCGATAGCTAACCGCCTAAACAGCCTAAACAGTCAAAACCCGATCCCCGGCGGCGGCGCGCTCAGGTTGCGGAACCAATAGTTGACGGCGACGTTGACGCCGCCCGCGCGCGCCGCCTCCGAATGCACCTCGTGGTGCCAGAAGGACGGCAGCAGCAGCGTCTCGCCCTCGCGCAGCGTGCACTTGCGCGGCGAGGCGCGCGGCAGCAGCGGGTGGCGGCGCAGGTCGGGGCTCGAGACGTTGACCGACGACCCGAAGATGACCTTGCGCGCGCCGCCGCCGCCGCCGCCGCCGCCGCCGCCGCCGCCGCCGCCGCCGGCCGCCGCTGCGGGCGCGATCTCGCGCGTAAAGTTGTTGGGCCACGCGTAGCGCAGCGTGCCCTTGACGCGCGGCGTGTAGTACAGAAAGGGCAGGTCGGCCGGCGGGAAGAGGAGCAGCCGCTTGGTGCCGTGCACCTGCGAGAGAAGGTTCTCGTAGTCGTCGTAGTGCAGCGGCGACGTCGTGGCGCCTCTGCCGAGCCAAAGGTTGGCGAGGAGCGGCCGCATCTCGCGCACGACGGGCGGCAGCGGCGCCATCGCCTGCAGCGCGCGGCCGCCGTACTGGTGCATCGCGTTGTACTCGCAGTAGAAGGCCTCCGCCGTGCGCGCGCGCAGCAGCGTCAGCAGGTCTGCCAGGCGCATGTGCGTCTCGGGCGGCCGCACGAGTACGTCGGCGCCGCTGCCGACGCCCCACAGCGCGCCCTCCTCGGGCCCGTCGAAGCGGCCGTCCTGCGAGACGCTCACGCGCACGACGTGCCCTCCCAGCGCGCGGCGCAGTCCGTCGCGCGACCACGCCGCCCGTGGCGCGAAGCCGGAGAGCTGCTGCAGGTTGCGGATCACGACGGGCTCCCCCGCCGCCACGTGCCGCCAGAGCGCCTCGCCGTCGTCCGCATCGACGCGCGGCAGCTCCTCCGCCGCAGCGAAGAGCGCCGCCGGCCGCCACCGCCCCCGCCCGTGCGGCGACGACCCACCAGCGGCCGCGTCGTCGACCTCGTCGCCCTCCTCGCCGTCACCCGCCGCCGCCGCCGCCGCCGCCGCCGCCTCCTCGTCCGCCGCCGCCGCCGCCTCCTCCTCCGTGGTTGCGGCTGCGGGCTGATCGGCTCGCAGCGAGGCCGCCACCTCGGCCCACGTCTCCACCTCGCGCCGACTCTCATCGATCGCCGCAAGCAGATCGTCCACCGAGTCCTCGCCGCCGCCGGTGGCGCCCTCGCGTGCGCCGGCGGTGGCGGTGGCGGTGGCGGTGGCGCTCTCCTCCTCTCGGAGCGACTGCGCCGTTCGCAGCAGCCTCTCGGCCTCGTCCGTGTGCAGCCCGGCGGCGTGGCGCGCGCCAAAGTTGGTCAGCTTCGACACACCCAGCCGCAGCCGGCCAAGGGCCTCGTACGCCTCCGCCATCGTCGGCTCCAGCGCGATGGCCTTCGCGTACGCCTCCGCCGCCTCCTCCTGCGCCGCCTCGCTCCCCGGCAGCCGCGACGCAAGGTCGGCAGCCGACCCCTCCGGCTCCTCGCCGAGCGCCCGCAGCGCCTCGAGCGTCTGCCCCAGCCGGAACGCCGCCCTCGCCGAGCCGTGCGACGAGTAGGCGGCGCGCGCGCGCTGCAGCAGCGTCGCCGCGCGCTCGAGCTCGCGCCCCTCCGCCTCGGCGTGCGCGGCGAGGGTGCTGAGCGTCTCGCCGAGCGTCATCTCGTCTGGCAGCCCGCCCAGCCGCAGCGCCTCCTCGTAGCCGCGCACCACGCTCTCGACGGCGTCGCCCGCGAGCGCCCGGGCGTGGGCGAGCTCCCGCGCAAAGTGCGGCCGCCACTCGGCGGACGCGCTCTCGAGGCCCGCGGACAACTCGACCGCGGCATCCGACGGCTGATTGGAGACGAGCAGCCGCTTGGCACGGGCGAATTGGCCCTCCTGCGACAGATCGGTGCAGTGGGGCCGCAGCTTGCGAGCCTGGCCGTAGAGCTCGTCGGCGTCGTCCCACCGCTCCTCGATGCGCAGCAGCCGCGCGAGCGCGTGCAGAGCGTCGCACCGGTCGTCGTCGCTCTTGCCGGCCTGGCGAAGAGCGCGCTCGTACAGGGACGAGGCCGACGCTCGATCGCCCTGTCCGATGAGCGCGCAGTGGCCCTCGAGCAGCAGGCAGTGCACGCTGCTCGCATCGTGCTCCTGCAGTCGCCGCAAAATTGCCTGCGCTGGCCGCACGTTGCGCCTCCGGAGGTGAGCGAGGGCCTCGTCGTGCAGCGATCGCGGTGAGGTGGTCGTCACGCCCATGAGGTGCTGCTGTGTGAGCTGGCTATCTGAAGTCGATTCCCTCAA
>Ga0209713_10002072_pt1 | contig 12321 bp, 14 predicted proteins | sample ArcOceMetagenome_3_FD_187444 | JGI IMG/M metagenome (GOLD analysis project Ga0209713, IMG submission 187444) | Marine eukaryotic phytoplankton communities from Arctic Ocean - Arctic Ocean- Svalbard ARC20M Metagenome (SPAdes) (version 2) | ecosystem: Environmental > Aquatic > Marine > Oceanic...
CGTGTGTGTTCGTGGGCACCTGTGCGTGATTGTGTACAGCACGAGCATTGGAGCTGCGTCGGGAGCGCGTGCGCAACGGCGAGGCTGAGGAGAAACTGCCGGCGTTGTTACCTGTCGTCCCAGACATTCCGCTCGGGGATGGCGAAAGTGATGTCGACAGTGAGGAGCCTGGGCATCCGGTGGAGGAGGGGACCGCAACGGCCGCAAACAAGGAATCTTTTGCTCGTGAGGGAACAAGAGACGCGGCAAAGGATGAAGACAGTGTGGACGTGAGCGACTTTGTAATCTCCATGTCTGACTCGGCCGAGACGGGAAATGATCCGGGACGAGCTCGCAGAGGAGACAACCGGGGTGCTAGACCCAAGGCGCGGCGAGCTGGGAAAGAGGGGCCGCGGCGCCCCCGTCAGGCGGATGGTGGTTATGGCTCGGAGGATTTATCATCCATGAATGGCGGGTACCAAGAACAAGTTCAAAGGGAGCTGGAGAGGATGGGGGGTGTTGATAAGGTGCCGCCTCTATCGTCGCTAGTTCAGCAGCTCGAATCCCAGGATGGCAATACACTGTGAAGGCAGCGCGGGGGACGAAAGCTCGGTGATGGGGAGCAGGTGACACCAAAGTGGGGGTGGAGATGGGGGTAGAGGGGGTAGAGGAATGCTCCACGGGGCAGCGAGACGTTTGCCACGAGATTTCGAAACTACACGCATTCATGAAAGCATAAACTCGATATCTGGCACAAACTCGGCCACGAAGTTGATAAGTGTCCTCTTACCGTGCTCCGCTACAAGCTCGCCCTTGTCGCTAGTCAAAGTGGATTGGAAGGCCGCCCTTTTGAAGAGCGCACCATTGTGTTCTGACGCAAGGTCTCCAATCGATAAGCACGTGCTGCCCAGGATGTCGTCTTGTGTTAATGCGTCGTCGCGCCAGACTTGGAGGGCCAACATGTTGTTGTGCGCCATTTCTGGAATATCGAACTCGAAGCGCCCTTCCGCCTGCAATGACGGCGTTCAAGGCGCAAATGCGTGTGAGGGAGATCGACTGCAAATTGAACACGCATTCGTTTGTGGACATGCAAGCAAGCTCAAGCATACCTCTGGCCATTCGCGCTCTATCGAAGCGCCAGTCCCGGTTTTTGCCACGGAATCGTGTGCCGTCAGATTCAGTTTCTTTGCTTGAGATTTCGTCATCTAATAAAAATCACCCGCATGCAAGTCAAATGGGATTAAATTAGCGCTCTCATTACAAACTCGAAAATGACAGACTGGTGCGAGTGCGTTTAACACAATCAGGAAGCGAAGCATGCTGTTGGGTGAGTTTACCTTTTTTGCATAAAAGGAGGCAGCGCCTGCTCTAGGAGTTGCCAGTGATTCCTTGCACTCGCACAGCTTGCTGCCATAATCCGACTGCTTTCCAAGTATAATACGCGTGTATATCTTCTGCCCGTGTTGACAATCTTTGGGAAGACAGTCGACCTTGACAAGCCTGATGCGCAGTTTGCCCCCGACGTCTTTAAATGGAATTTTTCTCGCGAAGTACTGAGTGGCATCCTTCTCCCCTGACGCGGACTCAATGGTCTGCACATCCTTGAGCAACGTGCCTGCCGGCACTTGAATGCCAGGAAGGTCCGCGAGACCCTTGAATTGTACTTCGAAATTTACTTTGATCTCAACCTGCTCAGGATGACCAGGGTCCTGGTCGCCATGGCGGTATCAGACTCACCAATAAAAATCGTCAACGTGCTCAGCATATGGGAAAGCGTTAAGACATCGGAAACATACCATCGTGCATTCCCATACTTTTGCTTTTCGGTTGATTTGAAGGCCTCCAAGTTTTCGTCGCAAATCACCAAATGTGATTTCTTCCTTTCCTATTTGTGTGTCGCTGCCAGTCCGAGCCCTTGTCATCAGCGCTACTTGCCTGTGAAAATGTTCATCATCAGCAACGAGGACACCCATTAAATGTTGTCGAATCGACTCTTGACATAAAGAAAAGCTTTGTTGCACGTGCACAACATTCTCCAGCTTGAGCTCAGACAGCACATGGCGAGTTGCGAGTCAATAAACTTGTCATGTGGACATGGGAATGACCATAAACTAGCATGTATGGCAAAGAAACTTACAGCACATCCTGGTCTTGCTTAGTCTCCCACTCGAAGGGATGGTCCTCTTTCTCGCCCCACAAAGTTTGGGTTTGTGGTTTTGATTTTTGCGCCCTAGATTGCTGCAAAACACAGGAACCGATCAAGTAAGATGGAGATGAAAGTAAGCATAGATTTTTTATCCACTATCTCTCCGAAAACACAATTCTTCTGCTCAACACAAAAATATGCACGACACAAACTTACAAAGGTTATTCCTTCAGCGGGCTCCTCCATCTCGACCTGTTCCTTGCTGCCGTACTTGAAGATACAATAGACATCGCCAGCTGGCAAATTTAGTGCAGACACCAGTTTCACGCTGATTCGGCAGGCCATGCTCATTGCGGTGTCCAAGTCAGCTTCAGCATTCCGCTTGCGATCCCTGGCTTTGAGGAGCAAGGTCTTTGCCACCTGGCCCGCTACAGGGTGCTCATTTCCCCAAATATCCATTCCGACTTTACCCTCAGCGTTCGGGCCCAACTTGCAGCCATGGCACACTATATTATCGACGACAAGCTTTTGGATGATCCACCCAATCAGGGGAATACCTATAAGGTCAAACATGCCTCCGATCCACAGCGTCAACTCGATTTCCGGGCGCTCGGTGAAGTAAATCTTCATCCCAGCAAGACCGGGCATAGTGGCGTTTGCCGCACGCGCATCGCGCTCGTCAAGCTCAAGGAACTCGAACTCTACCCTGAATGGACCTGCATTGCAAAAGCTGGTCAATGCTGGAAGTGTGCACGAATTTGTCAAGGCAGCAAGTTGGATGAAATGCGCACGAAGGGAAAAATGGAGCAGAAGATAGCAGTTGGAGCACTAATCTACAGCAACTTTGAGATGGACGCGAAATAGATCACAAAACGCAGCAAAAATATTTTCACGAGACCCGAGAGTCGCAGATGGTCGACGTAGAGCGGGAAATTGAAACCAGCAACAGGAAATGCAAGCCGGATGAGAAGCTCATCAGTGTCTAGTTCTAAGTGCAAATCCAAGTCGTAGATCCAATCATGCGAGTGCGCTCTCTGGATTGTGCTGCCATCGTACATCGTGCGTTTCTTGCCCTCGAGCTTGCGCACTTGCAGCGGAAGCGTGCCGAAGTCGCATACCTCCGTGATGAGTCCCAGTTTCACAGTAAATATCTCAATCCAGCCTCGGACGTACTCGCTCACCCAGCTTCTCCCAAAAACTTGCCAAAACTGCGCGAGCAGTAGGTTGAACCACTCGTCTTGCACCTCAACAGGATTGACAGACATTGTTTCATAGAAAAGCGCCCTCTTGGCGTCGGGAATTCTCGCGCTGAACTTCCGCTCCCACTCTATTTTTTTCGCGTAGCCTCGCAACTGCTCATCGTACATGGATTGTCAGGGGTGGCAGGTGAGCGAAAGAACTTGCGCGCATGGAAACGTTGAAAAGGAACCTCGCAGCGGCGCTGAAAAGTGGGAAAGAAGCGCTCCAGACCAATTACCATCTCTACCAGAGGCAGCATTAGCACTGTGTCCATCCGGTAGTAGCCAATCTGATACGCCAAGATCTGGCCTGCGATTACGTGCAGATACAACTCGCCCGCCAAGCTGAGCATCGGGAGGTACTTGGCCTCTCCCTCGACAGGCACGGGAGCAGGCCTTAAATATTTTTTCTGGACTTCGATGAAGCTGTCGACAGTCAGATTTGAAACTTGAAATGCCTCCCATTCGGTTTTTTCAAACTCAAGCTTCGTCTCCAGGGCCGCCGCAAGCCCTTCGTTGCTGATTTCTGTGCCCGTCTTTGGCCTTTCCGTGCCAATCTCTTCCCATTTTGTGCCCAGAACGGCTGTCGCGTCTGGGCCCTTGCAGCGGGCAGAACTGGAGAGCCTCTCCAGTTTTGCGCGCGCTTTCTCTTCAGCTATTTGTGCTTTCAGCTGCTCTATGTTCTTGCTGTCAATGTGGCTGCGGAGCTCAGCACGCCGTGTGCGAAAGAGCGCGTAGAGTGACAATGTGAACTGCATCATCATCAACTGCGGCCAGCGAATGCACAGATGGCGGGCCATGGAGTGTGGGGCGCACGGAGGTTCGAGAGAAAGCTTCGTCAGGGTTGTAGTGGCAACGCATGTTCCAAGCAGGGCGAGCAACACGCAGGCGCAGCGCAGCTGCGGCGGGCAATCTGCTGCATGCAGCGCCGCACGGGGCCTTGGGCGCACCAGCCAAGCATAGGAAAAGCCAAAGCGCCCGAGCACAACTGCGCAGGGTTGCTCGTGTCAGTAAGCGCCCTCTACTGCTTCCTGCTCGCGTCGCTCCTCGCAAGCCGCCGCGCGTCCTCAATACCCCCCTTTCCCATGCCCCCACACCCTCTCACCAGCGAGGAAGAGCGGCATCCGCAGCTGCATCACATCCTGAAGCGTGACGCCCGTGAAGTAGGCCTTGAGGGCATCCACGTCTGGCCGCGGCAGCCACAGGGCGGGCTCTGCGGTGGACATGCCTCCGCCGGCGGCGGCGCGCACGGCTGCGAACGCTGAAACGCGGAGAATCCGCCGTGTGGCCCTGAGCACGTCACGGCGGGGCCTTGTGGTAGGGGCCCGCTCGTCTCCTTGCTCGCAGTATTTGCATGCTCGGTCTGGCTCCGCGCTCACGTCCGCTAGAACATTGAATGACAAAGCATGCCATGCGAAGGTCCTGTTTTCATGTCGGTGAAGTCTTTGCCTGCGCGGCTGGACCACCCCAACGCCGTGCGCCCTGCGCTCCACTGCCGCAAAACTTCTGGAAAGGCGACCAAAGGTGCGGGTCCGCGGGGAGTTGGCAGTCGATTCAGCGAAAAGGACTGGGGGCACGTGTTGTAAAATTGTCCAAGTTCGGTGCCCCCAGAATTTTCCAGGTCCCGCGGACACACACGGACGTCCGGCGACAGGGCGGGGGCGGGGTCGCGGGGTCATGCGGCGTGGTGCGAGCTGAGGCATGTGCGGGTCGCCGGGCTGGCAGCAGAGTGCAGGCAGTAAGCACCCGCAGGCGGTGCTGGCGTCACGGCGGATGCCCCAGCGGCCGCGCGCGCGCGTGGCTCGCCTCGTCCCGCTTGTGATATGGTGCGCGCTTGCGCTCGCGCCCGACCCGTGCCGCGGGTGGTGGGGGAAGGAGCGGACGTCGGCGGCCGGACCAGTTGCCATCGATGGCGCCAAAGCCAAGGCCGTGGAGGCGTGGCGGGTTGCAAACGAGACCAACGCCACGGCGCAAGAGTCCCTCCTCAAGGCGGCGGCTCTCGATGCGACGGCCCGCGATGCAAAGACTGCGGCAGACAAGGCGCAGAAAGGGGGCGTGTTCTCGAAGAAGGCGACGCAGGAGGAGGTCGAGGCGCTTGAATTTGCGGCCAAGGAGGCCAAAATGCTGGGTATGGAGCGCCGTTTTCCTTGCGTCATGCGCGTTCCCGGCGGAAGCGTGCTGACCCAGTGTGTGGTGACGGCAGCTGCTACTGCCCGGCAGACGGCCGATGCACTGGTAGGGGCGGCGCGACAAGCACGGAAGCGCGCTGACAAGGCGGATGCTGTGGTGCGTGCGGCCCAGCAGACCATCCAGATTTCCGACAAATTGGCAGCTGCGAACACGCAGCTCGCAGAGGCCAACACGTTGCTTGAAGTAGCTGGTGGGTGTAGCGATCGCGTTTGTTGCCGGTGCTGCACGCGTGCGCCATACGTGGTTTGCGACTAACGTCGAGGATGCACAGTGGCTCGTCACGCGGAAGCGGAGGCTCTCGTGACGACAGCGGCAGAGGAGGTCGAGCGAGAGCGGAAAGCGACAGACGCCGCACAGCAGGCGCTGGAATCCGTGCAAACGCAGGTCAGCACGCAAGGCAAGGACGCACCGGAAGAGTTGTATGCACAGCAGAAGGAAATGTCGGCCAGGGCCAGGCAGCAGCAAGAAGCGTTTGCTGAAGCGGTGAAGCGATTGACGGAGGCACAGAAAACGGAGTCCCTTCTTGCTGTCGAAGTGGTAAGACTGTGGCTGTGCTTCGATTGGGAACTCAATCGAAGCTGTCTGCGCTATGCTGTTCGCATGGGTTTGCGGCGTGAGCTCCATGTTCGGGTGGTTACTCGGGTGGTTCTTGTGCACGAATGTGATGATAACGCGTGTGCTCTCAACCCAGGCAACGCTCAAGACACGAGTGGTAGAGGCACAGCACGCCCTGACAGCCGTGGAACTAGAGCTGAAGCAAACCCAGGAACTCGAGCAGGAGTTTGAGGCTGAAGTAGCGCAGTCTTACCTGGAGGCAAAACTCACACAGGTTTGCTTTGACGTGTCCAAACTTGTCCACTTGTGCTTTTTAATGGTGAACCGCCATAGGGTTATTGCAATTTCTGACGCGTGCCAATACAGATTTTGTCCGAAAAGTCCGCACTGGAGCAGCAAGTGCTCAACATGACATACGACCTCATCGGCCTCAACAAGTCGCACGCGTCCGAAAGGTCGTTACTAGAAAGCAAGGTTGCCAACATGACGGCTGACATTCAAGTGCTCAACGAGACCCTTACCTCGACAGTTCAAAAATTTTCACGGACTCTGAAGGAATTCGCAGAGACAAATCAGTCAGCAAATTACTCTGGTGTTCCCTCGATGCGTGTGAACGAGCTCGAGACCGAAATGGTGAGTCTGAATAATACGTGCGTGTCTCACGAGAGGGATAAGATTGTTCTAGCGGAAAAGGCGGAACGTGAAAAGCAGCTCTTGGCCGATAAATTGTACGCGGAAAGCCGAGCTAACGAGACCAAACGAATCGAGGAATTTAACCAGCTAAATCAGTCAAAGGTTGAAGAGATCCAAAAATTGATTCGTTCGTTCTCAGCGGAAAAGGAGTCCCTCACAACAGAAAAGGAGACCCTCTTGAACATTTCGAAAGCTGTAAATCATACGCTGAAAGAGTTGAGGGAACGCAATCTCAACGAATCACTTCAGCAAGAAATGGCCGGTCTTTGGAAGACAGCAAATGACACTGCAGATGCGGCGAGTAAGGCAAAGCTTGACGCGCAAAGTGCAGTAGAAGTGGCAAGCGATGCCGAAAAATCTGCCAATGCTGCACAGCCGTTTTTCCCTTTTAGATGGTGTATCTACAGAGACATTACACCGCGCGCAAGAATTGTTGGAAAAAGCCAACGATCTACGTAAAAAGGCCATGGCCGCAAGCGGCACAGCAAAGGCTCTGGAGCGTCTGCACAGCGACCATGAGCGCATCGTCACAAATCTGACTGAAGAGCTCGATATCGCGTTGGGTAGAGTCGAAATTTTACAAGCGCGGGCAAACAAATACGAAAGTTTTCTACCGCCTGTTTGGATTGACCCTCGGCGTATGGTTCGCAACTTCAGCTCCAACGCGTACTATTTTTTGCTCCACACATGGCGAACTTCTTTCTTTCTCGTGCTATTCTTGGGCATGGCAGGCGTGTATCTCTCGCAGCTGATAAAGTCTACCGGGTTTGGGCTCAGGTTCCTGGAATACTTTGGCATTGACTTTCATATTCTATACGGTCTCTACGTAGCCTTTTGGCTGGGTAACGCTGAATGGAGCTGGGGTTGGATGATTTTTTGTGTGTCACTCTTCGTGTCGACTGTGGGTAACAAGAGGAGCAAGCGAATAAAGGCTGCTTCTCGTATGGCGTACCGGTTGCCGATCAGGGAGTTCGATGATCGTGTCGACCCTGGGTTTGACCTAGAGATTAACGTTATTTCCGGTATTCTGGATAAGACGAGCGACACGTTAGGCAAGGGGGATCCATATGTGGTCGTTCAGTGTGGTGACGAGACACAGAAGACAGAATCCAAGCGCAACACGCTCACACCAAAGTGGGACAAACGGATGGAGTTCATGGATCTTCAAGAGTCGGGGGTCGAGATTATTTTTACCGTTTATGACTATGACATGGTAGGTAAGGATGAAGTGATTGGCTCTTTTTCAGTGCGTCTGTACGATATATTGAGTACAACCCGTGAGGGTCAAAGCAGCGAGCCCATGCAATACTCCATCCGAACAACAGACATGGGAATGACCAAGGGGACGATTTGCGTGGCATGGAAGTGGAGGGTGCGTTCTTCAATAGACTTTAAAAATGTTATCAAGAAGTCAAATGCTAGGCGGACGGAACCCAAATTTATGTCAATCCTGGATGGCAAATCGCGCAAGAGGTACCGCTTCGATCCATACTGGGGTGAGGGAAGGGAGGCTGAAGATTTGTGCGCTTTCCTGGACAAACATGCACCAGGTGTAACAGCCACGGTGGCAGGCATTTACAAACAGCTCCTTGCTTACAATATTAACCCCAACGGTATTCACATCTCGCTCTTTTCTTTCATTGCTTTTCTCTTGGGGCGATTCGGCCGGGACGTCGGCTACGTGATTCCACTGGCGATGGGATTGTACAAAACTGAGAGTGTACTGTCAGCAGTCTTGTGTCGTGCTGCTTGGGAAAAGCATCCAAATAAGTGCAATGACGTCCGCACGAAAGCCCTGCACCTGTGGCAGCAGGCTTTTATTCCTGAGAAAGATCACTTGAACCCTTCACAGCTGTGGGGCATGTTTCAAAGTATTCGCGAGGATTTTCCCTACTGGCTACGGGAGCACGAAACAGCGTGGCTGAACAATTTGCTTGGGATGTTTTGGACCAATTACAACAAATGGATATCAAGCTATGTGGCAAATCTTGTTCAGAGTCTTGTACCGGCAATAGACGTGGAGGAGGTGCAAGCAGGTTCTGGATATCCTAAATTGGTGAATTCTCTCGGCTGCATCGCGCACCCCAAAGATTTTCCAAAGGTAAAGGACAAGCTTTTCGTCACTGTCCTGTCGGCCTCAGGACTGGTAGCCAAACAGAAAGCGTCGGAGGCTCTCAAGGGCGATTTTTCCGCCTCTTGCGATCCGTATGTCAAGATTTCCCTCCATAGCTGGACACCGGAAGAGGCTAATAAAATGAGTAAGAAGACAAAGACCAAGGAGAATTGCATTAACCCCTATTGGGACGAAGAGTTTATGCTGGAACTCCCAAAGGACGGTGAGGGAACAATGGTCCACTTGGAAATTCTGGATGACGACATTGGTACGGACGAACAGCTAGCGTTTGTGGACATTGCCACCGCAGAGATCCAGGGCAAATTGGCTTCGGTCGATGAGTTTGAACACGAATATTCGGTGTCAACAAAGAGCAAGAGCAAAACGATTAAGCTGAGGCTCAAGTGGAGGATGGAAATTGGAATTCCGTTTACGCCGCTACCGGACTCCAAGAGAATGTTTCAGCTCGACTCTGACGTAGTGTGGGACACAAATCTCACTGTTGCCATCCGTGTTATGGGAGTTCAAGTGCAAGTCAAAGTCCTTTCCATAAGATTGCCTCTGCGCGTTACACTCGAGTGGCTCGACTACGATGTACAAATGCGCAAGTGCCCTATCATGTCGACGTGTGGCAACGATTTTGAGGAATTTCGGCGGCAATGGCAAGAGTGGGCGGACAGCGGCCATTGGCCTATGCCCACGCGTATCTGGCTGGATTGTCGGGCGCACCCCTCTTTGAAAACTGAGGTCAACGCTGGCATGGTTGACGTGTGGAGTTTGCCTTACCTGAGCGCCTTGGAAGCGGGGGGGATTGGTAAGATTATCTACAATCTCTTCCCCATGCAAATTTGCTGTTTGTCGGACCCAGCGCCAGTGTCACAGCACAAGAAGCCCTCATTTGCGTCCACGCAATTCGCTGATTTTTTGGACAGTAGCAAGAATGGGGGCATTTCTCGTCAAGCCATCCTAAAACTGCATGTTTCGCGCGCAACGGTGGACCAGACATTGCCCCTTGAAGACAGCAACTATTATTGTGTCGTCAGGTACGGCAGAATGCTGAAACTCGAGCCGCCTCTAGACAAAGAGCTCTTGCTTAACGAAAATCAAGAACAGCTACGTTTCTCTTCTACTCAATGGGCAACCCGCTATCCAAAATTTTCCGATGAAATGGCAATTGAAATCGAGGCGCCTGAAAAAGACATGATTGCTTTTGAGATGTATCAAATTCAACCTAAACATCGAAATCGGCCGCAAGGAAGGAAGATCGACACTCTTGTGTTGAAACACAAAATGAAGTTCACCGAATTCATTGACAAATACGGCGTTATTGTCTATCCGCGCATCAGCGATGACAGCAACAAAAGGTCACTAAGGAGAACGATTCGTGTGAAAGATTTCGCGAACCCAGGGCTTGCCGAACTGACACTCGTTGCGCAGCTCGTGACTGCCGAGACTGGCTCAGAGCTTTTTACTCCACGACCCGACAGACCAGAAGATGTTCGAGGCTCATACTTGGAGGAGACCCACCTAGGCTTGATCGCCGATGACGGTGGCGGGCATGGATGTCCAGGAACTCTACTTGTCCAGTTGTCAGCACCCTCACACCAAACGGAGGAGCAGAAGAAGCGTACTCACGTTAGTCGCGATCTCAACATTGCACTCTATGCGGATGGTCAAGTCGTCGACCGGGCGGTGTTTCATGAAAGTGCAGATGATGCTCTCACTGTGACGCGCAGTACTATGGGACCAATTTTCCACTTCGAAGTTCCCACTGCCTGTTGCAAATACCAGCTTGAGATCTCCACCAAACAGCAGAAAGTGACGATGCCCCTGCGCAAGATGAAGCTGGAATACGATGGCTTTTATGAATGGCTTCCTGAAGATTTCAAAACGCATGGAACATGGGATCCGCAAGGTTACAGGGCGCCCGAAAGTGAGACCCTATTTCCTGCAATCGTTGCCTCCTTCCTCCCGCATATCCAAGATGACATGCCGACTATTATGCTGACGATCCATAATGCATATGCGCTTCCATGGACCGACGGACCCGCCCCTTTGGAATCCTACTGCCGTGTCAGCGTCAAAAAGGATCGTCGGCCGCCCATGGACAACCAGCCTAGCACAGCTGAGCAAACACGCCAGGAGACTTCTCAACCATCTATGGTCCTCCCGGGCAGTACTATTCCACAAACATACGAGCAGTTTTTGAAAGCGAGACACTCGAAGTTGCCCGTGTATGATGGCGGTGAGAAGCAGGAAAAGCAGGGATATGTAACTTCGAGGTCAGAAGCCCAAACAGAATGGTACTTTGGCGACAAGTTTTCTTTGGTCTTCGAAAAAGAGATGCTACGTAGCAACCACGATTTTCACCAGGTTCTGTTCATCGAGGTGCTCCAGGTACCCGTCTCTTTCTGAACCTGTCGTGCACACTCATAAGTGCTGATCATTGTCCTCGAGGTTGTTCTGTTTGCCTGTTTGACGGTGGCCCGTGTACAGGCAAATGAGATTGGGCCGCCGACACTCGTAGGCACTTGGGAAAAACCCGCCCGCCAGCTGTATCTTGAATTTCTCGAGTCACCAAAAGTTAGCAAGATTCCGGATGAAGAGGTGAGCACTCTCACAGCAGTGCATCGCCCATCTCATTGCGTTCTCAGGCGGGATGCGCGCGCACACACACACACGCACACAGACACATGAAGAGCGATAGAAGGAAAGGAAGGGAGGGGGAGAGAGAGGGAGAGATATTGCCCCTTGCAACCGTCTTATTTTTCGAACCTCGCGCTCGTGTGCCCACCTGCGCGGTGTGCTGTTGCACGCTATCCCCATGACAGATGGCGAAAATGAGTTCCATAGTGGGGACGACCGGCTCAATGGGAATCTCTTTGACGCGTGAGCAAGCGCCATGGACGTCGATAGAGGTGGAGATAGAATACCAGGGCAACTGGATGCACTGCACTGAAGCCTACTCCAAGTGGTGGGATAAACAGGTGCACTTTCGTTTCCTATTTTTTTTCTCGTCTTGCCTCATCCAGGGCATACGCGTCGAGGTTTTGAGCATTGACACGCACCGCATGCGTACAGGAGCAAGCAGCGCGAATTGAGCGCGGCAAGCTTGAGGCAGAGGCGGCGGCCAAAATGTGGGAGGAGCAAGCGAAAGAGGCGTTGGATTGGCAGAAAATTCTCAAGGAACGGAAGGAGAAGGAAGAGCTTGAGCAGACTTAAACTAGGACACTAGCACACAGTTCCGTGGATAACCACTCTGTCAGTGCAGCGTAGACAGTCGGTTGTGTTTTGGGTCATCTCTCAGCATGCTTAAACGCAAGGAAGCATTGCAATGCGGTTGTCCTGCACACATACCGCCCCCCCCCCCCCGCCCGCGCCCCCCCCCCCCCCCCCCCCCCCCCCCC
>Ga0209713_10002073_pt1 | contig 12321 bp, 5 predicted proteins | sample ArcOceMetagenome_3_FD_187444 | JGI IMG/M metagenome (GOLD analysis project Ga0209713, IMG submission 187444) | Marine eukaryotic phytoplankton communities from Arctic Ocean - Arctic Ocean- Svalbard ARC20M Metagenome (SPAdes) (version 2) | ecosystem: Environmental > Aquatic > Marine > Oceanic...
CATTCTGAAAGGCCATCCAGCATTGCGCTGGCTGCGAGCTCTCATGTGTACGCAACGAACTCAAGTCTCGTGGGAGGAATTAGGTTGCGTAGGCAAAATCCATGCTCTGAGTCTAGGTATCATGCTAGGTATGTGCTGCGCTCTTTGCGCAGGATCGTTTTCTACACGGCGACAATTGACAAATCAAAACGAGCACGGCGAACCGGCGATCAGCCACGGGGTCGGTCCGTGACCGCTGGCCGGTGCCACTCCCAGTGCATCGTCGGGTCCTCGTAATTGCGCATCACCGTGCCGGCGGCCATCAGCCGCTCCGCCTCCTGCGAGAGGCGCCGGCGGCCCGCGCGCGGCGAGGCGCCGACCGCCAACGCCGGCGTCGGGCCGGTGCGCAGCCGTGGCGAATGGTTGCAGCTCTGCATCCGCCCTAGCGCCGCCATCTTGTTCGCCAGCTTCGCCTCGAGAGCCGCCAGCTCCGACAGCGACACCGACACGTCGCGCTGCTGCTGCAGGCTGTGCACCGTGCCGGGCTGCCCTCGCAGCAGCGACAGCTCCGTCAGCTCACGCATCGGGATGCCGCCGCTTGCACCGCTGGCTGTGGCTCCGGCATGCTTCACCGACGGCAGCTGTGACTGCGCAGTGGACGCGGCGTCGGAAGGCCGCAGCGGCCACGCGGCCTCGTCGGGCGTAAACTGCTGGACGAGCCCGCGCGGGCTGCGTGCATAATGCTCTGCCATCGGCGGCAACGGATAGCGCGGTGTGCTGCCGATGGCTGTGCCTCCGTCATCGGCGATGCCCGTGTGATCAGCGATGCCTGTCGGCCGGTGACGGGGCGCACCGCCAGCCCACCATTCAGGGAGCGCCCTGGGAGACTGCTGCAGTGCGTCGCCAGCACCGGTCTGGAGCATCTCCAATCGGCCCTGAGCTGCGCGCTCCATGTTCACCAAGGCCGCGGGCATCATTCCAAACGGGCCATAGCCGTCGGATGGCGCGACGTCGGAGCGCATGCGGTAGTGCCGGGCGTTCTGCCATGAGCTGTCGTCGACCACTGGCGCCGCTCTTCTGGCCTCGGCGGAGCCGCGGGCTCTGGTGCCAAAGGTGCCTCGCTCGAGGCCGCGCTCGGCAACCGGCACGCCCATCAGGGTGGTCTGATGACCACCCGTGCCGACGGCTCGCGATGGAGACAGCGGCATTTGGAGGCTAGCCGGGCTAACAAGATGCAGTGCAGCGTAAACAGGGGTCGAACCACCCACACCAAGTGACGATCGAAAAAAAAGAGGGATGTGTGTAGGCCGACGCTGTGCGACTGCGCGCGGTGCATTTCACTTTGGCCGCAGTCGTTACCCGGTGGACGCGGAGCCATGCGTGGCAGAGGCGGGTCTTCGTTCGGCTCGGTTATCCTCGCAGAATATCCGATAATCGGGTATGCTAAGAGACTAGTAACTAAATCAAAGAAAAAGAAAAACGACCAAAATCGAGACCCTTTGGCAGCCAGCAGCTCGTTCACAGTCGTAGCGAGAAGAGACGCGCTGGCGGCACGCGATGCAAACCACCTGACTCGAGGCCTGGCTGCTCGCCCACGGCATTGCTGGCGCTCCGACTCGGCCCCGTCCGACCCGCACCGACCAGGCGCGTCGAGTGATATGCTTCTCGTGGGGTTGAGGCTCGCGCCCCAGCCTCGCTCGCTCGTCGGCGCCCAATGCGCTCTCGAGAAAACACAAATCGCTCGCACGCCGCATCGCCTCCGACCGACGACTGGTGGAGTCTCCTTTGATGGGCAATGCGCACCGTGTCTATTGGTTGAGGTTCCATGAATCGCGGCGCAGCTCGAGCCACAACCCAGATTCCCTCGACGCGTGCGCGCCAGCGACCAAAGCTCGGAATGCCGGGGCAACGCTCGAGCGCCACCCCGACACGATCGGCGCACGAGAACGAGCGCATTTTCCGCTTCCAGACGCTGTGTCGCACGCTCGCTGACGTGGCCGAATGGCCGAGCTCGATTTCCAGCCGAAGCGCGCATGTCTGTGAGGAGCACGCTGCGTGCGTCGCCCACGCTGCGTGCGTCGCCCACGCAGGAAACCGTCCATTCACGTTCACAACTGATGACGATTCCTGAGCTCGCGAATCACCGTCCGTCCCATTGAATTCAATGGCCAGCACAAGTAAGCGTCCCGCCACCGGGCTCGACTTATCTTTGGTCTCGGGTGCGTGGTAAGTAAGATGGGCAAAAAGAATATAGGTTCTGCGAGGCTCGTGGTGTTGCGCAGCAACCCACATTCAGGTTCAGATTTAACACACAAACTCCCCAGGACACTGACCTATACGTACCCTAACCCAAACACGGATCACTTCCGTTTCACGCGTGAGCAAGTCCCACGAGAGTAGGACACCAGCATGGGCGTGGACGTCACCGACGGCACCGCTACCAAAGTGGGCGCACTGACGCTCACTCGGCACCCGGCGCGGTCGAAGCGCACGCGGCAGCTGAGCGTCGGCCGGCAGTGCATCGCCACGGGCGCCGGGCTGCAGTCTGGCGTGGCTGGCGTGGTCTCGACGATCGCGATCCACTGCCGCGACGCGCAGGGGAACCGGCGGACCTTGGGCGGCGACGTGGTCACCGTCACGCTGAAGCCCGAGGGCGGGCCCAAGGTCGACGCGCACGTGATCGACAACACGGACGGCACGTACACGTGCAACCTGCTGCCCGGGCGCGCCAACCCGTACTGCACGCTGACCATCATGGTCAACGGCACGCACATCGAGGGCTCGCCGTTCAAGACGCAGATCACGTCGGGTGGCACCGATCCTGCGCAGACCGAGGTCTTCGGGCGCGGGCTGTACGACGGCATGTCCGGCCGGCGGTGCGAGTTCACCATCCAGACGCGGGACTCGTACGGCAACCGCTGCTCGGTGGAGGGCGACAAGTTCGGCGTGCGGATCGCGCCGATCCAGTCGCTCGTCAAGGAGCTGGGGACGTACCTGCGCAAGTACGAGGTGCACGCGGACGTGACCGACAACGGCGACGGCACGCACGCCGTCGGCTTCTCTGTCGACCACGCCGGCTTCTACAAGATCGAGGTGACAAAGGACTGCGTGCCCGTCGGCGACTCGCCGTACACGACGTGCATCTTCAACGAGTCGATCGCCTTCCCGCCGTCGATTGGCTTCCACCCGCTCCCCGCCTCCAACCCCGACTCGCTGCCGGCCAAGCGGCCGGCGCACGACTACGTGCTGTGCCACGACATGGTCGCCGTGCTCGACTCGGAGCCGGTGCCGCTCGCGAAGACGGCGTGGCGCGAGCACCTGCACTACTACAAGCTGACGCAGCTGCCGCACTCGGAGCACTGGTCGTGCGCGCGGCTGCGCGGCCCGCTGCAGCCGCCGCCCGCCAACCGCGTCTGCCTGGCGGTCGACCAGTGCCTGATTGCGCTGTGCGCCGACGACCCGCCGGGCACCGGCGCGAGCGCGGGCGGCGTCGCGGCGCTCGCGGCGGAGCTCGACGACGAGGAGGCGGGGCCGTCGACGATCAGCGAGGTGCGCGCGCTCGACCTTTCCGACATGGCGCGCCTCGACGGCTGGACGACGCTGACGGTCGCGGGCAAGCCGCCCAACGCCGTCGAGGGCCAGGCGATCTGCGTGTGGGAGGGCAAGCAGGCCCTCCTCTGCTCGGGCGGCAGGGACGGCCGCGGCAAGGTGACCAACGACGTCTTCCTGCTGCAGCTGAGCGAGAGCACGGCGGGCGGGACGGCGCAGTGGCGGACGCTCTCGGAATGGCCCGCGTCGGTCTTCGCGGGCGAGGGCTTCGCGGCGCGCACGAAGCACTCGATGACCTTCCTGCCGCCGTCGTCCTTCTGGATCTTTGGCGGCAGCGACGAGAACGACGAGCCGCTCAACGACCTGCACGTCTTCGACATGGCGGCGGAGAGCTTCAGCAAGCCGGCGGCACTCGGCGAGATGCCGACGCCGCGCGTCGGCCACTCGGCGTGCTTCGTCGCCGAGCGATACCTCGTCGTCTACGGCGGCTGCGACGTGGCGGGGCACGTCATCGAGACGGCCTCCGCCTACGACGTCGTCACCGCGACGTGGCAGACGGTCAAGGGCGTCGCGGCGCGCGCCAACATGCGCCTCGCCTCGCGCGGCGGCGTCATCTACGTGATGGGCGGCGTCGACTCGGCGGGGGCGCCGACGCCGCCGGTGCCGCTCGGCTGCGAGGCCTTCCCGTTTGTGCAGAAGGCGTGCATGGACTTCGTGGGCAACCGCGAGCAGGTCGTCGCGGTCAAGCCATCGGGCACGCTCTCGTCGCTGCGCAACACGTTCACGGTCGAGGCCGTCTTCATGGCGCGCACCTTCCCGGCGTACGGCCCGCTCTGCTGCAAGACCGACGGCGGCCTCAAGACGGGCTTCGGCATGATGGGCCTCGAGCACCCGGCCTTCAAGGGCGACGCCGAGGAGGGCGCGCGCGTCCACTTCTTCGTCGGCAACTGGTCGGCCTCGGGAGGAGGGCAGGAGGTCAACGTCGCCGTCGAGCCCGACACGTGGTACCACGTGTGCGGCACGTACGACGGCAAGGAGCTGCGCATCTACCTCAACGGCGCGCTCAAGGACACCTTCGAGCACGCCATCGGAGAGGAGGAGGAGTTTCACTCGAAGGGAGACCTCGTCGTCGGCGGGCTGCCGGGCAAGTACGCGTGGGACGGCATGATCGACGAGGTGCGGCTGTGGGACGTCTGCCGCACCGAGGACGAGGTCAAGGAGTACATGAACGACGTCGTCGTCGGCACGGGCAGCGCCGGCAAGACGCCCGGCCTGCTCGGCCAGTGGACCTTCAACGAGGGCGCGGGCGACATGGTCATCGACTCGTCGGGCAACCGCAACCACGCGAGCTACGACAAGTACGCGGGCGGCGTCGAGATGCGCCGCGTCCAGTCGCGCCGCCCCACGATCGCGCACCTCCTCACCGAGAGCGAAAAGTACGTCGACGCCGGCTTCCTCCGGCTGCAGAAGTGGAAGCGCGAGTTCGAGCAGCGCAACGAGCGGCCGCCGACCAAGGCCGACATCATGCTCGCCGACCCGGAGATCATGGGCCTCGCGCGCAGGCTCGGCGAGTTCAGCTGATACGATCGATGTGCGTCGCACGGACGCGACGAGGAGCAGATAAAAAAGCGTGTGAAACTGTGGTTGGTTCGTGTCGTCACTTGAACACATGATTCGCATGGTCTCCTAGAAATACACACACACACACACACACACACACACACACACACACACACACACACACACACACACACACACACGCACGCAGATGCCCAGATGCTATGTGCTCGTCGTCTCCACCTCCTCCACAACGGCTCGCACTCGGCTGCTGCCGGGCTCGACGCAGTCGTAAAGTAGCCTTTGGCCTCTCGGAACGGCGTGTACTGAGGGCAGTACGGCATCTGCGAGCTCGGATAGAGCGCACGCAGAGCCTGCAAGTCTGCACTCTGCTGCGTCCAGTTGGTCTGCGCAAAGGCGTTGTCGAGGTATTCACTTTTTCCGAACGATGTTCACGAATGGAACTCAAAACCGCCCAAATCATTAAGCGAACGGTACTGTACACTAGTAGTGCGCCCACTTCAACTCTCAGTGTTTCTCGTACACTAGTAGTGCGCCCACTTCAACTCTTAGTGTTTCTCATATTCTCATTTGCAGTACCGTGGTAGTCAGAGAGCCAAGGTGTTATTCAATTTTATACAACAACCCTGAACAAACCGTAACAAACCGTCCCCGGAAGGACGAGCCTGGCTCAGCGTCAAATACGCGTGAGCGACACATTGCTCTGCGACTCCTTCAGCCTCGACGGGCTGCCACTGCTGCTGAACGCGAACAGCCCCGTCATCCTCGCTGCCGCTGCACTGGCCATTTGCGCAGCTGCCGTCTGCGCGGCATGCACCCTGGCCGCGGCGGCCTGTGCCGTCTCCTCAGTAAAGTCAGCCGCGGCTGACCACACTGGATGGGAAGGCACGTTGGGGAGCGATGGCACCTCGGGCGAGGGGGTCCGGGTCGGTTCCTGCGACGACGACTGTAGTGACGGCGGCAGCTCGACGGACGGGCTCTTGGAGTTGGACACGTCGGGCATCTGGCTCATCGACGCCGACGCCGCCGGCGCCAAGGAGGCCCGGCACGACTGTCGCCGCGTTGGAGTAGCCCAGCTTCGCCGCGGGTCGAGCCACCGGCGCGCAATCGGAGCGCCGCCAGGGTCGTTGGACGAGGACGACTGCGAGCCCGACTCGTGGCTCGCCTCGTCGACGCAGACCATGTGCGGGTTCTTCTCGCTGTTCTGGTCGTAAACGAAGAAGAGCGGTTCGGACGGGCTGAGCTCGCCGGCGACCTCGCTGGGTTGTGGCGGCGGTCGAGTGACGGCGGCTGCAGGGGACGATGTAAGGGACGATGGCGGCGACGCTGTTCCGCCACCCTCGGAGATGGCCCTCGCCATCAAGGCGAGCCGCCCAAAGGCGCGTGCGGGCCGCTGCAGCAGCGACGACAGCGACTCGGGCCGCGCGGCGGCAGCAGCCGAGCCCGCAGCACCTAGCGACGCGGCTGCAGTCGCTGCCGCGAGCTCGATTGCCTCTGCGTGTCCCAGACCGGCGGCGGGGCGAGGGCTCTTCATGGGCGACGCCACCCGCGCGGATCCCGCGGCGCCCGATGCCGGCTTGTCCTTTGCGTCCGCTGCCGCCTCCACGACATCCGCCGCGCTGGTAGCCGCGACGGCAGAGCCGGCATCGCCGTGCAAATGGCCACGCGTCGTCTCGCGCGTCTCGCCGGTTGTAAAGCGGACCGTGTAGTACGGCGGCTGGTCATCGTAGTGCACAGCCTCGACGGTCGCATGCTGCCGCTCGCCGCGCTGCTGATTCTCGTACCAGACGACGGCGCCCTTGGCGAGCACCGCGCTGGGCGCGCCAGGAATGGTTGCGGCGTCGACGGCGGCGGCCACGGCGCGAGCGGCGACAAAGTCTGCGGAGCTGGAGCACCCCTGGCTGAGGTTGGGCAGGTAGCTGGTCGGGTCGCGCGTCGAGCTCCTCTGGGGGACAGGTGGGCGCAGCAGCTGGAAGGCCGGGGCCGGAGGGGCGGCGGCGGAGGCGACGGATCTGGACGGTGAGAGCGCATCGGCCCCCCGCCGCGTCTTGGCCGATGCTCCGGCGACGCCACCGAAGTCTTGCTCGCCGATCCTCGCGCCCACCGAGGAGGCGCGTGTGACGACGGAGCGCGAGGAGCGCGGCAACGACGGCAACGAGTCACGCGTGTGACCCGAGCGTGGCGATCCGGGCGGCGAGGCCTCCGTGGGCGAGCCGGGGGTCCAGGCGTTGCTCGGGGCGGCCTCGGTGGCCATCGATGGCGGCAGCACAAAGCCATACCGTGAGCAGAGCTGCTCTTGGCCTGCCGTGTCGAAGAGCAGCGGCGTCAACTGAGGAGGCCCGTCTCTGACGGTATCGCTGCTGGCGGTGGCGGCGAGGCATTTCGCAGAGGCGCTCGCGTTCAGATGGTTCTCCGCCTCCACCAGCCAAGTTGGCAAATCCGCTGCTGGGGCTTCGTTGCCCGCAGGCTCCGCTGCCAACGCCTGCTGCTTCTGCGGCTGCGGCGTGGTCGCTGTTCCCTTTGAGTGTCGCCGCCGCTCGAGCGCCGCCGCCCGGTACATGAGTGCGGCTGCCTCGGCATACCGACTCGCCTGCTTGGCATCGTTGTGGTGCTCGAGGGCGGCTTCGGCGAGGGCGTGCGCCTTCGCCTCGAGCGACGCCGCGCGCGCCTCGTCGCCCGCCCCGAGCGCCGCGCGCGCCAGCTGTCTCACTGTCGATGCCGCCTGCATCGCGTGCTGCGTCGTGGAGGCGGAGAGCGGAGTAGCTGGCCGCGTTGAGCCCGCCTGCGTGGCGGTGCTGCTGTCGGCACTCGGCTTGGGAAGCGACGCGGAGGCACCCCTCGGTGGCGTGGGTGGGTCCGCGGCCGCAGCGGTGAGCGCCTCAGCCGCCGCCTCTTCGCCCATCGCCGCTAGCGCAAACGCCGCCACCGCAGCGAGCGGCGCGTCTTCCTCTTCTCGCTCTGCCTCCGCCGCCGCATGCTCTGCGGAGGCGTGGCCTTGTGTCGCCACCAGCGCCGGGGGCGCCGCGCTGTGGAGCGGAGGGAGCGGAGGGAGCGGAGGGAGCGGAGGGAGCGGAGGGAGCGGAGGGAGCGGAGGGTCGCCGGAGAGGAGCAACGCCGCGGTCTGCGCTTCGCTCAGAGCCGCAAACTCGACCGGGCTGGTGATGGGGCTGGTGGGGCTGGTGGGGCTGGTGGGGCGGGGCCGTGCCGCCACGGAGTGCACGACCTCTGGAGACGCGCCGGCTCTCGCGCGCGAGGACGGCGACCGGCGTCGCGGTGGCCACGTGTTGCCAGTCGCGGCGTGTGTGCTCTCACTGCCATCGTCATGGCCCACGGGCAGCGTCGCTGGCGGCGGCGGCGGCGGCGGCGGCGGCGGCGGCAGCACGTCGACCTTCACGACTACCAAAGCAGGCGCCTCCCCTGGAGCCACCGCCGCGTTCCCCACCTCCACCTGCGCTGCGTGCGCCGTCACCGACGCCTCCGCCGCCCCCGCCAGCTGTGCCGGTGCCTCGTGGCTCTGCTCGGCCGCGATCGAGCTCTCGATCGCGCGCATCGCATACAGCTCCGACTCGAGCTTCAGCGCTGCGCGCTGCGCCGTCGCGGCCGCCGCCTCCTGCGCCGCCTCCATCCTGCGCACCTTCTCGAGCTGCGCGCGATACACGCGCTCGCGCACGCGCCACTCCTCGTCGTCGTCGTCAACGCCGCCGTCGCCGCCGCCGCCACTGCCGCCGCCGCCGTCCGTCGCGATCGACGCCACGGAGTACCGCTCGGAGCCCACTTGCGCCTGCGGCAGCTGGTGCGGGAGCGTCAGCACCACGGCGTTCACCTCGATGACCTCTCGCCCATCCTCATCCTCGACACACACGCCGGCGGCGGGTACGTGAGTCGGCGTCAGCGGCGGCGTCAACCGCCGCTGCGGGGCTCTTCTCATCGCGGGCGTCGGTGGAGTCCACGGACCATCCGTGGTGCCACTGGCGCTAGGTGGGGCCGGACGGCTGAAGCGACTCGCGGGGTCGATTAGCCCCGTCGGCGGCTCCCCAGGCGGTGGCGGTGGGCTCCTAGGAGGAGCAGGAGTAGTGGGCAGAGGGGTTGGCTGCGCCAGCGGCGTCCTCGGCGGAGTGAGCGATGCCGGGAGGGAAGGCAAAGCGTCCCACGCCGGGCCTGCGCTGCTTCCAGTGGTGTGAGGCGCCGCGAGCTGCTGCAGGGTCGGTGGCGTCGTCGCCTTGCTGACTGCGTCGCTCTGAGGTGTGCTGTGGCCTCGCAACCTGCGCACGCGAGCTGACGCCCACGAGAAGGAGCGGCGCTTGCTCGTAGCCGGCTCCGGGGTCGCCGCACCCGAGCTGCTGCGCCGCCGCAACAGAGAGAACGATGCTGAGCGCACCGGCATATATTATCTCGGGCGCAGACAATTCAAGTAAAAACTTGGCTTATTGATTTCAGAAAACAACAGCACCCCAGCACCACCGCCCGCAGCCCCGCAAAAACAACGCCGCGAGAGACGCCCGCGGCACTCGAGCGCGCGCGAGCCATGATGGGCCGGGCAGTGCGCTCAACATGCATTCCGCTTGTCGCCGTCGACGTCTCGTCTGTCGGTGTCGGACAGGGACCTGCGCACGTAGATGCCGCCGTGCAGCGTGCAGGGGCTGTGTGCGTGTGCTCATATTTATGTGTACTCTTTACCTTCCGTCGGTTCACTCCGGTGTACCGTATCGTACGCTGGCACGCAGATCGCCGGAACTTGGTACTTGGCTGGACCCCCACCAGCCACCACCCACACGCCGTACCAATCCTGGGGTACTGGCGGGAGCCTTCGCCGCTTCAGGCTGCGGCCCTTTTCAGTAAGCCGCCATCCATATCCTCATCGTCGTCATCGTCGTCGTCGTCGTCCCCAATACCCTGCTTGTTGGCCTTCTTGCCCCTTTTGAACCGCTTCCCTCCCGGCGACGGATCATCGAGCGGCAGCTCGGAGCCGGTTGAGCGCACGGAGCGCAGCGCCGCCCAAATCAGCGCCGTCACGACCGCGGCGCCCATCACAAACGCACCGGCGCCAAGGCCACGTGGCACCTCCACGGTCTCCGTCGTTCCATCGCTGTGGATGACGAGCACCACAGAGCCAGCCTCCATGCCGCCTGCGCCGGTGCGGGCCAGCTTGCCGAGCTGCTCCGTGAGCTCGAGTGGAGTGGGCGCCCCAGCTGCCTGCAGCAGGTCGAGCACCAGGTGACATCTCTTCGTCCGTGCCTCCACAACGGCGAAGCGTGACGTGTCGACACCAACGCTTCGCGCCACGTCGCCCACCAAGGTACTCAGCGGAGTCTCATCGCCCGTGGGGCGCGCCTGCATGGTCAGCTCGACCCGCACGGCCCCGTCGGGCGCGCCATGCAGCACAGTTGACGCGACGGGCTGGCTTGCCTTCGAGTAGGTCTCGTCGAGCCCATCAATGTGTTGCGGGCGCAGCCGGAACGAGCAGCCCAATGGACATCGCAGCGACTGCACCTCGTACTCTGTGCCACGCACATCCGTGTCCAGGACCCGCCACTCGTTGGCGAGCTGCCCGGTGGCCGCCTCGACGCGCGCGTACAAAAGCTCCCAAGAGAGCTGCGGCCGACATGTGCTGGTCTTCCACCAGACGCGGAACGAAGCTGAGCTGGTTGGTTCGACCAACGGCGCGGCGAGTATGACCTCGCGGCCATGGTCGCTCAAAAAGGGCACACTGGATGGCCCCTCGGCGCTGAGGCCGATCCCATTGGCTGCGACGATCCGAAACCGGTAGGCCGCGTACGGGTCGAGGCCGTCGATGACGACAGAAGCGCCGGTGAGATCCTTTTTGAACACGCCGAATTTGCCACCGGCGCGCGAGCCCTCGACCTGCAGACTGAGGTCGCCGCCGCAGCCGCCGCGCAACTTGGGTAGTGCCAGCTCGACAGTCGTGCACTCGCTCGACGGCGCGAGGCCAGGCGGCTCGAAGGGCGCGTCCGGCGCACGCATGGCAGGCGCGGTGTCGACGAGCGTCGACTCGCTTAGCGCGCTCATGCCGGCACCGTTGATGGAGCGTACTCGCAGCGCATACTTTGTCGACGGCAGCAGGCCGCCGACCTCCGCCTCGGTGCCTGGCACCGTCTTGGAGAAGATCTGGCTCGTCGTGCCGTCGGCGCGCTGCGCAGTCACTTCGTAACTGACGTCGTGCAGCTTCTCGCGCGTGAGCGACTTGGGCGCGTCAGGTGTCAGATCTGGGATGTGAGCCTTGTCCCATTTCAGCCCAACGGAGGCACACGACGACGAGGTCGACTCCAGGTGCTTCGGCACCTTGGGCGCAAAGATTGACGTCGGCGGCGGACTCGGCGAGGGCGGTGGCAGTGGCGCCGGTGGCGGCGGTGGCGGAAACGGCGGGGCAGGTGGCAACGGGAATGGCGGCGGCGGCGGATTAGAGACGCACTGTATGTTGGGCGTCGGCGAGTCGGCGCCCGCGCCGTTGAAGCTGAAGCCGCCCTGCTCGTCGCCGCGGCTGCCGAGGACCATGATGAAGGCGTTGCGCTGAGGTACCGGGTTGATCATGGCGCCCCATGCGCGCTGGATCTGCACGGGCGACGGCCCGTAGTCGACCAGCACCTGCTGCCCTGGTGTCCAAGGCTTGACCAGGATCTGCGCCCGGAACTTGCTGCCCGGGCTCAGGATGTTGTGCGTAAAGACGCAGCCCAATGCGTCAGGAGAAGGCGGCGACGGCGGTGGAGACGCAACGGGAGGGCTCGGTGGAACGCACAGCTTACACGCCCTGCACGTCAAGGGGCGGTCGCGGCTGAGCGGCGTGTCGTCAAGCGGTGGGGTGGGCTGGGTGCGCGCCTGCATTTGCACTTGGTGCAGTGACGTGCTTCCGTGCAGTAGTCCGAGCACGCCGCCCACTCGACATCATTCTCCTGTCCGGAATGGCACGCTGCCGCACCGGCTGGGGCCTGCGGCTTCTTAGCGGCCCCGGCGGCCTTCTCGCCGGCGTCGCCGCAGAGCAGCGTGGGCAGCACGAGGAGCAGCATGCGCGCGCGGGCGGCGGGCGAATGATTCGTTACGGGGGTGGTGCTATAGCACCCGGCGCAAGCCCCGGCCTGGACACCCCGGTGGAGCAAAAACACCACGTGTGTGGGGGAGCGGAGAAAGCGAGGGCCAGTTGGCGCGCCAAATCAGTCAAATCACCGCAGGATGCCGACGCGAAGCCTTCCTTGCGAGCGA
>Ga0209713_10002074_pt1 | contig 12320 bp, 10 predicted proteins | sample ArcOceMetagenome_3_FD_187444 | JGI IMG/M metagenome (GOLD analysis project Ga0209713, IMG submission 187444) | Marine eukaryotic phytoplankton communities from Arctic Ocean - Arctic Ocean- Svalbard ARC20M Metagenome (SPAdes) (version 2) | ecosystem: Environmental > Aquatic > Marine > Oceanic...
CGACAAGGCCAAGCGCCGCGGCTTCGGCCTTGACGCCGCGGCGAGCGAGGCGCCACGTGGCTACGGCACGGGCAAGCGCGCAGCAGCTTACAACAAGGTGGTACCCGAGCCTTCGGAGACGCCGGTCGAGCCGTACGATGGCAAGGGCGAGTGAGATGGCAAGGGCGAGTGAGCCAGTTGGGCGGTATGTGACGGAGAGGGGGGCGAACAGTGTGCATGGTCCATGGGCATTCGTGATCATGCAATATTTTGAGGCGTCGGGCAGGTTCACTTTAGATACTTTAGATCCTAAGCTGCCGGTCAGGAGAGCCCACGTCCCACGTGGGGAGACCCTGATCGCGAGCCAGCGGGACGCAAAGTTAGGAATATGTTGGTGGAGTTTTTTTCAGGTGAAAACAACTTTATTTAGAGCTATCCTATGTATACCTGGCACCTGGGCACTCCACCGCAGGCAGTGAAACACAGTTTTGTAAATTCTTCTGATTCGCAGCGGAACCTCTTCTCGCAGCTGAAATGCCAAAGAACGAGTGCGGACAGGGCCTCTGTGGCGAGCCGGCTCGGATCCAGCGCTTGCCCGACTTCGCAAGGAACCGCTCTGAGGCGGCATTTGTGCTCGCGGTGTCGGGCTCGTGCGCGGTCAAGTATCAGGCGTCGATGCTGGCTGCGACGGCAATGCTGCTTGCGACGCGGCCCGCGTACGAGACGGTCGTGATGCTCGCGGACGAGTGTGCCGGCGACGCCGCGCTCGCCGCTCGGATAGCCGGACTCGGCGCGCGGCCGCTGCCACTGCCTCATCTGCAGAACGTCAGCTGCCGCGGCCCCAAGTACGCCCAGGGCCTGCACCTCGAGGTCCAGCTGAACGCCACCGAGGCCAAGCGGAAGGGCGGCAACTACTTCGAAGCCACGTACACCAAGCTGCGGGCGTGGGGTCTGACGCGCTTCCGCGCGGTGTTGAGCATCGACAATGACGTGGCCGTGCTCCGGAATCTTGACGGGCTACTCGACACAATGCTGCTGAACAACGACGAAGTTCGAGAGCTGCGCACGCCGCAGGGCTGCCTGCCGCAGAAGGACGCGCACTCGTACCTGAACACTGGCCTCTGGGGGCTGCGGCCGAGCGGCGTGTTGTGGGAGGGCATGTACAGGGAGCTGCGCCGTGGCCGCTTCTCGTGCGGCGTGGGAGACCAGACCGCCGCGATGCAATACTTCGGCGACGACCGTCGTCTCAACAAGCGAGGGACGCGCTCTAGTCAGACAATGAGCCTCCATGCTGGGTACAACCTCAAGGCAAACATCGGCGCGATCTCATGCCTTTCCAAGCTGCAGCGGCTTCGCGTCGGGCCGGGTAACCACAGCGCCGACGACCTCGCCAAGAACGGCGCTGATGATGCGCAGCTCATGAAGGCGCCTCGTGTGCTGCATTTGGTGGACCCTGGGGGCAGCGACCTGAACTTGCAGGTGCGCGAGCTCGCGGCTCACGCACACGCAATCCACTGGTCGGGCTCTCGCAAGCCCGCCACCCTAGTGCCTGGCACCGTGCGAGACCCGATCGAACGGCGCGCGCTCTCACTGTACATGCGTGAGTACTCGCGGGTGATGAAAGAGTTGCAGGCGGACAAGGCAGGCGGAGCAGGCCCACTGGCAGCCTTCGGTGGACTATCGTGATGCTCATGCAAATTACGCAAAAGCACGCCCCGTCCCGCGCCGTTCGGTTCGTGTCATATATGACTTATATGAGTACCTTGACTACACTCTACAGATGGTACTTTTAATCTCGTGAGGGCACACATGACGTCATGCGCCGAATCATGCCTTCGCGTTTGACCTTACTCTATTACGCGAATTAGAGCAAGCTCAGACCCGACACATTTCACATTACACACGACGGATAGGCAGGCTGAGCTCCGCGTATCTATTCGCCTGTGGACGCCAGTTGACTGGTTCGCCGCCTCAATTCCGCACAGTACCAAAAGCATCAGGTCAGATGCTGCTCGTCGATGCACTCGTCGTCTAGTCGCGGCATTGCAGCTGCCGCCTCACACGCGGCGTTGGGCGACAGCGCAACCAGTGCCTGCGCGCCCGGGAACAGCGTCTTCAGCGCCTCGTTCCCCACCTGCCTACCTTGGTGCGTCTGCGACACGTGGCTGCCGCCGTGGCATGCGAGGCGTTCGTGGCGCAGCGCATCACGCAACTGCTGCATCGAACTGGAACCGGCGCGGCACGCGGAGCCCTCCTTGAGAACAAGAGGCTCGCCGAGTCCAGCAATTAGGCCGCCTTGAGAGCATTCGACACCCATTGGTCTCGGGCAGTCACTTGTCGGCACGTCCGGTCCAAGCAGGACCACTTGCGTCCTTGGTGAGTGCTTCACCAACAGCCCACGCATCGTGTCGGCGAGCTTGGAGACGTTCAGGATGTCGCGCGACGGCTTGCCGAGCCGGCGCTCTGTTTGCAGGAAGATGCCTGCGTCACACAGCGCCACATCGAAAGATGGCTCGCCTCGCCCCTGGTCCAGCTTCAGCCGCTGCGTGAAATTGGTGAGGTCCGTGTCGTCGAGCAGCACCTGCATGCCGAGTTCCTCCGCCCAATTTTGCACCACGAGGTAGTCCTGCTCATCATCAGGCTTCGGAGAGTCGATGCACGCGCCTTTGCTCGCGCCGCGATAAACGAGCGTCACACGGTGACCGTTGTGGGACATCCACTGCAGAATCTGTCGCAAACGCACGTCGGCGCCAAATGCGACATCCGGCTTGGTGTCAACCACCATTGCCACGCGACGACGGCCCTGGACGTCATCGTTGTACAGTCCAAGCTGCTCGATGCGTTGCAGCGTGTTGCGATCACGCGTGAGCGCAGCGTCGTCGGGCTCCGAGCTGATGTCTGCCTCGGGCAAGCCGAGCTCGGCGGTCTGAGTGCCGTTGGCGGTGTCTGCCTCGAGCATCTGCGGCATCTGCCAGACACGCTTTCGCTCGAGCATCAGCCGCACCAAAAAGTACCAATCGCTATGTGCCTTGACAGTTGCCCTTGGCTTGGCGGCGGGGCCAACGTCATGCAACCGAACGTTCGAGAAGTTGCCGACGACGGACTGCTCATGGATGCTCCGCCGCCACATGAATCGACCGCTGCGCATCGTACCACGTGCTGATACCAGATCAGACAGGGCGAGGTAGCAACCATCGTTCGCGCCGAAGATCGCATCGCCCGCGCCCGACTTGCCGCTGCCGCCGCCAACGAATTCGCCACTTCCGAGTGAGAAGCTCATACCCTCGGTGTACGTGCCGCCGTCGGTTGTGGTGCCCGTCGTCAAGGAGCCGACCGTGATTGTTGGGTAAAAGAATGCGCTTTCGACGGTTTCGTCCACCTTCTCTGACGCAAATGAGACGTTGTTGGCCAGTTGCTGCAGTTGCGCGGAGACACCCGTGCTGTGGGCTTCATCGGTCTTCACGGTCACCGTGACATGGATCGCAGCTTCGAGCCCGGATGATTTGCCTTTGAGCATGTATCTCTTCGACTCAGGGAGGTTCTGCGTCGTCAGGTCAAGCACATCAAGCGTAACATTATCCGCCGTGACGTCGTTTCCGACAGCGGAGGCAAAGTTGCTCCTGAATTCGGTCTGGTCGAAGTCGGTCGCATTGCCCAGGATGTTCATGTCAATGTTGAAGTCCACCGAGGGCGACGTGCTGCTGGTGCCTATGCCTCCAGCGCTGCTGGTGGTTCCACCCTTTTCCGTTGAACTAGTGTCGGTGAATGTGCCACCGTCAGCCCCGCCAGCCCCCCCCGGGCCGAGGGGTTCCTCTGCATTTCCGGGGGACGGGAGGGACCCGGCGCTCTCTTGCGCAGATGACAGGCGCGCTGACGAGACTGCTTCCACATCTGGGTGCGCGTCGAGTGCGTCCAGCTTGAGCTGAAGCGCCTCTGGACGCTTCCATTCGTTGATGTCCCACACTGCCACGCTGTTTGCTGTGGTGCCGTCGTTGATGATCAGGTCCAGCGTCTCAAAGCGCCCCGGGTGCCTGCTTAGGTGCAACAGGTCGAGCTTGGGCTGGGTGATACCGTCTGGCGGAGACGGCCTCTCGATGAACTTGCGCGCGACAGTCTCAATGAGCGGCCCACTCGTGCTCGCAAACACGAGCTGCCACGGCGAGCGCATCTGCTGGGCGTGCACATTGTCCACCCACGCGTCAATATCCCGTGGCGTCGCCTCCTCGGCCATTGTGATGACACACAGCTGCGGAGCGACCTCGCCATTGCTCAAGGCAGCGGACAGCTCACAACGCTCCGCAATCAGGCCAAGATCCAAATCATCCGCACGCTGCTTGCATACGAGCGCCTCATCACGCGGCGCACGCGCGTCCGCGGTCGCAAAGGCAAATGCAACCGCGCCTGGCTCACTGGCGCACTCTGCACACCCCGCGCACTGCAGGTGCGGCCAAGAGCAGCGCTCGACCCAATGTGTTTTGAACCCATATTCGTCGGCATGCGATGCACACCAAGGGTTGCAAGTGGCTGAGTGCCTCACGTTGCTCAGATTCAAGGCCGGACCAGCATCTCCGTGGGGCCCAGCCAACAACGTCTGTTCGGAGGGGTCCGTCGTGTAGAAAGACAGCGCGACCTGGAAGCAAGGAGAAGCACACTGAGTCACGTTGCGGGCTGGATGCTTGAAGGGGGTCTTTGCAAGCGGCAAGCGGGCAAGCTCACCGAGAGCGTCGCCAGCACCATGCTCGAGCCGGGGCGCTTGGCTGCCTTTTTGGGACGACAAGTTTTTTTAACAACCGGATCTCGTCGAGAGCTGAGAGAGCGTCAGGGGCGAAGCGTGTGCGTAATCTACCAGAGTAGCGAGAGGACCGCGGAAGTGCGCGGAAGGGCGTTACTGAAAAGTGGGCCCTCCCCCGGCCCCGCGGGCGGCAACGAAACGAGTACTGCTGTTCTACTGTGTATGTTGGACCCGCGAGAACACAAGAGGCCTCGAAGGTCCTGGGTCGAGTCCGCCCTTATCATCGCTTCCCTTTCCTCTTTTTGTTGGCGGCGCTACCCGAGGCACCCGTGCCTCCCCCGCTCGCAGCCTCCTTGGCGGAAGTCGCAGGCTCCTCGCCTGCGCTGGTGGGCCGGTCACGGTCGGACTTGCCGCCCTGGGTGGAAGAAGACGCATGGTTAGCAGAGGTGGCGGTGGCCCTCCAGGGTGCCATTTGGCAGCGGCACAGGCGGCTGACGCCGCCCAAACCTCCGGCAGAGCGGGCGATTTGCCAACGGCGGTGCAAAGGCATGGCTAGCCCTGTCTCATGTGCATGGTCGCATGCCCTCCCCAACGCCGCTGGTGGCAGACCAACGTTTCGACAAGACGCGCCGCCGATACTGGCTTGCTGCCCGTCGGCGCCATCGGATCTGCGTGCGAGAAACGACAGGAGGCGCTGAGCCGATGCCATGCCGCATCGCGGTGGAGGGGCGCATCGTGAGCGAGGGGTGGCGCACCATCCTCTTCCTCCTGATGCGGATCCTTGCCGCACATGTACGAGAAGAAGAGATTATTGAGCTTCTCCATTCGCTTCGCATCCTGAGCCTTGGTCGGTTGCGAACTTTAAGCAGACGCGGTCGTTGGTGACCTTCAGCACGAGCTTGCCATCACAATGGCGGTACTTGACCACGTATCGAGTCTGCGGGCGGAGTAGAGGAGTGTCAGCCAGCAGCAGTGCCTGGGGCGCGCAGGAGGCACGCACATGTGCCGGATGCTCCGTGTATAGCTTCTCCGCCTCAGCGAAGAAGGTCTCCCATTCCTCAATGTACACCCTGCCAGCGTGGGACGCCCTGCAGCTCAGCACCGGGTGGCCAGGCAGCGCGGGGGCAGTGAGCCGGCTGCGGCTCACATCCTGCACGCTGGCGAGACCGGCACTGGTCCTACGGCCGGTGCGGGGCAGACGACGCGCAAGTGAGCGAGTCGGGAGCCACGATGGCTCAGACCGAGTCTGGCGAGGGTGGCACACCACCAAGAACGCGTTTTTACTTGTAGTCCGCGGCCAGCTTGGAGTTTAGGCCTCGCAATCAATACCCAGCGGACGCGACGAGGGTAGAGACCTCCGAGCTCACTCGCGGAGGGTAGGTCTGCCTTGGTCGCCGCTGCCTGTTTCCTGGTTTGGCCTCCGGTCGAAAGTTGCTTTCCCAGACTTGCGGCCGCGGCCGGCGCCCAAGCCATCTCGCCGTCTCCAGTGTACCACGGTGGCCATGCTCCGCTTCCTCGCCTTCGTTGTCGGCCTGTGTAGCGCTGTGGCTTTCGAGTTCTCTGCGGCGTACGCCAGGTTTGAGAGCGGTGTGTGCCCAACGCACGAGGGTTGGACGCAGGTGTGAACACGCCAGAGGAGTGCGCGCAGGCGGCGCCGCACGTGGGTGCGCAGAAGTGCCAGGGCTGCGTGGACGCCAAGGAGGCCGGCCACGGCGAGGCTCGCGACGACCGGCCTGGAGGCTGCCGCGCTCACGCCAAGGACTTTTGCTGTGCGCACTTCAACCATAATTTGAAGCCCGAGACGCCGGATCGAGGCCTCGATCCCGGTGGGACCACGGGTGGATGGACGGCTGTGTGCAAGAAGATCGTCAAGGACGAGATGTGAACCTGCGTTGGCAGGGTAGTACAGTAGGCAAGACGCATGTCAAGCGCATATGTGCAAGCGCGGCACGCAGCGCATACATCGGCTGTGTGCGCGCGCCTTGTGCGCACGGTAGTATGTGCAGTATCTAGAGGCTCCAACGAGAAGTATATCCTACAAGCACGCCGCTGACCTTGTGCCAAACTTATACACACGGATACTGATACACAGTCACGCGCCAAACACACGCGAGCGCACGTCAACAGGCCGCGCCTCGCCTACGAGGCGGCACAAGTCTTGGCCGAACCCTTCGCGCGCCCAGCCTCGTACGTTCGAAGGAGCTCCGGCAAGCCGCCGATCGGATTGATGATGCCTCTGAGCTTCTTTGCGGTGCGGATTGCCTCCTGCTGTCCCATGCCCGTCTTGTACATGATCAGCAAGCAGCCGGTCGTGCCGGCGCGGTGCGCTCCGGCCAGGCAGTGCACCAGGACCTGCCCTCCGCCTCGGAGCGCCGCGTCGACAAAATCGAAGACTGTCTGCACGAATTGCATGATCTCGCTCTGGGTGGCCGGGTGGTACTTGCGGCTGTCGCCCGCCGCCTGCCAGTAGGCGACGTTGAACCGAAGATATTTGACGCCGGCGCCCTCGCAAAAGTTTGCCATGTCGTCGGTGCAGTTGACCACATGCGTGATGCCGCGCTTCTTGGCCTCCTGAGCCGCCGTCACGTTGCCCACAAAGACCGTGCCGCCGGTCGCCTCGTCCTTCCATATGGCGTCCATCGGGTTGTACAGGTTGCTGGAGCTGGCCGCCGCGGCGGTCAGCGAGGCCATGAGCTTCCGGCCCTCGTCATCGTAGTCGGTGCTGCTCGCCATGGTCCACGGGCACGACGTCTCCACAGACTCGCGCTTCCAGCCGCGAAGGAAGCCGCCGTGAGCGGGTGAGCGGCAGCGCCTCGCTGGCAGCGCAAAAAGCTTGCTCTCCGGCACGATCGTCACTGCGCACTCAGCTTACTGACTAAAAGCCCTAGCTCACCTGACCGCCGTACAGAGATGAACGGCGCCATCTACGACAGCGAGGCCACTCTCGGTCCGAGCGATGTCTCGGCGAGCGACACAGACACCGAGTCGTGCATGTCGTCGCGCAGCGCCGACAAGAACAAGAAGCGCAAGCAGAAGAGGAAGGCGGCCAAGGCGGCCAGGGCGGCCACGAGCTCCGAGGCTACGAGCAGCGGCCTGCCGGTGCGCCGCTGCGACGCTCTCCCGCGCGGCCCTAACCAGCCCCAGCCACAGGCCCTGGACGCTTTGCGCGCAGAGGCGGCGCTCCTGAACTGAGCGTGCGGCTGCCGACCCCGCGCGGCAGGCCGATGAGGAGCAAGTGCAGATCGAGTACGTGTCGAACCACGACGAGATGGCGGCGGACCCCGCCTTTGCGGAGGTGCTTGACCGCTTTCAGAGCGCAGAGAGCCTGCTCAACCCCATGGCCGACGCCGGCGCAGAGGCGGGCGCGTCGTCGTCGGCGGCGGCAGCGGCGGACGCTGACGAGCCGGAGCAGCCGGAGGCCGAGGTCGTGTCGAAGAAGAAGAAGAAGCTGCAGAAGCGGCTCTCGGTCGCAGAGCTCAAGCAGCTCGTGCACAAGCCGGAAGTCGTCGAGCAGTGGGACGTGACGGCTGCCGACCCGCGGCTGCTGGTGCTGCTCAAGTCGTACCGCAACGTGGTGCCGGTGCCGAAGCACTGGTGCCAGAAGCGCCACTTCTTGATGGGCAAGCGCGGCGTCGAGAAGCCGCCCTTCAAGCTTCCCGAGTTCATCGAGGCGACTGGCATCGCCAAGATCCGCGCGGCCGTCATGGAGCGCGAGGCGGGCAAGAAGCTGAAGGGCAAGCAAAAGGAGCGCGTGCAGCCCAAGATGGGCAAGATCGACATCGACTACCAGGTGCTGCACGATGCGTTCTTCAAGTATCAGACCAAGCCGGTGCGCACCGCCGCCGCCAGCAGCACCCGCACCCGCACCTGCACCCGCACCCGCACCTGCACCCGCGCTCCTGGCACGCCGCTGCCCCGATCGCTCCACCGACAGCACGCGCGCCTTGCGCTGCGCAGGCGCTCACGGCGCACGGCGACGTCTACTACGAAGGCAAGGAGTTTGAGGTGGCGCTGCGCGAGAAGAGGCCGGGTCAGATCTCGGAGGAGCTGCGCAAGGGGCTGCAGATTGGCGACGGCGAGCCACCACCGTGGCTCATCAACATGCAGCGCTACGGCCCGCCGCCGAGCTACCCCAGCCTCAAGATTCCGGGGCTGAACGCGCCCATCCCCGAGGGCGCGTCGTATGGCTACCACCCGGGTGGCTGGGGCAAGCCGCCCGTGGACGAGTTTGGCCGGCCGCTCTATGGCGACGTCTTCGGCACGGCGGCGCCCGAGGTGGAGCATCCGCTCGACGTGTCCGTCTCGAGCGCGCCGTGGGGCGAGATGGACCCAGAGGAGGAGGAGGAGGAGGAGGACTCCGACGAGGAGGGCGAGGATGGCACGGCGGGCGACGAGGAGTCGCTCACCGACGGCGAGATCGAGGCGGGCATCTCGTCGGTGTCGTCGGCGCCGTCGGGCATTGCCACGCCCGACTCGGTCCACCTGCGCAAGCTGCAGAACGACGGGCTCAACACGCCGTCGGGCTCGGTGACGGGCACCGACACGCCAGAGTCGGTGTCCAACCCGCAGCTGTACCAGGTGCTCGAACAGCGCGAGGCGCGCGTGGGCGGCGCGGCGTTCGGCTCCTCGCATGCATACGTCATGCCGAGCGCCGCGAAGGGCAGCGCCAGCGGCGGCGGCGGCGCGAGGGCGAGCGGCGGCAAGCCGGGCGTCGAGATGGCTCTCGACCCGAACGAGCTTGACAATCTCGACGCGGGTGCGCTCAAGGCCAAGTACGACGAGCTGCGCAAGGCCGAGCAGGACGCCAACGCGCCCGAGGACGTGAGCGACATCATCGAGGAGCAGGAGCGCAAGCGGCGCAAGAAGCTGGATGCCGCCAAGGAGAAGCGGGCAACCAAATTCTGAGTCGAGCCTGACCATGAGCCCGACGCAAGCGAGCTGCCCCACTTAACACCGAGCTATTCAATTGAATTTACAGTGGAGCAACCCACACACTTCCAAAATGGACTTGCCACCCACATCGGCACGTCAGAACTCGACGTGCAGCCCGTCGCGGAGCGGCACGACCGTCGCGCCACTGCAGCGCAGGTTGAGCACCCTCAGGCTCTCACACCGGCCCAGATCCGAGACGTCGACCACCCTCTTGCACCGCCCGAGGTGCAGCGTGTGCAGCGCGCGGCAGGTGGCAAGCTCGCCCACATGGCAGAGGCTCGTGCACGCCGTGAGGTAGAGGGTGTGCAGCGCGGCGCACGCCGCGAGGCCGGCCACGTCGACGAGTGCTGTGCAGCCGGTGGCACGCAGCTGACGCAGTTGCTTGCACGCGCCGAGCACCGACACGCTCTCGATGGCGGGACAGCTGCTCAGGTCGAGCTCCTCGAGGCGTCGCAGCTTGGCGAGTGGTGAAACGTCGCGCACGCTTCTGCAGCCTTGCAGCCCGAGCCACGCCAGCTGCCACTTGGCGGTGCCGCTGGCGAGCGGCGACAAGTCGGAGACATGACGGAGCTTCCGCAGCTCGAGCGTGCGCAGGCAAGGCGCAGCAGCGAGGTCGGCCAAAGCTGCAGCTCCCGCTGCGGCGCTGAGCGATTCGACAGTGTGCAGCACCAGAGTGTGCAGTGTGGGGCAGCTCGACACGCTCTCCAGCCGAGTGAAGCTCGCGCCCACGTCTGAGAGAAGCCTCAAAATGCCTAGAGAGGTCGATTTAGGCAGCCTGCTCACCCCACGGCCGCTCTTTACCGTCACTGAGGCCAGGCCTGGCAACGCACAGAGCGAGTCGAGCTGCCACTGGTCGCACCGGTCCGCCATCAGGCGCGAGATGGTGAAGCGTGGCCCATGCACCCTGGCGGCCCGCAACAGCTCTGCCGCATGGCGACACTTGTCGGAGAGGTCGAGGGGCAGCCCCTGCAGGGCCCGCAGCGCACGGCACGTACTGATGAGTAGAATCAGATCGTCAGCACGTATCTCGTGTGCTAGGACTGGCACGACGTCCGCGAGCAGGGGCATGGACATGCCATCAACTTCTCGTCATTCCAAACTCTGCTTGCATGCAGCGAGGGGCAAAGCCTCAATAGTCCACCCAGCGTAACCGGCCCTTGCAACAAGCATCGCCCCAAAATCACTTCATACCGCATGCAAGCCGCACAAAAACTCACTCTGCCCACACGCAAACACGCCCGATGTCTGGAAGGGCCTAGCCCAAGAGGGACGAGAACGGCTTGCTAGCGCGCTCCTTGCTGGGCTGGAAGGGCAGCTCCTCGATGGCGCCCGACCAGCGCAACGAGCCGGCGTTGGTCTCGCATATGAGCGTGCCGATGCTGAAGTTCTCGTCGGTCGAGTCCTCGTTGCCAAACGGGTCGAGCAGCGACTTGGAGAGCTGCAGGAAGCCGCGGTAGAAGATGACGAGGATCGGCGAGAGCAGGACGGTGAGCACGCCCAGCTTTGGATAGAGCGCAAACGGCGCGAAGAAGACGAGCGTGTCGACGAGAAGCTGCACGAGGTGCACGTAGGCCAGCGGCATGCGCGCGGCGGCGTCGTCGGCGATCGACGCGGCCGTGGCCCTGAGCTTGCACGCCTCCTCGAGGAAGCGAACCTCGAGGCCGAAGCCGCCCTGCAGCATGCCCGTCCGATGCGCGTCCACGAAGCGCGCGACGATCCACTCGAGAACCGCGTTGTGGCGCTGCGTCTCGGACAGCCGCGGGTTGTGCACCAGCAGCGCGTGCTCGTGCTTGGTCAGCGCGTCTCGAGCCAGCAGCGCCGCGAGGCCGCGCTCGGTCCTCAGGACCGAAAACGAGGCGCCCTCGTCGCCGCGTGCCGGCCGCACGTGCCCTGCCCAGAAGAGCATGTGGAAGAGACGCACCCATCGCGCCACATCATTCAGAAGCTCACGGCTCCCGGGCGTGAACCTGCCGGTGCCAGCCTCTCGCTGGGCGTGGGTGGCGAGCAGCATGCCGATGTCGTTGAGACGACCCTGGACCTTTCGCACGTTGCCCTTGGTCGCGAGCCAAAAGCCGTACGCCTGCGAGAGGAAGAACGAGTTGACGAAGGTGGCCATCGTCAAAAGATAGCCCCACATCGTCGTGAAGCCGCGGAGCCGAGCTACCATCAAGTCGTCGGGGTTGGGGACCTCGAGGATGGTCCACTTGTGGTCGCCCTCGAGGCGCACGGGCTCCATGGCGAGCACGAGCATGATGCTCACGAACATCATGACGCCGGCGGGTGCCGCGCACTTCTGCAGCACGGTGCCGTACCACCGGGTCCACAGCCAGCCCGCCTGCGGGTGGAACTTCGCGACGAACGCGGGCCCGTTGCCATACTTGAGCGCGCGGTCGAGGAGCTCGTCGAGCCCGCTCTGGTCGAGGTGGGAGAGCTCGTGCTCGAGCCGCTGGCGCGTGCCCCAGCTCGATTTGGGTGTGGTTGTCATTGAGGCTATTGAGGCGACGCGTTTGCCAGCGATTACCCCAGCGCACCCTGCACTAGGGCGAACGCGGCTCGGCGTTCACAGCAGCGAATGATGCTCACGAAATCAGCTCACAAACAAACCGTTCATGAACACGTTCACGAACACCCCTGTTCACGAACACCACCTCGGCACACGTCGCCCCGTAAACAAACG
>Ga0209713_10002076_pt1 | contig 12318 bp, 7 predicted proteins | sample ArcOceMetagenome_3_FD_187444 | JGI IMG/M metagenome (GOLD analysis project Ga0209713, IMG submission 187444) | Marine eukaryotic phytoplankton communities from Arctic Ocean - Arctic Ocean- Svalbard ARC20M Metagenome (SPAdes) (version 2) | ecosystem: Environmental > Aquatic > Marine > Oceanic...
CCTCCTCCTCGCCCTCCTCCTCGCCGCCCTCCTCCTCGCCCTCCTCCTCGCCGCCCTCCTCCTCGCCCTCCTCCTCGCCGCCCTCCTCGCCCTCGCCCTCCTCCTCACTGTCCACTGCTATGGCCGCCTCTGCGTCCCAACCCTCCACGTCACCACCCTCCTCCTCACCCTGCTCGCTGTCCTCTGCTATCCCTAGCTCTGAAAGCGTCGATTGGCTCAGCAGCTTTCTCGTCAGGCTGTGTTGTGGCATGAACTTTGACACGTTGTCCAACAGAGTCCCCACCTCAATGCCTGATGACTTCCATGCTCCAGACAACGCGCTCAAGCCAAGCATGTGCCAAAAGCTACTGGTGTGGGAATCACGGCTGCTTAGCCCGACACCAAGTGACACGGACGTTGATGCGCCCGCTGCTGTGCGTGCCATGGTGGCCAAGACTGCCACCAGTGCCTGTCCAAGGTGCAGCCCGAGGACACCTTTGCGTCCTGTGGGGTCGACGTACAGCACCTCAATGATGAGCTCATAAGCATCCTTACCGTGCACTTTTCGACCTTTCACCAGCCGTCCCATGATAAGTGCAATCATCTCCTCCTTGTGCTTTCCAGCACTTGTTGTTGCTCCATAGGCCCGTCTGACACAAAGCCGTACCTTGTATCCTGGTGAGTGGTTAGTGGACAAGCAAGCGCTTAGGATTGTGGCAGGTGTGAGTGTGAGTGTGCGTGTGAGTGTGCGTGAGTGTGTGAGTGTCCGTGTGAGTGTGGCTAGATGATGTCTAGTCAAGGTGTGGTCACCTCGTTGGAGCTCCATGTGCGTCACGCCACTGCACGACCCTAGTGTCACGCCACTGTTGCGTGTCTTCTGGAATTCCGCCTCACACCATGAGCGCAAACGCTTGGCCGCCTCGGCATGGCCCGTTGTGTGTGAGCACATCAGCACTGACGCATCTGTAGCCACATCTGTAGCCACCCGGAACCCCTTCTCAGTGAACCCCATCTCAGTGAACCCCATCGGTCTTGTCCTCTCCACCTTGAGGTATGTGAGGTATGTGACCAGCGTCACGTTGTCATCTTCGAAGGTGTCTCCCGCATTCTTGAGGTAGCCACTCCAGATGAGTAGGTGCCCCTCTGGGACGAACACACGCACTGCTTTCTGCAGATCCAGAGGCACCATCAGGATCGTGGTGCCTCCTGGCGTGAGTGGATGCATCATGGACAGAGGGGTTGCTTCTAGGGGAGTGCTACAGAAGGACTTGGCTTCAGCCGCCGCGTCCGCGTGCCAGTCCTGGTAAGGGACCTTGGCCAGGCGCTTCATCCCCTGTGTCTCAAGCCGCCACCTTTTCCCCTCTGCGTTCGCGGGGTGCAGGAGGCCAAAGTCTGACTGTGACAGCTGCCAGCGGGTCCAGTCACCTCCACGTTCATGCCACCCTGTCATTGACTCGCTGCTCACGAATCTGCGCTGTGTTGTGGTCTTCTCCTCGTTGGACTCGGTCTCCCATTTGGTGTTCTCCAAGCATGTGACTTCCTCCATTGTCGCGGAGACAGTGGGATGAAGTTTTGCCTCCTGGATGAAGTTTTGCGTGGCTCGTACCATGGCAAGGCCGCTCATGGTAAGGTCTGCCTCGAGCTCCGCGCGGGTGGTGACTACTCTGGGATCGTGCCGTGCATAGCTGTCCTTCATCGCTTGTCTGCCTCCATGTGTGTGCACCAAGATGTACTCTTGTGCCACCTGAGGTTCGCTGTCACCTGCTCACACCATTGCATAGGCACATGTGAGATGTGACATAGGCACATGTGAGATGTGACAGACACGTGCATGTGCATGTGCAATGTTCCACCTCTGTGCCATGTGTGTGGTGGTCCTCTCCACGTCAGGCAACGCGGATATGCATGTTGGAGTGCTTCTGCACACCATCTGTATATACCAGGCTGAGAGTGCCCTTCTTATGCACTTTAGCGACGACCGCCATGTACCAGCTGTGCCCCCCGTTGCAGCCCAGAAACTTCCCCCACACTTGCTCCCCTGGCTGGGGAGGGCAGTCCATACGCCTTGTACTTTGGGCAAGCACGGTCCAGTCGCCTTCCGTAGGCCACACCTCTTCCCAGTCCTCCTCACCCACCTGTGCATGTGTCTTGCCCATCGAGCCAGGCTTCCGGACAAAGCACCGCCCGTACGGCCGTGTCTGTTGCCTTGTTGGTTGCCTTGCCGGTTGCCGTCTGGGCGGTCCAGGTGACAGCTGTCTGATTCGTGGTGACTGGCTTTCTGACTGGCCTTGTCGCCACCGTGGTACTGGTGGTGGTGACTTGCCCAGTCCCAGTCCTGGCGCTCCTGTTGATGTGTTCTGGAGGAGCGGCCGCAGCCGATACTCGTGTGTGACACCTGGTGTGACAGGCTGCGTCGGGCTCTTCCCAGTGGTCCCAGTGATGACAGGTGTCCCAGTGGTGACAGGCCTCGTATCGCTCAGTGGGGTGGCTTGGGGCTGTGCATGGGCAGGCGATGGCGCATGGGATGGCGGCGCATGGGCAGGTGATCGTGGTGGTGCTGCATTGGCAGCCAGTGGTGCTGCATTGGCAGCCACCGTTTTGCGGCCCAGGCGCAATGAGCCTCTCTGCCGCGGCATCTGCCGCGGCGTCCTCGCCACCCTTTGCGCCACCGTACCCACCTTGGGCGCCTCCCCCTCCTCCACTGGCGCTTCAGCCACCTTCATGCTACAGGCGGGGGGTTCGTGGTGGTGAGAGAGGTTGGTGAGAGTGTGTGGCAGGACTTTGGAATACATGGTGGGTTGGCTTTCGGGACAGGGCATAGGGACGGGCAGTGTGCGACACACCTGGTCCCCAAAGCTCCCCGAGAATAAGCAAGGGCCCGGTGATTCCGGCGATTCCACCGTGAAGCTCATGTCCTTGAAGCTCATGTCCTTGATAAGATGCAGCTGTTGGTGGTTGTACTTCAACCGTTCTCGCGTACGCCCTAGTGTCGTGGCGTCCATGCTCTCGCCCTGTTGCATCACTGCATGAGCACCTTCCCCTGAGGCCGCGTGGAACCCTTGCCTTTGCCAAAAGCCGCTATTCCTTGTGCATTGGATCTGTCCTGTGCCCAGACACACGAACTTGATCTGCGAATCTGCCTGTGCCATCACCACCATCTGGGCCACCAAATCCGTGGCGATGTGCACCCCGTTCTTGCCCTGACGAAGCCCGTTCACGTAGTCTCGGTTGTCTGGACTGTCTGTGGAGCTGCTCTGCTTTGGATTTGCCACGTATAGTGCCTCGATGCTCAGGAAGTCGGGTTTGTCACCTCGTGTCCTCCGGTACCTCGCCATGATGATGGCTACGACGTGAGGATAGAGCGTTTCAGGTTGCCACTGTCGGACACACAGACGGATGACCTGCCCTGTGGGATCCCCAGGGCGCACTTTCGTCGTGTCGGCTCCCGCTTTGCGTTTCCTGACACGCTCAGCAGCTTCTTCCTCTGCTGCATCCACACTGTTGACACCTTGAAGGTACTTCAGATGCACCTTGTCATCTTCTTGGGTCACCACCTCGTCGTCCTCCCACGCGTCGGTATACTCGCATGCCTCTGACTTGTCGATGTCGGTGATCCACAGCAGTGAACCATCTTTGCCCACCACAGCGCCCTTCTCCTTCAAGCTTGCCCTCATTGCCTTGTCTTGCCGCGTTGCCTTAAGCTCCTCTCGCCTCATTGCCTCAGGCTCCTCACCACCCGTTGAGTTGGCCCCCCGCATTGCCTCCTTGCCTCCAGCCGCATTGCCGCCGCCGCCTTCATCGCCACCGCCTTCGTCGCCGCCACCTCCTGCTACTCTTGGTAGGATGTACTTGTAGTGGTTGTCAGCCACGCGGAGCAGTACTATCACCCTTGCACTACTGCAGGGTAGAGAAGGGTGTGCCCAGTCGTCCAGCTTGTAGTAAACGCTGCCCTTTGGCCCAAGGGTGTAGGTGAGGATGTGACACCTCAGTGCCCTGGCCATCACAGTCAACTCGAAGAAGCCACCACAACCATCAGGCCCTGTCGCAATCGCCCTGTCAGCCAGATCATGCAAAGTCAAATCGGAGGCAGCAAGTCTCTCCACCAGAGTGTCATCCGCCTCTAGTGGGATGTCACCTTCCTCCTGCGCTAGCTGTAGGCACGTGTTGTGAACCATGTGGCGCAAACTCTTGGCATCCGCTGGCATCATGTCATTGGGCGCTCTGTCACCTGGCGTCAGATAATGCCTGGCGGCCAGGACGCTGTTGTACACACTGTCATCACCAGCATCCTCCTCATCTGTGCTGCACCAGTCCTTAAGAAGGTGCCGACTGTACATGCCAACCTGGTAGAGGTCCTTCTCCCCGTCCAAGTCTTCCTCCTGCTCCACCGCCTCCACCGCCTCCACCGCCTGACACGCCTCATCCGACTGAGCTCGATCAGTGCGCAGAGACAAGTGGCCAGCGGTCCGCTCGCACTTGAGCCAACCGCCTTTATCGTCTTTCCTAAGCACGAGCAGCTTCCCCTCGACATTACCCCGCAGCAGCTTGCACGCACCGAAGACGTCGTCGGTGAGCATGGTGCCCACATGCGCGCGCTGCTCGCCATGGTCCTCAGAAGCCCACACGATGAGAGCGAGAGCGGGCGTCGCGCCAGCGGGCGTCGCGCCAGTGGACGACACGCCAGCGGGCGTCACGCCAGCAGGCAGGGGGACGACGCCGATGCTGGACGACGCCGATGCTACAGCTCCAGCTCCACCACGTCCGCCATCATCTCCGCCATCACCTCTGCCTCCAGGCAATGGTGGGATGGCAGCCACCATGCGCTCTGCACGAGTGCGTATGTCCGCCACTGGAATTTGGAAGTCATCTGACCATTGCTGCTTGAGCCGCAGGGTGTGTGACCCACCATCGCCCGATAACAACTCGCATGTGCCAAGCTCATCATCTATGACCATGTCCCCGATTGTCGCCTTCTGGTCACCGTGTCTCCTCTTGTCTTTCCCCGCGTAGGGCCACGTCAACGTCACTACTTGGCTCATCATGGGCTGGCCTCCACCACCTGCTCCTCCTCCTCCAATGCTTGAGCCATTGTCCGTGACTCCTCCAATGCCCGCGCCATTGTCCATGCCGGCCCCATCCTCCTGCTGTGGCTGCTGCTGCTGCTTCCACTCTCTCCACCTCATCATCGTCCTTGTCTCAGCTCTGCAACGGAAGTATTGAGTCAGCATGGAGATGACCTGTGCGTCCTTATTACGTCCCGTGTCGCAACCCAGCTCCTTTGCGACCTTCCTTCGAAGGCTGCCATTGAACCGCTCGTCTAGCACAAGCTCTTGCAGTTCCCTCTCACCCAGCTGTGCAGCACCTAGGCAGACAGGGGGTTGGTGGTGGGTCAGTAGTAGCAGCAGGGCGCATGTACAGGCACACATGTGTGTCGCCTGTACATGTGTGCCTGTACATGTGTGTTGTGCCACCTACAAGTGCCAGTTCTACAAAGTGCCATGTGCCATCTCTTCACGTGCCTGTGCCTTCAATGCTGTCGCCAAAGAAAAGGAAGCGGTCGTAGTAAATGCTGATGTAGGGGTAGCCCATCTTCATCACGGCTTTGGCATTCGTTCTTGCCAAATTGACCTCTGGCTTCCGGAGCATGCCTACTATCGTTCGTGTCTGATTGTCATACAGTTCCTCCTCGTGCTTAAGCATCTCATCTGTCAACTTTGAGTAGAATCTGTCTCCAGGCCAGCCCTCCTCCCCCTCCTCCTCCTCCTCCTCCTCCACCGCCTGAAGTGCAAGGATTTGAATTGACATTCCCAGGGCCATAGTAGTTCTCATGGACATGGTATCCGTGTTCGTCCATGTCCTTGCAGGTGAGCGTGCTTCTATGTGCATGTGCATGTGCATGTGCATGTGCATGTGCATGTGCATGTGCATGTGCCTGTGCATGGGCATGCGCATGTGCATGTGCGTGTGCGTGTGCGTGTGCGTGTGCATGTGCGCATGTGCGTGTGCATGTGCATGTGAATGCGTGTGTGTGAGCGTGTGTGTGTGAGCGTGTGTGTGAGTGTGTGTGAGTGTGTTCGCCCGCGCTGCCAGCAGAGGTGGCAAGTCCACCACTCCACTCATCTGCCATGTGGACTCCATGTTGCCCCCCTTGCATTCATCCAGTCTTCAAGCGCCATCCAGTCTGCAAGTCCAGACTGCGTTCTTGAGTTCTTGAGTCACGTCGGCCTCGCAGTAGCCTCACCGACACCGTGATCTGGCATGAAGGAGATCGTGAAAGACCCGTTGGTGTACACGGAGTTGGAGGCATGTTCAACCAGCCCCGCATTGAAGAGGGATTCCTCGCCGTAGGAGACCACCTTGCTGATAAGGCCGGGCATCTTAGCTTGGAAGCCATCGTACTCGAGCAGGCTGCAAACCGTCGCCGCCATGCGATCCTCGCCATAGATGAGCATGTCCATCTCCTCGCAATCTTGCATGGGCTCCCAAGCAGCCCGGAAGATGTTCTCCTCGACGCCTCGGCCGCCGCCTGGGCCGTTGCGGGTGACCGATGAGGTGCGCTTCTCGAAGTAGGCATCGTGCTCACCGTCGCCAACACTGACGTTACAACTCTCGATCTTGTGCATCTTGTCGCCCATGCGCACAACTGACCCGAACGGGATGGATTTCAGAATCTCCGCCAGCTCCGCCTCAGATGAGAAGCGCCGAGGCAGCGACAGCGCAGGGCTGCTGGCAGTTGCGGTGGCTGCCGTGGTGGCTGCAGCGGTTGCGGCTGCAGCAGTTGCGGCTGCGGCAGGGGGTGCGGTGGCGGGCGGTGGTGGCATCTCCTTGCATTCATCCAGTCTTGAAGCGCCGTCCAGACTGCACGTCCAGTCTGCAAGAGCCGTCACAAGCTTGCCACTCATCGCCGCAGCATACGGCCGTGCCTCAGACTGCTGCCAGTGCTGCCGTGCCAGCCACACTGCCTGTGCACGTGTCCCCTTAAAACCGTGTGCCCAAGGGGGTTGATTGTTGAGCCCCTTGTGCATGCGCCGCGTGACAAAGGCCCGCTGCGCCGCCTGGTGGAGGATAACGTGGTTTGTGCCCACATCGACCTCCGCGCTGCTGGCAACGCATCGGAACACACATCCCATCGAGATGGAGTCCTCCTGAACCTCTGTTGTCATTCCATGGAAGTAGCTCCCATAGGCGACCGAGCCGTCTCCCACGGCTCGCGGCAAGTGCATCTCGTCGCGCGGGTCAAGGTAGAAGTGGGTGCCGTGCTCCAGGGTGAAGTCTCTCCCAGCACCATGCCCCGCACCCGTGCTGAACGTGCTGTACGTGTGTCCACCACCACCACCAATGCCTGCGCCACAGATGCCACCACTGCTGTGTGGCAGCCGCAGCTGCATGTCAAGGTGGCGAGCCGCACCCACAGAAAGGGTGTGGTTGGGCGTGGACTGCTGTGAGTTCGCCCCTGCGCCGTTGTCTCGGTGGTGGTGCAGCACGCTGCCGCACTGCTTGCTCCCGTGTGGCTTGCCCAGTGCGCACGCTGCACAGAATGAGGCACCCAGGTAGCCGACCACCACACATGAGCGCAAGGGTGGTTGCAATGGTTGGTGGGCCTGTGGCGTCATCATGTCTAGGAGCTGAGCGGCCGCCTCCTGAGCCCGCGTGAAGGGCCTGACCTCCCAGTGTCCTGGATCTCTCCCGACAGAACCCACCCCACTGCCAGTCTCGTACATCCACCGCCTCTCAAAGATGCGGGAGCACGCTGGACAGCAGAACTGTCGTCCCACACAGCTGTTACAGCCTGTGCAGGCAGCACCACCATGATCACAGTGTGCACCACGTGGAAGACAGCCATCCCAGCAGCCAGGGCACAGGCGGTGTAGGCGCTGTGGAGCGGCAGCCGCATCAGGGTGCTGTCTGCTGTGCTGCCAGGACAGCTTGGTGTTGAACTCAATCTGCGGGTGTGACCAACATGCCCAGGTGTGTTGGTGAGGGCGAGGGGAGAGGGAGAGGAGAGGGACCAGGCGAGAGGAGAGAGGAGAGGGATCAGGCGGGGAGGCTGGGGAGGCTGGGGATCGCCAAGGCCAAGAGGGTAGGGCCAAGGCCAAGAGGGTATGGCTGGGACAAGGCCTAGGGGGTGGGGGAACCTGTGGCCTGGGCCAGTTGCCCATCATGCTGATAATGGGCATCTCCTCAGGGTGCTCAACCAGCAAGTGCCGCAGTAGCTTTGCAGCATCTTCTTGCAGCTCATTGAAGACCGACGGCGGCACACAAGATGGCTTGACCATGTGTGACCGCAAGACCTCAGCCGTCGCGCCTGCAGGTGCGGCAATCTGTTCCGCGCCCGAGACGCAGGCCGAGCCTGATCCAAAGACTGGCGGCAGCGGCACTCTTGCGCTGCGCAGCAGGGCGTGGTTGTCTTGCTGGCCTCCCCACTGCCAAAGCACAGCATCACTCATGCTGCTGCTGCTCCACTGCACATGTGACATGTGCATGCGCATGAGTGCACATGCACGTGCACGCCTTGCTTGCTGTGAGAGGCATGCGCGCCTAGAGTCATACGTGTCTGTCCCTCTTGAGATGCGTGCCACTGCTGTTCTGCCGCTCTGCCGCGCTCTGTCGTCTTCTGTTGTCTTCACTCTGCTGCCTTCGCTCTGCTCTGGCTGTCTTCACCCTGCTGTCTTCACTGGGTTGTCATGTCTTGTGCTGGGTTGTCATGGCCACTCCAGCCCTGGGTGCGTTCGCTGTGGTGGCAGCTCACCCACCCCCCTTGTTTGCTCCGGTTCTTCCTCGTCCCAGACACCGGCGTACTTCAGCAAGTGCTCGAAGGTGGTGCGTGTCTCACCATCCGTGTTGTACGAAGCGAGCAGCACATCTGGCAGCTTGGCTTGCTCCTGCGCCGTGAAGTAGGGTGGTGTGACCTCGGTTGCGCTGTCCTCCTCGGACTTGCCACCATACCCCTTAAGATCTCGCACCACTTGGTATGATGGTCCATAGTCTGTGCGCAGCTCGTCTCCGTTGTGCACGCGTCTGGCGAGGAAGAAGCCATAGACCGCCACTGTGTCACCATCCTCCGTAGTCAGATCGACCGGCACCATGAACACGTTGACACGCCCACTCTCGTTGATAAGGGCCACGCCTGTCGGGTCGTGGCGCGCGTCCAGCACGTACTTGTTGAGCTGCGCGGAGAAACCCTCCCGTCCCAGGCTTTCATCATGCTTCTTGAAACGCCTAAGCTCGTTGGAGACGTACACCCCCACAGGATCCCCACGTTCGCCAACCACCTGGTGGTCAGGGTGGTCGGGGTGCAGAGGGCGCAGTGGATGCTACGGGTGCTGTCTGCACATGCATGTGCTGCACATGCATGTGCATGTGCATGTGCATCTCGTGCATGTGCATGTGCATGTGCATGTGCATGCGAGGGTGGTGCCTGGCCAGCAGCGCAGTTGAAGTCACCCGCGTAAAGGGTTAGCCCCATCACAGGCACCAGCTCCTGGTAGCACTGCATTACCATAGCACTGCGCGCCAAGTGCTCTGGCATGCCGCCGTTGGTTGAATGGAAGGAGAGCGGCTTCAAGTAGCGCTTGGCCACAACAGCCCCCCTCTGCATAGCCACAGGCACAACGCCAGCCCTCCTCTGCTGTCCCACAGACACATGGGCAGGCACCAACCCACGTGCCTGTGCAGCCATTGGTCAGCACAGGTCCATTGTTGCAGCTGCTGTCCAGTACCAAGCATGTTGTAGGACTTACCAGTCTCTGACCGCACTGCCCTGGATGTGCTCTGGATGTGCTGTGGTGTGTGCATGGCGTGTGGGTGAGAGTAAGGCATGGCGTGTCGTGTCTCTGACCACACTGCCCTGGATGTGCTTGCTCTGGATGTGCTGTGGTGTGAGCATGGCGTGTGGGTGAGAGTAGTGCATGGCCTGCCATGGCGTGTCATAGCTTGTGGTAGCATGTCATAGCGTGTCACAACGTACAGCATATCGTACAGCATAGCGTACAGCATAGCATGTGCATAGCTGTCATGGCTGCTCTGGCTGTCATGGCTGTCATGGCGGTGTCTAAATGCAAGTGTGAAGGCTTGCCATTGGCGTGTCTTTGCCTGGTGTCTAAATGCAAGTGTGAAGGCTTGCCATTGGCGTGTCTTTGCCTCACCCTCACCCTCACCCTGATCAGCATGCTGCAATGATGCGGTTCTAGGTGGGTCTACGTGGGTCTAGGTGGGTCGGCTGCCTTCTTCTGCATCTTCCTCTTCTTCCGATTCACATCAAGCTTCTGCTGCAGATTCTTCATGTCATTGCACGAAGACAGAAACCCCTTAGCTGAAGACAGAAAGCCCTGTATGGCCTCGTCGGAGTCTGTGTCCTTCAGCTTTTGTCGCATGTCCTCCAGATTGCGCTTTCTCCCACTCTCCCCAGTTGACAGAGTGTGCAGCTGATTCTGCAGTTGAACCATCTCCTCCCGTAGCTCCTCCTTACTTAGCTCATCCTTACTTACCGAGACAACCATGTCATCCGGTGACTCCGTCACAGCAGACTCCGTCACAGCAGCGTTGTCCTTGGTCTTTAGACTCCCTTGAGCAGTGGTTAACTGATCTATGAGAATGTGTACCCGAGCATACTCCTCAGCCTTTGTAGCTTTGGCCACCTTCTTTTGCAAGATCTTGATCAATTTTGCTGCTGCCTGTACATCCACGTCGTGCATTGCAATTGCAACAGCAGCTTTCTCTCCAGCACCAGCCACCTCTGCTACCACTGGCGACAGGACCGCTCCCTCCCTCTTATCTGTCTCTGCTGCCTCTCCTGACTCTGCTGCCTCTCCTGACGCCCTCCTCTTGTTCTGCTTCTTCTGCGCAGCCTTGTCTGCCTCTGCCGGCGCCGCCTCTGCTGCCCGCTTCTGCTCTGCTGTTGCATCCTTCTGCTTTGCTGCTGCTGCCTTCTTGTCTGCCTTCTTGTCTGCCGCTGCCTCCTCCTTATCCTGCTTCTTATCCATCTTTGCTGCCTCTCCTGACTCTGCCTCTCCTGACACCCTCTTCTTCTTCTTCTGCGCAGCCTTGTCTGCCTCTGCCAGCGCCGCCTCTGCTGCCCGCTTCTGCTCTGCTGCTGCATCCGCTGCCCGCTTCTGCTCTGCTGCTGCATCCTTCTGCTTTGCTGCTGCTGCCTCCTTCTGCTTTGCCACTCGCAGCTTCTCTTCTGCCGCCTCCATCTGCAGTTTTGCCTGGGCAAACTGCTGTTTTGATAGAGCGAGTTCTTGCTCCACAGCAGCAGCAGCCGCAGCCAACTGATCAGCGCTCGTGACCTCGTCCTCCTCACCCTCCCGGGTGCTCGTCGCTGCGGAGCCAACCTTCTGCACTGGCCCTGCTCCAGCCCCAGCCTGCACGAGCTCCACCCTCAGCAGTGGGCGAGGCTGCCCCTTCCCTGTGGCTGCCGCTGTTGGTGTCTTGCGGCTGGTGTCTGATTCGCCCGTGTCTGTCTCGCCCGTGTTCGTGTCGCCGCCCTTGGCCGATGTCGCCACCGCCACCGCCACGACCGCCGTGTCACCTTGACCCGTGTCACTTTCAGCAGGCACCCACTTACACGACGAGCAAATGCCGGCCGGAAAGTAATCCAGCCCACCTTTCTTTTTGGGCTGTCTGGCTTCGACCTCCCCCTCCACTGCCAACGCGACTGCCAGCATGTCGCCGTTGAAGAGATGCGCCCGGTCACTCCACGTCTTGACGAGTATCTCATTCTCGGCCGCGCGCCACTGCAATGTCACTCTCCACTGCGCTTTGTCACCACGCTTTGACACCTGCCACGACCTGAACATGCTGTCGTTGGATGATGTACCCAACATTGGTTCGTGCTCAGCAACATGTGTGCCGGGCCCAAAACATGAGTTGACCTTGTCCTTCCTGGCCGCCTCTGTGTCCCAACCACAACTCGTCACGAACATCCGACTGGCACATCAGGGGGGGGGGGCAGTGGCGCATCAGGGGTGAAGGCATGGCGAAGGCCGTGACGCGTGCATGCCAGTGGCTAGCGCTGTTGGTGCGGGATGCGGTGGAGGCGCGGAATGCAAAGGGGACGGCAGCTCACATCGCCTTAAAGAAAGCGGCCTTGCCATCGACATCCAGCTCGCAGATGAGCTTACCGAGCAAGCGATCGCATTTCGGAACAGTCGTGTCCTTCTTCACGTCCTGCGACGCTGATACACGTCCCTTCGGCGGCATCTGCGGCAATGAACGGCAGCAGGGGCAGCACGCAAGGGTGAGAGTCTGTGTCCAACGTTCAGGAGCGAGCAGGGCGACACTCACCCTGGTGGGCAGAGCGGCCGCCGCTGGGTTTTTCTCGGCGGGCAGGGGGGGGGG
>Ga0209713_10002077_pt1 | contig 12318 bp, 8 predicted proteins | sample ArcOceMetagenome_3_FD_187444 | JGI IMG/M metagenome (GOLD analysis project Ga0209713, IMG submission 187444) | Marine eukaryotic phytoplankton communities from Arctic Ocean - Arctic Ocean- Svalbard ARC20M Metagenome (SPAdes) (version 2) | ecosystem: Environmental > Aquatic > Marine > Oceanic...
CCTCGGGCTCGAATTTTGTGTGTGGTGAAGGTACCAGAAAATGCTCCCAGACTCATTTTTCTACTTCCCACGTACCATGCCCACAACTGGGGAGCAGCTTACCACCTCGTGACAACCTCCGATTTTTCCCTCAGAGATTGAACATCGTATTGGGCTACGGTCGTGGATTAGAATAGATTCCTACCATGCTTGCCTTTGGTGTCACGCAGTGCTCTCTAGATACTTTAGATCATTGCTTTGCCAAAGCTGCCGAACCCCTTCTCCAGAAGCATACTTTTCTTATAGATACTTTAGATACTTTAGATCATTGCTTTTCCTAAGCTGCCGGTCAGGAGAGCCCACGTGGGGAGACACTGATCCCGAGCCAGCCGATTTCGCGCCACTAAGTGCGGTGCTGCGCACCCCCAGCTGTTCAAACTTGCGAACTCTCGGTTCTCAGCATGGTAGAAAAAAGAAACGCAGCACAATCGCGCAACGAGGTCTCCGTCTCACCCTCGGGCCGAATATCCGTCGACCTGAACAGCCCGTCCTCCTCACCCGACAAGCTGCATGAGCTCTCGTCGGGCGTGAGGCCGGAGAGCTTCCAGCAGCGGCGAAACCGCAAGTCGTGCTCGCGCTCGCTCGGCGACCCGGACGACCTGGCTCACCTGCAGCACGCCGCCAGCTCCTACGCCGAGGCGGAGCAGGACCGCGAGCGCACGCTGGTCGCTGATCAGAGCATGCATACGGCCGAGGGCACACGGCTCGACTCCGGCAGCTTTGGCTCGCGCCGCCTCCGCCGCGGCTGCGTGCCCGGCTTGCACACTAGTTCAGCCACTGTGCTCGGCGGTGAGATCAACGAGAGCGCGAGCGAGGATCCGGGCCGGAGCGGCTCGGCGCCCACCACCCGTGCCGGCGCGGGCGGGAGCGAGAGCAGCCCCGAGGCAGCGGCAGCGGCGGCGCCGGCGCCGGCGCCGGCGCTCGACGTCGATCCCGACATGAATGCGGCAGCGAGCGCGGTGCTGCACGCGGCGACGGCGATGCTAGAGGAGAGCAAGGAGGCCGCCACGGACGATGTGGCGATGCCCAGTTCACCCGTGGCGGGCGGCGGCGCGGTCGCTGTGCGCAAGGCTGCCACGCAGCGCGCCGCGGCCGCCGCTGCCGAGGCAGCCGCCGCCGCCGCCGCGGCGTCGCTGCAGCACGTGGAGAACGAGGCGAGTCGGCTGCGACGCCTCGCCGCCAATTCGCGCTTCGCGGCAACGGAGCTAGAGACTGTCAGAGCCGCCCGGGTCGCGAGTTGTTGGCTGCGTGAGCGTTTGTGGCGAGGCTGGCCGCTCTGCTGCTCTCTTTTGGCCGCATCGCTCGCCCCGCACATCCCTCTCTTCGTTTCCCGCCACGCAGGAGCTCGCGCACGCCTTCGGGTCGTCGTCTGGCCTTGCCGACGCCTCCCTCCTCCTCAAAGGGTCACCGGACGCGGATCAGACGCGAAAGGCGCTCGCCCAAGCGTACGAAGGCGCACGGCAGCTCATGGCGACGTTGGCGCCGCTGCTGGCGATGGCAAGCCCGGATGGCCTGGGGCTGCCGGCGGCATCGGGCGACCATGCGCAGCGGAGCGCAACGGACGATGCGGCGAAGCAGACGCAGCAGCAGCAGCAGCAGCAGCAGACGCAGCAGACGAAGCAGCAGCAGCAGCAGCAGCCGACGACCTCGGCGCGTCGAACATCGGCGTCCAATGGGGAGGCGGCGCAGGCGGAGCCCCCGCCAAAGGTGCGAGCCGTCTCGTTCAAAAAGAGCGCAAAGAGCAAAGACGGAGACGCCGATGCGAGCGCGAGCGATCGGGGCGATCGGGGTGGTGGTGGTAGCTCGCGGCTGGTGGTTGCGCCATCGGTGACAGTGTCGAGCTCGGTGGCCGCGGGCGGCGGCACCGGCGGCGATGAGTCGGTGCGCAAGGCGCGCGCCCGAGGCGTCTCCTTCCGACGCGAGCGAGGCGTCTCCTTCATCGATCGGCCACTCGGCGCGCTCAAGGAAGACATGGCGGATCTGCAGCAGATGCAGCAGCAGGCCGAGGTCGAGGCAAAGGCCCTCGCCACCGTCAAGGCGGAAGCGGCGGCGGCGGTGGCGGCAGCAGCGCCGGCGGCCACCGATGCGGTAGCGGCCGCGGGGACTGCGGGCGCCAGCAGCCAGAAGGCAGAGGCGGGCGCGCCGGCTGCGGCTGCGGCCGTGGTGCCTATGCATGGCGGCTATTCGGGAGGCTGGGACAGCAGCGACGACGAGGATGTGGCTGTCGGTTCTCTCACCGGCGACGCTGCATGGCCTACCGTCGCCAAATGGCCGAGTGTCGCCAAGCCGCCACCCGCCGTGCTTCCGCCAAAGCCAGCCGAGCCCAAACGTGCCGCCGTGCCGGCGGCCGCAGCGCCCGTTGTCCCGAGCCTGCCACCGCCCAAGCCGTCGCAGCCGTCGCAGCCGTCGCAGCCGCCGCAGACGCCGCAGACGGACGGTGACGGTGGGTCGCATCCGGCATCTCTGCCGCAGCGGCGCATCCGCGCCAACAGTTGCGACTCGATGTTCACCGTGAGCAAGGAGCACGGCGGCGGCGTGCAGGCCGAGGTCGATGTGGAGGAGGTTCTGTTCGCGACGGCGTGCTACGTGCAAGATCGGCTCGTGTCGGGAGAGGCGCAGGCCGCCGAGCGACGCAAGGCGGCGCAGCCGCCGCCACCTCACTTCCACAATGAGGAGGTGCCGAGTGACACCACCTCGCCCTCCGCCTCGCCGCCGATCCCCGATGAGGATGAGATCTACGATTTCCTCAAGGCGACTTTCCTTCACGCCGAGTTCTCTGCGCAGTGCTTCGTCGTGATGCTTGTGTACGTCGAGCGTCTCTACGTGGCGGGTGGCGTCGCTCCCATCGTCGCCAACTGGCGTGCGATCGTCTTCACGGCGGTCGTGCTCGCCGCCAAGGTGTGGGACGACACGGGCTCTTCCAACGCCGAGTTTGCGCGGGCGTCGGGCGGCGCCTTCACGACCAAGGACCTCAACACGATGGAGGTGCGCTTCCTCGACCTCGTCAAGTACCAGGTCAACGTCTCGCAGGCGCTCTACGCCTCTTGCTACTTTGAGCTGCGCGCGCTGTGCGAGCGGAAGGACGACGACGACGAGCTGCAGCGGCCGATTGGCGCCGTGCAGGATCAGCACGAGCGCCAGCGCACTGCCGCGCGCGATGCGACCGTCGACAAGCAGCGACGGCTGCGAGGCAAGTCCGCCTACCTGGGGCCTGCGCCGACGGGCGCGGGCTGAGCGCTATCTCTATTCACTATCACTAAAGTATATTGCATGTGTTCGATAGCGTGTTGATCAATATACCGTATTCCGTGGGTGACACAAACCCGCGAACCGCGAAGAAGCTGATCAAAACCTGTCGTCTGCGGGGCCAGAACCGGCCGTCACCCCTGTTCGCTGATGAGCTTGGCGAGCTCGGGGTTTCTCGTCACGCCGGCGTGGCCGTCGCCAAAGACGAGGCACGGCTCCTTGTGCGGCGGCAGGGTGACGCAGCGCTTGATCTTGAGGTCCCAGCTGCAGCTGCCCGACTTGGCGGGCGTGCCCGCGGCGGCCAGAGCGCCGAAGCCGACGCCGTCCTTGTCGTAGAAGAAGTGCCTGTCGCAGTCGGGCTTGTTGTGGAAGGTGCCGCAGTTCTTCCGCAGCAGAAAGGCGTTGACGCGGCCCTCCTGCTGGCCGCCGCTCACGAAGCACGGTGCGGGTGTGGGCGACGGCGGTGGCGGCGGTGGCGGAGGAGGCGGCGGCCTGGGAGGCGACGGCGGCGGCGAAGGCATCCTCGGAGGCGACGGCGCTGACGGCGGTGGCCGTGGCGCAGGCGAGGGGGGAGGTGGCGGGAAGGGTGGCCTGGGCGCAGGCGGAGGTGGCTGGCACTTGTCGCATCCGTTGCAATGATTCCCATGCGTGCACGCGTCCTCCTCCCTCGCGCACCATGCCGCGCACTGGCCGCCGCACGCGGCAGGCGAGCAGTGCAAGCTGGCTAACAGCCACAAAAGTCGGCGGTGCATTCCGACGGGCCGCGACTCTCGACGTGCACTAAATCAGCAGCTGCAAGAAGTTCAAGAAATATAGCTTTTTTTCTGGGCTAGTTATAGAAGGTGACTTTGAACTCCCTACCCCCTTCTGAAGGGTAGCCCCCCCATGGATCATGGACGATCTGAGAGCTCCACCGGACCCTTCCACGAGGGGGGGGATGGACTTTGGAGGTTTTAGGGTCGCCGCGGAGCGGCGAAAATTTAGCGTTTCCTAGGCGGTTTCCAGCGATTTCCTAGGCAAAAACAACACCCAGACGCACGCACACCCCTCCAACAGGGGGTCGTGGATTCTGGACATTTTGGACCGCCCACCGACCCCTTCCACGAGGGGGGGGTGGACTTTGGATTCTGAAAATCAAGCAAATGCTTCAGAAGGGGGTAGGGGGTTCAAAGTGACCTTCGTATTATCACTCACCCGTATTAAGCAATGATCTAAGTATCTAAAGTATGGCACTATCCTCGGCGGAACCGGCATCGGCGGCGACGCGAGCAACGGCCAATCCCAACCTAGACCCATCCCCAACCTAGACCCAGCCCCCAATCTGAAACCGACCTCCCGGCGCGGGGCCGCCTTGCACCGCTCGCGAGGCCCCGCGAGTCCGGCTGGCTCGGGATCAGTGTCTCCCCACGTGGGCTCTCCTGACCGGCAGCTTAGGAGAAGCAATGATCTAAAGTATCTAAAGGGAACAGCACGCGCAACATTATTCTATTTGATGCTAGGCACTTCCCTCTACCGTATTCGCCATGAATGTACCGTAGTTGACAACCTTTACGCAAACGTCACACTTGTACAAGCCACGCCACCCCCGCCGCTCCTCGCCGGCGCGCGCCTCCTCCTCAGCCTCTCGAGCAGCGCATCCTCCGCCGCGGCGAAGCTCTCGGCCGAGGCGATGCGGCCGCGCAGCCGCACGCACCAGTAGCCGACGACCACGGCGGCCCAGCAGCCGCTCACGGCGGCGACCATGTAGAAGGGCGCCGTCATCGAGACTCGCTCGTAGACGACGACGGCCAGCGTCGTCGAGGCGGCCATGAAGAGGTTGAACGCGCACGACCCCACAAACTCGAGCTTGCGGAAGAGGGCGAGGCTGCGGTGCGAGAGCGCCACGTAGCACTCCTGCACCGCCTGCTTGTTGAAGACGTAGATCGTCCCCATCACGACCTGCCCCGCGACGCTCAGCGCGAAGATCGGCTGCGCGAGCATCACAAACGTCGCCGCGTAGAGGCCGAAGAAGGCGCCCAGGTTCCACGGCGGCTGGAGCAGCAGCCGGTCGACAACGCGCGTCGTGCGGTCGGTGCGCAGCAGCCGCGCCCACAGCGCCGTCGTCGTCAGCGCGAGCACCGCCGCCGCGAGCAGATCTCCCGCCATCTGCGCCGCGCCCGTCAGCGTCGAGCTCCACTCGTACGCGTCGGCAAAGTAGACGGCGAAGAGCGACCACTCGCAGATGTAGACGAAGATGTTGGCGCCGTCGCAGACCCACACCAGGCTCGCCGGCAGCAGCAGCCAGCCGTTCGTGCCGACGATGCTCAGCGCTTCCTCCACCTCAGCTCCGCCGCTCGTCGCAGCCGGCGCGGCTGCTGCAACGCCCTGGGCGGTGGCCTCGGGAGGAGGCTCGTGTTGCATCTGCGCAGCGGCTGCCTTGCCACCACCGCCGCATCGCTGCCGGCTGTCGCGGCACGACGCCTGCACCACGGGCAGCAGCGCCGTCATCGCCGCCATCGCCGCCAGGATGCCGAGCTGAAGCACAGCGCAACCGCGGAAGCCGCCGTGCTCGTACAGCGCGCCCCCAAGCAGCGCGCCGCTGCTGTAGCCAAACGTTGCGGAGAAGGCCTGCAGTCGCAGCGCGCGCTTCTGCGCCGCCTCCTCGCCGATGCGCCAGCGATAGCACAGGCTCGCCTGCACCTGGCATGTGTCGGTGAGGTGACCCGCAGCGACGCCGGCCACGACGGCCGCGAGGCTGAGCGGCTCGACCAGCATGTACGCGGCACCCGCGGTCGCGATGAGCAGCGTCGGCAAGATGAGCCAGTCGCCAAAGGCAATCAGCGTCGCGTTCATGGCGACTCGGCCGAGCGTCGCCAGGGATATGGTTGCGCCAAACGCCCAGAGAGGCCAGCCGTGATGCTGGAAGTGAAGCGGCGCCGCGGCGAATGCCCATGAGATCTTCAGCTCGGAGAGGAACGGCACGGCGAAGCAGAGAGCGAACGCCTCCAGCTGCCAGGCTATTCGCATCCGCCCAAAGCATATGCTGCATGCCTGCAGACTTGCGATGGCTGGGCGCAGTTCGTCAGCCGCCAACCACATTGCCGATTGCTACTGCATCCCGCTGTGCGGCACGGTGACGAACGAGTCCAAGCTGTTTCGCCTGACTCACGACCTCGTGGACGAAGGCGCGCGCCTTTTGCGGCGCATGCGCGGCGTGGCGGTCGAAGATGTCTCGTCGCCGTGGGCCGCCTACTTAGACGCCATTTACGATGGTCACGCGCCACGGCCATACAACTTGTCACGCCTCAGCACATTCTACGTCAACAGTCCGGCTTGGCGGCGGAAGTACCCTGGTGTGCCAAACCCGTTCAAGGACTGCTGGCATTTGCAAGGGAAGCAGCCGCAATGTGCGCCCACCGATTGCGACCAGTGGCTGCAGTACTTGCGAGCTCAGCCTACCGAGGAGAGAATGGACGAACTCTTCGTCTACGCGTGGCCTAGGATACGTGGTGGCGATCACAACTCATTTGACGTGCGGCTGGTGCAGCTGTACTCGAAGAATGACGCGAGCTTTGGGCGCGAGCCAGCGTTGCCAAACAACAGCTGGGTGGAGGTCATACGCTCGAGCAATAGACCGTACTTTGAGGAAGGCGTGGTGCCACCGAATTGCCACGACTGGGAGCCGCCGCCTCGCAATCATTACCACCTCGGCGAGCCGCTTCCAGCATGCTGGGAGCGGCTCGCATCTTCCGGCGGTGGAAGATTTCCTCAAGGCTGCTGGGCACGCCCGGCTCCAGGCAGCGGCGTGTGGCTGAACACCGGGTTCACAGAGTACCACCAACAGCTACCGCCAGATTTGCTGCAACGAACGCTCGATGCGTCGCGCCGAGGTGTCGACACACTTCAAGTGACCTTTGGAGATCCTTATAATGGCGCTCATGCGCCTTTGATGCTGGTGACGGGGGACGGCTGTGTCGGCCGTCCGCAGAGCCAGCCGCTTCGCGCCTGCCTTCCAGAGCGGATGCTCCGTGGCGGCTGGCACGATCGGCCATGTGGCTGCGATGAGAACGCACATTATACGGACCTCAACTCAGTCAACCTGCACGGCCTGGAGACGCAGGTCCCCGAGCAGCAGCCGCCACCAGTCAATCCCGACAAGCCCTTCCTCACGGCGGGCGCCATCAACTGCCGCGCTCAACCTTTCGTCCCGCCTCTCGAGCATCTCCACTGCTACGTGTTGCGCTACACGGATCTGCTGCAGTCGTTCTGCCGCGGTGAGCTGGCAGCATGCCCCTGGAATACTCTGCTTGCTCACTGGGAGCAGGCAGGCCGAGCCGAGGGCCGGAAATTCGAGTGCGATCACAAGACGCCGACGCCCTCGGCCAATGGAACAAGTCGACATCATACGTCCACGAAAAGACCGTGACTTGAAGAATTGTTCACAAATGTCAAGTAATAGTCCTACCTAAGTCCTAAGTACCGTTTGCCGACTCGGTGAATGAGATGCGTGCGGACGCTAGCGCGGGGTTGGAGTGCAAGCCCGTCCAGGTTTCGTCGAGGTCCTTGATCTCCTCTCGAGGCACTGAATGACCGCGTCGATCGGAAGATTCTTGTAGTTGTTGGTCTCAGGTGCGGCCGAAGTTGCCGGGGTACTCATCGATGATATGGAGGTGCAGCGAGTTGATCGTCGCGTGAGGGTAGCAGTGGAAGTATAGGCCGATGTGCTTCGGGTACCCATTAGCGTCCTTCTCCTCGAGATGCGGGACGCCAAACTCGTTTTGCGTCCAGCCCCTGTCGACGTCCTCGGGGTGCGCATCGCGCGCCGTGCGCTCCACCCACGCGTACGCCGCCGCGCGCATCTCCTGCACATTCTGCAGCGCCTTGACCAGCTCGTCCTTGGTCTCCTCGAGGCTCGTCGCGTCGAGCGTCTCGTCGCCGTCGGGGTCAGGGTCGAGCATGCCCATCGTGACCACGTTGAACCAGCGCCACGACTGATCCATGTAGTCGTCCTCGTTGGCGTCGCCCGAGCGCAGGAACTCGCTCGGACCGAGACGCGCGACGAGGCCGTCGGACTTGCTGCCGCCGCTTGTGCTGCGGCCACTTGAGTCCAAGTCCACTTTGGAGTTGCGATTGGTGAAGCTCCCGTCCTTGTCCTTCTCGTCGGCGGAGGTATCGCGGTGGCGGATGATCATGAAGCGGTGGCGTTTCGACATCGACGCCTTGCCCGAGTCGCCGTCCTCCCACTGATCGTCGGCCCGCGGCATGTTGTACATGATCATGAACCGATCTCCCCACTGGGGGTCGCCGCCGTTCCTCCTCTGCCCGGCCTCCCTGGACGCCTCCGCGAGCATCCGGTTGGCCTCGTCGACCCGCGCGCGCCTCTGCTGCAGCTCTTGCGGCGGCAGCTTCCAGCCGGGAGTGACCATGTCGAGCTTGCCGGCGCCCACCATCGCGAAGACGTTCATCGGCTTGCGCTCGCTCGTGAGGTGGCCCGTCACCTTGTCGACGAAGCCGGGCGCGAGCAGCTCGCGCTTGAGGCGCTCGAGGCCGTAGTCGCGCACGAGCTTGCGTGCGTTGCTGAAGGCCTCGAGGCTGTTGATCTTGGGCAGGTGCGCGAGCAGGTTGGTGCGCACCGGCTGCAGCTTGGCCATCACGTCCTCGTGCGCGGCGAGCTTCGCCATCATGTACGGCACGTTGTAGCCTATGTCACGTTTTTTTTTCTGGGGAAGGGGAACCATTATGTTTAAGCTACTTATAAGCTCTTAGCTTCCTATTGAGGCTATTCGAAACAACGCTGCATGCATGCATGCAGCAGCGCGCAATCGGCACGGACACCTCGGCCGACACCATCAGCATGATGCGCAACACCATCCTGTTGCTCACCTGCTCGACGACAGCCTCCGCCATGCGCGTCGCCGTGTTCGGCGGCAGCGGGTTCGTAGGCAGCCGCACGTGCCGCACGCTGAGCGAGCTTGGCTGTGGCGTCGTGTCCGTCTCCCGCTCGGGCGGTCCTCCTGCCTGGGCTGCTCCGGAGCCGTGGGCTGCCGACGTCGAGTGGCTCGAGTGGGACGCGGCGTCGGCCGACGCGCCGCCCGAGCTCGGTGCCATCGACGCTGCCGTCTCGTGCGTGGGCAACGTGCGGCCCGCTCCTGCTTGGTCGGGCTTCTGGGGTCTTCACTGGGACAACGACGCGATGCGGCGCGAGAACGGCGAGGTGAACGAGAAGATCGTTGAGGTCGCCTCATCAGCCGGTGCCGAGCGCTTCGTGTACATCTCGGTGGACTACAACAGCGCCAAGGCAATCGAGGGCCCCATCGACGGCTACCTCGACGGCAAGCGTGCCGCGGAGACCGCGGCTCATCGCGCCTTTGGCGATCGGTGCCTCGTCCTTGGCCCGTCGCTCGTGTGCGGCGGCGGTCGCGGCGGTGGCTGGCTCGTGCCGTTCCTCGAGTCGGGTCCGGTCAAGGCGTACGCCAAGGGCAACGCGGCGATCGCCGCGCTCTCGTCGTCGGCGCTCGAGGACTATGTGAGCAAGATGGCGCTGGCGCCGCCGATCGACGTCGACGTTCTCGCTCGCGTCGTCGCCGCGGGAGTGCTGGGCACGATCGCGCCGGGGCTGCTGCCACCGCGCAAGCAGGAGTTCTGGGACACCAAGGGCAAGCCGGCGCCGGTGGCCGAGGTGCCGTACGTCGATGGCACCTATGAGATCCGCCGCGTCGCGCAGGAGGCGGCCACGCCCGAAGTGCTCGCCGCGGCGCTCCCGTCGGATGGCGAGAGGGCGCCTCGGCCCGTCGCAGGCGCAAAGGCCTCCTCCGTTGCGGCGTCGCCGCCTCTCGAGGGCGCGCTGGTCGGGTGGAAGCCGCTGCTCTACCCGTGGCCGGTCGTCATCTTCTTTGTAAGTCTCTTCCGGTGGGCGACGGCGCTGCCGCCTGCCGAGACGATCTAATTCTAAGTTGAAGACTCACCAGCTATCCATCGCCTCGAAACCCAGGCACAAAGTTCCTCGGCGCCTCAGCGGCTGCCGCTCCTGCTGCAGCTGCACCGCCCGGCAGCGCGGGCAGGCGAATGGTGGTGCTGCCACTGGCTGCGCTGGCTGTATCCTGGACCTTGCGCCGCTTCGCTGGTGGCTTGCTGCTTGGCGCGTCCGCGGCGTCGGCGACCGCCTCGCTCCCGGCGGCCCCTCTCTCGATGTTCTTGAATGTGTTCGAGGCCTGTGTCGCGGCGGCAGCAGATGCACGCACGCGTGAGGAGGTTGGCGCGTGGCACGCAAGTACCGTGGGCGGTGCTCGGGGCGGGGAGAGTCGCAGACCTGCAGCTCCTTGATCTTCTCGCGCAGCATCTGCACGACATCGGGCCTGACGTAGAGGTGGGTCTCGTCCAGCGTGCGCAGCACGAACGAGCCGAGGTTGGTCTCGCGGGAGCGCTCCTGGTCGATGTGCCGGATGAAGCGGATCATCGGCACGTCGCACGTGAGGAGCACCGCCTCCTCGGCGGCGCGGCAGGACATGGTGAGCGGAGCGCACGCGACTACTCTCGTACAGTACGCCCGTGAGTGGACCCGATCGCGCAGCAAGTTTGCCGACTTGCGCTGGTTGTGCCCGACCCTTGACCCGGCGTTTTTCCAAAGAGGATCTGGAAAAAGCGCTGCTTGGATAACCCCCCAGTGTTTTTCAACACGCGGTTGGCGGCTGTGGTTTTTGTCTTGACTATCTCGACCTCACGGCGCGGGTGTAAGCCGCGGGTCCGGCTGGCTCGGGATCATGCATCTGTTCCGCCGGGATCCACAATGACCGGCGGTTAAGGGAAAAACTCAGCTTAAAATCGCTAAAAAGTCTGGGTAGTCCCACCATCTACATGCAGAGAGAATAAAAAGAAGAGGAAACATCTCAATTATGATAATCATACGTAACTATATATACCACGCAATTTCCAAAGACATGTAGGATTCCTATGCAAAGGCGCGACACTCGTCTCATGAACTCGCTACTCCGCCGCGCGCCGCCGCGACACGCAGACGCGCGCCGCAGGCCCGACGGTCAGTCGGAGAGGCGGAGCGTCCCCTTGCGCAGCAGCCTCGTCGCAACGTAGAAGCAGCAGAACGGCGTGCCGAGCAGGAGGCAGCCGAGCGACCAGAGGATGCCGTCACGGCGCGACTCGGAGGCCACGATGACGCCGCAGAGTGCGAGCGCTGCGCCGTAGTAGTCGACGACCGTCGTGACCAGCCAGGCCGAGTTCCACGCCAGCGACGACGGCGCCGGCGGCACGAGTGGGAATTTCATCAGCGTGCGCACGAGAAGCAGCGTGAAGCCGGCGGCGTAGGCGTTGTAAAAGAGCACACGGCGAAGCACGCCCTTGTGCGGCGGCTTGATCTCGGAGGCGGCCTTGGCGTACAGCGTACAGCGACGCGCCGCCTCGCTGCGTGCCCACGCCGTCACCTCGGGGTCGTCGTCCGACTGCAGCCGCACCGAGCGCGAGCGGCGAGCAGCGAGCAGCGGCGCGCTCCTCTGGAAGAGCTGGAAGCCGTGCGCGGCCGTCGTGAGAGCGATGAGCAGCAGGAGGAGGGACTTGGAGCAGCAGGACATCGTGTGCGTAGAGTTAGCTGGCGCACACCTGTGACGCCAACACGGCGCGACAAAGCGGGGTGCACATCACGTACTGGCACTCGCTTGCGAAGCGCGGAAGTGGGGTACGGTAAGCTAGATAGATTATGGGCTTCCTTGCTGCGGCGCGTAGCCGTGGCGCGGCCGCCGCATCGCGGGTCCCGAACACGGCGGCGCGTAGCTTTGCGCCGCCGTGGCGACGCTTGCGCGTGTTCTCTTGGTGTAGAGTAGTGAGTACGCGCGGTTTGGAGCACGTCGCGAGTGGTGGTTGATCTCCTCGCGCATGCAGCCGTACGAAACGGCGGCGTCTCGGAAGACCAGCAGCCGCTACAACTGAGACGCTGCACGCTGATGCGAGGCGCACAGACCAGCCAACGCGCAGCTGACTTCCGCTGCCACCCACGCATGTCTCAGCACCACCGACGTGGCACACTGCTGCTACTCTTCGCCTGGC
>Ga0209713_10002079_pt1 | contig 12314 bp, 6 predicted proteins | sample ArcOceMetagenome_3_FD_187444 | JGI IMG/M metagenome (GOLD analysis project Ga0209713, IMG submission 187444) | Marine eukaryotic phytoplankton communities from Arctic Ocean - Arctic Ocean- Svalbard ARC20M Metagenome (SPAdes) (version 2) | ecosystem: Environmental > Aquatic > Marine > Oceanic...
TCGAAGCGCAGGTAGAAAGGCGAATGACGGTAGGTTTTTAACTGCAGCTGCCCCCGCGAGTCGGGGGCCCAGCGGAGTGCCTGCTAGAACGGCTCCGGCTCGTTTGCGCAGCGATTTCTCGCTGTGGGCCACCGCGCCGGCCTCTGTCTGAGTGAGCGTCCCCCGCAGCGCGCCCCGGCCGCCAGCACCCTCCCGCACCGCCCGGCCCCGCCCGCAACCTAGCTCTGACCCCAGTCTCCTGCGTGCGGCTGCACGCGCGTCGCCAGAGGATGTCTCTGAGGGACCAGCGCCAGGCACGTAAGCCTGCCGCCACGGGGTCAAGCCAAGAGGCTGATTGCCACCATTATCGCGCCAATCATGGCCACTCTCATGGTCTGGCTCTTCGCGCCCGGCTTGCAGGCGTGGGTCCTAAGCCCATCGGCACGCCCTCAACCCCTCAGGTCGGCCCTCAGCCCGACTTTGACGTCCGTACCACGCTGCTCGATCCGCGCGTCCACGGACGACACGGAGCAGCTGCAGGACACGGAGCAGCTGCAGCAGCAGCTGTCGCAGGCTCAGCAGGAAATCTGGGAGCGGGCGCATGCTAATGCGGAGCTCTTGCAGCGCCTCGCGGCGGCGCAGGACGAGCTCGACACCGCGTCCTCCCAGATTCAGAGCTCCGCCAACGAGGTGGCCGTCGCGGTGGCCGCGGAGCGAGCCAAGGCCAAGAGGCAGGCCGAGGAGGCCGAGCGCGAGAAGGCGATGCTCATCGAGGGCCTCCGGGACGAGCGGGCGATCAGCGTGCAGAAGGACCTCGACCTCGAAGCCGCCGCTGAGGAGGCGTCGACCGCGGCCGGCGCGTCGGCGGAGGCCCTGCGAGGCCGCGAGGAGCAGCTGACGGCGGCGCGTCTGGCGCTCAAGGAGGCGGACGCCAACCTCGCCTCGAAGAACGCGCAGGTGCTCGAGCTGTCCAAGTGGGGGTGGGTGACCGAGCACAAGAGCAAAGCGGCGCGCGAGGCGCTCGCCAAGGCGGGCGCCGAGCGCGAGCAGCTCGAGACGGCCGTCGCGTCGCTCGAGGCGTCGCTCGAGGCGACGGCGGCCGAGCTGCTTTGGCTGCGAGAGCTGCCGGCACACCAGCTTCTGATGCTCGGCGTGAAGCGCGACCTGACGCGCGTCGCCGGCCGGCTGACGGCGGCGCGCAAGGCGCTGCTCGCACCAAAGGGCAACCCGGTCAAGCGCGCGGAGACGCGCCCCGCCCTCGCCGCGGCCGCCGCCACGAGCACGTTTCAGTCGCTCCGCCGCCGCATCGCCGCCGCAGTCGCCGCTGCGCTCGCGCCGATCCTGCAGCAGCTTCGCCAAGCAGTCGCGGCGCTGCGAGGCCTGCCTGTGAGGGCGAGGCGGGCGGCCTACGCTGCTCAGCGGCGTAGCAGCGCCGCTGAGGAGGAGCAGCAGCCGTGGGTGGTCGAGTGGGGCGGCCCGCGCTCCATCTCGCTGAGCCTCAGGAAGAAGAAGGTCAGGTGACACGCGAGTGCTGTACTTTATAGGTGCTATAGAGCAGGGGCGTCGTGCGTCGAATGGAGTGTGTGCTTTTTCTTAGGATACATTTGCTGCAACTGTACTGCCCAACAAGGAAGAAGACAAGAGACCTCATCATGCACGTGCGTCCGTTGGCTTTGCACCTCCTCAGACCACGAACGCCAAGGCATCACCAGCTCAGCCCGCGACGGCCTCGCCCGCCTTGGCTGGCTCGATGAGGTCGGCGAGCGAGCGGTCGGCGGCGGCGGCGCGCGTGGCGACGGTGCGTGCGAGCGGCGGCGCCTCCGGCTGCGCGGCGTCGTCCTCGAGGCGATGGGCGACGCGGCGCAGCAGCGTCGCTCCGAAGCGGCGCGAGAGCGAGCCGAGCTGCGGCAGCCGGCGGCGCAGCCGGCTGTCGGTGTCGGCGAGCTCCTCCAAGAGCGACGGCGACGACGAGAGCGACGACTGGAGCGCTTGCGGCACCCTCGGCAGCGACGGCAGCGAGATCCCACCGGGCAGCGTCGCCGGCGGCGCCTCGTCGGCCGCGGCGGTGGCGGCGGCGGCGGCGGAGGCGTCGCCGCCGGCCTGGCCGTCGCCCTGCAGCGTGTCCCAAAGCTCGCCAAACGACGCGAGCAGCGCCTCGTCGTCGTCGTTGGGCGCCGCGAGCGTCGGCACCAGGCTGGCGAGGTCGCTCAGCCACGACGCCGGCGCCATCGCCGCGTCCTTGAGCGGCGTCGGCAGCGGCAGCCTCCCCACCGTCGCGTCGGCAAACGCCTTTGGCGCGCGCAGCACGTCGGCCAGCGACGCCGCCGCGTCCGTCTTCGTCGCCGACGCGAGCGATCCGCGCACGGCGGCGTCGGCGAGCTTGGCCGCCTCCTCGAGCAGCAGCTCCTGCACGTAGCTCGCGTCCTCCGACAGCAGCAGGTCGACCAGCTGGTCCTGCGCCGCCGCGTCCGCCGCGCTCCCCGAGGCCGACGGTGCGCCGTCGGCGCCGCTTCTGGCCGATGCGCCGCTGGCGCCGCCGGTGGCGGCGCCGGCGCCGGCGGCGGCGTCGGCGGCGGCGTCGGCGGCGGCGTCTGGCGCCGAGTTTGTGGCGGCGGCGTACGAGGTGAAGCCCTGGCCCATGTTGACGAGCTGCGCGAGCGATCCCTTGCGCGCGCTGCCCTCGGAGCCGACGACCATCGAGCGGAGCGCCGCCTTTGCTCGCGGCGAGTTGTCGGTGAGGAGGCGCTGCGAGAGGTACGGGAAGGCCTCCGAGACGATCGAGTACTCGTCGTTGGCGGTGAGGCCGATGCCCTCGAGCGTCGAGAAGGCGCGCGCCACGTAGAGGATGTACGGCGGCACCTTGAACATCTCGCGGTTGCGCTGCTGCATCTGCTCCATGACGGCCGTCACGTCCATCACCGACGTGTCGACACCCTCGGACGCCAGCGTCGCCGTCATCTGCGACTGCATCTCCTCGCGCGCCGCCGCGCGCACCTCGTCGAGGCTCATCGAGCCGTCGGGGTCGTACTTGGTGCGCATCTCGTCGCGCACGCGCGCCGAGAGCTTCTTGCCGCCGCCGCCCTGCGAGAGCTGCCGCAGCACGAACGAGAGGCCCTCGGTCAGGTTGGAGCTGCGCACGCGTTCCAGCTGGTCCTCCGGCGTGAAGCCGAGCTTCACAAAGTCCTCGGGCATCGCCTCGTAGTCCTCCGAGTTGACGTGCGCGATGAACTCGATCAGCGAGTACTGCAGGTCCTCGGGGACGCCGAGCGTCATGCCCCAGTCGAGGATGCACAGCCTGCCGTCGGTGGTGCGGAGGAGGTTGCCCGGGTGCGGGTCGCAGTGGAGCACGCCCGTGTCGAGCAGCATCGTCAGGTAGGCGTTGATCGCGACGCCGCACAGCCGCGGCACGTCGGGGCTCGCGTCGAGGTCGAGGCGCGTCCCCGCCACCCACTCGGTCACGAGCACGCAGCCGGTCGAGAGCTCGCCGACGACGGTGGGCGACGTGACGGCGCCGAGGCCGCGCCGCTCCATCGCCGCCGCGAACGCCGCGGTGTTGGCCGCCTCGAAGCGGTAGTCGGTCTCGGCGACGAAGCCGCGCCCCCACTCGTCGACCAGCTTGCGCGCGAGCGCGATGTCGTCCGGGTACGTCTTGACCTTGTTGACGGCGTTGGAGGCGCGCGTCTGCAGCGGCGTGAGCAGCCGCAGCAGGTGCAGGTCGAGCGCGATCTCGTCGAGGATCGACGGGCGCTGCACCTTGACCGCCACCTCGCGCCCGTCGCGCAGCGTCCCCTTGTACACCTGCCCGATCGACGCCGCCGCGAGCGGCCGCTCCGACAGCGTCACGAAGATCTGCGACAGGTCCTTGGCGCCGCCCGGCAAGCCGAGCTCGCGCGCGAGGATGTCCTTGGCGTACGCCGAGTCGAAGGCGGGCACGGCGTCCTGCAGCTGGCGCAGCTCGAGCGCGTACGCCTCGGGGATCAGGTCCGTCCGGATCGAGAGCGCCTGCGCCAGCTTGATGACCGTCGGGCCGAGCTGCGTCGCCAGCGCCAGCGCCTCCCTGGCGCGCTCCTTCTCGTTGGGCCACGACTCGCCCTCGGGCTCGCCCGCGCGCTTGTACGCGAGGTAGTCGAGTGCCAGCTTCGCGTTGAAACCGAACGTCAGCGAGCCGAGTCTGAGCAGCCGGCCGGCGACGAGCGGCAGCCGCTTGCCGTAGAAGCGGTCGGCCGCCTCCGGGTCGTAGGCCGTCGCCTCGGCGGGGTACGGCGCGCCGATGCCGGTGGGGCTGCCGGGTCGACCGAAGAGGGCGTCGCGTGCGGCAGTGAGACCGACGGCACCGGCCACGCCCACGCCGACCAGCCGCGCGTCGGCGAGCACGGCCGGATCGACTCCCAGGAGCATGGCTGGCGCTGCGGCGCGGCGGCTGGCCGTGGGCGAGGCACGCGAGGGCGCAGCCGGGCCCACGCCGAAGCAGTCCGCCGAGGGTGCGACTAAGAGCAGCAGGAGCGTCCTCGCGACGCTAACAGCCATCGATCGGCTGCGTGCCGGCGTTAGATGCATGGACGAAATGGCCATCGCCCTGGCTACTCTGAAAGGTCGCCGTCGGCGCCGCGGGGAGGGTAGTGTCAAAGCACCGCAACGAAGCGGAGACGTTTCTCAGTGTCTCCCCACGTGGGCTCTCCTGACCGGCAGCTTAGGAAAAGCAATGATCTAAAGTATCTTAAGTATCTAAAGTTTTCGAAAGTCGCAAAGCCCGCGAGCTCAGCCTGAAAACGCCTGGTTGTACCGCGACCCTGGGTCCGGCGAATACGTGTACGCTGGCCTCGGGGACGTTCCCTTCGAGTTGTCGGCGTTGTACCCCTGGAGCATCGCGCGGTGCTTGCCGTGCATCTGCAGCGTCTGGCGCTCGTACAGCCACTGCCGCTCGTCGACCACCTCCGCCTGCCGCGCCGCGTCGCCGCACGCGTCGCCCCATCGGTGCGCCGCCCAGCACGCGTCGAGCCCGTTGTGCATGCCGCGGTTGACGCCGAGGCCCTCGGGCCAGAAGGGCTCCTGCAGCGCGTCGCCCACAGGCAGCACGAGCAGCCTCCTCTGCAGCCGTTGGCCGCCGACGGCGGTGACGACCTCGACGGCGTTCCGGAGGCTCTTCCGCTCCGAAAAGTCAAAGAGGTCGACGGAGCGCGCGAAGCCCTCGCCCGGCTTCGCCTCGCGCAGCAGCGGGCACGCCTCGGGCAGGCTCGTCGTGAGCGTCGGCTCCGTTGCGACGAAGCCCTCCGTGAAGAGCTGCACCACGCGCTTCACGAAGCGCGCCAGCTCGTGCTGGTCGACGCCGCCGCCCGCGTCGGCCGCGGCGCGGCTCTTGGCCCACCCAAGCAGGGCGCGCGAGCCGCCGCGTGTTGGTGCGCCCTCGGCCAGCTTGAGGAGCCGCCATCGCACCGCCGCGTCGTCGCGGCACGCGGTGAGCATCTCGGCGCGCAGCGTGAAGATAAAGTAGAAGGACGGCGGCACCGCCGTGAACGGCTCGCGGCCCTTGTTGGCGTCTGTCCTCCCGTGCACGGCATGTCGGAGGCGAGCGAGCGAGCATACGTGAGCAGCAGCAGACGGGGCCAGTCTGCTGGGCGAGAGTTTGAGCTCCGACGCGGCTTTGATTACAGCAGATGATGTTCTCGAGCGCGATCCCCTCCCGCTCGAGCGCCGACGGCGCGACGCAGTAAGGGCCGTAGCGACGGCGCATCTCCTCCAGACGCGCAGGGTCGTCGGCGCCCTGAGCGTCCTGCACCGTCCAGTCAAACGGCGTGAAGCATCGGGCCCACGCCTCCGCCTGCGCCGCAGCGCCCGAGCCGAGGAGGCAGCGCTCAAAGTGGCACACCACCGCGATCGCCGCCGCCGGAGAGCCGCCCTCCGCCATCGGCTCAAACGCGGCCGCCGACAGCTCCTCCTGCTGCACGGCCGTCGCCGCACCACCGCCGCCACCGCCGCCACCACCACCGCCGCCGGCCGCCTCGCGGCTGTATCGCACCGTCGTCGCCTCTGCGCGCATCCGATCGTACAGCTCTGCACTGAAGCCAGTTGCGACCATCAGCACGTCCGTGCCGCGCGGCAGACCACCGCCGCCCGACGCGCCACCGCCTCCACCACCGCTGCCACCACCGCTGCCTCCGCCACCCTCGCCGCCCGGAGGTCCGCCCGAGAGGCTGAAGCGGCCGTACGCGCCGGAGACGAGGACGCGGACGCCCAGCAGCAGCGCGGCCTTGAGCAGCGACAGCTGGAGACGCGCCGTGCTGGCGCGACACTGCTTCTTGTTCGACCAGTCGGCGTCGATGCCCTTGAGGCCGAGCAAGTCGAGGTCGATGGCCGTCTCCTCCCACAGCTTGAGCACGTTGAGGCGCGACACGCGATCGCGGCACTCGAGCACCGTCACGCGGTGCCCGAGCAGCGCCATCTCGCACGCCGATCGCAGCCCCACCGGCCCACCGCCCAGCACGACGACCGACAGCGGAGGCGGCGCATCAGCCGCCGCCGCAGCACCCGCCGCCGCCGCCGTCGTCTCGGCCTTGCCTCCGCCGCGTCGAAGCGGCGCGTACCGATCGTGGCGCAGGTTGAGGGCTCTCAGCACCGCGCGCTGCGCATAGCTGAAGTGGTCGCGGTGGGCGCTCAGCTGCCGCAGCACGCCGATGGAGCGCGCGTTGCTGCGGTAGATCGTCGCCGCGCTCATCTGCACGGCGCCGAGCGAGTCGACGTCCCAATCGAGCGTCTCGAGCAGCACGTGCATCCGGCCGATGTGAGCGCTCATCTCGAGCTCCGGTCCGTCGAGGAAGGCCGAGAGTGCCGCGCGAAGGGCGTCGCCGCCCCGAGGCGCCGCTGCCGCTGCCGCCGTGGCGGCCGAGGGCGCCGCCGCAGCCGCCGCAGCCGCCTTGCGCGGACGCGGCCCGGCGCAGATCATATCGGCGATGGAGGGTGGGGCTACCGCACGCGGCAGTGCCGCCGTGACGCTGGCCGCACGCCGGGCGATCCGCGTGCCGAGATCGGGCTCCTTCGGATTCAGCGGCACCGATGGACCCGCGTCGTCGTCCTGGTGTGGCGCCAGCGGGGCGAGCTCGTCGTCCAAGTCGTGGTTCTCCTCGAACTCGCGCAGCAGCTGCGCCGCCTCCTCTGCCTCCTCCGCTCGCCGCGCCTCCGCGACCTCCCGTGCGCTACGGCCGTAGCGTCTCGCGCCGTTGGTCTGGTGGCGCTCCACGGCCTCACGCCGTTGCTCTGCGAGCTGTCGTTCCTGGGCCGCGGCCGCCAGGCGTCGCTCCTCCTCGGCCTGCCGCGCCTCCTCGGCCGCAGATGCGGCCGCCTGGCGTTGTGCCTCTGCTTCCTGAGCCTTTTGTTCGGCCTTGAGCGCCTCGGCACGATTGAGCAGCATCGTCAGCATGGACTCGTGCTTCGCCCGAGACGGCTGGTCCGTCTCCAGCTGCACTGCGGCCATGTAGCTCTCGACGGCGCAGATGTACTTGTCTACCACCGAACGATCGCGCTGGCCGGCCTCATCGGCCGCCAGCGCGAGCCTCGCGTGCTGACGAGCCTGCGTTAGCGCTTGTCGTAGCTGCGCCATTCAATGCGGTGCGCTTGCGCAGTGCTCAGCGCGTGGCTGATCACTTGCGCACTGCTGAGCGCGCGGCTGATCAACGTGCGACCAGTCGGCAAGGATCGGCAAACTGCGCCAAGCCGGCGCGTCTGCACCTTGCTGGCCAGCGTTTAGCGACGAAGCATGTCTATGGCATGGATCGCCGTTCCCGTGCTGGCCTACCAGTTCCTCCCGTACGGCTCGTCCACCCCTGTGCAGTCAGCGCTCTGCGCCGACGCGGCCTTTCTGGTGCCGCAGGCCCATCGAAGGGCCTTCCTCGACCGCCTGGGCGCTCTGCCCACTGCGGAGCTTGTGCACGGTGGAGACGTCATACTGGTGCGATCGACGGACCAGCGCGAGCTGGAGCAGCTGGCACAACAGGTCGAGGCTCGCCTCAGTCTCATCGACGCCGGCCCGTTTGGCTCTCTCGACGAGGCGGCGGCGTTGATGCGAGCGTGGCTCGAAAATTCATGGGAGTGCCACGCGCTCGAGGACGGCGGCGGCAACTCGTGCTTCGAGTTTGGCGGCTGCCACAGGCGTTGCTGGTGGCGCGGCGCCGTTGGCCGATGCGAGCTACGTTTGGAGCATGTGGTGGACGACGGGCTGGCGACGACGCCTGCCTCGCCGGCAGTCGCCTGGCTGCGGGAGCGCGTGGCGGCCGACGCCGCGCTTCCGTCTGAGGAGCCGGCGCCACTCGTCTTGCACGGTTGCCTCGTGAGCATCGACGAGAACCACCACTACTGTGGTTTGAGACCAGGTTTGAGACCCGAGTAGTACAGTAGGATCCTTTATTTTTAGTGCGTTATTACATGCCAAACTTCTTGCGCGGCTTGGGCGTCCCCGCCTGGGACCGGTTTGGCGTGGCCCCGCCGCCCGACGCCGACCCAATTGGGGTCCGCCCCGCCGAGCCGATCGGCGTGCGCCCGCCGGTCGACGAGCGCGCCGAGCCGCCGCCGCTGCCGCCGCCGCCGCCAGTGCGTGCCTCGCCACTGCCGCCACCGCCGCCGCCACTGCCGCGGCCGCCGCCGCCCATGCCGGGGGTGACGATCTGGTTGCGCGCGCCGCGCGCCGAGCCGGGGCGCGAGCCGCCGCCGCCCGAGAGCAGCCCGAGGGCCGAGTTGGCCTCCTCCTCGGCCTCGCGCGCGAGCTCGGCCTTGTACTCGACCATCTCCTTCTCCATGCCCTCCTTGTGCGCCTTCTCCTTGGCGCGCTTCTCGGCGCGCGTCTCGCCGTGCTGCTTGATCGAGAAGAACATCGGCGCGAGCTCGGCGAGCCACTCGGGCTCGACGGCCGTCACGCACTGCATGTACTCCTTCGAGGTGAAGGTGAGCTCGTGGTAGACGATGTAGTCGGGCTGCACGCCCATCCCGAAGAGCGCCGACGACGGGTGGAGGTGGCACGGCATCCCCGAGCGCATGTTGACGTACTCGGCGACCGTCTTCATCTTGCCGGCGTTCATGAAGTAGGCCGAGCAGATGGCCTTGCGCACGACGTCCCAGTCGGTGCCGCAGCTCTCGACGCGCATCTTGAGCTGCGCGCAGATGTCGAGGATCTGCTGGCGCACCTCCTTGACCTTGCGCATCGCCTTGGCGTGCACGAAGTGCTTGTTGCACCACTCGCCGCGGTAGCCGTTGCGCCTCCACTGCAGGTAGACGTTGAGGAGCGTCAGGTGGTCGCTCTCGGTCGCGAAGAACTTCTCGCGCGCCGCGTCGCTCTCCTCCTCGCGCTCGCGCGGTCGGTAGAAGATCGTCGGCATCGAGAGGCACGCCACGACCGTCGCCACGTCGTCGACGCAGCGCATCTCCTCGGAGAAGATGAGCATCTTGGCGAGCGCCGGGTCGAGCGGGAACTCGACCATCTTGCGGCCGAGCGGCGTGAGCGCGCCCGTGTTCGAGAGCGCGCCGAGGAACCAGAGCGAGTACATCGAGTTGAGCAGGTTGTCCTGCGGCGGCGGGTCCATGAAGTCGAACGTGAGGAGGTCGGCGACGCCGAGCGACTTGAGCAGCAGCACGACCGCGCCCAGGTTGGTGCGCTGGATCTCGGGCACCGTCATCGCCAGCAGCTCGTGCTTGTACGCCTGCTCCGTGTAGAGCCGGTAGCAGCGGCCGGGCCCGGTGCGCCCCGCGCGCCCGGCGCGCTGGTTGGAGCCGGCCTGCGAGACGGGGAAGACCGAGAGCGAGTCCATCCCCATGCGCGGGTTGTACACCTTGAGCTTGCAGTAGCCGGCGTCGATGACGTAGAGGATGCCGTCGACGGTGAGCGACGTCTCGGCGATGTTGGTCGCGACGATGACCTTGCGCGCGCCGCCCTCGGCCTTGTCGAAGATCTTGGCCTGCAGCTCCGACGGCAGCAGGCTGTAGACCGGCAGGATGCAGATGGCGGGCACCTGGTCGCCGAGCTCGGTGAGCCGCTCGGTGATCGTCTCGCAGACGGCGATGATGTCCTCCTGCCCCGTCATGAAGATCAGGATGTCGCCCGGAGGGTGCGAGAGGTGGATCTGGATCGTCTGCTTGACGGCGGCCTCGACGTAGTCGTCGGCGGGCGTCTTGGCGTAGAGGACGTCGACGGGGAAGGTGCGCCCCGGGATCTTGAAGACGGGCACGTTGCCGAAGAAGGCGGCGAACTTCTCCGAGTCCATCGTCGCCGACGTCACGATGAGCTTGAGGTCGCGGCGGCGCGCCACGACCTTCTTGAGGATGCCGAAGAGCACGTCGGTGTTGAGCGAGCGCTCGTGCGCCTCGTCCATGATGATGGCCGAGTACTTGTCGAGGTCGGGCTCGGTGAGCGACTCGCGCAGCAGCACGCCGTCCGTCATGTACTTGACGACGGTCTTCTCCGACGTGACGTCCTCGAAGCGGATCGAGTAGCCCACCTCGTCGCCCAGCTCGACGCCCACCTCCTCCGCCACGCGCTTCGCCACCGACATGGCCGCGACGCGGCGCGGCTGCGTGCACCCCACGATGCCGAACGACGTGTAGCCGTCCTCGTGAAGGTACTGCGCGATCTGCGTCGTCTTGCCGGAGCCCGTCTCGCCCACGAGGATCACGACGGAGTTGTCGCGCATCACGTTGAGGAGCGGCCCGCGCACGCCGTAGATCGGCAGGAACGCGCGCTGCTCCGCGAGCGTCTTCGTCCGCGCAAACTCCGACTGCGCCACGTTGGCCTTGCGCGAGCTCTCGCCGTACATCGAGTCCTGGTTCGGGTTGGCGCCACCGCCGTCGCCGTCGCCGTCGCCGTCGCCGTCGCCGTCCTCGGCGGCCTCGGCGGAGGCGGGGTCGGGCGCGGGGCCTCCCTTGCCGGCGTTGACGGTGAAGGCGTCGTCCTGCACGTCGGTCCGCTTGCCGTCGTGGTTGGGCCCCTCCTCGTCCTCCTTCTTGACGCCGAGGATCTGGCCCATCAGGCTGCCCGCCATCTTGAACTGGTCCTTGACCGCCTTCATCCGCTCGCGCCGCTCGCGCATGTCCTTCATCAGCGTCGAGCCCTTCTTCGAGAGCACCGCCATGTCGCTCGTCGGGTCCTTGACGGGCACCACCGGCTCGGCCTGCTTCGAGAGCACCGTCCGGCCGTCGAGGAACGGCGGCTTGATGTCGTGCACCATCACAAACGTGCGCAGCTCCTGGTCGTCGTCGTCCGCGTCGGCCGCGTGCATGTGCACCGTGCCCGAGTGGTGCAGCCGGCTCTCCTCCCACTTGTCGGCGTCGCGCCGCCGCGCCTGCGCGCGGTGGTTGACGCGCTTGCGCAGCTGCTCCTCGCGCTTCGCGAACAGCGCCTCGTCTCCCAGGAATGGGTCGTGCGTCTCGTCGACGGCGCCGCCCTCCTCCGCCTCGTACCAGCCGCGGTCGAGCTCGCGGTCGAGCTCCTCCTCCTCCTCCGTGCCCGCCGCCTCCGCCCCCTCGCCGCCCGCGCCGCCGCCGACGGCCGCGGCGGCGCCCTCGGGTCGCGCCACGTCGTCGCGCCCCGGCTCCTTGTACCACATCGGCGACGGCTGCGGCGTCGCCGAGATGTGAGAGCGGCCGACGCTCGACGCGGCGCCGCCGGCGACGCTCATCTGCGGCGTGTCCAGCACGATGCCGCGCGGCTCGGAGTCGAGGGCGCGCCCGTCGTACAGCGACGCCGCGCCGCGCGGCGACGGCGGCTCGCTCCTCCGCTCCCACTCGGCCGACGACACCGCGGGCGACGGCGGCTCGCCGCGCCGCTCCTCCGCGCCGCGCCGGTCCCCGTCGGCCCGCGTCGAGAACATCTGGCCGTCGCCCTTGAGCCGGTCGCGCACGCGGTCGGCGATCTGATCGCGCCGCGCCTCGTTGACACCGCCAGGATGCGAGGGCGTCGGCTCGCGCGGCTTGCGGAACTGCTTGTGCTTGCGATCGGCCATCGGGTTGACGGCCTCGCCCTCCTCGCCGTCGTGCAGGTGGTCGAGCCGCGTCTCGTGCCGTGGCCGCTTGAACGCGGGCGGCGGCGGTGGCGGCGGGAGCGACGACGGCGACGCACCTACCGAGCCGCCCACCCGCTCGGCCTTCTTGGCGGCCGCCAGCCGGTCGAGGCCCAGCTGCGACGTCCCCGGGGCGGCCGCGTCCTTCTTGGCAAACGTGTGCGCTCCGCGGTTGGGTACGTAGAGCCCGGCGCGCTGCGGCTGGCCGGTGGGCAGCTGGTCCGACATGGCAGGTGACGGAGAGGCGAGCTGCGGGTGCGGCGTCCGCGATCTTCAACTCGTGTGCATTACGTTGTATGC
>Ga0209713_10002080_pt1 | contig 12313 bp, 5 predicted proteins | sample ArcOceMetagenome_3_FD_187444 | JGI IMG/M metagenome (GOLD analysis project Ga0209713, IMG submission 187444) | Marine eukaryotic phytoplankton communities from Arctic Ocean - Arctic Ocean- Svalbard ARC20M Metagenome (SPAdes) (version 2) | ecosystem: Environmental > Aquatic > Marine > Oceanic...
CCGGGGGGGGGAGGGGGGAGGGTGGGTGTTCTTAGAAGTGCATCCCCCCCTGCGAGCGAGCCGCGACTTCCCCTGGTTGGGGTTGCGTACTCCTCTGTCAAGAGGTAGGGATGCCTTGAACCTCTGCCATAGTGGAGCTCGGATAGTCGCTGTGCGGCGCGTGCAAGGCGGTCTGCCCGGCCGAGCTCAAGATCGTGCTACGAGACATGGAGGCGATTCAGTATGAGTGGGCGTTGGACGGACACCCGCGCATGCTTGCATGCGTTGACGCAAGGCCTGCCTTGATAACGCGCCGTCCGAAAGCAAAGCCTGCCAATGACCGCAGTTTCTTGTTTAGCTCATGTTTTTGTGCGAACCGCACCTAGAAAAGGAGGGTCCACGGGGGGATACATACATCCAGCCCCGCGCGCCGGCGTGCGTGCGTGCGCGATGCGTGGCCTCGCAAACGTTGCAAGGTCTACACAGCCTTGTTTTAGTGGTTGAACTTCTCCAGGCCAAGACGCACGCGCGTGCCGGACTCGTAGCGGAGACTCTGGCTTACGCAACAATTGACCACACCGTTCAAGTATCAGCCTAATATATGCCTGATAAACTAGGGACCCCTTGATATGAATTATATCAAGGCGTATCAGCCTGATACAACCTGATAATAGCCTGATATTGCCTGATAATAGCCTGATATCGCCTAATATATGAGGCGATATGCCTGATAGAATTCATATCAAGGGGTCCCTAGTTTATCAGGCATATATTAGGCTGATACTTGAACGGTGCAGAGCTGCCGACTTTTCTGCTTTTGCGGGGTGATGGCAGGGCGTTTGAAAGGAAGGTCGTCATAGTTCTCATAGAGAGTCACCAAATTCGTGTCTAGACGGGAAGTCCAGGCTTGACCGTAATGCACTCCAACGCAGTCGGATTGAGCGACTGTATCATACTTACGAGTGGTATCAACCGTGCTCATACGGGTGTAGATATTTCACGAGGCGCATTCGAGCTTATGCGTCTGCACCAACCAACCAGTCAGTCACGAGGTACTAGTCAGATGTGAGTCTATGTGTAGGGTTTGCAGTTCTTGGTTAATTCCGTCTGAACGCTGAAGAGTGCTCCAGATCTTGAGCAGGCTGGAACGCCGTAGAATCATAGAATGATCATCTCATCAGCCGTGCAGCACGAGTACTCGTGCTGATTCTCTCCGAAATAGTTTATGGGTAGAAGCAGTTGATTGGATGATCGAGGGTTGCGTACTGGAGAGGAATGCGTAGGGTTTGCATCCGATGTTGTGTACCAAAGCTGGTGGTTCACCTCCTCCGGCATGAATCAGACTCGGCCGCGCCCGTGAGCTGGAACATCATGTCTGCCGGCAGCGTGGGAGGCGTCGGGCCTGGTGAGCTGCGGCCCTCCTCGAGCTTCTCGAGCAGCACGTCCAGGCTGAGGCGCTGCTCCCGATGCGGGTGCAGCAGCGCCTGCGGCGTGGCGAGCTCCGCGAGGCTCCGCGGGTGGCCGCACGCCACCAGCGCCTCCGCCACGTGCAAGGACGGGTCGTCATCGGCATGCCGCGTCAGGGAGAGATCGTCGAGGGAGTAGTCCGACGCGAGGATGCGCCGCTCGAGCTCGTCGCGCGTCTCGGCGAGGAAGGGCCGACGCAGCGCAAGCAGCTCAAACGCCACCACGCCGAGCGCCCACACGTCCGACGACTTGTCGTACGGCTGATTCGTCAGCAGCTCCGGCGACATGTAGAAGGGCGTCCCGACGAAGGAGGACGCGAGCGACATCTGCGACGACAGCCCAAAGTCGGCCACCTTGCACTGGGTGAAGTCGGCCGAGAAAAGAATGTTCTTCGGCCCAAGGTCGCGGTGCAGCACGCTGTGGCCGTGGATGTGCAGCAGCGCCGACGTCAGCTGCACCAGCCACTCGCGCACCGTCGGCGACGGCAGCAGCCTGGCGGCGGTCCCATTCGCCGCCACGCTGGAGGCCCCGCGGGCCTGCATCGTGTCGCTCGGACCATACCAGAATGCTCGCTGCGCGGCGCGGATGAGATGGTCGAGGTCGCCGCCGGGCGCGTACTCCATGACGATGCACACGCCGGGTATCGGCTCCGGCACGATGAAGGTGGTGATGTAGCCGATGACGTACGCGTGCTTGATCGTCGTCAGCACATGCACCTCGGTCTGGATCCTTCGCAGCGCCTCGCCATGCATCTCATCGAGGGGCACCACCTTGTGCACGACGCGCTCGCCCGAGCGCCTGTCGCGCATCCGTGATACGGCGCTGGAGGAGCCGCTCCCGACGACGCGCTCAAACTCGTAGCCGGTTGCGTACCTGCCGAATGACGCGACCGTGTCGAACAGCCCTGGCTGCGTCGGCGCGGTCGGGGAGGTTGCCGCTGCCGTTGCCGTTGCCTGCAGCTCGCCGTCGAGCTCCTTCAGCTGCTCGCCCAACTGCTGCAGGCCGAGCACGACAGCGTGAAACCTGCCCCCGTGGCGTCTTGCGACGTGCACGCAGATCGCCCCCCAGGCAAGTCCGAGGAGCCGGGTGACTAGCACGGTCGACACCTTGCGCACGACGCCTTCGAGGCGATGACACACGACTGCGAGTGAGGCCACGAAGAGGACGGCGCCGGCGACACCGCTGATGAGGCGAGTGCGCTTCGAAAGCGGCTGCACACTGAGCCCCACGCCCACGCACCAGAAGGCTGCTGCATAAGCTGCAAGCATCGATGGCGCAGTCACAGCCTCCAGCTTCTGGACCAGCGCATCGATGCTACGCGAGAGGCTCAGGGCGAGGGCCAGCGTGCTGACGAGGACCCACCCGCCGCAGCAGGTGAGGGCCGCGGCCTGCTTCTGATCGACCACTTGCAGCAGCGTGTACATCAGGATGACGACAAGGGCGGCCGCCACCACGGGCGCTGACTGTGTGGCCCAGTACAGGCCTGCCCAGCAGCCGGCCGCGGTAGCTGCGACGAGTAAGCTGAGCACGATGTGGCCAGACTTTTCCAAGCCTCTCGCGATGACGAGGAACGACGTGCGCACGGCCTGCACGTGGTCGTGCACCGGGCGGGAAGCCTCATCGTGACCCATCGCCTGCGGGCCACCTACCATTGGCCCTCGACATGGATCCGACATTCTTTCTGTCTGCAGCGATCTGTCCCGCCTCGGAATCTATTCGCCATTCCAGCGGGAGGTTTGGCGTCGGCGCCGCTGCCAGCCACATAGCTTCCGGCACCGTAACTCTTTTCCCTGCTCAGGTCTAAGCCGTGCCTGGTTTCCAAAAGAAATTTCCTCGGCCGGGCTGCACTTGTTGCACCGCGCCGCGGATAACGAGCGTACGTAGCGAGCGCACGCGTAGCGTGCCGAGCGTAGCGAGCCGCCGCGAAGCGGCGCCTTACGGTGTGGACGATTCAGCGGTGAAAACGTCGATTTGAAGCGAAAAACCCTGAATTTTAGGCGCGCTACGCGCGCAAAGCTCATTTTCCTGCCTGGGGAGCTCACTACGCTCGGAGTCTGTAGATCAGGATGGGTAGTCCCATCTGATCTATAGATAGTTTATAATTAATTAATCGGAGCCCACGGACACGGTCATCCATGCAAGTTTTGCAACCCGGCTGTTTGCCTGTCTGCCAAACGTTTTTGTCATCGCCATACTGTACCCTCTGCCAACGCGGCGTACGATTCGTGCCCGTCAACCAGTCAGCGGCGCATTATAATATTGTGTGTTTCGTTGCTTCGGTGACCGCCCAATGCCTGCGTGCGTCTTTACAATTACACTGTCACACGCTGAGATCAGACTACTTCCCCTTACAATTGCGTGCGGTGATGTGTGTTGTGCCCAGCTAACCCTTTACTCCGCAGCTCGCGTAAGCCTCTCCGTTCCTCCCTTTCCGTCAGCATTCTTCTTCATGTTCTCCAATCCCTAGGCAAAAATCGCCGGCACCTCCGGCTTAGGCCCATATGGCTCGACGCACACGGCATTCGCGATGATGTTCGCCTCGTTCTCCGTCAGGACGTCCTCGCACATCGAGGTGCAGTTCGCGTTCGCCGAGTACTGGACGCCGGTCCAATCTGTATTGTCCAGTATGCGCTGGCGTCCAGCCTGCAGTCTGTACAGATTGCACGCCAGCGCATTATCGCCGCGCGCCTTGGCGACACGGTCCGCGAAGGCGTAGAGGCGCTCGTCCATGATGAACGAGGCGCTGCCCTTGACGGCTGCCACGGTCTCCGGCGAGAGAACCTGCTTCGGTCGATCGCTCATCTCATTCTCGTGAAACTTTAGCTCCAAGTCCTCTCGTCCATTGTAGGCGGGATGCAAGTGGTACGCTAGTTGGTCCTCCATGGAATCGATACGCTCGGCGATGGTGACAATGTCCATTTCCAGAATCATTTTCATCGCGCAGCCGAGCGACGCCTCGTTGAACGACGGGCTGTAGACGCGGTCCATGCGTGGCACCATGAACTGCATCTGGTTGGCGTTGACCATGTCGCGCACATCTTTGTTGTGCTTCCAGTAGAAGTAATTGAAGAAGTCGTCCGGCTTGATGCCCTCCTTCGCCGCTCTCCTTTCCTTTGCGACCAGATCGTAGTGCCGTTTGCAGAAGAGCTCGGTCGGACCGGGGCGAGGCCCTTGCCCATCGATGACAATATGCCGACCCTCGTTGTCCAAGGGGCCTGCACAGTCTTCAGAAATGTTCACCCCTGCCGTGTAGTCGTAGATGGAGATGAGCTGCGCCAATGGCTCGCGCATCGTGGTGATGTACATCGGGTTGTAGTCGAGGAAGTTTCCCGTCACTATAGGCTGATGACCGCCATACACGGTGCCCGTCTTGTTGACAGGCGCTTTCGATGTGCCCATCGGTTCTGTGGTGTCTGAGTAGTCCACGCCCGACCTTTTCGCAATCCTGCGTAGCAGGACTTGCACCGCCGAACGATTCGTGCCCGTCAACCAGTCAGCGGCGCATTATAATATTGTGTGTTTCGTTGCTTCGGTGACCGCCCAATGCCTGCGTGCGTCTTTACAATTACACTGTCACACGCTGAGATCAGACTACTTCCCCTTACAATTGCGTGCGGTGATGTGTGTTGTGCCCAGCTAACCCTTTACTCCGCAGCTCGCGTAAGCCTCTCCGTTCCTCCCTTTCCGTCAGCATTCTTCTTCATGTTCTCCAATCCCTAGGCAAAAATCGCCGGCACCTCCGGCTTAGGCCCATATGGCTCGACGCACACGGCATTCGCGATGATGTTCGCCTCGTTCTCCGTCAGGACGTCCTCGCACATCGAGGTGCAGTTCGCGTTCGCCGAGTACTGGACGCCGGTCCAATCTGTATTGTCCAGTATGCGCTGGCGTCCAGCCTGCAGTCTGTACAGATTGCACGCCAGCGCATTATCGCCGCGCGCCTTGGCGACACGGTCCGCGAAGGCGTAGAGGCGCTCGTCCATGATGAACGAGGCGCTGCCCTTGACGGCTGCCACGGTCTCCGGCGAGAGAACCTGCTTCGGTCGATCGCTCATCTCATTCTCGTGAAACTTTAGCTCCAAGTCCTCTCGTCCATTGTAGGCGGGATGCAAGTGGTACGCTAGTTGGTCCTCCATGGAATCGATACGCTCGGCGATGGTGACAATGTCCATTTCCAGAATCATTTTCATCGCGCAGCCGAGCGACGCCTCGTTGAACGACGGGCTGTAGACGCGGTCCATGCGTGGCACCATGAACTGCATCTGGTTGGCGTTGACCATGTCGCGCACATCTTTGTTGTGCTTCCAGTAGAAGTAATTGAAGAAGTCGTCCGGCTTGATGCCCTCCTTCGCCGCTCTCCTTTCCTTTGCGACCAGATCGTAGTGCCGTTTGCAGAAGAGCTCGGTCGGACCGGGGCGAGGCCCTTGCCCATCGATGACAATATGCCGACCCTCGTTGTCCAAGGGGCCTGCACAGTCTTCAGAAATGTTCACCCCTGCCGTGTAGTCGTAGATGGAGATGAGCTGCGCCAATGGCTCGCGCATCGTGGTGATGTACATCGGGTTGTAGTCGAGGAAGTTTCCCGTCACTATAGGCTGATGACCGCCATACACGGTGCCCGTCTTGTTGACAGGCGCTTTCGATGTGCCCATCGGTTCTGTGGTGTCTGAGTAGTCCACGCCCGACCTTTTCGCAATCCTGCGTAGCAGGACTTGCACCGCCGATCCAGCAGCCTTGGGCACGTGGACGTACTGCGTAGGGACGCCTCCCCGCTGCAACGGCCCGTCGTCCGATCGCGAGCGACACGAGATGTCCCGAGAATGGGAAACCTCGCCCAGGCGCATGATCTTCTCCCGCTTCAGCGGCGGCGGCGAGGATGGCGGGGCTGGCGGCGGCGGCTCAGCAAAGACCGGCGGCGGTGGTGAAGTGGTGAAGTATTCAAGAGTGGCCGGTGGTGGCAGCGGCGGCCCGTCGTACGCCGGTGGCGGCGAGAAGGTCACTTGGTCCTGCTCTTCCAGGCACGCTCCGAAAGGGAGCAACTCGAGCTGCCGCCGGAAGTAAACCTGGTTCCAGTGGGTCTGGTTCCGGCGGATGGCGGGAACATCGAGTTCGCAGACCTGCGCCATATCCTTCTTCTTGATGGCCCGTTCGACCTGCTCATGCGCCCAACGCTTCGGGTCGGCTTTGCTGGACTCGGCTTTGCCCACCAGCACGTTGAACTTCCTTCGCACCCTCCGGTCGTGGTCTGAGGCCGACTCGTCGAGCACCGAGGTGTCTGTGCACCGCATTGGGAGGTCCATGGAGGAGAGCGGCTCGAGGGTGGAAAACCGCACGTTGTACGGCTCCCAAGGGTACATCACCGTGCAGTTGAAGCGCGACTTCGCGTACGAGCGGAACTCGGCCCACATCTGCCGCGAGGCAATCTCCTTGGCGTCCATGTACAGCTCGAGATAGTCGGACGACGTCTTGAACAAGACCGTGTCCAGCAAGGAGCTCTCGACGGCCGTAACCTCGAGTAGCGCTTTGGCGAGGCCACTGCCCTCCGCCTCGCCCCCAAAAGTGACGTTTCTGGCTGCCTCGTAATCGATAATGGTAACGTTCTCCGGCCCAAAGGCGCTTATGAGGTTGTTCCAGGTCGCTACTCGGTCCAAGTACATGTCCTCGATCACATCGGGCGTGTCGGCCACCATGTCGTGGAATGTGGGCGTGGTGTAATCGTACATGCCCAGGGGCTCTGTGGCTGTGGAGTGCTGGACAACATTGAGGAACTCGAGGATCTTCAGCGTCTTGAAGTTGCGGTAGAAGACCACGGCTTGTAAATCGACCGAGTCGGCCAAGTCCTCGACCTGTGCGCGGAGGTTTTTCAGCGCCTCGGGCGGCAATCGCATGAAGGCCTCGGAGCTGATCACGGCCTTCGAATGCGCCCCGTCTGCAACGACTCGGATCAGCTCGGAACGCATCTTGTTGGCAGACGTCGGGTTCAGCTCAACCAACGCAGGATTGTCCTTCACCGAATCCCATGTGGCTTCAACGCCGCTGAGATACGCATTCGACTGGCTTTCGCCGTTGCGGCTCGTGTTCTTCTGGAGGTAGAAGGGGTTGCACGAGCAAGCCTGCACACGTGGCGATGCTCATACGCTGAAGCGCCGTGCTGGAAGCGCAGATGCAGGCGCGGGAGGCGTGGGCGGGCTCGGCTCATGTGGGCCCTACAGTGGGGCGTGGCGGACCAGCGCAGCCAGGTAATGATGAGCCTGCACTTCGTCCGATGTGGATGGGTAAGCGATGCCAAGCTTGGACAACGCAACCGCATTGGAATGAAACAGATGCTGCACCAGTGTCGTGTCCGTGTTGAAGTCGCCGGCGTGCACGACGACGGAGCGCTTCTTCGGCTTCAAATCTTTGCCCCCTGGGAAAGACCCCGGGCACTCGCGCATCACGTGCAGCTTGGCCTCTGCCCAAGGCAGGCCATCGTTCTTGAGGAGCCGCCTGGCCCTCTCAGCGGCGCGGGATTCGCCGCACATGGCGTCGCCGCGCCACTCCAAAGACGCGTTCGACTCATAGACGGGCATCTTTTCGTGCATACTGCCGCGTGAGGCGCCTCGCAGTCAGTAAGGTGGCTGGTGAAGCTTCGAGGTGAAGCTATACTTGCGTTCGATGTGCAGGGTGGGGGCGCGGGCACCTGAGGCTGCCAGAAAGGCAAGTCCGAATGTCGACGCATCCCGACGTGGAGGCCACCAGCAACTCCTCGACGGTAAGCTCGAGATCACCGTCGATGCCCGTGATCTGGGCCGTGCCCTGCACCAGCGCGCTCTCTTGCGGATAGGGCCTTTTGTCCCCAAACCCATGATGCCAATCTCGCTTGGACATCCCGGCGGTGGCAACAGGGCCTGTGTTTCCGTGGAACTTCTGGCCGCAGTGGAAATGGTTCCAGGTCACGTGTCCGCATGCGTTTGGCAGCGTCTCATTGAAGATGAGCGCCTTGGGGCCGAGGGCGTCAAGCAGTGCGAGCCCCGCACGATTCTCCGCGCCAATCATGTTCATCGTTACACTCGGTGGTAGGATGACTTCGCTCAGCTTAGGTAGTGAGGCGGGCCGAAAGACGTACGCGTCCCAGGAGAGCATCTGCTCTGGCCAGCGGAAGAACTTCCACTCGTCGGGTTTGCCACCAAAAAAGTCCCGTAGCGCGGACACATTGCGCTGTTCCCAGGTGCGAAGGCAACGCGAGATGGGCCGCGGGTCGCAGAGCGTGCCGACGAGCGCCTCGTAGACCTGCTTGTTCGAGGGCGTCGACACGAGCACCCTGCGGTGCTCCTCATCTCGCTCCGAGTCCTCGCCCCAGCCTGTGACGGACAGCATCACCACCATGCCGGGATGAATCGCCGCCAGCTGGCTGATCGAGCTGTCGGTGGCTCCGTCAGCGTTCGCCATGACGGCCACGTCGCTGTGGATGTCAAGCGTTCGCGCATACTCGAACATCTCGTGGTACGATGGCTGTCCCTGAGTCCGGCTGCGTTCGACGCAATTGAGTCTCGCCAGTGGTCGCTTCTTCACACCCCAATGCCCAAAAGCCGTGTCGGAGGCGGTCCGAAGCCGCTTCGTGAGATGCGTGCAGTTGTCTCCATGGTGAACGGAGTCGTAGATGAGCCAGACCTCCCCGAAGGCCGTGTTGAGCAGGTTGGCGACGATGGCCGCTTCGATTTCCGTGTAGTGGTCCAGCGCAGTCTCAATCGTGCTTAGGTGCTGGCCGTCTGGCGCTGAACCCACGCCTCCGTTGAGCCGTTCCACGTCGGGGTGATTTGCCAGCTTGCTCAGATCTTGCTTGCGCATGCTCCTCAGCGAGCTGTGACCATGGCGAGGCGCGACCATGGCGGCCATGAACTGGCCCAGATCAGGATCGGCCGCAAAATGCGACGTGATGAGCGCCATCTTTGGCTTTGTTGGTTTGGGCACTAGCGGCAGCGGATGCACAGTCAACTCCAGTCCATCCGATCGATCGACCTCGTCCGCTGATGGCGGCGGTGACGGCGGCAGCAGGGGTGGCGGCAGCGCTAATGTTTCGCTGGAGGCACGGCTAATGGTTGGCTGGGGCTTCGCCATGCCTGTCTGCGCGGATGCATTCCACAGCCTTCCCTGTGCGTCCGAAACTCCGCTGGGGAGACCATACCCGGAGAGACTGTTCGAGTCGGTGTCGGCGTTGCTCCCCAGATAGCCGTTGGTGAACGCGTCGGAGAGCGCGTGGGAGAACGCGCTCGTGCTGAGCGCGCTATGCTGTGGTGCGCTCTCGGCATCAAGGTCCAGCACGGCCCGCTCAGGTGAGCGAGGGAGGAAGAGAGGCTGAGATGCGAACCAAGCCAGCATTTCTCCGACAGCCTGCCTAATAGGGACGTCTACCCAGAGGGGGAGTGTATAGCGCTGTATGGTGTATAGCCTGTATGGTTGTATACTGTATGGGCTGTATGGTCGCTGTATGGACTGTATACTATGAGAGGCGCTGAGACAATGCGATAGTAATGTATAGCTGTATAGGGGCGACACGTAGCCAGTCCAACTACGTGGAAATCGAGCCCAGCGCTTCATGCTGAGCATGAGAGCATCAAGCACGCACTGGATGTGCATCCTGACTCCATAACCGCTTTGGTAGACCTCATCTGTCGCCTCCTGTGCCAAGATTTGCGAAGTTGGACTGGCAGGGTAGTGCAGGGCCCCGGGGTAATCGCTGGCAAACGCGTCAGCCTCAATAGCCTCAATAGTATGATACTATAGGCTCGGCGTGCCCGTCAACCAGTCAGCGGCGCATTATAATATATATTATGCCACTACCTCAGACTCAGAACCTCCACATCCACAGTTCGATCCAGCTCCATCGCCACCCGGCTCCCGTGCGGCATCACAACGTCGCGGCTGCTGCCGCCAGCAGCACGTCGGCCGACAACGGCACGTCCACTCCGACTCCGTCCCACCCTCCAGCACATCGTCCACCTACGCCCCACCAGGCGACCAACAGCACCATCGTCGTCATGTACATTGCGATCGGCGCCTCCTCACTCAGCGAGACGGTGCTGTCCGCGGGCTCGGTCTGCATGTCGACACCTTCGGCGTCGCTCATCGTGCTGACCGACGAGCCGACACCCACCCTCGACGCGGTGAGTGTCGCACAGTCTCAGCTGAGCCACGCGTGCCCCGCGCACGAGCTGATCGCACCGCAGGACGCAGACGCCTTCTGTGCCGCGACGCCGGCCGCGACGGCGGCGGCGCCCTCGCCGGCTCGCAGCGGCGGGCGGCCGCGGCTGCTCGTGCTCGGCGTGAGCATGGCGGAGGTGTGGTCGCACTGGGAGCGCTCGGGCCACGTGAGCGGGCACCGCTTCGACGACGTGGGCGCGGGGCGCTTCGCCAAGCCGGTGCTCGCCGAGCTCTCCGTCGTGCCGCGCTGCCTCCAGCACGTGCTCGTGCTCGACACCGACGTGCTCGCGGGGCGCGACCTCTCGCGGCTGTGGCGGCGCAGCTTCGCGGCCTTTGGGCCGAGCCAGCTGCTGATGGCGAAGCTGCACCAGGTGGGCGACCTGTGGCGGCCGTACGGCGGGCAGAAGGCGTGCGACGAGCTGCGCGAGACGACGATCAACTCGGGCGTGATGCTCCTCGACCTCGGGCTGATGCGGCGCACGCGGTGGGTGGCGCACGTGCTGTCGCAGCTCTCGAGCGACCGCGCCTCCGCGCAGCACTGCGCGCTCGTGCGCAACGGCACGCTCTGCTCGGGCGACCAGCTCGTGCTGAGCGCGGCGTGCGGCGCGCGCCGCGCCGCGTGCGAGCACTTCCTGAGCGCGGAGGAGCACGCCGAGTTTTGCTTCGAGGATTGGGGCAACAACTTCGCCGACACGGCGCGGATCAACAACTGCTCGAGGGCTCCGATGCGCCGGCTGCCCGGGGTGGTCACCCCGCGAGGCGCGCAGAGGGTGTCGGCGCACCTGACCACCCGACCGCTGGCGCCGCGCAGCGCCATACCACCCGGCAACGCGACGCACCCCTCCACCGCGACGGCGTGGGTGAGCCACGCGACGCGGCACGCGTGGAGCTGGTCGTTGGCGCGGCTGCAGCAGAGGGACCTGCCGCGCGAGAGCAGCTGGTGGCGGCGGCAGACCTACGCCGGCTGCGACGGGAGCGCCGGGGCGTCGATCCTGCACTACAACTGCCGAGACTCGGTGCCGTTCTCGGTCCTCGGCGCCCCGTCGGCGATGGCACAGGCGAGCATCGAGCGCTTCTACGCGCTGAGCGATAAGCACGGCTGGGACCGAGACACCATCGACCGCAGCATCGGCAAGGCCGCGAGTGGCGAGGGCCAGTGCTTCGGCACAAGCGGCGGCGGCGCCAGGCACGACGGGCACGGCGCCTCCTCTTGCGCAGGCGCCGCGTGCGTGAGCATCTACGTCGTGGATCCTCGTCTTGCGGGCGACCCGATGGTGCTGGTGCTGCTGGCGTTGGCATCGTACGCCGTGATGCTGCTCGTGCTCTGCCGGAGCGACCCGGCGCCGACGCTTGACACCGCCGCCGGCGGGCCGGTCGAGAAGCACGCCGAGTGCAGAGGTGGCGGGTGAGGGCTGCCGCTGCTACAGCACGTGTAAAGTACGTCTGTGTTCACTATGACGTTATGTCAAGTAGGTCACGTCGCTGTTTAGGCTGTTTAGGCGGTTAGCTATCGGATCGCCTCCGTGGTCACAGTCCGAACAGCCGGGGCTTACCAATGCCATGCCGACCGCACGCTGCTCGCTAGGGAGGGCCGGAGATCCTCAATCTATCCGTCAAAATGCCGTCCCCGTCGGACTAAGCACCCAGCCGTGTTAAAAAACACAAGGTTTTGCTAGATCCTCGTGTC
>Ga0209713_10002081_pt1 | contig 12310 bp, 6 predicted proteins | sample ArcOceMetagenome_3_FD_187444 | JGI IMG/M metagenome (GOLD analysis project Ga0209713, IMG submission 187444) | Marine eukaryotic phytoplankton communities from Arctic Ocean - Arctic Ocean- Svalbard ARC20M Metagenome (SPAdes) (version 2) | ecosystem: Environmental > Aquatic > Marine > Oceanic...
CGGTCTGGGCGCGACCTCGTTCCAGTGTGGCCTGCGACCGGCCTTCGTGACGCGCCATGGCCACGCCCTCATGTCCGACCCGGAGGTCGAGGCCCTCGCGAGGCTCGACACGCTCAAGGCGCAGCTCTTTGATAGCGGCTGTTAGTTGTAGTCGCGCTATTCTTGTTTGAAAGAAATTCAGCATCATCATCATTGGTCATCGCGTGGCGATATAGATCAATAAATTATGCTCGCCGCACTCGCCCTCTACGGCGTGCCAGGCCTCAGCATGCCGGCGATCACGCTGACGCCGCGGGATGCGCTGGCGTCGGTTGTCATATTTGCCGCCGGCGATCTCATCTCCCAGCAACTCGAGCTACGGCCGGCGTTGCCACCGCGGCCCTTGGAGACGGGTAGGCGAGGCCGCCTCAAGCCCACGATTCGGACGAGGCGCATCCTGTCAGCCGCCGGGTTGGGCCTGGTCTACGGCGGAGTACTGCTGCCGTCCGTCTACCAGCTCGCCGAGGGCCTCTTCCCGGGCGTCTCGCCGAGAACGGTTCTGGCCAAGGTGCTCCTCGCGTGCAGCTTGCTAAGCACATTTGGTAACTACTTCTCGATGTTTTGGCGGCGCTGCGCTCAGCCGTCGCCTGCGCCGCCGGGCACCGAGAGCCTCGGGCAGCGCTTCTCGCGCGTCGGCCGTTCCGTCACCGCCGATATGCCCTCGGTGCTCAAGGCTGACATGTGCGTTTGGCCCGCCTACGACACGCTCAACTTTGCACTGATCCCACCGTTCGTTCGCCCGCTGACGACGGTGCTCGTGGCCACGTGCTGGCACACATTTATCGCGTACTCGGCCGCCGTGCCGAAAGCCGCCTCGGAGAAGCGATGATGATGTCATCATCATCATCATCATCGGAGAAGCGGGACGCGAGCTAGAGCTAGCGCCGCAGGGAGCCAGTACTGTACTCTATGCTCTGTTGTCACTCGTCGTTGTGCGTATAAGATTTTGAGTTCCCAAGGAATTAATTACCTGAGCTATCCGATACCCCAACCGACCGACCGATATGTTGAATTCGCACGGTCAAGGGCCGCAGCCTCGCCGCTTCACTGACTGACTGACTGACCTCTTCCACCGAGGGTGCACATCAACGCAGAGCGGTCGCTTGCAAGGGAGCGACACGGGCGCAAACCGAGCGCGCAACATGCGCCTCCCGCGTTGGTGTGCACTATTCGGACGGGTGGCTACGTGACCGCGTCGCACCAACAATTATACTCGGCCATGACTGAGCCCACCACCGCGACGGCACCGCCTCGCGCTGACAACTGGGCCGAGGACCACAGGCGCAAGGGCACGCCGCTGAAGAAGAACACGCGCCAAACGGCCGACGAGGCGCGCGCGCAACCAAACGAGGCCTTCTGCCGCTACTACCGCAGCCAGCTTGGCCCGCTGCTGGCCGAGGACGAGTGGGACTCGATGGAGGCGTGCATGCGCACGGCGCTGCCCGTCACGTTCCGACTGAGCGGCCCGCCGGACGACGCGGGCGCCCACGCGCTCCGCGACGACATGGAGGCGCGGCTGGTGGCGCCGCTCCGCTCTCAGGAATCGGTCGCGCTGCAGCCTCCGCAACCGCTGCCGTGGTACCCGCAGCGCCTCGGCTGGCAGTTTGACCTGTCACGGGCGACTCTGCGCGGCAAGAGCGACGGTGGCCGCTCCGCCGAGCTGCGGCGCTTCCACGCGTGGCTGCTGCAGGAGGCCGAGCTCGGGCGCGTGCAGCGGCAGGAGGCCGTGTCGATGGTGCCGCCGCTGCTGCTCGACGTGCGGCCGGGGCACGAGGTGCTCGACATGTGCTCGAGCCCCGGCTCGAAGACCCAGCAGATCATCGAGCTCCTGCACGCCGGCGACGGACTCGAGAGTGAGCGAGTGAGCGACGGTCGGGGCTGGGTGCTCGCCAACGACGCCGACAACAAGCGGTGCCACCTGCTCGTGTCGCGCGCGGGGCGGCTGCGCTCGCCGCGCCTCGTCGTGTGCAACCACGACGCGCGACTGCTGCCCGAGCAGATTGGCAGCGGAGGCGGAGGCGGAGACACCGATGAGGCACTCGCAGCGGAGGCGCAGACGGTCGCGGCGAGCGCGGCGGCGGCGACGGCGGCGCTGCAGTTTGACCGCGTGCTCGCCGACGTGCCGTGCTCGGGCGACGGCACCATCCGGAAGATGCCCGCGATCTGGCGGCGGTGGTCGGTCGGCTCGGGCAACGCGCTGCACTCGCTGCAGCTGCAGATCGCGTGCAAGGGCGTGCGCCTCCTCCGGGTGGGCGGCCGCCTCGTCTACTCGACGTGCTCGCTCAACCCGATCGAGAACGAGGCCGTCGTGGCGGCGCTGCTGCGCACGTTTGGCGCCGAGACGCTTCGGCTCGTCGACGTCTCCTCCGAGCTGCCGCTGCTGCGCCGCCGGAAGGGGCTGCGCAGCTGGCGTGTCTGGTACCACGCGGCGTGGCACGAGAGCTGGCCGGAGATGGAGGCGCGCTTCCCGCGCAAGTGCCCGCCGTTTGAGTCGCTCTTCCCGCCGAGCGAGGCGGAGGCGGAGGCGATGCAGCTCGAGCGGTGCGTGCGGCTGCTCCCTCAGGACAACGACGGCGGCGGCTTCTTCGTCGCGGTGCTCGAGAAGCTGCAGCCGCACGCGGCCGAGGCGGGCGCGCTCCCCGACGACGAGCCCGAGTGCATCGTCACCGAGGGCTCGACGATGCTGCCGGAGCAGCTGACCGCCAAGGCCAAGCCGGCCGCCGCCACGGCCACCGCCACCGCCGCCATCGCCGGCACCGCTACCGCTACGGCGGCCATCGAGGTGGAGGCGGAGGCGGCGCCAGCGGCGACGGGTCGCACCGAGGAGGGCGCCCGCGCACCCACCGCTGCGGATGGCGAGGCGGCGGAGGCGACAGCGGAGAAGGCGGAGGCGGCGGAGGCGGAGAAGGCGGAGGCGGAGGCGGAGGCGGCGGGCTCGGCAGCGGCGGTGCAGGTGCTGCATGCGGTGGGCGGCGCGACGGTGGGCAACGCGGCGGCCGCGGCGGCCGCCAACAAGTTTGCGCCGCTCTACGTGCCGCAGGGGGGCCTGCTGCGCGAGCTGGTTGCCTTCTATGGCCTCGACGACGCCTTCCCGCTGCGCCGGCTGGTGGCGCGCTCGCAGGGCGACACGAGCGCGCTCGTGCTGGTGGCGGACGAGGTGCTCGCCGTGCTGCGGCGCGACGGCGGCGGCGCGGGCGCGGTGCGGCTCATCTCGACGGGCGTGCGGCTCTTTGGGCACGACGGCGCCAAGGGCGTCGCGTGCGCGCACCGGCTGACGCAGATCGGGCTGCCGCTGCTGCTGCCGCACATGCGCCGCCAGCGCGCCACGCTGCCCGCCGCGACGCTCGCGGCGCTGCTGCGCGCGCCCGAGCGCGCCGGGCTGCCGGCCGACGAGTGGGCCGCCTCGTGCGGCGCCGACGGCGCCGAGCAGCTGCGCGCGAGCTGCGCCGCCGGCTCGGTGGCGCTCGTCTGCCGCTCCGCCGAGGTGCCCGACGGGCGGCCGCTCGCGCTCGTCGCGCTCTTTGCGCCGTCGGGCGCGCTCAAGCTGATGGTGAGCAAGGCCGAGCGCGCCGCGACGCTCGTGCGGCTCGGCGGCGGCGCCGAGGGGGACGCGGGCGATGTGGCCGCAGAGATGCTGGATGCTGGCGATGAATGAGCCGTTGCGGCTGGCGAGGTATTGACTTCAAAGCGGTCTGATTTCTACAGAAACTCTAGATACGGTACGGCTTTACTTTAGATCATTGCTTTGCCTGAGCTGCCGGTGGCGACGCTCCTGGCGTTGTATCAAAGCAGCGCAGAATAATGTATTTTTCTATATAACACTGATTGCTAGTGAGCAGTCGCGTCAAGAACAAGCGCCTCCGATGTTCCCGGCGCTGGTCTTGTTGCTCGCGCAGCGCCGTCCGGGCACCGCCAGGCCGCCGTCGCCCTCCGGTGGGCCGCCCCGCCGCACGCGGCCGCACCCGCCGCCGCCCCCGGGTGGCGACGGCTGTCCGCGTTACTGCGGCTACTGGGCTGGGTGTGAGTCACAGGAGTGTAGCACCTGCGCCTTCTGCCACATCCCGTCGCCGCCGCCGGGCCCGCCGCCGCCGCCACGCCCGCCGCCGCACCCCCCGCTGAGCCCCGTACATCAAGACCAAGTTCGGCTCTGCCAGCCGCGAGAGGGCCAGCCGGATGACTGCTCGCCCACCAACACGGAGGGGCGCGTCGAGATCTTCTACCACGGACAGTGGGGCACGGTCTGCGACGACGGGTGGGGCCAAGACGAGGCCCGCGCCGTGTGCCGTCAGCTCGGCCTTCGCGGTGAACAAGCCTCCTCCATCAACCCCCTCGTTCGTCCTTGACCCTCATCCTCACCCCACACGACCCTTTCTGTGCGCAGACGCGACCTACCACTGGAGCAGCGCGTGGTTCGGCCAGGGCACCGGACCCATCTGGATGGACGACGTCTCGTGCGAGCGCACCACCAAGATCCTCGCGCGCTGCGAGCTCGGCCACGGCTGGGGCGTGCACAACTGCGGCCATAACGAAGACGCGGGCGTCTCGTGCGACCCGCGCTTCGCGCCCCCCGAGCCCCCCTCGCCGCCGCCGTCGCCACCGACGCTGCCCGTCTTCGAGGGCGACCTGCGGCTCGTCGACGGCCCCACCCACCTCGAGGGGCGGCTCGAAGTCTACCACTGCACCGAGTACGAGTGCATGTGGGGCACCATCTGCGACGACGACTTTGGCGTCGAGGAGGCGACCGTCGCGTGCCGCCAGCTCGGCATGGGCGTGGCCGAGCGTTGGCTGGGCTCGGCCCGGTACGGGCAGGGCCGCGGCCTGATCTGGCTCGACGACCTCGGCTGCTCCGGCGACGAGCAGCGCCTCGGCAGCTGCTCCTTCCGCGAGAGCACGTGGGGCTCCAACAACTGCGCCCATTCAGAGGACGCCGGCATAAAGTGCCTCGGCGGCGACTTCCCGCCCGAGCCACCCGCGTCGCCGCCCGTGCCGCCCTCCGCGCCGTACCACGACGGTGACGTCCGCCTCGTGGGCGGACCCACTCCGCGCGCCGGCCGTGTCGAGGTGCTGTACCACGGCGTGTGGGGCACCGTGTGCGACGACGGCTGGGGCGTGGAGGAGGCGCGCGCCGTCTGCCGCCAGCTCGGTTACTCCGACGCCGCGCCGTACGTCGCGCAGCACGAATACAGCACCTACGGCGGCATCATCGTCGACCCACCGTACGGCGGCTACGACGGCGGGCGCTGGGACTACGACGACCCTACAGGGTTGAACCCGTTGAACGGCAGCAGCTACTCGTACACCTACGCGTCCGGCTGGCAGGACTGCTACTACGAGGCCGACGGTCAGCTCCGTTGCGACCTGCCGCCCTTTGGTGGTGGGGGTGGGAGCCAGCAGCGCCCGCACCCGTCCCCACACCCGCGCCCGCCGCACCCACCACCGAACCCAAACCCGCCCCCGCCGCCACCCGAGTCGGCGGAGGATGCGGCCGAGTATTCGGAGCTGCACTACGGGCGCGGATCGGGCCCGATCTGGCTCGACGATGTCTCGTGCCGCGAGGGCGTCGGTCGTCTCGACGGATGCGACCACAACCTTTGGGGCATGTCCGACTGCTCGCACGGGGAGGATGTTGGGGTGCGCTGTGTGGGCGTGCGCATGCCGCACCCGCCGTCGCCGCCACCGGACCCGCCGAGCCCGCCGCAGCGCGAGGGTTTCCTGCGGCTGCGTGGTGGGTCGCAGCCGTGGGAGGGCCGCGTCGAGATCTTTCACGCGGGCCTGTGGGGCACCGTGTGCGACGACTCCTGGGGGCAGAACGAGGCGGAGACCGTCTGCAGACAGCTCGGCTACAAAGGCGGCGTCGCTGTGATGGGCAGGGGCTGGGATGCGCGCTTCTTTGGCGAGGGTGAGGGGCCCATCTGGCTCGACGACGTGGGATGCCCGCCTGCGGGGGTCGGCCAGCAGACCATGCTCTCGTCGTGCTCGCACACCGCGTGGGGCAACAGCAACTGCGCCCACCAAGAAGATGCGGGCGTAATTTGCGAGGCCGCGTCGCCCGCGCCGCCGCCGCCGCGCCCGCCGCCAAGCCCGCCGGCCTCGCCGTACGACTGTGGCCCGCTCGGAGAGAGGATCGACCTGATGACGATGAACCCGCCCAAGGCATACTGCTCCGACACCGCCGACAACGGGCTGTGCAGCGCGCTGTTCGTGAGCGCGGGCAAGCACGACCAGACGCGCAGGCCCGGCCTGCTGACCCTCTGCCTGCCCGACGGCACCAACGGCCCCGCCGATGGGTTCTGCGACTCCTCGGCCCCGCTGACGTGCAGCCCTCCGCCGCCACCGCCGCCGCCGAGCCCGCCAATCCTGTCGCCAGCGACGCCTGGCGCCTCCGGAGGTGGTTCCGGGACACCCACCGACCCGTCCGGCACGTCGGGCGTTCCTGGCGGAGGCCACTCCGGGTCCAGCGATACCGTGACGCCCGACAAGCACGGCGGTGGCGGTGGTGGCGGCGGTGGCACCGCCGCCATCGTGGTCGTGGTGCTCCTGCTGGCTGCAGCGGCCGGTGGAGGAGCATGGTACGGCCGCAAGCGTGGCTGGTTCGCCAAGATGCCGCGCGCCCGCACCGGCTCCACCACCTCTCCTGGGCAGACGATGAGCGCGCCGCTCAGCTCCAACCAAATGCCCATCGGGTCGTACGAGGCGCCCACCTTGACGACGGCACTGCCGTCGGCAGCGCTGCCGCCGCTGCCCGTCAGCTCCACCGGCCTGCAAGTGTCTGTGGCGCCGAATGCGGCGCCACCCGCAGCCGCAGAGCCGCCGCCGGCCGTGAGCGGCGCTGACCACCCCCTCGGCCCATGAGACGCCCTTCTCTACCCGCGTCTGTGGCATCTATTTTGCATGCACTCGTGGACAAACGATGCGATGCAGTCTCTCTGGTCCCTCTGCATGTGTGTGCCTCGCCTGCATGCGTCGCGCCTGGCACCGACCGACTCGTCGAGCGTGGACAGCGCACAGCAGCGCACGCGCAGAGTCGACGGCATGATCGCATGACGTGGCGAACGTGGTGGGAGTGTAACATTTTGACAGCAGGGGTGTACGGGTGTGGGATGAAGCACAGTTTTCGTTACCAATCTCTCTACTGATCTAGTCGTGGCGGCGGTGGCCGTTCTCTTCTCGCTGCGGCACAGAGCAGCCGCGCCAGCATCGGCGTCGCAAACGCGCCACCCATAATCCCGCCGCCGTCATCGGCGCGCAGCTGCTCGATCTCCGCCTCGAGATCGGCGACGCGGCCTTGCAGGTGCGCCTCGCGTCGCGCTGCCTCCGCCTGCGCCGCCGACTCGTGCGCCGCCACCATCATCTCGGCCATGTGGCCCGTCGCCTGCGACTTGGCGTCGGTCACCTCGGCCAACGCATCCTCGAGCGACGACTCGGCGGTCTCGGCACGCGCCAGCATGCCGCGCAGCAGCTCGTCGCGCTCGGTACTGTGCGCCTCGTGCGCCGCCGCCGCCTCCTTTTGCTGTGCCACCACCGCCGCCATTTGCTTGACGGCCTCCGCCTGCGCCGCGCCGTGCTCGAGCGCCTGCCGCAGCTCCGCCTCGAGAGCGCCGTACCTCTCCTCGGCCCTCTCGCGCTCCTCGTCGACGGCACGAGCCGCCGCCTCCTGCGCCGCCTGCACCGCCTCGCCTGCCGCCTCCGCCGCCGCGATCACCTGCCGGCTCAGCTGCTCCGCCTGCGCATTGGCCTGCGCCGCCTCCTCACGCACCTTGGCCAGCTCACGCGCCTCAGCCAGCTCCGTCTTGTCCGTCTCCTGCTGCATCGCCTTAGCCTGGGCGAGCTGCTCTTCGAGTGCATGCACGCGGGCTTGCTCCTCTGCGAGCGCCGCAGCTTGCCGCGCTGCCTCAGCCTTGGCCGACTCATGTTGGCGCTGCAGCACCGCCAGCTCCGCACCGAGCGCATAGGCCTTGCGCCGCTGCGCCTGCTGCGTCGCCGTGAGCTCCGCTTCCGCTGATTCGGCGCGCTCCTGCAGCGCCATTACTGTGGCCTCGTGCTCCGCGGCCTTGGCTGCCGCTGCAGCCTCGGCGGCATCCGCTCGCTGCCGCTCGGCATCATTCCGCTCCATTAGCTGCTGGATCATGAAGTCCTTTTGCTCTAGCTCCTGCCTAGCCGCGGCATCCTGTCCAGCATCGAGCTGCGATGGCTTTAGTCCTGAATCGCTGTCGGAACCAGCGATCTCGAGCCTACCGCTCATGTTGATGGCTGTCCCAAAACAACGCGCTTTTGGGGAAAACTAGCACGACCAATCTTGAGCCTGATAAGCGACGAGGGCTGAAGGAGTCGTGGAGTCGTGGAGTAGAAGAACACGTGCAGGCCCACGCGTTCCGAGCCACCGGTAAGGAAAGGTCTAGTGGTCTAGGGTCGGTGCATGGCGTCTGGTCGTGTGGTAGACGTTGATGTCTGCGTGCGATCACCATGCGCCACTCTTGCCCACCAGAGAGAACCACCCAAACAAACTAAGTCGGACGAGCCCGGCGGACTCTTTGCTGCCCGTGTTCAACCACCGCACGCTCCGCGGGAAGCCTGCCGACCGCCGGGGTGCGGCGGGCGGCATGTCGTGCAGCCTCAGCGTCGCCGACGCGCCTCCGTCCTACCCCGCCTCGTCGGTCTCGTGCATCGAGCCACAGAACACGCAATGCCGCCTGCGTCGCACCGGCAGTGTTTGCACATACACCAACCTCTACCTGTCGAGCACGCACGGCTGGGTCTTCCTTCGCAAGCCAGGCACGGCTGACCAATACGAGACGGCGACGAGCAAACGTAAGGCGAAGCACTGGACGAGTATGATCGTTCGCACCGGTCGTCCACGCAACAAGTCACCGACGCCACAGCTCAAACGGCTCGACGTGCAGCTGTGGCCCACGGAGCCAAACCGCGACTCGGTGCTCACCTTGCGGCCCGACAGCCCCTGGCAGCCGTCGGTGATTGAGGGCGGTGCTGAGGCGACCCGCTTTCAGCAGCTCCACCAAGGCAACGAACGGTACGTTGAGACGACCACATTCATCTCGCAGCTGTGGCCCAACAACGATTGGACGCAGGCCCTCCTCGACAACGCATTCCACCTGTACTGGTCCGCAACGACCGAGATGCCCGAAGCTCGGCCCTCGGACGTCGCGGTCTTCTTTGACGGTCTGTGGACCGAATCTACCGAGCGACGTAATCGCGCGTTCTCGGGCACGACGGGGACAGTGGTGGCGCCGCCGCTCGAGAAGCTGGCGGCCGCGCTCTTCTCGCCCAAGGGCTGCTCGCGCTATGCGCTCCATCGGCACGTGGCGGAGCTCGGCGGCAGCAGCAACGGCGCGCCGGTGCTCACGCGCTTTGCTAAGGTGGTGGCTGGTGGCTTCGAGCGGCATATGTTGCTCAGCCGCCGCATGAGCGGCATGCGGCGCAAGGCCTTTTACCAATGCGAACCGGTGGAGACGGATGCAACTCGCTCCCAGAAGCTGCAGGGCTTCCGCGCATACGTCCTGGGCGCAGCTGGCTTCCTTGCCCCGAGCAACCGCCGCCGGCAGCTGCTGCTTCTCAACCGGCAAGCGCCTGCGAGGCGCATCGTCAATGGTCAGGAGGTGCTCGATGTGCTTCAAGGCGTCGCCAATGGGTGGGGCGACGTCCATGCCTTCGAAGAGACAAACACGATACCATTTCACCAGTTGATCGATGCGTTGCGCGTCTGCGCCATCGCCATTGGCCCGCAGGGGAAGGCGATAGCCAACGCCATCTTCCTGCCACCGGGTGCGATGATGGTCGAGCTGATGCCCGAAGAGGAGGAGAGCAACGAGTTTGCACAGGTACTCGCGCTGCTGCGAGTCGCTCACCTCGGCTTCCCGGCGCAGCTTGGGGTGCACGCGAAACAGCGTGGCAAACTCCCATTCGTCACGGCGAAAGGGCGACTCGCCGTGCACCAGGAGCGTGTCAACCGCAATGCCACCAAGTATGACCCGATGCAGCTGATTGCAAACGCGTCACTGATGGGCGACGTTGCCATCTTTGCGCGCGGTGCGCCCGACACGCGCCGCGGAGAGCAAACGGCCGACACGGTCGACGCCTTTGTACAGCGGGCCCGCCTCCGGTTTCAAATCGTCGAGAGTCGGAGATCGAGATGAGGTCCATCGTTTCCTTGGGAGAGTTATAAGTAGTTTTGAACGGTTCATTCAACTCGTACTACCACCAAATCCATCGCTAAATCGGTCCAAACTCCAATCGGACATCTCGACTACGGCTTTAGCGCCAGAGGCCCACCCATCGTGGAGCTCCTCATCGATCATGCATCAGCATCCCATGCGTGCGAGGACGGCGGCATTCGCGTGGTCGTCGCGTGTGCTCGGCGTCCACGCCCCCTCTCTGTCTCTGCTCGGCGTGAGCGTCCCGCTGCAGCGCAAATCGCGCTGCGAGCGGCCGCGACCCGCTCCGCTGCTGCTCAGAAGGCGAAGCCCGACGGCGCGAGCGCGGGCTGGCCGAAGGCGAAGCCGCCGCTGGCGGTCGTGTTGGGCGCGAGGTTCTCGTCCTCGTCCTCGTCCTCGCCAAAGTAGGTCTCGAGGATGTGGACCGCCTTCTCGTAGATGGCCTCGTTCTGGTGCTCCTGCAGCTTCTCGAGCGTGTCGATGCCCTCGGCCTCGTCGAAGGCCTTGACAAACTCGTTCTCGCCGCCCTTGCCGAGCTCCTCACCCGCGGCGAGCAGGTTGGCGAAGGCCTCGAGCATAAGCGACTGCGTCGACGGCTCGTTCTTCTCGAGCAGCTGCACCATCGGCGGGATGCAGCCGAGCTGCACGAGCGTGCGCACGCGGTTGGCGGCGTGGAGCGTCTTCTCGTTCTTGTGGCCGTGCATCACGTTGGCGCACACCCACGCCGCCTCCTTCTGCACGTCGAACTCGTCCTTGTCGAGGCGCTCGACGACGAACTTGAGCAGCTCGGTGCGCATCACCTCGTCGAGCTGCGCCGCCGTGCCCGCCGTCACGTTGGAGATGGCCCAGCAGACCTCCTTGCGCAGCTGCATCTTCGACGAGCGGAAGAGCGGCGGCAGCTCGCGCAGGAAGCCCGCCTCGAGCACGGCCTGCGTGGCGCTGTCGGAGCCGGTGAGCATGTTCGACAGCGCGCGCATCGCCGGCGTCACCACGCGCATCTCGCCCGAGCCGAGCAGCCGGACGAGCGACGTGCACGCGCCGGCGAGCGCGATGGCGTCGATCCGCTTGTTCTCGCCGTCGGCGAGGTACGAGAGCGCCCAGCAGGTGTCCTGGTGGACCTCGGAGTCATCGAGCGAGAGCAACCGCGTGAGCAGCGGCACCGTGCACGCCACCTTGTCCCACGGCGGGTTCTTGCCGCGCACGAGGTTGGAGAGCGACCAGACGGCGTTGCGGAGCGGAACCATCTTCTGCTGCGTCGCGGTCATCTCGATGAAGGCGAAGAGCGGCTCGAGCACGCCCGACTCAAGGACGTGGTCGCGCAGCCGCGTGCAGTCGCCCGCGATGTTGCCGAGCGCCCACACCGCCTGCTCCGCCACCTCGAGGTTGGGCGAGGCGATGAGGCCGACGAGCGCCGGCACGCAGTTGTGCGAGACGACGACCTGGCACTGGTCGGAGGTGCCCGAGCCGATGTTGGTGACGCACCACGCGGCCTCGAACTGCATCTTGTGCTCCGGGTAGCCGAGCAGCATCACGAGGCTCGGCACGACGCCCGTCTCGATGACCTCGTCGATGGGCGGCTTGTGCGCGATCGAGAGCAGCTTGCGCAGCTGGACGACGGCGTCGAGGCAGGACTGGAACTGCTCCTGCGGGCCGCCGGCCTGGACGAAGTGCATCACCAGCTGCGACAGGTTGGGCACCGACGTCTCGGCGCACTGGCTCGCGACCGCGGAGTCCTCGACGACGATCTCGGCGTCGGCGGGCAGCGCCATGTTGCGGCGCTTCTGCATGCCCTCCTCCTTGCTGGCCTTGCGCAGCTGCACCTGCTGCTGGTTGCGGTTCTTGCGGCAGTCGTCCTTGTTCATTCCCTTCTTGAAGTCGCGCTGGGCAGCGGGCATGGTCGGCGTCGCTTGTGTGGCTGTGGCGGTCTCGCTTGAGTGCGAGCGAAATTCAAACGCGAGCTGCTCGCGGTCGGAGCTCGGCGTGAAACGGATCGTGCGCGCTTCGCTTCGTCGGCTGCCGACGTGAAAGGCGTGGGCCGAATGCGATAAACCTCTCCCCGACTGACTGACTGACTGACTGACTCACTCACTCACTGACTCACC
>Ga0209713_10002082_pt1 | contig 12306 bp, 30 predicted proteins | sample ArcOceMetagenome_3_FD_187444 | JGI IMG/M metagenome (GOLD analysis project Ga0209713, IMG submission 187444) | Marine eukaryotic phytoplankton communities from Arctic Ocean - Arctic Ocean- Svalbard ARC20M Metagenome (SPAdes) (version 2) | ecosystem: Environmental > Aquatic > Marine > Oceanic...
TTAAATAATAGATATGAAACTTATATTCGATGCTGATAGTTTAATATACGCTTCTTGCTTTAAACGTAAGGAAGATAGATTAGATACAGAAGATTTATTTGAGACTGATGTTGATGTAGCTTTTAAGAAGTTTAATACTACATTACAAGGATACTTAGACTTTCTTAGAGAGCAAGTAACAATAGATGAAATGGTGTTCTGTAATGGTTCTAAGAACAACTTTAGAAACCAAATAACACCTACCTACAAAGCTAATAGGACATCAAAGAGACCAGATATATTAGGAGCTTTACATAACTTAGTTAAGTTTAGTTACGATTCTATATGGGGAGATGGTGTAGAGACTGATGATGTTGTAGCTACACTATGGGCAGAAGAGGTTGCAAAGAATGGTATTAATAGTGTCATCATTATGTCTATTGATAAGGACTATAAGCAATTCCCTTGCTGGTTTTATGACTACAACTATAAGAAGAGGGAACTTGTAAAGATTAGCGAAGAGGAAGCACTTAACAACTTCTACTCACAAATGATTGTAGGAGATACTGCTGACAATATAAAGGTTTGTAAGGGTTATGGTAAGGCTTATGCATTAAAGTTGTTTAAAGACTCTAAGAGTGAGTTTTCTTTAATTAGCCAAACCTATAGGTTATACAAGCAGGTTTATGGAGACGAAGCAAGAGCTATGTTTGAGCAATCAAAATCACTATTAACATTAAAGACAGATTGCTATGACCAAATTATCAGATAGTGACCAATTAATAGTAGATGATTACTTTGAGTACACAATACTTGAGATACAGGAAGGAATACCTAAATATGTTCTTGAAGATGTATTACAGCATTACGAAGAACAAGAAGATTACTTACCTTGTGCAGGTATAAAAAAGGCTTTAGATTGGTACGATACTAATAGTCACGTTAGAGATATGTACATTATAGATGAAACAACAAAAGAAAACGAATAAGATATGGAAGATTACGATTTAACAGTTGCAAATATGATAGCTAATTACTTCTCAGAAGCTACTGGGTTTGATTTAAGAAGTGAAAGCAGAACACCTAAACACAGTTACTTAAAGTCTATGCTTTATAAGCTATTTAAGGACTACAATGATATGAATGATAGAATGATATCAGAATACTTTAGGGATGAGATAGGGGTTAGTAAAAATAGGTCTGCAATATACACCTCATTAAATAAAATTGACGTATATTACCTAAATTATAAAGAATTTAGAGATTATTATGATACTTTCTTTAAGGATAAGATTGAACAGAGGTGGAAAACCGAAGCTAAAAGAAAAGAATACTTAGCAAGTAAGAAATCTAAACAAAGCAAGTTTAATGATACAGTTTCTTTTACTGAGCTTAATAAGAATGTTTTAAGGGAGATTATATCTAAATTACCAGATAATAAGGTTAAAGAGATTAAAGATTTAGTTGAACTAAGAGTAAAGTCTTGGTCTTGGAAGGTAGAGGATAATTGCGAAATAATAGAGTGTTCTGGAATATAATAATAAAAACAAGTAGATATGAATAGTTTAGACAAATTAGTACAGATTACGAAGAACTTTAACAGAGAGTTAGAAGAAGCTTCAAGAGAGAAGAGGATTGATATTATTGCTCAGAATGGTAATGACGGTTATCATTATAATTTAGATGGAGAGCTTGATAATCCAAAGAAATCAGTTAGTAAAGATAGAAAAGGTATGCCTGTTTACTCTGGTGTCCTTGCTTACTTCCCAGATGCTTTAAAAGAGGTTTCTAAGTGTAGTTTAGCAGGAAACAATCAGCATCATCCAGAGAAGCCTTTACATTGGGATAAGAGTAAGAGCTTTGATAATGAAGATGCATTGGTTAGACATTTAATAGACCACTCAAAGAATCCACTTGATGATGATGGTGTATTGCATTTAACAAAGGTAGCTTGGAGAGCCTTAGCCTCGTTGCAGATATATTTAGAAAAAAACAAATAGATTATGGAAGAACATTTTACTAATCACTTATTGCAACGTATCTCGGAATTAGAGAAATTTAATACAGATTTAACTAATCGAAATTTAATACACAAAGAACAGATAGAGATATTAAAAAGAGAAATAAGGTATCTTAATAATAATAAAACATATTAAAACTATGGAAGAATCAAATTGTTGTGGTGCAGGCAGGTATTTAGGAACTGACCGATGTAACCAATGTAAAGAGAATACTGAGTTCTACGAAATTGAAGAATAATTAAACTAAAAACAAATAATATATGGAAGCATTTGATAATGAATTACACAATCATCTAAGAGATAGTGAGTATGAAGGAGAGTGTCAAGAGTGCCAAACACCTATAGATACTGACTATGGATATTGTAGTACAGAATGTTATAAAGCATCAATGATATGATAGATAGAATAATGGAATGGTTTCCAGAAGAGGAAATACTTTTAGCTGATGGTTTTGATAAAGCTATAATAGGTGTTTCTAATAACGATATGAGAGTAATATACTCTAAATCTTTATGCATAGATATACTAATATCTCAAGGGATGGATGAAGATGAAGCTCTTGAATACTTTGAGTATAATGTAAGTGGTGCTTATTTAGGAGAAAAGACTCCAATATGGTGCTTAGATGATATTTAAAAAACAAGTACAACAAACCTTAGTTAACTTATTATGAGTAATTCAAAAGAGATTAAGCCAACAGACGGAAGGAAAGGGAATAGTAGAAAGAAATCTATTCCTGTTCTGCCTGTTCCAGAAAAAGAGAGGTCTAACAAACCTGCAATGAACCAAGCAAAGAAGAGCAGAAAGAAGCAGTATGCTAAGAAAGCTATCAAGAATGTATTTGGTAGTGAAGTTAATGCTTTTGAGAGTTTAGCTAAGAAGGCAGAAGAAGGTAGCTACAACCATATGAAGCTACTAATGGACTTTGCTTATGGAGATGACAAGGAAGAGGTAACTAACAAGGTTCAAGCTCCTATTATTAACTTCTTTGGAGATAGTATTGAAGGTAAGAAACTTAAAGATAAGATTATAGACGTAACACCTAAAGATGAATAACAATATAAATATACATAACAAATACATACCTATTTTCAAGAATGATAGTAGGTATTTTGTTGTTACTGGTGGTAGGGGTAGTGGTAAGTCTTTTGGGATTAACGTATTCTTATTGAACCTAACATACGAAGCAGGACATAAGGTATTATTCTCTCGTTATACTATGATTTCAGCTAATACTTCTATTATACCAGAATTTATTGAGAAGATTAACTTAATGGGTGTTCACGAAGACTTTAGGATAACTAAGGATGAGATAATGAACTTAAAAACAGGTAGCTCTATTATATTTAAAGGTATTAGGACCTCATCTGGAAACCAAACTGCTGCACTTAAATCACTTAACGGTATTACTACTTTTGTAGTTGATGAAGCTGAAGAACTTGTAGATGAAAGTGTTTTTGATAAGATTGACTTCTCTATACGTTCACAAATCAAACAAAACAGAGTTATACTTATTCTTAACCCTACAACTAAAGAGCATTGGATATACCAAAGGTTCTTTCAGAATGAAAACGTATTACCTGCATCAAATTCACAAAAAGGAGACGTTACATACGTTCATACTACTTATAAGGACAATAAAGATAACTTATCAGAGTCTTTCTTGGGTAGAATCTTTGAAATGAAGCGTAAAAGACCAGATAAATACCAACATCAAATATTAGGAGGTTGGTTAGAGAAAGCTGAAGGTACTATTATAAGAAAATGGAGAGTTGGAGACTTTATACCAACAGAATTAACTTGCTATGGGCAGGATTTTGGATTTTCAGCCGATTTAACGACACTTGTGAAGATTTCTATAGATAAGCACGCAAGAAAGGTTTGGGTTAAGGAAATCTACGGAAAAGCCCATTTAAATACCTCTGAGGTTGCTACAAGGAATAGAAATGAGTGTGGTATGGACTTAATTATCTGTGATAACTCAGAACCCAGACTTATATCTGAATTAAAGACTTTGGGACTTAACATAAAGCCAACTATTAAGAAGAAAGGTAGTATATTGTCTGGTATTGCACTTATGCAAGATTATGAGATAATAGTAGATAGAGGTTCTCACGGTGTTATAAGGGAGCTTAATAACTATGTATGGAAAGATAAAGGAGAAGCACCTATTGATAAGTTTAATCACTTTATAGATGCTATTAGGTATGGAATGATGTACTTAGTTCAAGGAGTTAACTCTGGAGTTTATGTGATAAGATAATTACACAAAAAGTATGAACTTACTTGATAGTTCAGACAAAATGTGTAGAAATAAAATGTTTAATATGGAGGGGGTCAATTAAGTTTGTCTCCCTTTTTTTATGTTTAATATGGTGGGGTAAAAAATAATTCCGTCTTTGTTATGGGGGTACGATTATATTTTCCTCCGTCTTTGTTATGGAGGTGCTGTAATTTGTTCCGTCTTTGTTATGGGGGTAAAACTCCGTCTTTGTTATGGGGGTCAAATTTGGTTTTTTGCCTTATTAAGAATGAAAATAAATAATAAAACTTTAACACTTTAAACTTGCCAGATAAATTTATTTTGCTTTTATCTTTGATATCCTATGTCTATAAAAAAAGAACTTATTTAATACTGTAAATTTAAAACACTTAATAATATCTAAAAAATGAAAAAATGCAAGTTTTTATTAAAAAGTAGTTATTTATTGAAAAAAAGCATTATATTTGCGTAGGCGCTTTTAAAGGGCGCTGGGGAGCAGAAAAGCTACTCTTTCGGGGATTCGTGCATTAACTGGCTAAGATACAGGTGCGGAGACTTAGAAGCAAAAATCTTGAAAATTCAATTAAAAGCCTGTATACTCAATGTATACGGGCTTTTGTTGGTATAAAAATAATTTAATATATAAAACTATGAAAAAAGAAACTTTTACAAATGAATGTTATATATGTAATGTAACAAAAACAAACTGCAGTCACTTATTATGTTTGGATTGCGATAAAGACAATAATAATAAATAATTTAAAAATAATAATATGAGAATATCAGAAAACAATTTAAAAAGTGAGAATGAAATTTTAAAGAGACTATTAAAAGATTCTTATATTTTAATAAATTACGATTCCAGAGACTGCGATGGGTGTTATACTTCAAAGGTTTTAAAATTTGAGAGTTTAGAAAGCTTATATAAATCAATAAACGACTGTGCCGAATGGGCTGACGGTCCTTTCAGCTACTCAATACCTTTAATGCACGAAAATGGTAGCTTAGATTTAAACGAAAACTATAATGGCGGTCAATGGGATAGAAATTATTATTAATCATTAACTTAAAATAAACAAAATGAGAGAAATAAAAATATTAGGAAACTTTGAATTAGGTTATTATATATACGAATTAGGAATTGCAACGCCTTTATTTTCGGCAAAATATAACAATTACAAAGATACTTTTACTTGCTATGATATGAAAGGCAAATATTTTGGCGAATATTCAAGTTTAAACAATTTACTCAATAATTTAGAAATTTATTTAAATAATTAATATAAAACATAAACAAAATGAAAAACAATAATCAAGTACTATCAAAACAAATTTATTTAGTACTAATGACTTTTATTATAATAATATTAATAACTATAAATATATAAATTATGAAAGATGAAATAAAAATTATTAATAACCTAATTGATAAAATAAGCGATAAGCATACCTTATTAGGTAAAGAGGGGCATTCTTGGAATGGGTTGTTAAGGTCTGATATTAGGTTTTCAATGTCAAAATTAATCGAAGCAAAAGAAATAATAGAAAGGAATTCAAACTGGATAAAATAAACAAAATTATGAGAGAAACAATTAAACAAATTAGAGATTTTGCAACGGCAACGGACAATCTTTACCTATTAAGTAAGATTAATATTTTAGAGGGTCAAATTGAAGTTAGTATAATAGAGGCAAAAATTGAAGAGATAAAAGAATTTAATAAACAATTAAACAATTAAGAAAATGGATACAAAACAAATAGTTTACGGAATGCTAACAGAAAACACAGGAACACATTTTTTAGATAGCGGAGGTTCAGAGGGTCGAATGTGGCAAAGGAACGCAAAAAAAACAATGCAAGATTTTGAGAATGAAAGCGAGCAATCATATGAATTTGATTTTAAGTATAACGAAATTTATAGAACCGTTTCCGTATTTCATTACTTAACTAATAATTTAGAAATTGATGATATTTGCGAGCAATTCAATAAACTACAAAATAAAAATGATAATTGGGATTATGATGGCTATTTTTACGGTGTTTCTTTAGAGGCTGGTAATTTTTTAAACAGCCTCAAAGATGTAGGAGGAAGAGGTAATTGGAATACTTATAATGGAGACAGCGATTTATCTCAAATATTGCAAGGTACTACACTTGAAATTGATGGAGAATATTATTTTATAATACAGATACACGGTGGTGCAGATGCTCGAGGCGGTTACACTCACGCAAAGATGTTTAAAGGTGGTCATTATTGCGAAGGTATGATTCACGAATATTTGAGAGAATATATGGATAGTTACGAAATGGAAGACGAAATGGAATATATTGAGACTTTTATAGATTATTGGGATAACTCGATTACCTACACAAACGAGCAAGTACAAAACAGATTAAAAGAAACTAATAAATAAAGATATGATTAAAATAAAAACATCAATAGTTAGTAAAATAGTAAACAGTAAAAAAGATTTTTTCTTTTATGATATAGACGAAAATAATAAAGTTACTAATTACATTCTAACAAATGATTTTAAGAGAAAAAAGGAATTTCAAGCCTTTAGAGTAATTAGTACAGTACAAAAGGAAAACGAATTTATAACAATATAAAACAAATAAGAAATGAATACTAAAGAATTAGAAAACATATTACAACAAATTAATTTATTAGATGAATATGAACAGAAAAGTTTAGCGATAATTTTAATGCAATTAACTTTGAATGATTACCAAAATAACATCAATCAATTAACATATAAACAACTTATAAAAAACTGGATTAATTAACTACTAAAACCAATAAGAAATGAAAAACACATACATACACGAAACACACACAATATATGCAACAGATAATGAATTGCATTTAATTAATGATAAGCAAAGCATAGTTATAAACATTGACACGTTTATACACGATTTACCAGCTATTATAAGACTATGTAAGACAGAATATAAAAAAAGTAATAAGGAACTATATAAACGAATAGAAAACGCATTAAAAGAATAGTTATGGAATATACAAAGGAATTTAATAAAGTAATGAAATTTTATAGAAATACTACACCAAAACAAAAACTAATGTTTATTGACTTAATTAGTGATAAACTTACTTTTTATAGTGATAAAGGCGAAAAGCATTTTTTTGATGTAGACGAGGAATATAATACTAATTTTAACGGTACATTCTACCAAATAAATATTAAATAGTTATGACAGTATATAACAATTCAGCAATCGAAAACCTTAAGCAATTTATATTAGATGCTTTACCAACTAACAAACAAAAAAGTTTGTTTATTAAGCAAGGTATTATAAAAGTGAATGATATTATTTATATATCAGATACTAACAACTTATTAAGCGATATAAAGACAATTAAGCCACTATTAAAATAATTTAATACTAACATACTAACCAAACTTATAAGCTCCTTAATTGGGGCTTTTTTTATGTCTAATTGTTAACGAATATAATTGTAACTGATTGATTTTTATATATGGTATATTATTGGGGGTTAAACAGCATAAACAAAACCACAAACCAACCAATTAACCCAGTCATACCAACATACTACAAATATTTAAAGTCTCTTAAACAGGCTGTTAGATGCCTCGAGTAAGCTATAGGTTTTGTCTATGGTAGATTGACGTAAAATAAGGTTTGGTTATAGTAAGTAGTCCAATTTAATGAAATCAACGTAAAATGAGAAGTGGTTAGGGTAAGTAGTCCAATTAAATAAATTCAAGCAAAAGTGAAATATCTTATGAAAAAAAACTCATATTTCAAAAATATAATTATAAAAATAAGTCCAATACTAAATATAGTCTTATAGAGGTGTTTTTGCATTTTGTAACTAACTGATAACTAATAGCTGGTAAATAATTGTTGTCGCTACTTTTCGATAACCTGCGACACTTTATTAATTATTAGTACAGATATACCTAACTTGTATTTTACTTAGATTAAACCACTCTCCTCTTACTCTATATTTCTTATATTCTAAATGTAGTTTGCTTTCTATATCTTCATCCCAAGTCTTTATCATTTCAATTAATGGCTCTTCACTTTGTAGTGTTTTTTCTCTATTTTTAGGATTATTGCTCCTTCCTATTTTATAAAGGTTGTTTCTTTTATTTTTAATTAGGTATGTTTGTTTAAGTGATTTTTCTTTCTTTTTTGAGGTAGATTCTATTATGTCTTCAAGTTCATTTATGTATTCTTTGAGTAATACTATATCTTTTTCTAAGTACATTATACTAACTCCATAAGTAGATTTGTTTAGGTTATTTTTTTCATATTCAATTATAAATTTGTTTTTATAAATTTTACAGTATTCTTTTGCATCTACAGTTATTCTATCTTTAAATTTATCTATTGTCATTTTATTCTTAGATTTTTGATATTGAATTACCTTTTCTTTGATATATTGACTATCCTCTATACATTGTTTTTTATAATCTTTACCTGCATTTATTTGTTTTTTCATTTTCTATGTCTTTCTACTGAGCGTACAGTTACATCCAGTATGTCTGATATCTCTTTATTACTTATACTTGGTCGTAAGCTTATTACTTCTAATACCTTTTGTTTAGTCTTTATATTAGCTTCTCTGCTTATCTCTCTTATCTTAATATCTATATCTAAGCTCTTACGCATATCCTCTAAGTACTTTGCTTGTCTTTCTCTATACTCTTTACCCCAATTATAGATGTTATGATGTATCCAAGACATAGGTTTATTATAGTCTTCAAAGTTATTTACGTAATGTCTATTCCATTCTCCATACAGTCTATGCATCCATACAAACTCATAACCATCATAGATTACCTTATGGTTAGTTAATTCTTTTAAATGCATTAAGTCTTCTGTATTCCAGTTACTCATACTTATTTTATATTAAAAAAAATACATTTCTCTTTTGGAACTCTATACATTTGGTCTTTACCATTTCTGTTTGCAGTATTGATATACAGGTTCTCTATGTACTCGTCTTTAAATATATCTTCAGAATCACAAGTTAATGCAAATTCTGTTTCTCTACATATTATAATGTAATGAAACCTATTTTTTAAGTGCAACCTTTTTTTTCTACCTAAAAAACTAACAGAGTTGAATTTAAAGGTTTCTCTTGATGTAAACGGATATCTGCTTTTAGTCTCTAATTCAAAATAATATTTTATATTATCTTTTTCAGTAATAATATCGTGGTCGTAATTTTCTTCTTCACTTATGATAGTGTGACCTTTTTTACAAATGTAATTTATAAATAAATCTTTTGCATATTTATCGCTGTGGTCGTATGAGCCTTGACTAAATTTTCTTGCTTTGTATTCCATAATTATTTATCTATAAACTCTATTATTGATTTGATAATTATTACTGATGTTGTAATTACTGAAGCTATTACGAATAAAGATATTATTATAAAGCTTATTACTCTTGATTTGTTTTTCATAATTTATTTATTTAATCCTTAACTTAGATTCAGTAACACTAAAGAAGAATACCCCTATTCATTTAAACTCTTTATTGTTGTGCCTTCTCTCTAAGCTAAGGATTGTTGTTATTTATATTTTAATATTAGTTCTAATTTAAGCTCCCTAAACTCCGTTATAAGACCATAATCTCCAGAGCTATATGCTTTATCTTTTAAGGCGTAGTAATCTCTTACACTACCTCTAAATGCTTTCCAATCTGATAAACACCAACCCTGTGTTGCTATGTGTGTTTTTCTACCTATAGTATCCATTGAGTTTAAATTCATATTAATCTATCTTTAAGAAATCAGAAGCTGTATGCTCTAAGAACCATTCCTTATTGTTCTCATACTTATCTACAACTGCTTCTAATATTACTAACTCTTCTATTTGGTAGGAAGAAATCTTATCTACAAGTGATTCTATCTTGTTTAAGATATTTGTAGTCATCTCTGGGTCTGAATTATAGACACCATCAAACTCTTGTCTAACAATAGGTTCTAATATACCATTCATCCTGTTTATTTGTTGCTTTAAGCTCTGCTTATAGACATTTGTGTTTACTAAAGATTCATTAGCCTCTAATAGTAGCTGAGACAATATTATTGACTTTAAGTAAGTAACTTGCTCTGCTGTAATCTGCTCTTGTTTATTCATAATTATCTTGGTTTTTGTTTATATTCTTCTATGTTTGTAAATCTACTCTTTAATTGACTTCTCATTAACGTTCTTCTCATACCATCTTCTCTTTCAACAATATCCTCAGACTTTAAAGCACTATCTTTATAATGAGGTTGGCTTAAATCAAAAGTTGAACGAGTAGACATTACCGTATAAACCTTATTAGTATCTAAGCACTTAAAGCTACCGAACCTAATACCGTTTTTATCGTTTATAATGTTCATAATTTATTGATTTCTTCTTTAACTTCTTGCCAATACATAGCATCTATTCTGTCGTGAAATTCTAATATCTCATCTACACAAATTAATGCGGACTTCTTATGTATCTCTTCAAAAGAAACTTCTCTATCTTTCCATTCTTCTTCATTTAAACCTTTATCTAATTTTGAAAACCTCTGAACTAACTCTGTTGCTTTTTCTTTTGCTGTCATAATTATCTTATTTTTGTCAAAAGTATATCAATTATATTTACTGTGCAAATAATTAACACAAAAATATACAAAAAAGTTATCTTAGTATAATAAAAGAGATTTATGGATAACGATTTTAACTTTACAATACCAGAAACTCTAAGAGACATTAAACTAAGCCAATGGCAGAAGTATATTGAAATCTTGGATAAAAACAAGGATGCAGAACTTACAGGATTTTTAGAGAAGAAGCTACTTGGAATATTTTGTGAAGTAGAGCTTAGAGACATAGACAGGATAGGGTTAAGTGTATTTGACAATACCATACAACACTTATCTAATATTTTAAATAGTAAACCAGAGCTCGTAAAGACCTTTAAAATGGAAGGTACTGATGGAGTTACTGTTGAATTTGGCTTAATACCTAACTTTGATAAGATGAGTTATGGAGAATTTGTGGATTTAGAGAAATACCTCTTCGTAGATAAAGACTTTCATAGAGCAATGGCTGTTATGTACAGACCTGTTAAACTCAAGAGTAAAGGCAGTTACCTTATACACGACTACAAAGGAACAGAGTATCTCGCAGAGGTTATGAAAAGTACTCCACTTGATGTTGCATTAGCCGCAAGGGTTTTTTTTTATCGTTTAGCGACAAAATTATCCAACTTTACGATGGCTTATACACTCAAAGAGCTTCAACAGAAACAAGAGGGTCGCAAGGACAAGCATTCGGTAAAAAGTGGGGAAACTATCAAGCAATATTTACACTCGCTGGAGAAGATGTCAGAAGAATTGGAGAAGTTACAGGACTTCCAGTACACCAATGTTTAATGTACTTGGAATTTATAAAAGAGAAATCAGAATTAGAAGAAAGAATGCTTAAAGCACAAACAAGATGACACACGTTTACGACATTTTAGATAAATTAAAAGAGGAATTACTACTAAGTCCTTCTGTAAATACCGTAACATACGGAGATATAGCAGATGTAGACTTAGATAAGACAACTATGTTTCCTTTATCACACTTATTAATAGATAGTGTAAATTACAATGAAAGAACGGTAGTTTTCAATATAAAACTGTTATGTGCTGATATAGTGGATTACAATAAAGAAAAGGCTGATTTTAACTTGTTTTATGGTAACGATAACTTACACGACATATTAAACACACAATTCCAAGTTATAAACACCTTAATTTCTAAGTTGATGAGAGGGGATTTGTTTGAAGCTAATTACCAAGTTACAACACAACCTTCAGCACAGCCATTTAAAGAGCGTTTTAGCAACGAATTAGCAGGATGGAGTACTGATATATCAATAGAGATTCCTAATGGCATAAGCATCTGTTAAATGGAGAATTTAGATAAGGCTCTAAAGGATGTAGGAGAAAACGTTGTTTCTGAGATTAAGAGATTAGCTATTAAGAGAGATGGCTTCAAGGCTTCTGGAGACTTAGAAAAAT